>Ga0065711_1002327_pt1 | contig 34651 bp, 15 predicted proteins | sample Hoacrofraction12_FD_59098 | JGI IMG/M metagenome (GOLD analysis project Ga0065711, IMG submission 59098) | Hoatzin crop microbial communities from Cojedes, Venezuela - Epithelial fraction 12 v2 (version 2) | ecosystem: Host-associated > Birds > Digestive system > Esophagus > Crop | place... | reverse complement strand
AAGACCCGCCTGGACAAGGTCCTGTGCAGCTTGCTGTAGGTGACCCTGCTTCGGCAGGGGGTTTGGACTAGATGACCCACAGAGGTCCCTTCCAACCCCTACTATTCTGTGATTCTGTGATTCTGTGATTCTGTGATTCTGTGGTGGAGCAGGGTGCTAGGAATTGCTCCAAAGTCAGCAATTTGGGAGATAGTAAGATTTACCTGGAGGAGTACATCTCACTCTCTCCCTTCCAGGCATGTAGCAGGGTTTCAGGGCACATATGGAGCTGCTCTTATGACTCTATTTCTTGTCCATAATCAGTTAAAAAACCTCATTATTAAAAGAGTCAGAAGGCCAGAAACCCTCAGCAATCCTCACTGCTGCTGGTAGACCTGTCACTGGATCTGCGACTTTTCCTTCTACTCCCACTGCAAACAGATCTTTCCTCAGTTTGGCAGGCAGTGGGTACTGTACCATAACAGGGGCACTCTTCAGAGTTTTTGCAGCCGGGATTGCTCCCCTGAACCATGGTCTCCACGTGATGATGCTCATTGATGGAGTCCAGCACACCATCTGTTGCTCTCACAGGTTGTTCATTCACGCATTTCTGACATGGGGCCTTTCATAAAATCATAGAATCATGGAATAATTAAGGTTGGAAAAGACCTCTAAGATCATCAAGTCCAACCGTCAACTCAACACCACCATGCCTACTAAACCATGCCCTGAAGTGCCACATCTACACATTTTTTGAACACTGCCAGGGATGGGGACTCCACCACTTCCCTGGACAGCGTGTTCCAATGCCTGACCACTCTTCCAGTAAAGGATTTTTTCCTAATATCTAAACTGAACCTCCCCTGATGCAACTTGAGGCCATTGCCTCTTGTCCTATTGCTAGTTACCTGGGAGAAGAGACCAACACCCGCCTCACTACAACCTCCTTTCAGGTAGATGTAGAGAGCAATAATGTCCCCTCTCAGCCTCCTCTTCTCCAAACTAGGCAACCCCAGCTCCCTCAGTCACTCCTCATAAGACTTGTTGTCTAGACCCCTCACCAGTCTCGTTGCCCTTCTCTGGAAACCCTCCAGCACCTCAATGTCTTTCTTGTAGTGAGGGGCCCAAAGCTGAACAGAGTACTCAAGGTGCGGCCTCACCAGTGCTGAGTACAGGGGCATGGTCTCTTCCCTACTCCTGCTGGCCACACTACTGATACAAATTTTGCAAATACCAATTTTCCTTGGCAGGTAAGCGTGGGTCGTAAATCCTAGTACTAGCAAGGGTTGAACAGTCAGATTATCACTGAAGCGGGAATGCCTTCAGCAAATCTCTAGAGCAGCAGTAAGGGTGGAGGCTGGCTGCAATGAGCTACGCAAACGAGGGCACTAGCAGGAGACCACCCTGGTCCTAGGTTAACTACTGTGAGTAGCACTTGTTTCATGCATATAGACAGGACTCAGATTTCCTCCCAAGGCTGTAGGGATCCCAACATTACACCACTGGAAAAGATTCTGACGTCTCATTTGATAGAAAGGATCAGCAGACTAAAAGGGTGAATGCTGAATAGTGAACACAGAGAGGAACAAAAAAGTGTGAATGCTGAATAGTGAACACAGAAAGGAACAAGAAATAAATGATATGAAAAATTTACTTTCTCTTTGGTATTGTCTAGCCATGCACACATTCAGCTCCCACCCTCCTTCCCTTCCTCTCTGAGCTCCTGTAATCTGTTTTAGGGTGTGTTTTTGTAAGCATTTCTCTTGTAAAATGGAAAAAAAAATAATTCACTTTCTGAAATAGTCTCAGTTTTGAAAATAATGTTAGGTCTGTGATGTGTATTGCTACGTAGCTCTAGGTACAAATATGAGTATACGGTTTCAAAAAAAGTGTAGTAGAAACATTGCTTCAATTCTCCCATGATCCAAGAGAAACTAGGCTTAGGCATTTCCCACAGTATCTGTCTATGATATCTAGTAATTTTCTGAAATAACTGAAAATTTTAATCACATCTGGGACTGAAGAAGTCATTTCATGAAATCACTGAATATTTTAGACATTTTGTAAAATGACTAATTTACTGTACAGCTACAACATGCACACATGCAGATTTATCAAGCAAAGAAGGGTGATCGATGGTTTCAGTCCTATGACTACTCTGTTTTCTTCTCCCCAGCCTGCTATGGTATCGGTGGCCAGGAATACTCCTCAGTGCGGTACCTTACGGGAGTTTTCTCTGGTTCTTAGAACTACAAAAATCTTCCACCGTTTGTGAGTCCTGGGATAAGTGTCTTTGTCATGTATCCCCTAATATGAGGGCTGGGGTCCACATGTTTTTTGCAGCTTGCTGTTTGTGTGGAGCACAAACATGTACCTCATTTTTACTTCCTATTTGTGTCAGACCTACTTCTGTGCCTCTTCTTTGCAGCTATTTCAGCAGAATGTGCTACATATTATTGGTGAATAAAAGTATAGAGATTAATATATTGAAACAAATGAAAAGATTGTGGAATTTGCATGTAGCTCAGTAAGCATTGTTTCAAAATATGCTTTCTCAAGGGGTGACATGCCCACAGAAAATCGGAAGACTTGACAACTTGGGCGTATTTCACTATAAACTAATCCATCATAGCCCAGGGAGAGATATGCTTAGGTCCATGCTTTTATTTGACAGATTTCAAACGTGTAGGTTAGGGAAATTAATATTTTGACATATCCATGTATCAAAGTTCTTCTTGGATTTTAGTTTACTTCAAATATTTTATCATGGATCCTACAATATTGGGGGAATCCAGTTAATTTGTCAAGAATTATTTTGCAGACGGAGTTCTTTTACCTTAGTCTTGTTCTAGTGCTGGATATCCCTCTATTGCAAACTACAGACAGATAATGTAAGTTTGTTGTATGGACTTAGTAAATCTTTTGGTCGTATTGATTTTTGCATGAATTTGAAATACAAGCTCAATGTATATCTAGTCCAAATGGGACAAGTCATGATTCTGCTTAATGTACTGCAGAAAGGAAGAAGGCACCACAGTGGGCAGCATCTAGAAAAGATAATGTATTCCAGGTAATCAATTCGTGCTTCATTGGCTCTTTCCAGCCAGCTAATGAATAAAGGTGCCTGTTTGCAAGCTTTTCTCTGAAGTTGATTAATTATCTCCACAAAATTTACTTTATTCATGTAGTGACCATCTGAGGTTAAACAAATCCCTAAGTGTTCAATGTACTTGTAGTCCATTAAGAAGAGATCTAATATCCATCCATCCACCCACCCACCCATCCACCCATTTCTGAAAAGTTCTGGTATTAATATTGGCAATATTTGGACTAGAAGTAATTAATTTTGTATTACAAGGTGAGATGAAACTGAGGAAAAAACAGAAAAAAAATCACTAAAATAGGGTAAGATAAGATCAGTTAGATAGGAACTAATAATCTCTGCATTGTTACATTGGTGTCTGACTCCTGATTCAACACTGTAACTCCCTGAGGCCAGATCTCCAAAGTCATGTAGGTTTGTGAGTGGTATTGATTTCAGTGGAAGTAGGAAAATCTTAATATCTTTCTGGATGGGAAGTTTGGACCTTAAATTATTGTGAGTAGGGACAATCCTTCCTTTGTTTGGTATAAAAACGGAGTCCAGATCCATCCACTCATTGCAGGCTGTTTATGATAGCTGGCCTCCTGGTCACCCTTGCCTTTTTTTCAGGAGAACGGGTGCTGTAAAATCTTAATATCTTGGAAAGAAGATGAACACAGAAGACTATAATCAGACTAAAACACTCTTCCCAAATCAAAATTACTAAAAAACCTGGTCCATTTAACCCAAATATCTTCCTGACCTCCATTCATGAAAATAGAGTTTACTGTACATTGTGGCCAAAGGAGTGTATTGGTATTATTCCTAGCTAAGTCCTATCTATAATTTATCCTTTTTAGTCATGATGCATGCAGAAAATTTAAAGGACAAACTGTGGTAAAGGACTTGCAGTCTTTAAAAGCCTCAGGCATTTTTGAAGACTTCTACCAGTTATTGATTTAGCTGCCGAAATTTTTGCTATGGCTTTTGTATCTGGACAGTCCTTATTACATGCAGGTCTTATAGACCTTTCTTGTGTAAATTATCAGTTAAAGTTTCAGCATCTTTTGAAGTCTGAAAGAATCTTGCGGATAGGGTGTGTGAGCTTAAATGGACCTAGCTGAGTAAAACTCCAGAGAAGAACTCCTGAGTCTTATTTTATTTTAATTTAATTGATGTAGGCATTAAAAGAATACATCCTTTGGCTAGATCTGCAAAGATGCTCAGCCTGAACACACAAATCTCACTGCAATTTCAGGAATACAAATCTAAAATCCTGTATAAGTTCCTCCGTCTTTTAGGACTTGTCCCACTATGAGGACCCTTTTACTTGATAAGGACGTTTCCAGGAAGGGAACTATAGCCTAATGAAGGAGGAGCAGAAGTCTGTTTGTACTACTGTCTCTGTGTTTCCACAAAGGGAGGCAGGGAACACACCTAGGTCAGTAAAAATTGCCTGATGAAAATGCTTGTGTTCCTCAGTTGGCTATGACACTGCTGTGTTAGCACAGATACTTCAGGTTAAATTAGGCAAGATGCATCTGTTTATCCAGTATACAGAGACCAGATTCCTCCAATCTAACCTTTGACAAATCTTTAGGAACCCTAGCAGACCACCTAAGGTCTTGGTATAGTCAATGGAAAGGCCGATCCCACCCATCAGAGGTTCAAATTGCACTTTTAAGCTGCTGTGGACTACAGAGGGATCCTGGGGGGAATGTCTCAGCTGAGCATCAAAAGTTTGGAAGGATGTATCTGGCCTGAATGACGATTTGTGTAATCAGCTAACGGCTAACACATCTGTCTAGAGAGGTAGTTAAATCCCCACCTAAGCCAACAACAATGCAAAATTGAAATGATCAGACTCCTGAAAGAAGGCAATCCTTCTTATAATGTTATTAAAATTTGTTTTGATAACTTAGTTCTATGCTAACACGTCTTACATTGATGGCTCACATGTACACGATAGAAAGATAGAGTGTCTGAGAATGTGACTCTTCGTGGGACTCAGCTTGCGTGTATACATTGTCATTAAAAGTCACAATCTGCACTGTGGTAATGGTGAGTTTCTGGGCAGGTAAGGGAGTGGAGGTGGGTGTAAAATTCCTGCTCTGTACCATGTACAGCCATACAAAAAGGTAATGAACTAATCATAACTTAAAATATTCTAAGTTTTGGAATATGTCTTCCAGATGCTAATATATTAATAGAAATTGAGAATTTGCCTCTCCTGGTAAAATCCAAAGACAATGTTCAGGTCTTGTTGAAATTACCAGTCATATTCTCAGTGAATTACGATTTTGTACTATGGGATTTCCAAATGCTCAGCACCACTCACCTTATGGCCTTCAGCCTTTGCATTGAGTTGTCATAATACTAGACTAAGGCCTACTCTCCCAAACATATTCATTGTGTCTTTTAAGTGAGAGGAGTTTTTAAATTAAAGTATTTTCCTTTGAATTTGAAATAATGGTCATTGATTTTTCTTCTGTTAGGCTTTGACAAAGAAAAATCAGTACACAAAGTTTGTGTACCATTAACTATAAGTGAAGGGCTAGTTGACCTCAGGTGAGCCATTGATGAGGGTGAGGCTAATGGGAAAAAAATTGATCTCTTCGTAATTTGTCAAGTGAAGTGTGATTAGCTAAAAAATCTCATTATCAACCCTGTTCTTGGGAATAATAAAAAATATCTGTTAAGTCAATTTTATTAAGCTCTTCCTAGGTAGAACAGAAGTATCAGTTGTCAGTCACTATATAACCAATGTTGCTGGCATATAGATGTCACACAAAGTGATTGGTGATGTTATTCTCAGGTTTCTAGCAAATGAATAAGTAAATCCATTTTCTCAAAATAAAGAGATGTAATTTAATGGAGGATATTAAGAATTGCTCTTCAAGGGAGACTTATGAATTTATTTGGTAACTCACATGTTCTTTGGCCTCTTCAGAAAGTACAATGGGCTTTTACTTTCATTTTTGGCCATAAAACATTTATCACAGGACTCATTAAAAAATCCTATTAAATTACGTTTCTGTGAGTTTTGTTCCTCATGCACTTGGGAAAAGTGTGAAATGTCTTTTCAGTTGAAGGCATTTTTCATTTATATGTGTAATACTTTCTTGCCCAGGGAAACAAATTCTGTCTCCATAGGGTGCCTAACTCAGCATGGAAGCATGATCTCTGTGTAACCCTGGCATCTAGGTCATCACTGAAGAGTGTGCCTTGGCTATCAAGTGCAAAAGACAGAACCTCTGTGGCTTGAGCTAAAGGACTAAGCCTCCTGGAGGCAGCTATAGCAAAAATATTCTCTGTGGATCAAACAGAAACAAATAACAACTCTTGAATGGAGGATAACGTACAGAAATATGGCAGAATAGGATGGTTGGAGGCTGAGTTCAAGGACATGTAGCCTGGCCCTATTTATTATTTCTTTGCCAGCTAAGTAAGCCCTGTCAAGCACAAACCTAAGCACTACGCTTGGTCCTCCATGCAGTTACATGGTCCCTGGTCTCCCACTTTTGGCCTGGACCAGCTATTGCTTTTGCTAACAATTATGTGGTCACAGATTTTAGAACAAGGCAAACAATATTCCCCTCATAGTATGGGTTTTGCTGTAGTGTTTTGGGAAGCAAGAGAGTTCAATGGCATGGGGATGGCCAGACCTGATTAGATGGCCTCCAGGAGCTGTTTTAGTTTAGTGTAGTACTAACATATACAGCCACTTCAACAGAACTATTGTTGTCTGTATCACTCAGGGTAGGACTTCACCTACAGGTCTGAATTCTCATCCTAACTCAGCTGCTGCTTTTTGGCTTTGGCCAGATCACTTCAACTCTCAGTTGACTTCCTCTGCAAATTTCTGATAGCTGAAGCTAGTGTATTTCACAGGTGTATGTGAAATATATACATACATATGTATATACACACACACATGCGTAAAGGTATATATAATTAGATATGACACTTGGAATACACTGTCATTGTACATACATGCTTAGTGTAATTATTGTTTTCTCCAGTTATTTATTTCAAGCAATAACTCTCTTCTGTGTTACACAGAGATGTGCCCATGGAGCAGATCTGAACACCATTCATGCTTACCTGGCTTGACCTGTTCTCAGGAAGCAATTCATTGTACAATTTAGTCTTTTAATTCTTGTCTTTGAAGATGCTAAAGTACATTTTTTTATTAATTGATAATATTTAGTGAAGGTGTCATGTAAGCATACATGAGCCTATAGATTTACGTCTGAACTGTTCAAGCCATAGATAGCTTTAAAAGTTTGACTCGCTTTTACTTGGATAGTCTGGTCACTTATGTCACATGGCTTGACTTCTACTTTGTATGAATGAACTAAAAAGGAAGCAGAAAGTGTCATTTGGGGCACAGGGAGGTTTGCAGTAAAATGTGTTCTATATGTATTTTACAAGTATTCATGTTACTCTCACTGTGCCAATATTATTCTAAATAACATCTGGAAAGCAAATAAAATCTTGTTAAGCTAAACCAGTGATTATTCAAAATAACTTTCACAAATACCCTTTTTTCACTGCTCTAATGAGTGGGGTGAAATCGTGAGAATTCCTGCAGATAAGATGGTATCGTTTGTTGTTCTGTTCACAAAGTGTCCTCCAGTATTCCCTAAGGGGAATGGTAAAGTTGCTTAAACTCTCTCAAATGGCAATAAAGGGGATCACACTTTTAAAACATAGCCTAGGGAAATGCAACAGCACATAAATTCCTTTGGAAATTGCTTGTCGGGTTCATTTGGAATGCTAAAAGCCAGAATGTGCTTCCAGCTAATAATTATTTCTGAGTGGGAGGGTTGTCTGTGCTCTGGGGAAAAACAAAAGATTTGAGTGCAAGTAGTGAATTTGTTTCTGCAATGCTTTGCGAAACAGAAAATTTAATGATTTTTTTTACCCCCACTCACACTTTCAAAGTCTGCCGCAGAACTGGTTGAAATCACAGGGGACCTTACTGTTGAATTGGCAGGCTACTGGATCTGGCCCATAGTTTCCTCACAGTCAACAACAGAAAAAACGGTTTGATTTTTCCGTAAGAAAGGTGTTGCGACCTCTTATGACCAGCTGTTGAAGTATTGTGTCTATGCAAATCCCGTTAGGAAGCGATGCTACGTGATTCTCAAAATGCAAGACCTATTGACCTGGTATTAAAAGCAAAACAAAATAACTACGCATGATCTGTAAGTAATAAATGCAGCTAAATCCTTCCCTAATGGGGACTGATTCTCTTTTGGTGCCCAGTGAATTCAGCAGACAGTCACAGTGATTTCACAGAGCTTTGGCAGATGGAATTCGTCAGTCTAAATGTGGGTGTCTACATCTGAGCTATAGCTCACCACGGCTTTATAGTCAGGGCAGGGGGGGGGAAGGAGCTTGTTTTTATGGCTGGGGAGAAAGCACCTTGTTTTAAGCTGCAGTTCATCTCATCCTAATGTAGATGTTTGAAAGAAATTTTCTGAGTTCTGTTCTAAAACTACCCGTTTGTCTCCATCGACTATAAATGGAGCCAGAGTGACCAGCTGAGATGGAGATGAATCCCCCTCTCGCTGAGTGAAAACGTCAGCATCTGCTGTTTATACAAACTGCTCTTTGCCTGAGTTATGGTGTAACCCCACCAGCTTGGGACTCGTCTCCTCTCTCAGCGCTTGCACAAAGTGCCTCTCAGTGCCCCTGCAGCATATATAACGCAAACTAATGCAAATGGACAATTTTCTTCTGTCAAAATAGTGCCATTCTAAGGTAAATGATGCTTGGATCACACAGAAGTATTTGCAAACTTAAGTTCAGCTGAACAACTAAAGCAATTTTTGAAACAGTGAAAATATTTCAACACTGAAAAAACTCTGGGATTTTCTTTTTTCAAAGTGACATTTCAGCTGGAAATGTAGAAAACTTCGATCATTTAAATTTACTTAAAATCAAAGAGTAAAGCACCAACCCAACCCAAAGGGTATACGTTATCTGAAATACATTTTTTTAGGTTTTTTTTCAAGCATTATGTTTTTATGACATGACCTTTTGTATTTCATGGGGTTTTTTTTACTTTATTTTACTCCGAAAACAAAAAAAACAGATCTTCTATTTCCTCAGTGCACAGTGATGTGTGTTAGACCCTAACAGGTTGCTTTTTCCAAAGTTCAGGTACTTGTCAAGCCTATGATGTGTTATCTGTATCTCTGTATTTCAACACTTGTGTGGTCTTTGCCTAGGGGCAGGTTTTCATCAAACTTTCTTGAACTGCTCTAGCGAGTGACTACAGCCACAGACAGCTTTTAACATTACTGTCCTCAGCAGGCTGGTGTGGAGCTGGGACAAACCTACATAAGTCAATGAGTTATCTGAACTTGAACTTGTGTAGCAGTTCGGGGTATAAAGCATGGGGATTTGCAAATACCCCCTTGGTTCAAGCAGGGACATGAAATGACAGCGTATCCACTGCTGTTAACAGAGTCATACGCTGGTAACGCTTTTCAGTGTTCACTTAGTGACAGCACAATTTAGCCTTTTCAACTACCTGTGGCAGAGCCTCTCCCTGATCACAGCATGGGCAGTAAGGGGAGGGTCCTTATTTTGGGGAAAGGATGCGATCTCACCTGTTTGCCTTCTGTTCAGCAGTGCTCTGAGGTGCATGAAACGACTCTAATGTATCCACTTCAGCAAACCTCCTAGGGAAGCCCATACACCCTTGAAGTTGAGGATTCTTGGTGGTTTTTTTTTCTTTTTTTTTTTCCTCCTTTTTTTTTTTTTTTCCCCTCTCATTTCCTTTCTAGAAATGGATTGTTCCTCTGGTGGGCTGAGAACAGCCATTGACTGCATTCCTCTACTGTTGAAAAATTACTGTCAGAAGTGTTTGCTGACATCTAATCAAGACAGAGATGATGGATTTCTTAAAAACAGTACTTCTGATACGTGTCAGGTTGCTTTGCTTGGTCAGTTGTCGTCACCTCAGCTCTAAAGAATTTTAATTACCGTTGCTGTTATGAACACATTCCCTTATGGAAATATAATTTTCTTATATTTGAATTAATTCGGGTGAGTGCAGTTTACCTGCTCCTTAGAGTGGCTTGTCTCATGGTTTGAAATCAGAACTATCCAAACTTTCGGAATTTGTGAGCAGACGCTACTGGTGGGACTCCCCTGTGTGCCAGTCATTTTCCTCCCCAGAACGATGTGCGCACACAGACAGGTTGTGGGCACACAGCTGTGCATGAGGAGGCTGGATCCAGCCTCAGGAGTGGGCAACTGGGCGACTCCAATTCAGCCAAAAGGGAAGAATCTCTTACTGACTTGTCATCATTGCTCATAGACAGACCCCAGTGGACCTCGGGGTGCCTGCTTCATGTTAGAAATTTTGGAGCGTAAGTTTCGCTGAAAATACATGAAATTCAATCTCCTGTTTGAATCGCTGCTGAAAATGGGAATTTAATCTACAAGTTCTCTTTAGCATTTCTAAACATTTTTCGAAAGTTACTCCAGTCACAGATACATTTGGAGTAAACCAGAGTTGTGTCCCGGGGGGAGTTACATCAGGTTGTATTGGTGGAAAGCAAGGGTGCTTTGATTTAAGCATTTGGATATTATCCTAACACTTCAAGCCATCTGGCAATAGTGTTTATCTGGACCCAGAAAGAATGAAAACTTGCCTGATACTGGAAAGTGATTTTTCATTCTAAATGCCTTTCTCTCTTCCACGGCTGTCTCAGATTTGAGTTAAGTGAAGCTGCCCTCAAAGGATGTTTTTCCAACAACTTCATGTTCTTTATCTGTAGAAGCTGCAGTACCGTTTTGGTTCTTAAACCAATGACAATAAGGGACTGATTAATTTCTCTTCTATCATCCTCTACATTACGCCTTCTATAATGCTCCTATTACCATGATCAGTATTTTCATCTGAGGGGACAGATGAATTTCTGATATTTATGACTGTTTACTCTGCATGGCTATTTTTTCAGAGCACAGAGAACTGCATTTCCTGTTTATTCACCTTCTCATACCTTCAAAGCTGTAAGCCATGTTCTATCAACCATAAATGCACTTTATTCCTTGGAGTACATGCTCTGAATTTACAACAGTTTGGTAGAGAAAAGTCTTTTGAGACATTAATTTTGTAATTCAGTTTATTCTACTTGAATTATGAGCCAAGTAATAAATCTACATTATTTATCTGCACTGGTGATTCCCAGATAATTGTGCAGGTTATTCTTTGAGGAAACTGTCTTTGACATTGTTCCTGTTAAAAGACATTACAAAGTTTTTCCTTTCCCTGTTTGCAGGGCTGATGTTGTTTGAGAGGTCTTGTTCAGCCTTTCAAGTGTACCTATTCCTACAGTGACTTCAAGGTTCTCTAAGTGACTTTTCCATATACAAGCAGTGTGCACCTTCTCAAGATGGATTGAAATGACATTGGAGGTTTGGCCTTTTGAGACCTGACCCTTCTGCAGAATGGAGGAACACCATAAACATTTGTTTACTGGTGAATAGACACGCACATAATAGCAGATATTAATACAAAGACTTAGAACTTTATGCAGTTTTTGCATCGGTCTCCATGGAGAAGATTAAACATGATCTGATGGCTGGCAAATTAATGTAGTAGCTCAGGGGAAGAAGTTGTGTGGGAACGGAAAAGGACAGTTTAGAGACCGCTCAAGTTAGATGTTTTCAGATCAGTTGTTCTTGACAAAATCCTCCTCATAAGACCTAATGAAGTGGCTGTAACAACATTTGACCTCTGAGAACTGCTGGAGGATGGGTGAATTATAAGCCAGTCAAATGATCATCCATTACCATAAAGGTGCTGGTGCAATGAATAAAGCTAGGAATTGCAGCCTTCCAGTAGTTGAAGGGACTTACAAGAAAGCTGGAGAGGGCCTTTTTACAAGGGCAAGGAGTGATAGGACAAGGGGTAGCTAAAAGAGGGTAGATTTACATTAGATATAAGAAGGAAATTCTTTACTATGAGGCTTGTGAGGCACTGGAACAGGTTTCCCAGAGAAGCTGTGGATGCCCCATCCCTGGAAACATTCAAGGTCAGGTTGGATGGGTCTCTGAGCAACCTGATCTAGTGGAAGGGGTTTGGAACCCTCCCATGGCAGGGGGTTGGAACTGGATGATCTGTAAGATCCCTTCCAACCCAAACCATTCTATGATTCTATGAATCTAAGATGTAACAACGTGACAAGCACCAGGTCAGTATAGCTTGAGAAGATCAAATTATGTCTGACTAGACTGGTTTATGCCTATAATTGGAAAAAAAACCAGTGACCAAGACAGGATAAGGTGTCACATTGCTTGACTTTCATAAAATACTGACCTTGTCTAGTAGGACATTCTTATTAACAAACTGGGTTAGTAAAGCTATCATAAGGGGAGTGCAAAACTTCTGGGGAAAAAAAAATTATTAAGGGATTAAGGGTGCATTATCAAAGTGAAAGAAGGAGTGCTTGCTGTGGGGATTCTCCTGACTTGGAGTGTATGGAATAGTTTCAGTAATCACCTTAGCAGATGGAAGAGGGAGTACAGCTGTAATATCAGCAGACAATACCAAGCTGGAAGGGGGCTGCAAGCTCTCAGGAGGAAGAATCTGAAAGACTGAAAACAACATTAAAAAAGATTCACAGTTTCTTGACAAGCTGAAGAAAAGATATGGGGGAAAAATAGGAGGCAACTCAGTGAGGAGAGGTGCAGAACACTACCCTGAGGAATAATTGATTGCATACATATAAGAAAGAGAGTGCTCTTGGCAAAGCAGAAGTTAAACAGACACCACTGAATCACTAACTGAATGTGAGTGAAGAATCACATGCTGTGAAAAATAAACCACATACTAGGGTATAGGGCAGAAGTGCTGTAAGTTTTACTCCTTCTGCTTTACTCAGCATTCATAAGACCTTGTCCTGTTCCCAGTTTTGGGCAGTGCACTGTAACAGATGGGCCAACTGGAGGGAGTCCAGCAGAGAGAGTGCAGATAATCCACAGATGTAGACAACATGACCTTTAAGGTGAGATTGGAGGAATTTGTTTTGCCTAAAGATGAGAAGACTGAGAAGGACATGGTAACAGTGCTGTAAAGGTTTGCCAGCAAAAGGAAAGAAATAATCTGTTCCCTGTGTCCACAGACGTGACACAAAATAGCAGCTTAAAATGCAGCAGGGGTTATTTAGGTAAGACATAAGAGAAAAGCATGTCGCTGTAATGACAGAACAAGTCTCTGTCTGGAATGATTTAGATGTAGCAGATCCTGACTTTGGGCCAGTGCTGGATAAGGTAAAATTCTCAGCCAGAGATATGTTCCTTTCTGGTGAAAGTGTTACCGCAGCAAATGAGGCATGTAGCACCTTGCTGTCCCAGAAGTCACACACTTGAAATGAGGCACAGAATAAAATGTGAGCTAACAAAGTTGAAAGGCACTAGACCAGTTGACGGCAAAGTTCCCTTCAAAGCCCTCTTTCTCTGACTTCAGAGCATGTCTTTAAATAACTTATTTGGGGATATCTCAGAAAGTGCCACCTAAAATAAATTCAGGACCACTTCAGGTCGTAGACTACACAGACGTACTTTGTTTTTTGGATGCAAATTCTCTTTTGCTGAGAAAATGAGAGGCTGGACTAGAATATTTGTTGCTTCCCTCACCTTTAGGCTGCATTAATTAGGCTCTTATATGCATTCTGGAAACTAATTTTACTAACCAGATTCAGACTCCGATGATTAAACTCTGAGAATTTTGAGATTTTTCTTTTCAGACTGTGATTATAGGTATGTTGTTTCTAAGTCTCGTATTTTTCAGAAGTCATGGAGTGTCTACTGTTCAAAACCCTCCCACTTTGCACACAACTATTTGAGCCCAAAGATGAGAATTGTAATCCCCAGATTTTTTTGTGAAAGGCTAATTTAGGTTGTCTGCAAGAAAAGTTTAGAGAGAATGTCGAGTAATATAATGTTATTGTTAGCTTATAGCTATTATGATGATATCAAACTTCTGTGCTTAATGCAAATGTTTGGTACTTTTCTCAGCTTTTGTTTAAAGAAAATTAATTCAATTAGTCTTCTAAATGCATTGATTTCTGTAGGGTTGTGTTGGAGGTGTGCATAAACTACAGCAAATACTTTAAGGCTGCATATAGTGAAGAAAGAACAAACCACCTTCTGCTGTTTGCTAAAACATTACTTTATGCTAGGCAGTGTCAGTGACCATAATGATTGATGGATGATTCTCCCTTATGAAAATAGAACAAATTTTATCGAATAATTCTTTGTAAATATTTTTGCATAGGGGCAGAATTCTATACACACAAGAGGAGTGTAATAAAACTGCTCTTGGAAATGCACAGAAATCCAAAGCTAATTCTGATAACAAGCAAGAATCTGGCTTAGAAGAGATCAGGTAACAGTGACGTATTAGCAAGCCAAGTATTTTCTTTAAATTCATGTTGTCTTCTTCTTTCACATGTCCCCATTCCTCTCCTGTCTCCCAGACATGGCCTAGGTTATATAAAGTTCATGTGAAAAAGAACTTGAATGTATACTCATATAAATCAAACTGAATAGATTTTCTAATGCTTTAAATAAATTGCTGGTAATCTCTTTGTAGTCACTCATGTTGGTTTAACAAGGGCGTGTAACTGTTCAGCTTGTTCCTACATCTGTTTCAGCAATTTAGGGAGAACATCTTCTCGTACTGTATGTGAAAGTCATTTCCTATAAACAGAACGAGCCTTGAGCTCTCTATTAAGGGACGTTCATTTGGAGAAGGAAGGAGATAAGACATAATGGCTATTAGCTTGTTTCATGGTGTTTTGATGAGGAGTGTTTCATTTCCAAGGTCGTAACTCAGAGAAGCGTTAACACAGCCTGGGAAGACTCACTTAGATTTTACTCGCTAGACTGCTCGCTTTCTCCCCGTTAAAATCAGATCTTTTCCTCCTCAGCCATCAGAAGCAGCATCTATACAATTAAGGGTAAGTTTTTCAGAAAATGCCACTGGTCCTAGCTGGTGTTGTACCTTCCCAGTTGGTTCTCCAAAGTGTGATAGCCCATGTCCTCCCTGAAACCTGTAAGCTGTAACTCCACTATATACTTATTCGCTGCTTAGAAATTGATTTTTTGACAATGTTCCCACTGTGGCGTACACGTTACTTTCATTAAGCTAGCAGGCAGAATGAGCAAGTAAAATGGGCTTGTGCTAATATGGGCAATATGGAGCTAGCTTTAATTGAAAAACCTGTTACAGTGAGAGCAGATTATATTACATTTCTGTACGGAAAAAGATCGCTCTTCTATTTTCTCTGTCTCTACTCCTATACAGCTGTATGTCATGAAAAAACATCTGTCCAACAGGCAAGTGATTATTAACTGCACTTTAAAGAACTTCCCTAATAAATAATGTATTTACAGTTGGCACATCTAAAGTCCTAAATCTTTTTGATTGTATATTGTCTTTTGAATGCTGCAAAGCAGAGTGGTAGCACTAACCGTAGCCCAAAAAGTCCATCTTCTGCCTGCTTCTCCGTGCTGTAATCGTTATTGGTACAAACATACTGCATCAACTGCAAAACAGCAGAATTAATTCTCCCCAAAATTAGATGTTGGTGCAAATCCTGGGGATGCAAAAGGAACAAGGAGAGGTAGCTCCTAACTGTGCTGGCATGAGATCATCTCCTTGTGTGCTCTCTGAGCAACTAGACCCAAAGACGATGGTAGGATACCTGAGTTTTACTAGGTTGTTGAGATGCTTTAAGAGAAACTAAATTTCAGATCAAGTTGCAATAACTATGTAAGAAGAAAAATACTCGCAGGCACAGTTCTAAATAGTATCATCTGCTTTCCTGGAGAAATCTATTTTTTTTATGCTCAGCCCATTTCCCATTTTTCTCACGACAAAGATATAATGCAGACTCCAATAACTTGATGGCTTTCCCTTAACAGCCATCTCAGGACACAGATGATTTTGTGCATCTCCAGAATTTTAGCGCACAGGTTAGTGAATTTGTTACAATATTCAGCAGTAGAATAACTAACAATGCCCCCATTGAAATGGTGGTAGTTAGGTTTCAGTCTTAACATTCTTTTGGAAAGTAAGGGAAAAACCATATCCTTAGAGCTGTAATTTCAGGTGTTTATCTTTGAAATGTCCCATGTTTCACTCTCTCATGTTTCCACGGTCAGGACGATTACTAGCTTCATAATAATAAAAAAGTAAGCTGAAACTCTTGTGTGGCAATGTATAGCAAAGCATGGCTAATTTTGTGGATGGGGCTTAGCATAGCATAACTCAGGCTGGGAACAGATGTGCTTTTCTCAGCCCAGCTCTGCTTATGAGGAGATTACTGTGCATCAGTGCTGACTTGCTCTGATTTTCTAGCAGAACTGATTGTGTGAGTGCTTCTTCTCCCATTTCAGTTACACCGAGTCATATTAGCTTTAGTAATGGGAATAGCGCATGGCTAACCCAGTTTATTTTGATCAAAATGGGTGAAGAAATCACAGGAATTGACTTGTGGAAACTGTGACTTTTGCTCAGAGGGCAGCTAAGGAAGAGAGGCGCAAGATAGCCAGTGGACAAGCCTGTTTCCAGGGTGTCCATCTGCATATGCCTTCTGAAAAATTTCACACATGGTAATGAGAGAGCAACCTTTCTGCCTTTCCTGGATGAGTGACACTGTTTGAAGCATGAACAAGCAGTAAAGTTGAAGTGAAATGTAGCTTATGCTTGAAGCCTGAGGACAGACGAAGAGCATCCATCTTTCCAGTAACACGCACTGTGCATGGGCATAGTGCTGAGTGAACCATTTCATTTTAAGATTTGAATACTTCAGACCAAATATCGAGATTATTCTAATTGCTAAAATTGGGATATTGAAAAGCTTTAAATGAAAAGAGAAGAAAAATCTTTAAAAATGACGTGATAAAAAAATTATTAATGTAGCAAGTGAAACTGCTGAAACTATGGACAAAAAGGAGGGTTACTCAAGCCGGAAGACACATACAATATTACATAGAATCTTCCTAGAGTCAGGATCCTAATAGGACTGGCCGAGTCACAGTATCCTCAGTAGCTCCCTGTAGTACCAATATACAGGGAAGTTTGGCTGCACGCGCTGGATATTTGTTTGGTAAGTGTGGTGCAGTGAAATGAGGTGGTTAGAGAAAGAGTCCACACCATCAATTCTTGAAGTAGGGATGACAGATGAATACTTTATTTAAAGCACTACACTTCACAGAATCACAGAATCACAGAATGTTAGGGGTTGGAAGGGACATCTGTGGGTCATATAGTCCAACCCCCCTGCCAAAGCAGGGTCCCCTATGCTATTTCCTGACACTTGAGAAATAGACCAACAGCACATAGAACCATAGAATGCTTTGCATTGGAAGGGACCTTTAAAGGTCATCTAGCCCAACCCCCCTGCAGTGTGTACATGATCTACTTCACAGACAGTTTTGGATAATAAGACAATAATTCCAGACCAGAGTTTTTCAATGAGCAGTAAATCTGCTGAAAAATCATGTCTGTGAGAAACTGAAATACTCAGATAACCAGATAGAATTCCTTGGTTGCCTTTAGCTAAAAAGGATGGAGAAAATGAAACCTGGTGAAATGTTTCGTCTTGGTGTCTTGAAATAGAATATCTCTTTGTGGAAAGGACATTTTTTTTTCCCCCTACATTTTTTAAAGTGTTGTGTGACAAGAGCTATAGAATTTAAACTCAAGTTCATCATATAAGCGTGGTACAGCTCGGCATCAGGTCTGTCTCTATGTGCAACCCAGTGCACTTTAGACATGGGTTCCCCAGGTGTCCCAGGAACTCTTCATCTACCTGTGTAGATAAGATAATAGACTCATCTGAATCAGTGGAGAGACGTGAGACAAGGTAAACTTAACCCCTAGCCTGCTTCACCACAAAGCATTTGATTAACTGGTACATGAACTCTCCAGGTGGTAATTTCTGCCTGTCCTGAAGCTTTTCCCCTGCAGCTCCTACCATGCCTGCACCAATCCCTATGCTCAAATGTGTTGATTATCATTGAGGGTGGAGAATGTGGCCATCCCTGAGACTTCCCGAGGTGATTTCTGCCACAGAATTGATAAAATTGTACATAGATATTTTTAAACAGTCAGTACAAACTCCTTCAGAGGGTGCAGAAATAGTCAGGTAGGACAGTCTTTTGTAGTTAGGAGACGTTTTCTGTGTAGTTTAAGGCAGGACCACAGGCTGGGTGGGTATAAGAATTTGATATAAGAACAGAGGTTTTGGGTGTGTCACTCTGAACAGTGGAAGATGCCATTGCAAGGATCCTTGAAAGTGTCCTATCACCATCCAGGTAATAAGTACCTATTATTCTGTTTGAGATGTTTGGTTCCCCATGTGAGCGTTACCCTGTGTAAAAGATCCCAGGGGGGTAGGAATCTTTTTAAGATTCTGTCTCTGAATGCCCAGTGGTTGCTGGTTTATAAATCAACTAACCAAATAATAGAAAAAAAAGGTTTAAAAAGTTTAGTTACTGGAGACAAGGTATTTTGGTCGTAGTCAAATGGATTTTCCTTCATTTTGTTAATTTCACCTCCTTCCCAACTCTCCTGGTTTCAGCTGGGATAGAGTTAATTTTCCTCTCAGTAGCTGCTGTGTTTTAGATTTAGTAGGAGAAGAAAGTTGATAACACTGATGTTTTCTGTTCTTGCTATGAAATAAAGGACTTTTTCCAGTTTCTCACATTCAGCTAATAAGCAGGTGTGCAGGAGCTGGGAGGGAGCATAGTCAGACAGATAGCCAAGCTGGCCAATGGAATTATTCCATACCATGGACGTCATTCCCAGTTTATGAATGGGGGTTGGCCAGCAGGAAGGAAGCTTTTGGCTCTTCTCTTTTCCAGGAGTTCAAATCCGCTCTTGTCTGGAAGTTCGAACTTTTCCAGGAGTTCATTTTTTTGGGGGAGATTTGCAAAATTCACAAAATTTTGTGGGTTTGGCATTCCGTGATTGCTGCTTAGGGACTGGCTGCTAATTGGTTGTCAGGTGGTGAGAAAAAATGTATTGTATATAGTTCGTTTTGCATATTCAGTATACTGTTGTAACTATCATTATCATTATTAGGGTTAGCTTTAATATTTCCTTTGTTGCCGTATTAAACTGTCTTTATCCCAACCTATGAGTTTTCCATTTTGTCCGTTTCTCCTCCCCATCCCACTGGGGGGGGAAGGAAAGGGGTGACCAAGCAACAGCCAGGTCAAACTAGGACACCAAAACCCGAAGAAATAATTGCAGGACTCCAAATAAAACGAAATCCCAGTCATACGGGATTTTTTTACACTAGGAGCTAGTTCCCTATATCCTGTTTCTGCTGTTTGCGCTCTTCATTGACAAATCCCTCCCTTTCAGGTCTGTCCATTAAGTATCTGATCTTAAATGGAAGCAGCTCTACATGCATAGCTGGACGTGTTATTGTAGTTTTAGTGCCTTTATGTGCAGTGTCCTTCTATTTACTAAAGGATGAGTAGCTACATCCACATTGCTCTTATAGCAGGTCAAGGGCTTCCTCCAGGAAGCCATCTACTCACAAGACAGGTATTCATAAACATCATGCTCTTCCAGGCCTTGTGACTCACCATTAACCCATCCTAATCACAGCAATTTCAGCACTTGAAAAAATAACTTCCAGATGTGACCATTCCACTGTGAGTTCGTTCTACTCGTCTAGTATATTATATTTAATAAAGTTGTATAATAAAAGATAACCAGCCATTGATTACATTATATTTGGTTATATTGAGCACTGGAGAGGAAGAATCCATTCTGTGGGATGCAGCAGAGGAAATGTGAGAAAAAAGCAGCGGAGATTCGTAGGTACCTTCCAAAAACTGGACAGGCTCAGCCTAGCTTCTCTGGGCTCCAGCACCTTGATTTCCCAATGGTATAAACTCTAGGCAAGGTGACTACTTGTGTTGTGCTGACTTCTGCTTTGTGCTGTCTACGAAGACAAATCTGTCTTCTCTTGCAGGACCTCCCTCACGAGCCTTTGTTGCCAGTGTCACCTATATAAGCAGGCAGGGAACTGACAGTCAGACACTGCGCAAATGGGAGCTTTAGTCTGACGCAGTTAAGTTACTCCTAGCAGTTTAGTAATTATGAGGAGAAAAAGCATGCTACCACATACAGCAAAACATTTCAGTCCCACAGAGTCAACAAACAGAAAAAACCCAAATAGCCTTTTTTAGCTCATGGTGATCTGGATCAGGTACTTCTATATTTAAGTTTCTGTGTTTTGGCCCAATTTAGATTGCTTAAAATTCATGTAAGCATGGGAGGAGAAGACATCAATAAGACCAGGAATATTGAGAGGCCTCTTCAGCCTTTAAAATAAGCCTCCAAACTAACGAAGTACTGAGGCAACAGAAGAAACCCTACTTTAAGGCCATAACTCACTCTGCTCCATCCAGTTCAGACTCCCATCCAGACTGAAGGGACTTGTCTTGAAGGAGCTGCTGAGGCTGTCTCCTGCAGGATGGTGTAGTTACACACAGATACATGTGACCATCTTCCCCCTCTACCTCATCCCATGAAGAAGGTAAGGGAAAGGCAAGCTTTTGCCCTAAAACAATGTAGGCCAACCCCAAAGTCAGGTCACCTCCCAAGAATTTCTTTTGTCGCTTGCTTTGTTTTCACTTACGCTTCCTCAGAATGCTGCTGAGAAGAAAGTGAGAAAACAACTCATGGTTTACGTGGAGTAATTAAAGCTGCTGTCCCACTTCTATCTGCACACAGTATTCCCCATGCCCTGTGTCATACTGTGAGGACAAATTGCTTCTTGTTTGCACTTCCTACTCCAAACCTAGCTGTTTATCAGTGACTGAGGTTATCTGCACATTGTTTTCTACTTACATTTATGCAAATTAAAGCCAATGAGAAGCTTGAATAATACTGAGTGTAGACTATAATCTGCATGTGAAGTTTGTCATGTGTCCTGGGATCTTTGGATGAAAGGCTCTCTATATGCCTCATAGTTATTAGTTTTTCCTGCATCATTTGTCAAGATAAATACATGGCTGTTGTTTAGCACAATGTACTGGAAACTTCTGACTTGCAAATTAATCTGAAACATAGAACCATATAAAAACTTTTTATGCATCTAGCATTGATGATTTAATTTCTGCTCTTGATAAACAGTCAAAAAGGAAAGTTAGCAATACATATACACAAGTTGAAGGAACACATGTAATGAATTAAAAATAGATGCCTTCAGTTAGACCCCAATTGTCACTATGAAGCAGTGACTATGATGGGAAATTAAATTAGAGTAACACAGCCAACACAAAAAGCTTCTATTCTACTGATAAAAATAAAAGCACAGGACCTTTCAGAATTCAAAGGCATATTCAGCCATAAAAAATATTGTAGAAATCTAATTCTAGTACTTTTCATGGAGCTCAGCATGTAATGTCTGCTCACACGTAAAGATACCCATGAGGAGGGAAAACAGGAGGAGATGCTTTATGTTTATGCATTGGGCTGTCTCTGTGGAAGAAAATTGAAGAAGTAAAGAGGTTGATTAAACTTAAGCTGTGTTTAGGAATTATGCACAGATCAGAAATGAAGGCTGAAGATTCAGGATCCTTCTGCTATCAGAGATGATATTTTAAATAATTTTTACATATTCCATTTTACATGGAAGTGTCACATAGTAATACATCACACTGTCATGCAGTATTATGCCGTTTTCAGGAGGTCCACATGAGATAATATGGAAGGAAATCTGAAACACATTATTGTGAGGGATGGGACTCTAGGCTCTGTGAAATAAAGCGGTTTTTCTTTCTGGGAATTTCTGTCAACTGTTTGCTGTATTCTTCACTCCGTCTCCCTGTGAACAAAGTCTGAATAAACTGGGAAACAACTGTTCTTCTCTCCAGTGCTGCCTGTCTCAACCACCACAGAGCTTCTCCACTCTTTTGCTAGCCTTTGTTCCTGACCATACAAGGCAGCTTGGGCAGCTGCAGTCCAATGCAAGCTGGTTCTGGAGCCTAAGAAGTGCTAGAAAAAAAAAGATTAAAAGGTGTCCCCTTGTACATTGCCAGCCACTACAATAAGGTGGCTGGTGTCTATATGATCTGATCTCTGCATTGGTTGAGGAGTACATGTGGTCCCTGTGCAGAGGTGTTTGTTTTGCCTATAGATCCTAACATGAAGCAGAAGCAATTCCCCAGGGCAACCCTTAGAGCTATGCCCAGTAAGCTCTAGTTGGAGACCTGCCCCTTAGTGCTTGGTTAGCATTTTCTGGTTAAGATATTTGGGGAGAATTCACAGAACATCTATTGAGTCTTTACTGGGCTGTGTAAGTCTGGGAACACTCATCATCAGTCCTCATGGTCGAACACTGCAATTAGCACACCAGGCCCACACCAATACTGAATGTGACCTTAGAGTTCACTGTTTAATTTCTACTGTTCCCTCCCTCCCTCTCAGTGGTTTAATTTCATAAATGTTCTTACTGATGGGGTCTGTAGATAGTCTCATAATTCTGCAGACTCTGTTTCTCTTTTTAAACAAATATTGGCCCTTAACTCTAAGTAATGCCCTTGAGGTGACATGTTTGTCAATATAAGCCATTAGAATTTGGTGAGGTTGAAAGTTCAGAAAGTGATGAGAAGATCTTTTGTGTATGTGTTTCTAAGAGAAGGATTTTGCCTGAAAAGCTGAACAAGTAAGAGAAGGTGAAAGCTAGAGCAGAGACATGTTCCTTTGGCAAGCCTCCTTCCAAGCAGGCTCACAACAAACCTGCCAAGCCCCATTCCCTAAGACAGAGGCTCACTACTTAACCTCACCAAGGTACTCTGGGATCTAAGCATCTGTCTCACTGATTCCCATGCTCCCATAACTTCAATGTTATCAGGGTGTAATTCTTGTTGTCTGGGTCTCTATAAATCTGTGGAATAGGCAGTAAATTTTGCAGGCGACTGCTCTGAATTAACTTTAGCTATTTGAAACCAAATTGTCTATTGTAACCTAGCAGTCAGTGAGGAGAATCTCCTCTAGATGATGATTCATCTTGTCTTAAAATATGTGCCTCAGATAAGGAAAGATGATCCTCAAGGTGCAGGTCTGCCTTCAGTGAACATACAAGAAACTTCGATAACTAGTTTTAAGCAGATCTCTTTCTTTTTAGATGACTGAAATGAAGAGATATGATTCACACAGTCACTTCCCGTAACTGTCCATTCAAAGTTCTGCATTTTTGACATGGAGGGAGCACCAGACGATGAGAAAGGTGCTTATTCCTCCATTCTTTACCTTTCCACAGAGTGCTAATGAGGTAGGGGTAATATCTACAAATGGCAGTTGAATATAGTGGTAGCTGGAGTGAGATAAGAACACTCACTTTTCATATCCAGCCAAAGATACATCAGCTGGTAGGAACAGAAACAATTTATATTCCTTAGACAAAAAATATTCTGTTAAAAACACTTCTGAAAGATATTTATATGAAACTTCTCCCTGACAGAACTGTAGTCAAAAATCTATTTATCTTTTCCTAAGAGAGGTATCTAAGATAGGGCAGATGAATCACCTTCTGGAGGTGCCTGTCTCTGAAGACTTCTATTCAGACATTCTTCTTTGTCTGTGTTGGGTGAGGTAAAGCTCTGGCAAGTGCTGCTTTTAACCCCAGTAACGAAAGTGGCTGGAGACAAACTAGAAAGAAGAGAGTGAAAAAGATACTTTGTTACAGGTGATATGAAAATGCTAGAATAAACCTAGAAATAATTAAAAAAATAAATGCTACAGCCTGGAAAAATATTCAAGAAGAGGTCATAGGTTTTCAGCTTCCTGAAGAGATAAAGCTTACTATTCTGGGAAATCTAACATTAGTAAGAGATTTAAATACCAAAAGAAAGGTGTCCTTGAAGAACTCCAGAAAAAAAAAATAATCTAGAAATGGAACACTTTAGATCTGATTCTGATTTACACTAAAAATATTTTTACCCCATTTACAGTGTGAACTAGCCTTGCAGTGGGTGTTCTTCCTCCTAGTTCCCACTGATTATCAAAACGGTGTCAATTAGTTTTTTTTGAGACTGTGCTTTCCTACTTAGACTCATAGAATCATGGAATCATAGAATGGTAGGGCTTGGAAGGGACCTTAAAAATCATGTAATTCCAACCCCCCTACGATAAGCAGGGACATCTTCCACCAGACCAGGTTGCTCAGAGCTCCATCCAACCCGGACTTGAACATTTCCAGGGAGGGGGCATACACAACTTCTCTGGGCAACCTGTGCCAGTTTTTCAGCACCCTCATGGTGAAGAATTTCTTCCTAATATCTAATCTAAATCTGCCCTCTTTTAGTTTAGAGCTGTTCGCCCTTGTCCTATCACTACACACCCTTGTGAAAAGGTTCCCAAATAAGAGGCTGGCTTGGAACTACGAATGAACAAGTAACTATGAAGAGAATGTCAAGACCCACAAGAGCTCAAAAACATTCAGTAAATTACAGTTGTCTTTTGTTATTACATACAAACAAAGCATTTATCAGACTAGAATGTAGTATATTCTGTTCAACGGAAGCTGTCGTAATGTGAGTGTTCCACAAACAGAAATGAATGATTGCAGGTTCCAAACATTTTCATAATTATCTTTTTATAATATAACATTCAACAATATCCAGGAAAATGTTTCAGTTCTGTGAATTTCTAGCTCATGCAGCCTCAGAAACCATAAAGAAATAAAGTGACTTCGTATAAGGAATTAACACAGTTCAGCACTGATTTATTACCTCCTATTTTTAACCTTGTTTCCTAAGAAATCAATGCGTATGTGATCATGTTGTGTATGTGTATAGATATTAAATTGGGCTTACTGGCCAATTTCAACTACATTTGTGTGGAAAGAAATCTCAAAGATAGTAAGGGTAAGAGTAATCTCCCATAACTTTGGAGCCCAAAGCTTGTCTACTCTCTGAAAAGCTGAAGTGTGGAAGTCTAGCACATAACTTCCTGAAAACTGTATGCGAAGAAGAAGGTGGCATCCATTCTGGGATGAGGGCTGTAATATGGCCTCAGCTCTTAATGGCCAGGTGGGAACCATTATGGATGCTCCATTTTCAGAAAAGCTTCAATCAGACTTGATAGCTTGTTAGAAATTAAAGAATATAAATGGAGGTGATGCATTGGCTGAAAAGTCAACTTATGCACATGATCAGTGGTTATGTATAGTAGGGATGGTCTAAACGTGGCAAAATACAAACATTGAGACTTTCCCTATTTTCTGTGAGGATTCTCTAATGTATAATGAGACCTGAACTCATACTACATCCCTTCACTTAGTGGCATGTTGTGGTTTCAGATCAAATGCCAGTGTGGAGAGTAAATGGATTTGGATACCAAACACTTTAATCACAGATATATGAAGTTTTAATAAATACACAACTTCCCTGTAATGTGGGAGAGGTGGTGTGGTTCAGGAGAAACGTCGGAGAGGTTAGTGTAGTGGTTCCACCTGGGCTATGCAGGATCCAGGGGCATGGTTGCAGGTGTCCTGGGATCTCTTACGTTCCCCGACTCCTCCTGGAGTTGGAGAAACAGTTCTGAATCCTCATGCCAGGTCATGGGACCACTCAGAGTCTCTCCGGTTCCATGGGTCCCCCTCCAATATTCTTTCTTTGGCTGGAGAATACCTCTCTGATGACTGGTCTGTTCAAATTGCACTGATATTTTCTGATTTGCTAAAAGCAAATGGCTGATTTCGCTGTTGTTAGTGCTCACAGCCTGCTTGGTCTGAATATAGTTGCACTGCTTGAATATCAACAGATTGCTTGCATGGTTTGGTATCTGTTTCCTTGAGTGCACTAAAGCCATTCAAGGTTCATTCTGTTCCATGGAGTAAGACTTTGGTGATATTTCACCTAATTCTACTTAAGCGAAAGCTTGGTTAAACTTTGTCTAGTGGTACTACTACAAAAATTTTGTTAAAGTGCTGTCCTAATGCCTATGCTACCTAGGCCTAACTCCAGCTAACTGCTACATGACGTCACACTGTATTTTTTCTTCCGCTCCTGTACTCATCTGACCAACTTGCTTTCTTGCGGCCCTGCTTGCTTCTCATTCTCAGCCCTTGAGTGTCAGGCTTCATTACCCCTGGTAGTCAGTGGAATATTTGCCCAAGTAAGGCAATTTATAAAGTAAAATCTGACAATTTTTCCGTAGGAGATTGGAGGGAAGAGAAGCTGAACTTTCCACTAATAAACATTTCTTGCAGATTTCTATACAAAAAATTTGCAACGTGGCTCTACAGGAAAATACAGAAGTAGTCTTGGTAATGCTTTTAAATGGTCTTTAATCATACTTGAAAGAGTTTTTCTCAAAGGCACTTGACTAAACTTCACGACATTTTGACTCAAAAAATTATATTATGTGGTAGTATTAAGGGTGCACAGGAGCTCAGTTAAACTCTGTCTCACTGAAATCTAACAATGCAGTAGCTCTTAGGAAGATATTAATGAGATGACTTGTTTTCACTAAGATTACCCCAAAATACAACCTTTTGCTAGAAGGCTATTTAAATTTATTTATTCATTATGTAGGCTATGATATTAAATGTGTGATAGATTGGTAGGATAACAAAATAACAAGCATTTCTAAGGCAAAACTAGATGGCTTTCTGAAACATACATTTAGCTCTAGCTTTTGGAAGAAGTTCTTTGGCCTGGGTGAGTGACAGCTGGGAGAAGGGTTTGCATTCCCTGATCACGCTTTTCTTGTAAGCCTGTGTAGAACTGTATTAAGCCAATGATTACAATCAAAGCTAATGGTTTTTGGACTTTACGTGATTATCTATAAGAGTCAAGGAGGAATTTTTCCTCTGCTGCCAAGTTTTTAGTTTTTTTTCTTTTCTTTTTCCCCCCCCTCAGAAGTAACTGAAATAAGCAGCAGCTGGATATTGGATAGGTCACTGATTAGGTGCAGAGAATTCTCACAGGTGTCTGAGTGGTTTATTTTCTCACACACTTAGAGTCATATTTGTTTTGAGATATGTAGTTGAGGAGGAATTTCATCGTAGATTATTCTGGAAGGGCCTTTTGCTTTTCGCTTTCTTCTTCAGCTGCTGCTATGTCTCTTTAGCTGACAGACAATCAGTTGTCTTCTTTCATATGGACCTTGGACACCCCGATCTCTATACTGTCATACCTTTCACGTTTTTGAGGACTGAAACATTCATTACAATTCAATATGTAGATACCGAGATGAAATATAATTTTCTCTGATAGTCCTGAAACCAGATTAGGTGACCTAATGGTTCTCTTTGACTTTGCTTTCTGCGAAACCACAGACTATTCAGAACGGCTGCATATTGGGAGTGGATAAATTTCATGAATGCTCAAATTTAGTGGGGAACAATGGTTAATCAGATCTACTGATCTGCAGAAAAGCAGTCCAAATACTTCAAAATCTTGCTATTAAACAAGACTGTGACTGAATTATACAAAATGTTGTAAATGAAGAAATTTCCTTTGACTTCAGTGAATTTTGGACCAGCTCCCAGGTCTTAAAATCACACAGCGCTATTGGATTATCACAATCTTTCAAATAGGTAAAGTTGTTTAATGATGCCATGTTTGTTCCACGTTACAGTTTCTGCTAGAGAACTAGTCTGGAAGAGAAAACCAATTAGAAAAGCTTCTTACTTGATGTCACCTCAAGGTCTTGTTTATTTCTACTGCAATTCTTGATTTCTAAGTTAGTTAGCAGAGTCAAAATATCCAACAACAGTGTGTTTCCAATAGTGTAGTGGGTTCTAGCATTTGGTATTCCATTTCATTCAAGGTACACTAAATTCTTCAGTCACTCAATTTTTATATTTTTTTTTAACAAAAAAGATTTCAGCTACACATCTTCAAAACATTACTGGAGTAATTTTCCAAATGAATAAATTGTCTTTTCTTTCTCATTGAACCTCAAATCTGAATTTATCTGTTTGTGCAGTTTCCTGCTCTTTGTTTCATTGACCCTCTTTCACCTATCATACTCACCATAATTATTTGACTTATTTGCCAGTGAGAACTCATCTTCTTTTTCTCAACCATAATTACTTCATTGAGCATTAAAGTGAAAAGGCCACTTTCCTCTTGTTGTTCATCTTTTCCAGATGTCAAGTTATTTACAAAGCCTTTAAATTAGTAATGTTATGATGAGAATTTTGGTAAATTATATGTGAGAGAATAAGGCCCATCACAATCTTGAATTCTCATTTGTCCTGAAATATTTTTTCCCTCTCCGTTTCCTAAGCATTGCGGTAGCAGTTTATTATCGTTTCAAAGTGTTCTGCCTATGACATTCTGCTTAATGATAACAGGAGATGTGACCCAAACAATGGTACATTTTTCTGACAAGCTACTAGAATTTCAAGTGTTTTGATCTCTGTCTTTTTTAAAGGCATGAAGCTAAAACAATATGAATATGGTTGCAAAATCTATTGCTCTTAACAGGACTTAAATCTTTTATTCCTTCCAATAATTAACAAAAATGGCTTCTTTGAAGATACTTCTCCAAGAAGTCTCTTAAATTTACTCAGTTGAATCAATTTTATATATTTACCTTTACTCAGTAAAATAAAGCCCTGAATTTTGATCTCATATCTGTTAATTTTGGATGATCATTGCTGTCAGTCACAAAGCTAAAAAGCTATTGAAAAACCAGATTTAGGTGATTTTAGACTGTTATTTTAGATGCTAGATTTATTTCACTTAATTTTAAGCATGTACTTGACATACCTGTCTTATGCCTCTGACTGCTAAGGAGAGTAGCTGACACCTCAGGTATGATTCAGATCTCAGGGGAGCCAAATTGCTTTCTGCAGAAGTCTCTATACTGACCTTAAAGGAAACATACAGCAAAAAGTATCCCACCTCCCCAGCTCTGTGTATGCCTTCATCTAGGTGGGATTAGTTTGGGCCTATGTGTACAACATAGCAAAAGTCCTTACCTAGCGGCTCGTATGCCTCTACTACTGATTGATTACGAGATTGCTTTCTGTAAAGCTTTCTGTGAAGCTTCCTTTTTGCCCTTCTTTTCCCAAATATCTCTGTGTGTCTGACATGACCAAGTAGCTGTATGACCTGACACAGTGGTGTTGTGAAAACAGTTCCTCCAACTTCCTTTTTCCCAGCTTGTTACCATTTACACTGTTATCCTGCTTCAGAAGTTACAGATTTATAACTAACTGAGTAAATCTATTTCTTATTTACTGTTAATCTGGGATTAAGAGAAAGATCCTAGGATTTTTCATTGGAAAACTTAATTCACTCATGTGAGTAATCATGTCCAGAGCACTGAAGAAGACAAAAAAAATCAAGTTTCAGTTAAAAAAAATAAATCTTATTTTCATTTAGCTTGTTTATTTAGCTTATTCATATAAAATTCAGCTAGAACCCGCTAAATCAAAATTACTTAGTTTTCCAGTAGTTTCAATTACTGTCCCAGGACCACAAGAGGTTTTTAGTAGAGCCTGTACACATAAATTAAGCCTTAAATTCCAGATCATATAATGCTGAAAGAAACCTGTTATACTATAAGCATTAGGTACGGTCACTGAATTTTGTGAAATCAAACATGGCTATGTTGTGCTTGTGCATAACATACAACATATCTGTTCTTGGCATTTCTTTGATGACCAAAGAAGTACTCACCACTGTAAGACTTTGTAACCTGGCATTGGGTGACTTCCAGGCACAACTGGAAAAATCAGTACATGAATTGTAATGATTAACATGAGTGCCATTGTTTTCTTTCGAAACTGTAGAATCACAGAATACTTTTTACAGAAACACAAGCAGAAGCTTTAAATAGTTGTGGCCAAAGATCTTGGTAGTCTAGAAGCAGTGCATTAGCTTACAGAACCTTGGAAGTATCCCGCAGCATTTTGTGTGTGCATTCTTCGTTTCTACAGGAGTGGGAATGCACAGTCCCTTTACAATGCACAGTCACTTACGAAAGGAATACTTATTTTCTGTAATAATACTATAGTGTTTATTTGTTATATTCTACAATGAACTGTATTTAGCAATTTTAGTCAACAGTGTAGTAGCAGATAGAATAAGCAAAGAGAATGATTTTGAAATTTCTACATAAATCTCTAAAAGCAAAAGAATCTGAACGTTAAGGATGAAACATATCCAATGCAGAGTCTTTACCAAACTGCACTGGAGTTAACATTTCTCTAGGGTATGAGTTCTCATACTGCATCTCATGACAGAAGGTCAGACTGAAAGCATACCCCAACAACGTGCATTACACGAATCATAGTGCAGCACCTGCATCATTGTGGTCTGATTTTCAGACGAATGTGCTAACCCATTGCCACTTTTTAAAATTTTCACAATTTTCTTCCCATCTGTTCCCCTGCTGTTTTTCCACTGTGTTATCCACTCTGCAACGTTCCTTGGAGCAGTGTTCCTCTGATGTTCCAATGTTCCATCACAGTCACCAGCACACATTAGGATGTGTTAAACCAGCAAAAAAACATCAGGCAGCACAGATGCTGAATTTTCCTGATATGCCTGGAATGTTACACAGCAATGAGAGACTTGGAAAGTTGCTTCCATAAATCAGTTTTGGTAACTAAAGCACATGGCTTTGATATTTTTTTTGGGGGACTGGTTTCTTTACTTAGCATCTAGCTGCGCTATGCAATCACTTGTTCCAAGGAAATCAATTAGTGCAATCAGCCTGGATTTTCTTTGTTCTGAAGATGGATGTTTTTCTGAGACTGAGGAATTAAACATAAGGAAAAGGTGTCCTGTTTTATATGAAAGCTATGGTGAATCAAATCATGGAATGTCTTTTCATTGCAAATTAAAATTTCTGTAACTTAAAGTCAAACAAAATGTAACAAAAATTTTAATATCTTTTTTACCAAAAAGTATCCAACAATGGTGATTTGGAAAGGTGACTGATACAATAGATAAATGTTTATTGCAAAAGTCCAGAGTATTTTCAAGTTCGTAAAGAAAAATTATATAATTTTTCCTGATTGAAAAAGTAGGGGCTCCTAAAAATGTCCTTACAGTTGAATGAGTACAGGAGAGGGTCACATTGCCACGCTGAACAGAATACAAAGTTCCACACCAGCATTTTTCCCTACTCAGCTACTTAATAACACACCTCAAATACAGGGTTTGAAAACTCAGTCCTAAACTCTTAAAAAAATGTTAGGATATATTGCTCTATTTCAATGGTTAACTTTTTGTGTTAAATTAACATAATTTAATCTTGGAGGCACTGTAGTCAAGTGAAAAGCTTTAACCTCCACATAGTACTGATTTCATACCTTATAATAAAAGTTTAAGAGGAAATTGTAAGCTTTTATGCCAGAAATAGAAAATTGGCAGGTCTGTGGTATTGACTTGGAATTGGCACTTCAGATTTTTAATCTACAGCTTACGTCTTGTTTAATTTATACATTAGTATGATGTTTGAGTGCCTTGCCACCACCAAGGGTTGGTAACATTATACCTAAATTCAGAAATGGAAAAAAAAACATTCTCACGCTTGCAGACTGATTGCTTTCATTAGGGTTAATTAGTTTCCTCAGCACTTGCAAAGAGAATTGGAGCTGATGTTTAACTGGTTGAGTGGCTTGCACCAATAGTGAAAGAGGACAGTAAACAGAGAGGTGCAGCAACTGCTTAAAATGGAAATATTTAATTCTCTTGTGGTAATAGAATAAAGCTCAACATGTTATCAATTTTGGGGAAAAAAACAGAGTATTCTCTTCCAGAATACTTGTGCCATCTGCTTGGGAGTCTCTGTGATGCTTTTAGGTTGTATTCTGAAGCAGAGACTGAAAAGACTAAGTGGTCAGATGTTTGCAGGGGGAGTTATGGTACAAAATTATTTTATAACTTTTGAATATACGAGCTCTTATGACTTATATCCATGTCTGTTTATGTTATGTTGGTAATAAGACATATCCGTATTCTCTTGAAATACCTGAGGCTGAAGCCCATATTCTACATATGGAGTGTGAGTATGGTGAGTATGTTTATGGACGTAGACCTAGTCAAAAGGAGTGACAGTACTGTAACTAAAAAATTCCTTTAAAGGTTAAAATTGTATAATGTAGAAATCGAAATTACTCTTCTCTAGCTTTTTCTAAATAGTTCAAAAGAGTAAAGACTTCTCTTCCCCATTTTCCCAATGGCACCAGAATGAAAACCATTTTGAGCAGTCAGTGAGAAGAGCTAGCTCTCACAGACATTTGAGATGTTTTTTTATGTCTTGTTGGCTGAATCTGGGCTACGAAACATAATAGGGCATGAAGATGTGAGAAGTGCCAGTCAGCATGTCCTTACCACTGCTTCCCTTGAGTGCAAGTGAACACTGGGTGCAAAGTTTTATTTTAAATCCCATTACCTAAACTGGTGCTGAAACTTTTGAAGACAGAAGCTGTTATCCTCATCTAGACGTGGCCTCAGCTGCAGCTATTAATTCTATTCAAGTCAGAAGTAACTCAAGCTTGTTATGATCTGATATTTTATGAAATGTTTGAGATTAGCCTGATGATTAGCAGAAAGGCCTCATAACAGAAAAAAAAAAAAGTAATTGCAGCTCGTCTGGAGAACATATTATGCCTCCATCCTTGTAAATTGTTCTTTTATGTCAATATTAGAGTATTTTTGTGGAGACCTCGGTGGAATCTTTCACTGCTGCTGCCTGTGATTTACTTTTTTTTTACATGCATGGAAACAGTGTTCAAGGGCAGTCAATCTGGCATCGTTTTATAAACAAGCATTATAAACACAGAGAAAAGGGATAGGTCATTTTATACCAAATTTAGCTGCTCATTTAGGGAGATAAAAAAATGAAATAAGGGCTGTATCCATTAAAGTCCTACTCTGTTGTCTCAATCGTTTGGGAAAAAAAAAGTACAAGAAAGCCATTGACTTTGCTGTTTCCTTTGGGAGAAGTACAGATGTGGAAGAATAATTTTTAACACCTAAGTGAGGCAGCTTATGAACTGTGTCTAAGTTCGTTCAAAGCCCTCCAAAATATGGAGTACATTTCCATCCAATTCATATAATAACTCAGGCTCTGATTCAAGATAGCTTTTAAAAATGCAAGTAGTTCCTCATCTGTTTAAAATTATAGTTGTGCTACGCAATGTATTTCTCTGGGGTCTTATTTCAGATTTTAATTTCTCATAATTTTTGTATATATATTTATACAAAGCACTAGCTTTATTTCAGCATGTTACAATTTTCTCTATGGAAGTTTTATTTTTGAAAGATGTGATGGCAAAAGGCAATGACAGCATAAGATTTTTCTCACCTTGGTCTACCAGCTGGATTTATCCCTGTCTTTGAAGGGCTGCCAATCACTGCAAGAGACTAATGTGGACAAATATGGTCTCCCAGTTTGTTAAATTTTGCCCTGTTTACTGAGGTTGTGGATAATATTAGTAAATAATGCCTTTTTTTTCATGGTGATTTTGAAAGCTGCATGTTTCCACTGTGTACAGGACACTAAAATGTAACAGTGTCAAAAAAGCCAACTTTGTGTCCGTTCTTGCTTGTGGGCTTAACTTCAGAGTCTCTGGTGGTCTCAATGGTGAAAAATATATGCACTACATTTTTACCCTACTTTCTGCCTCTGCTGTAGAAATTGTGTGTGGTATAATTTATTATGGAGAAAGATTGTAAATCTGAAAAATTCCCAAACTTTTGATACAATTCCTCCACCCAGCCTCAAACAGGAATGACTGCAATAAAATATAAAAAATTTATTCAGTATAAAAAAAAATCTCTGTAAATTTTAGAATAAAAGAAAAGTAGTCAGCCCCAGCCACTGACAGGTACAGGCTGGACAATCATTACCTTGCTTTAGAGCTGTGCCCTTCACAGAGGTCTGAAAGCCAAGAACAATGGAAAAGACACAGTCAAACCCATGGCCATCATCATCATTTTAATACTAACACAGGCAAAGGAATTCAGATTTCAAACTCTTCCATCCAGAAAACCAAACTGTCAGCACTTCATCCAATCTAGTAAGAAAACACCAAGAATCTGGTAGATGACTGCAGTCTACATTTCCTGCAGACAGGGTTGGGGAAGGACGTTTCACAGGGCTGACACTATGGAAATCATAAGAGGCCCACAGGAATGTGTGTGGAGGCAAAATCCTCTGACATTCACACAAACCCAAGCAATCAGGCAGCACTGAATTATTTCTCTGGAAATAGAATATTATCCATTTATGAATTCCAGATGGGAAGGGACAGCTGTTGTGCTGATGACACCATTCCCCTTGACACTGGAGGATGGAAAGGAAAAACTGAGACCCACATGTAAAGTATGTCAACCGTGATGACAACACTGGGCCAAAGAATGTAGGGATGTTGGGCAACATGATCTACAAAATCACTAAGACAAGTGTCCTGGGTTCGGCCAGGACAGGGTTAGTTTTCTTCGGAATCCAGGAAGGGATACAGTCGGGCGGGCTGACCCCACCTGGCCAAACAGAGCCGGGTATTCCATACCATGTGCCGTCATGCTGGGTTCTGGTGGGGGGGGGCTGGGGGG
>Ga0065711_1029838_pt1 | contig 34652 bp, 21 predicted proteins | sample Hoacrofraction12_FD_59098 | JGI IMG/M metagenome (GOLD analysis project Ga0065711, IMG submission 59098) | Hoatzin crop microbial communities from Cojedes, Venezuela - Epithelial fraction 12 v2 (version 2) | ecosystem: Host-associated > Birds > Digestive system > Esophagus > Crop | place... | reverse complement strand
GGGGGGGGGGATGTTTGGGATGTGAATGGAAGACTGCTCTCCACTCATTGGGATTTTTCTCTTATGACAGTATCTAAATACAACTGTGGTAGTTTGAACTAAATGACGTGGGTGGAAGAAGGGGAAACAGGTAAATGCAAATTGAGGTCCTGTCTTTCCTTTAGCACATACCATTGGAAAAAGGAAAAGAACTGTAAAAATAGTGCAGTTGTATTTTCCTTCTTACAGGCAATGGTTAACAAATTCAACTGCAATTTTAAGGAATCCCAAATTGTGCTAGGTGTGAGACACAGTAAATTTGACTAGCTGTAGCTGAGTTGGCCATGTGTGAACACCAATTAGCGTTGTACATGGTAATGTAACTAGGAGAATCAAGATGAAACTAAGAAAAAGGGAAAGGTAAGTTGAATATCAGGTACTTTGTTACTATCAGGGGCTTCTAAAGCTAAACTGCAGAAGCCGTAGGCTCTGCTAACAATTCAAACCAAACAAAATAAATATTGTGTGCTGCCCCATGGAAGCTGTCTGTGCCTCTGTCCTGCAGCAGGTAGTAGCCCTGCCGAACTCTGATTTGTGGAACATCCCTGTGATGTCCCAGGCTCTCTCCTCATTCTTGCCCAGTACCAGCCGGATTCTTAAAAATTGCATTGGTATCTACAGAAGAGCATGGGGATTCCTCAAAAGTTCTTGTGTGAAGGGTGTATTTATGCTTAATTTACTGAGTAACATGCAACAAGCAAGCAATGAATTTAAAGCGCACGGTAGTCCTTATTTCTCCTTCCTGGTTCCCTGCTTAGTGATATTGTAATATTAGTGAAGGAGGAGGAGGTGAATGACAGGAAAGAGAAATGTTGTTACAGAAGGGTGGGGAATATATATGCCCTATATAAGCCATCTGGCACGGCAGGCCTGTGTGTGGCTGTGGCTCTTAAGATACGAAATCCTTTTTCCAGGTGGTTGGCTTTTGCAAAGGATTTAAGTCCTAAAGAAGTTTTTGAGTAATAGATGAAATGACAGCAAAATGAGTTTTCAAAATCAAAGTAGTATGTCAAATTGTGCAAAGAAACTGTAATGTCAGCAGGATTCTCGTCTAGGTAAAACTTGAGTGCAGAGAAATAACTTCAGTGTACTGTGGTTGGAGACACTGGTTTTGTGTATACGGACAGAAGAGTGTCTACTGGGCTCTTGATTTCCAGCCTGAATAAGTGCATGGTATCAAACTTTATATTCTACCCAAGTACTAGTTTCAAGCTGTCTGAATTTTTGTTATCAGAAATGAGGAGATAGAAATACTTGCCAGTGCTTAATTGCTGCCCCTAGACAATACCTCAGTACATTCTCGTAATAAAATTCACAACTCCCTTTACATCACTATTAATCTCAGTGATGCACAACTTTAACAGCATTTGGAGTTTGTCCAAGAAAAAAGTTTCTTAGATTGGCAGAGCAAAAGGTTTTTATAAGAATAAATTTTTTTATAAAATGCTTGTTTGAAAATCACTGAAAAAGAAACCAATGTTTTGAATCTTTCAAACTGCATTTCCTTTTTAAACTTCTGCAGTGTCCACCGCCTTCTGTAGATATTATATAACTGAATACAGTTAAAGTAAGAATTATAAAAATAGCAGGATTGCGATTAATGGTCGAATTGTCCTCATTTGGACTCTACATGTTTCTACAGGATCTCTACCCTAGAATACTATAGAGAAAACAATTTTCCCCCACAGTGTAAATTGTATCTTTGTTAACCCAAATCCATCATAGCTTATTTCCATTAAGCTAATCACAATGTTCCTGACACATTTTATGAGAATAAGGAAGTCTAATGTCTTATTTAAGTATACTTTTCCGAATAAGAGTGCCATTGTCTATGACTTCGGGATTTTATTTCTTGTTCTATAATTTACTAATTTGAGCATGTGTTGTTTTATACCTTTAAACTTCTTTTCCTTGGAAATTTTTGATACTGTAAACTGGTCAAATGAGAATGCCAAGAAGGTGAAATATTTTGATATACATATAAGCAGTTCTACCATGCTTACGTACTTAATATCTTTGAAAACAACACCCAAAAACCAACACCACCCACCCCCTCTGCAAAAACCCTGAAAAGCCAAGAGAGGATAGAGTCAGTAAAAAGAAATTCTAACAAGTCATGAAGCAGGAACAAGGAATGACAGATTAGTAATAAGTTTAATACTTCTGTTTGAATGGACGATCCATCCAAGACCCCTTTGATTTATTATACTTTCTGAGCAGAAAGAGAGTTATGCAAAGGCAAAGTCATTCCCTTCTTGTCACACAGAATATACTTTATTTTCTGGTGGCATTGGTAAAAGGGCATTCAGAAATGTTATACAGATGAATCCAACTACAATGTGCAGTCCTGGGATAGTATCGTAGAAATCATTGACATATTTGCTGAGATTTCAGTTACAGTAATGAGGTTAAAGAATATGCATAGCTACTGTATCTACAAACAGTACCTAATAGACGTGGGTGGAAAATAGTTTGCAGTCTCCTTCCTCAGTTCTGTTTTTTCTTGGATCAGTATGAGACCAGAATTTTGATGATGGTTTTGAGAAGATAATCTGGAGAGGGAAATAATTATCTTGTTTAAAAGAATCAAAATGTCTCATTTTGGTAATTCTGAAACAATTTAAACCTTTGTAAAAATGGATTGCTACAAATTAACTTCTTTGTCAAAATGTAACTTGCTTTGGCTGAAAGCTGGAGATGTTTTTCATCTCTGTGACTGCAGGTGAAGTGCTTTCCTCTGAGCAGCTGAGAAGTGACAGGGATCTGTGCTAATTTTATACCCACTTCCAAATCTTTCTTCTGAGATATTACGATAGGTTGTACTTCACTAGTGGAGACCCAAACCTTTCTGTTACTTCTGATAATTACTTAGTGGCATAGATAACTCTGGAAGACATTTAATATAGTACTCAATAAATAATTGTTAGCAGACACATAGGATGGAAAGAGCTGCGTATAACAGAGCTAGTATTCTGTCTTCAGAAGTAGTTCTCGGTAGTGTGGAACACCCTGGAAGCAGCCTGGGGAAGTTTGCAGTGGTAGAACTCCTCTCTTATGAACTCGAATTTCAGAGAGTAAATTGTCCCACCATGGGACTTGCACTTTTATTGTTATCCATGTGATGTGGTGGGGAGTAGAAAGGTCTTGAGACACAAAATGTAAGTTAACAAGAGAGGGGTGGAAAACCCCAGCAAAGAAATTATGCTCCTTGAATTGTAATAGAAGAGGAAGACAGCAACAAGTTTCTGTAAAAACATTGTTTTTCTGCCCAGAACTGCACCTTCATTCTTGTATTTCCCCTCACTGCGTAGTTGCCGAGTATCTCTGTTTTGATGTTGGTATTTCCCCCAACAGCACTATAAACCAGATTTCTCCGAACAGTGAGTTCCTCAGTGCAAAGGGGAACTTGTTCAAATATGAAAGTCAGCAAAGTTAACCATTCCATGCTATGTCTACATTTATTACAGCAGATTCATTGGAACTGTAATTGTTTATAGTGAATTCCCAGTATCCTCAAATAAAGCTATGTGGAAGTTGTATAGGGAGTTTCTATTTTAGGCATTTAGTTGAGAACATTAATGACATTAAGATGTCAGTGATATTTTGTACTATTCAGTTAATAGCAATCAGCATATTGTCACAAATGTCAGTAAATTACCAGTGATGTTTTCTTCTCATTTATTGATATACTGTTGGGAGTTCAGACTGCTTGATAAAAGGAGCATACCAGAGTATTATGGATAACAACAGTGTTTTGTCTTGTGAAGTTAAGTTTGCCAAGTCTGTATGACTAAAAAGCAGAAAGTTTTACTAACATGAAATAATGTGTATGTTATTAAGTCTTACTGTGCAATGACTTGAACATCGAGTGTTACACCAAGGTTTATTTTGAGATCTTAGTCATATACAAAGTCTAATCCAAATATATGAGCTTTCGGATGAGTAAGAAAGTTCTATATATTTTAGTCAGGCTGTATTTGTATTAGATTGATTTCTTCATTGTGGTTGGACAGTTCATATGAAAGTCTCCATTGCGTTCATGTATTTTGCCATTGTTGTGCTGGTATAATTGAGGTTGGAAATGACATTAATCCCAGCAATGATCACAGCTGGTCATAGTAGACTGTCCTAGCCCTGACAATGTGATACTGTGTCTGTCCTAGAAGAGAAGCTGCTTGGTTAGGAGGCAAGAGCTCTGAAATTAAGTTAGTTAGCAGTTTACTGCGCTTGCTGATGGTGTGCATTGGAATCTTCCCCACTACATTGAGCTTTTGAGGTTAGTATTTGTTTTGAATGGATAACAAACGCAGTTTTAAAAATACTACGCTATCAGTGCAGTCTTTGGCAATGCCTCGGCCCTTATTCTGGGGACTTGCACAAGCTATGCAAGGAAGGAAACGGATAGTTGAATTGCCACTGTGGTGAAATTAGTAAGAAGCTATTTGTTTGCTTGCACAAGGTCTGCTATTCTAAAATGATATGCTTCTGCCACACGTGAGAAAGAGAAATTAGCAGAAGTCATTGTGTATGGCTTCTGTGAGACACTAAAATCTGTGAATGCAGAGCTCAGGAGTGAGTAGATTTATTGTGTGTGGCCAGAGGGATCCTAAGCAGCAGATCTCCAGCTTACCAAGGAAAGAGAACTGGTCTTTTCTGTGACTCTGTGTTGTCAGGAGCAGCACCTGCAATGGAAAGGAAACGGGGAATTCTGTGGCACGTAGAATACTTGGTGTGGAATCTGCTTAGAAGCTCTTCAACAGTATCTTTCTGGCTGGAGGAAGGTATAAATAGGGAAATAATACATAAATCAATACGAGATCACATCACTAACCAAAGATGAGGTTTTTACTATTTTTTTTACTGTTTTTACTCTTGCTACATCTTTACCTACTCTCTTCTGTGCTGGTGATGAACAAGCCACTTGGCTAGGACTTTTCTTCCTCTTGAAAGATGGCATATGTTTTTAATATGTCCTTGATATTTGACCTTTTAAAAAATTATCTCCTTCACAAATATATTGGTTTGTCTAGGGCTCAGCCAAAGAAGCTGCATTTGTAAAGAAATAGTACAAATTAAATACTCTTTTCACTATATTTAATATGTGGAAATAGAATAATCCTTCCAAGAAAGTTTGCTGGCTTTGCCATAAATGCCTTGTTTATAACTGTGAAGATGTCAGTATATAATTTTTATATGTGAATATGTTGTAAAGGTACATAAACGAAGCATTACTCTAAAAGATGCCCATGCTGTATAAATTATACAGTAGGCCTTTCACACCTATAAAAGATAGATATACTTTGTGAGTATCACCCTATGCTATAATGCTCTGTTTAATGGAAACAAACACAGTGCTATTCAATTTCAGTATCTCTCATTAATATATTCATGAGTCTTTTAAAGGTGCTTAACAGCTTTACTAATCTTGAAATGTGTTTCAGGATATTTTTTTTTTCTCAATATTTTTTTTTCTATTTCTTATTCTTCTGGGATATTCTTTCAGGATGCTTTTACATGAACTGTTGTTAACTCCAACTGAAGAACAACTGTAATTTTATTGGGAGGATAGTTTCAAATGGTATTAGGATTTCCCCATTTGCCATGTTCGCTGGGGAACATATATTGTCAAAGTCCCTCAGGCTGAGTGTAGGTTGATCCATGTCTGTTGTCACATCCATGGTCCTGGTTCCCTAAAAGCTGTCCATGTGTGCTTCTAGAAAACCCAGTGTTTGGGCCTAGCCTATGCATTAGTCTTGTCCTGATACAGCATCAAGGGACACATACTGCAGCTTGGTGTCTTGAGGCCCTCAAGGGTACAGCAATATATTTTTTTTGACACAAAATCTGCTGTGTAACTCTTAAGAAATTAGTGCTTTCTCCAGTTGTTATTTTCATAAATGGCAAGTATTTGCCACTCTTACTTTGTTTTTTCATTGGTCACACTGTATCACTTTTTCAGAGTGATTACAGATGCTAAGAAGACTTGAAATTATCTAAATTGAGTCTATATTTTCTCTTTTTCAGTTCATGATACAACTTTAGCCACATGGGTTTTCACCAAGTGACTGCTTTCACTGTTTGTTTTCTTATGTTCTTCTTGAGGATTTATATGCTGTGTTATTGTTTAAGAAGGACTTATGTTCATGTTTATCTGCCATTGGCACTTTCATTTAACACTTGAATGTTTGTTCCGTTTCCCAGATAACTGATGATTGTAGAATATACAGAGGTCCTGTAACAGCGCGTTTTTTCATGACACTGTTGAAAGCTTATTCCTATATTTTGTTCTTTCTTTTCTGAATATATTTTTAAACCCAGCAATTAATCTTCTGGCTACCTACTTTCCCATACTCTACACCTAGTAGTATTATCTCACCCAGACATTTGTTTTGTTGGAGATTTGTCTTGAGAGTGAATTGAAAGCCTGAATGTGTTGATAGCATCTAGCTAGCATAGGTAATAAGAGTGATGAAAATGGAGTGACAAAGGATCAAGTACAGATGAGGAAGCAGAATACATCTTTAGCCTTTGCATAGATGTGTGTCAGTTTGGGGGTCAGTTCCCTCTTTGCATGTCTTCACTAATTCTTTTACCTGAAGTTAACTGAGGCGAATCAACCAACTTTGTCAGCAGATGCACCACAGTTGTGTATCAGTGGCTCTGCAGGTATACTCAAAATGTGGTTTTGTTCAATGAAGAAAATCGATTGAGGAGACTTACATGCTGGATGGATATATGATCAACACTGAGGCAAAGAAAGTGTTTAATTCTCTGCCATCTCCTTATTTTCTATCATTGCTCTCTTTTTTTGCTGATATTCTGTCAGCTCATGACTTGAGAGATTTCACAGAAATATTAAATCAACTAGGTAATTCTTTACACTATTTTAGATACAGCAAATCTTCATACTACAATTATTTAACAACTCCTGCAATAAAACTGAGTGGGATTAGAGTCATCAGTTTCTTGGCTGCCATTGCATTTGAAGATTCTGCTCCCTTCTGATTCAGGAAAAAAAGGCCTGATCTTGATTCTTTCTTTATCAGCCTGTGAACAAGCTTCTAAAGTGCAATTAATGGTGTTCAGGAATGTGTAATATTGTTCCCAGATTTTGTAGGACCAATACAGTCTTACAGCTGAGACCAGGAACATGGTTTCCTCAACCAGCAATTCCTATCAGGACAACAAATCCTTGGAATAGGCTTAAAAAAATAATGTAAGAAAAAAAAATCCTATAGCAAAGCAAGGTTGAATTGGGCTCACATTACATCTGCGTGATCAAGACATTCCATTAGACTTTAATCTTTGTCTGAGACGAACTCAGGCTAATACTTAACTGACAGATACTAAGACTTTTTTATATCCAGTTAGGTTGTATAACTTCATATTAGCTGAAAGACTGATAGGCATTCTTTTTATCAGCAATACCTATATAGCATGGCAATGTAGAAATAGCTTGAAGCTGTTAAAACACTTTACTTTCTGAGTTTTCTAGATCTCTATCTGACATTACCTCCTGAATTTTGTGCAATCTGTTAAGGAAGATATATGAATACTAAGCTGTCATTTTGGACAACTGCAGCAACTGCTGAGCTGAATGCTTAAATTCTAATTTTTTATAATTCCATTAATAGCTTCATTCAAAGGAGGAGTAACAGTAAGAATTAGAAAACCTTCATGACCTCATTATGAGTGTGAGTTAACTCCTGTCTTTCAGGCTAGCTGGAGACTGTGCTGGACACTTGCATAAAAAGATATTTTAAAATCATGCACAAGGCCATGTAGCTGAACAAATGGCTTAGATTTAAGACAGAACATAAAATCTGAATTGACGCTTGAAAATGCAAAAATTAAGGCTTCATAGGTGAACAATCACATTTTATAATTTAAAAATCTGTCCCAAAGTTTTCGGTAGCAGTGTGTAGTTTAATGCCTGTTGTATCTTACCATATCATCCAATAGTAACCTTTTCAAATTCTGCTGTTAAGTGGGCAGATACCTCTATTCTGTGTAAGTAAAATAAGTGATGTATACATCTCTGAATTTATAGTATGGTCCTTTCCATTAATGGCACTGAACACTTTACATGGTATCATTTTAAAGAATGTCCATTTTGACTTGGCAAACTTGTTCTGGATTTAGTTTTATATGACAAGAATGCTGTGGTGCAGGCTCTCTGGCCTGCAACCCATGCATCTAGCCATTCTCAGAGCTGGGATGAAGGATGATTCCTATCTCTTGAGTCATGTGAACTTGTAGCGTTGGGGACCCTGGAAAATGTGTTGTCAAGGGAGAAGAGTGTGAAAATTTCTATTCTAGCCTTTCTCCTGAACACACAAATAGACATGTCAAAATATTCTTTTACTGAATACGTATAGCATACACTCATTATTAATCTTTCTTTTGCAGATGAGCAAGAGCTGAGGATTCTGAAAAAGATTTTAACCTTTGCTAGATGCCAACACATCCTGTAGTAAAATATCAGCAGCCTATTAGCAGCCAAGTATGAGAATTGGGACTTTACCTGTTCCCTCAGGGAGCTACTTCAAATAGCAGCCATTTATTCTGCTTTGTCAACAAGACCTTTGTCAAGGTAGCACAGAGATCGGCTCAGGACTGAGGAATGGATGTTCTTTTGAGGACTAACTGCTCACGTGATCGCTTCCTTCTGACCTGGTTAGGTAGACACAAAGTTGATTCAAACAGGAGTCTTTTCTCTGTTTTTCTCTGTTCATTGCACTACTTTCAGCAGTTTTGTTGATGATGTGCCTGGAGGGAAATTTCTGGTATCTTGGTACCCTAGTGGTGCAATTTTAAATTTGCTGTTCTTTGAGAGTCAAACAGATAAATGGCAAAAGGCTTGTGAGTTTAGAGGCACTTGTTCATTAGGAAAGAGCTGGTGGCAGCACTAAGTATGCCATTAATATGAATATGATAAGCCCTTATGCTCTCAGTGCCGTGATTTAGAAGGTGGGACTTGATAACTCCACAGAGAAATATGATCAAAAAATATTGCTGGGGCTGTGACCTCCTTCTCTTGAGCTGTGCTGTGTAGGATGGTACAGCTTAGCTCAGCAAAGTCCTGCTCAGGACCAAGATGAAAACTTCACTTAGGGAAGAAGTACTTTCAGCACTTACTTTCTGCTGCCAGTCGTGATGTTCATGTCAATCACTATGTCACTGAACAGCTATTGGATGCCCTGTTCTCATGCAGTTACCAGGTAAAGGACTTCAATTTTTTTTAGCAGACTTAAACTTAGAAGTTATAACCACCTTCTTGTCCTTTTTCTGGCATCCCTTCCCATGACATTTCAGTGCTGTGTCATTTTTTCTTCCTGGGTAGGACTCATCTGTTCTCTCACTGTTAGTGTGTGTGGGCAGCCTAACCTCTTAAGGAACACCAAAGGTGTTGTTTTTTTGTTTTGGTTTTTGTTTTTTTGGTAATGGCCTGCATCCACTTCTAAGGTGTCCAGCAGAAGCATAAATGGACCTGTTAGTTTGTACCTGCTGTGACTACAGAGAGTGTTATCCATCAAGCCTGAACCCAGGACCAACTGATGAGTGGAAGTGTTTGGAAATAGCACCCTTCATACATGCCATGATTTGAAGTGAGTACAAACACTACTGCTACCAGCAGCAATCATGTAGAGCTTGTACCTATGCAGAATCTGGATGCAAATTTTACCTTTAGCACGCTTGCTTATCATCATGCACATCTAGCTGGATACCTGCATTTCTTCTCTTTTCCCAGCACTATTCAGCAATGAAGAGCCTTTTAGCAACAATAAGTCATTTTGGAAAATGGTTGAAAGCACTGTAAAAACACTCAAGTGTGTCTGGGTTTATATAATTTGAGAGTGAGTGAAGTTACATGACAGAGGTTAAGATGGTCTAACAGCTTTATCAAAACTGGAAGAAAGAAACCTTTTCCTTCCTATTCCTCCTCTCTGCCTTGTGCTCATTCTGATGCTAATTGAATGTTTTTGAAATGATTCAGCCAACTAGCCCAGCAAAAATAAAATCAAGTCTTCTTGCTTACTTCAATTCAGTCCCAGTGAACACGAGAGCTAGTGCAGGAGAAGGGATGGGTCTATCTGGCCAAGAGAGGGAAGAACGAGGGTGCACAACTGCATGGTCTGCCCCTTGTCACTACTTGGTTTGCCAGTAGACTTTATTATGGATTATACAAATGAGCAGATTCAAACACTGTTGTGTTTTTGTGGGTTTGTTTTTTGTTTGGGGGGTTTTGTGGTTATTTTTTGGTTTTGTTTTGTTTTGTTTGTTGTTTTTTTTTTAAATAAGACCTGAAGCTCAAGGGATGCAACCTGGTATCAGCTTCTCCTGTGTTTGGGTAGAAGTTCTCCTCTCCTAAAGCTCCTGTCTCTACGGTTGACAGCCCAGTTATCACATACCTTGCAGCCTTTGCTAGAGAGCCTTGGTGTCGAGTTTTCCTTTGGGCTTGCATTAATATTAAGCACATCAGCCAACCAGGAAATTTGGAAAGCAAATTCCGGGAGATATTTGCCCCATTGTCCAGAGTTTAGAGTTGTGTTTACCTTAGGCTTGCAGGAGTGACAGCATTGTGCTTTAAGGATTTCTCACTTGACTGAATACTTGGGCTGCCACTGGGATTCATCTGTAGCATCCTTGAAAACTCTGCTGGCAAGTTTTCAATTGGGAAAATTAACTAATATCAAGCTGTCGCCTGACAGGGTTAAACTGATGGTATATCTAAACCTGTTTGTAAATGATGATGATGCCTCTGTGCTGCACTGCTGTTGCTTTTATTGAAGGGACAGATGATGGTTTGGAAGGCATTCAGTCCTGACTGCATGCAATGAGAAGCCCCAGCATGGAGGCACTTGCTGTGACATTCCCAGACTGGGACGTGTGACGTACAGTCTGGAGTTGCAGAACCATAATTTGTCAGCACCAGTTTTGTACTATTTCCCACAGGAACCTGCCCCTCCCTGGTGGAAAATCCTAGCTTTTAATCTCACTGTGTTTTTCCTTTTTTTTCTAGACCTGAACCTTGTTTGTGACCATGCAATGGTTTTTGCTTTGTCGGCAATGTTACTCTTAGTTGGCTCATTTGATGAGCTAACCTCAGCATTAAGCTTCAGTCCAGGCTGAAATACTTTGGAAATATCGGAACTTCTTTTTCAGAACTGGCACCTGACAGATCTCTTAACATTTCTGCAGGCAAGAGCTAAAATAAGTATAGTACTTATTATTAAGATAGTGAATTGCTAACTCTTCATCAAAAGTCCTTGCTTGGAATATTTATTGAAACCAAAGAAAAAAGTTTATACAGTTTTGTTTCAAAACAGTAAAGAATCAATAGCTGGGGTTTTGCTTTGTATTTTAGTAGGTAAATACAAGTTAATAAGAAAATTATATTAAATTCAATTTAAATTTATTGTAAAGAAAAACACAGCTAATATGTCTTTTTGGGTGAGAAAGGAGAAGAAATTAATTGTTCTTTGTGAACATAAGCTTTCAGTGGTTAGAACCTGTGAGTGCACACAGTACATTTTATTCTTGTCACTTGGAAGCAAAAAGCAAACACTGAATTATGGAAACATTTCATCAGCTCTGGTAAGGAATCTGAATATCATAGTTGCAGCTGCTGGTGCAGTCTCTTGTGATAAACTCAGTGTAGCAGAAATGGAAAAAATCAGTATCCACATGAATGAGGTAGAAGTTGATTCTTGGTTGTGCGATCCATTTTAATGAACACTGTACTTTCTATTTGCTCCTCTCTCGCATCAAACAATGGATTTCCCCCTGAAGCACCCACTAGGTAATAAATAGTCTCCCACAGCAGATAACAGAGTTCACCAGTAGTCCAAAACATTTTTGTCAATAAATCCATTAAGAATTACATGAAGGACATCATGTGTTAGACAAATTGAAGGGAGGGGAGAGAAAAAGGTATAGGTTGGGGTTTAATAGAGGGAGATAGTTACTCTCAGGAATTAATGACTCATACACTGGAATATGAAGTTTTATGGGTTTTTTTTCCTCTCACAACAAGTGCAGTGCAGGCATATATAACACAGCTTTCTACATGTTTATGCGGATTAATAATCATAACCTTCCCACTACAAATGAGCCATTTTTTCTTCTGATGCAAAATAGTTAACCCTGTACTGTAGCTAAGATCTCAATTTCTACTTTCTGGGAGAAAATTTCAGAAATGCTACACTATATTGTTCTGCAAAACAAATTTCAAATGGATATTTGGAGTGAAATAGATTTATTTATAATATTTTTCTCTCCTATCAGAAATAAGTATGGGAATTATCTGAATGTATAAAATGGCTGAAAGATATAACTTGCCAATATTTTTTGGTAATAATATTAAATATTGATTATTTTACTGCATGATTGCCAAAATGAGTATTTTCATACTGGCACACATTTGTAGCAGCTACTAAATTACAATGATGTTGAACCTCTTTTTTCCTACATGATTTCATAATTCAGCATTTGTCAGTATCAAATCAGTCCAGTGCAAATTGCTGACACTCTGTGACTCCTAACGAAAAAAGACCAGTAGATTTTTTTACAGCTAGAACAAAATCTCAAAATTTCAGACACCCACCCACCCATGCAGTATTTTAAATTAGGAATGAGAACACGTGAGGACTTGTAAAAATTACTTTTAAAATTTATAAATGTAATAATTTGTGGTGTTCTGCAATGAAAAAGTAATAGGACCCACTAGAATACAATCACAGAGATTGCTAATAATAATGCTGTAGGAAGAAACACTGAAAAAGTACCCCAAAATTATTCTCCCTTGCTGCTCTGGTGAAAAGCACCTGTCAAAGACTCCAAGTGGCCTGTGCACTGTCTTTCTAGCTTTAGTATTGTTAAATGTGCACTAGAGCTAGATGGAGACAAGCCAATTACTTTCACTTAAGATTTAGTACATGTTTTAAAGCACGTTTGCAGAAGTGCTTGGCTAGGACTATAGCCCACTTATAGAGGGATCTTTCTTATAAAGAAACCCTTGCTTCCTTTTCTTGCTATTAGGAAAAAAACATATAGCAACAGTTTGGAATATACTTGTGTGCTCCAAGATGCTCTGTCATCTTAAATTCTCTGTCATGAGAACACCTTGTCATCTTAGCTGCTTGTGCGATATGTGTTGAATGGGTCTGTGAAAACAACATAAAGTCGCTTTCCGAAATGATGCAAAAATCAGAGATGGTCCCAAGGGTCATTAAGTGATAAAACCAGATTTTAACTCAGACTCTAATTAGGGAGGACTATAGGCTTGCAAGACCTGTTTCTGTCATGCCTGCGACAAAAAGCTGAAAAGTTTTGCCAGATGAGATAGTGTCACAATAGGTTTATTTTTTCCATTATGGTTTGAAATCTGAGAGAAGTGGTAATCATTACCAGAAAAGGCTGTATTTTGCTTTCTGAGTGATGTAGGGTACAGACTTCATGGATTGATCTGGAATGGAGAATATGGGTCCACCTGTATTCTAGACTGATTTCCCAAAATTGAAGATACTGCTTCAGGCTTCTAGTTTGTAACCATGGGGTTTAGGAATGTAATTTTTCGCATGTCAGCTTCTCATAGTGTTTATTGTTTACAGACAGTAACTCATGAAGTCACGGTAGTTCTTTCTCCCTCTGGTGCCCAGCCACATGGAGCTGTGAGCCTGCTACACTATTTGAGCTACCAGATCCAGATAATTTAGCTCAGATCTTGTGTTCAGTCCTTGCTGCCAGCAATCTCCTCCAAAAATAATGTTTTTGTCTATATGTTTGGTATGCTTAAAAACGTGGTCTACCTAGAATGTCAGCCTGGCTTCCTGGTGGTAGCACAGCTATATTCAGTCATTTCTGCACTACTCTGTCTCACTCTTGCAGTGGCTGGATCCCAATGACATGGTTAGAAAAGTTGCTCTTGCTTTGGCTTGGCTTATCCCACTCCCTTTGATGAAACTGCTCCAGCATCCAGTATAGACTTAATGGCAGGAATGTATAGTGTGTGCATAGGACTGTACAGTGTTTTCAGGCATCTGCTCAGTCCCTTGCCTGCCTTTTGTATTTGATAAGCCACTTGAAATAGATTTTTGCCTCTATCATTGCCTCATGTCCCAGAACACAAGGTTAATGCTGAAGACATCTCTCTTGTAGGAGGCACTGAATAATCCTTCCTTGTCCCAGTTCAGATGGCACATAATTCTGTGGACTATCCCCCACTTACGGTTAATCATGCCAAATGTAAGATGGAGGAAATCCAGAGAGAGAGATTGATGGCATAAAGAATTAAATCTAAGGTCTTTCAAGATTAGGCATTTCACCGACCATGATTAAGTCTCAGATTTCAGCAGATAACTGTCTTGGCAGAATGATCATTCTCATGGCTTGCTATGGATCCAAAGTATTTCAGGGTTGTGAAGTATTTGTTTGGTCATAATTTGAAAAGTTGAAAGCAATTCTTTTTTAAGAATATCCTTTCTTTTTTATTAATGATTCAAGAGCATTTTTTTCCCCTGTCAAATGCCGATTTATCTTGAAAGTATTTTCTTGATTGCACTTAATATCTGAAGAAAATATTAGAGGAAATAATTTAGTATACTCTATGTATAGCTCTATTAAGCTTTGTATAAGTAGTTGTAAGCCATGTTGCACATACAAAGATTTTTAAGTAACTGAGCAGTTAACAGATGAAAGTAAGTATGTATTGCATTTCAAATATTATGCCGCCTCATATTTTCTTGCAGACCTAGTAAACAGAGTAAACTGAAATGCCAAGCAGTTACTTATTAACTGCATTTGATGGTAATCTGGATTTAAATAGTGTCTGAAGATTTCCACTTGGAAAAAGGCTGGCTGAGCAAGGCAGTTGACAGGATGCTAATGCCACCTCAACTAAATGGCAGTGAGGGTTTCTGATCTCCTGAGTGGACAAAATGTCAGACATATGCAGCGTACAAGAGGTCTTGTTCAATGCTCAAGGAGGAGTGGCAGCATGTGCACTTTTTCCTCCGCTTGGTATTGCTTTTAAAACCTTTGCATTCAAGATGTGGAGGTTGCCACAGTGTTCCAGGTCATGAGGTTGTAGTGCTGCAACATGCTCCACTGGGGACAGAGCCTGCAGCTGAGAGCCACTGGGAGAACCCGGCCGGGGCAACTTTAATAACCTTTTTATTAGGCAGCATGACTTGAAAGAAATCTGCTTCATACACGCTTTGTGATTCAGATTTCATGGCCTTGTAATTGTTTTTCAGGTACACCATAAAGGGTTTGATTTTGATTTTTTTTTTAATATTTTTTTTTAATAATTCATAGGGATTTGGGCTCTGGTTCCTTTAAAAAGAACTACCGTATACAAGAGTGGAAGTGATATGATTGATCAGGTGGTACTTTTGGCTTATGTCAGTACTTCTGTTAGAGAGGGCAGGTGGCTGGGCATTCTAATGAAAGACCCCTGATATGTCTTTATCCTGGTCAGGCAACCAAGTCTGGTAGCATTTAGATTAGGTTTGTTAGCTTTTGGATTGAATTACAAGGCCATTTTTTCAGGCAATTGATAGATGTGTCTGAGAAGGAAGTGGTCAGAAGGAAGGATTTCTTCTCAATTTGGCTTGGGGATTTTCTTATGGATTTTTAAAATCATTTTTGATGTTGCTTTAATAGAATGATGCAATAGGTTCTGGACAATAATGGTTAAGGTAGTGCCTGAAGCGTAACAGCAAAGAAGTCTGTAATTTCCCTGAAGCTTTTCAAACCATGTTCAACTAATTAAAGAGAATAGACTCCCATGCTACCACTTGGATTTACCACCTCGTTTTTCCTCTGAGAGCCATTGCAAATGCAGCAGCTTTCTGCCTAATACTCTTGCAGTGTACACTGCAATATGCCAGTATCTGCTGAGTGCATTAGAGGGAAACCCAGAAGTGCAGCTGACTGCAAAGTTTTCTACGCTAAGTTTTGGGTTTGGGTGTTCTTTTCAGTGATGATGGTGTGTTGGTGCTGGATCAGATTGCATGTCACTTGCAGATAAGGTGCCCACTTTGCAAATAAGGCGCACACTACAGAGATAAGATTTGGGGTGGTGGTATGCACAGTCAAATACTCTCCTCCTAGTCTTGAATAAGAGGCTCCAATCTGCTTCTGTACGTCTCCAGTCCTCCTCAATACGTGTGAGCCTTCAAAGCACAATGTTAAAATGGCTTTATCCTTCTTAATCCCCTTAAAATTTTGCAGCAATGATTTTTGCTTTTATGGCTTTGTCTGCAGGAGCAGCAATCTTGCACGAGACAGCCCTGTCCACCTGCCCCTGGTTTGTGTGCTGTATTGGCATCTGCCTTGCCCCCCCAAGCTGTGGCAGCTGGCATTGCTGAGTGGTTTTGGCCCACACGAACTCTGCAGGCTTTTAAGAACAGGGGATGAGAGCACTTGGACTTCTCTAATCCCTGCGGGGCTGTCTCCTCCTGCTTGCATCCTATCTGGAGAAGAGCTGGCCAGTGTCTGTCCCTTATTCTCTAAATGCTGTCTGTATGTCAGGAAATGTGAAGTTTTCTAACGATGACCTCAGGGATGTTTTATATTACCTTCTTACCCAGCTAGTTAAACAAATGTATAATACTTTTACTTACAGTGCAGATGCTTTCAGCAGAAATGTGCCAGCTTTTCCAAAATCTTTCATGATATAACTGCTTTCTCTAATGCACATACATGCATTTCTTATGCCAATAAAAAGGGCTTTTCAGCCATAGATCTCTGGAACAAGTCACATTCTGTTGCTAATTAGATGTGGCAGATGTTTGTTCCCTTCTTCTTGTCTATCAAATGCACATCTCGTTGCTTTTTCTTTTGCATATATCCATTCTTGGAATTTATATAGAGCACGAATTATGACATAGGTCCACAAATATTTTGCTTTGCTCATCTGTATGCTTCTGGCTGTCACTGGTGTGTGAGACTCATTCTCTGCAAGAAGACAAGATGACATTTTTCATTGGGACCTGCAGGCAGGGCTGCAAACATAGTCCAACATGCATTCCTGCTGATGACGAAGGCTGGAGTCTGGTGTGGCCCTGCAAAGATACCTCAGTGTTTGGAACAGAAAGATTCCCTCTTCTCACACTGTCATGCAAGATTGAGAGCCCCCCGCTTAGAGCTACCTGGACCAGGGCCCCAGGGAGAGTGCAAGTCACTAGGCAGAGAGAGAAGCTGGCTCAAACTGTCATTCCATGCTCCTAAATGTCCACTGGATTTGTGAAGGAAAGAAAAAAAACAGTGCTTGCCATCGTGCTGGGGATGAAATGGACCCCTTGGAGCCTGGCTTCCCCCTGAGCTGCATCATGGGTGCTCAGCCTTTCAAAAGGAGAGAGGTAGAAGGTACATAGATGCAGTGTTGATGCCGTGTTGTTCATATTCTTTGCTTATTCGGCTGTCCTATTTAGTAGGATAATTTGCCTCAGCAGTTGCAATAATTGTTTGTGCAAATGGGAGAAAAGTGAAATGGACATCTTCTACATGCGTGTGTGCTAAAAGCATTTGGAGACTGACTCTTAACAAGGCATCATTAGTCCCCAGAGTTAACTACCTATTGAGATTAATAGAGTAATTCACATATCTAATGTGTTAAAGCAGTAGCTTAGCCAGAAGCAACATCTCTTATTTTAGAACATTTATCTTAGCAGATATCAAGATTGAAAATTAACTCCTCGAGTTTTTAAAGGTGAAGTTCTATCACGCAGAGTTGGCCTTGGCCAGGAAAGCAAAAAAACGTATCAAATTAGTATAGAGGCTAATGACTCTCCTTTGACTCTCTTCTGCATCCAAACTAAGAAGCAAAACAATATGATGAAATTACTTCCTTTTAATAATTTTTGCCACATAATTTTCAACATTTTTTTAAACTATTAATCATGAAGTTTTGGTAAAACTGGTCATTTCTTGCCTCCTTACCACATCGTTATAGAGAAATGAATCCCAGAAATCAGCATATGCCAATGCCATCATGGCCGCTGTGTTGTCTCAGCCATGGAGTTTTGTACAGCAGAAGGCTTTAAGTTCTTTACTTACATCTGAACTTAAGTCAGTTATGATGACAGCTACCAGCCCCATCAGCATTCTTACAGTTAAAGATACCAAATGTTATTGGTTTATTTCTTGGAGGATTTCTTGTACATAGTTTCCTTCTGTGAAGCTTAAATGAAACAGAAGTTGACCAGAAAAACTTTAGGTAATATTGACAGAAAAGGCCCCACGCTCTTGTAACTGTACTTTTTCCACCTAATACTATGTGGTGGGTTGACATTGGCCAGATGCCCACTCAGCTGCTCTCTTGTCCCTCAACAGGATGGGGCAGCAGTAAGGCAGAAAAGCTCATGGATTGAGCTAAAGACAGGGAGATCACTTGCCAGGTACCATCATGGGCAAAACAGACTCAACTTGAGGAAAATTAGTTTAGTTTATTGCCAGTTAAAATAGATTTGGATAATGAGAAACAAAGACAAATCGCAACACTATTGTTTCCCCACACCCTTTTTGTTCCAGGTTCAAAGCCACTTCATTCCCGACCCACTGAGTGGTGCAGCAGGGATGGGGAATGGCAGGTTGTGGTCAGTCCTTAACAGTTCCTTTCTGCTGCTCCTTCCTCCTCATATTTTTCCCCTGCTCCAGCTTGGGTCCTTCCCATGCACTGCAGTCCTTCAGGACAAGCCTGCTCCGGCCTGGGGCCCTCCATGGGCTGCGGTGTGGGTATCTCCTCCCCCGTGGTCTCCCCACAGGCTACTGGGCAATCCCTGCTCTAGGCCCTGGACCACCTCCTCCACCCACTTCTCCTCTGACCTCGGTGTTAGCAGGGCTGTTCCTCACACTTTTCCTCGCACTCTCCCTCACCCTTTGTCCTCGCCGCCCGGCAGCGTTTTGCCCGCTTTCAAACACGTCTCCTCAGAGGCGCCTCAGCTGTGCCCTGCGCTGGGGAGGCTGCAGAACCAGCTGGAACCGGCTGGAACCAGCCCTGGGCAGCCCCGGGCACCCCTCACAGAGACCCCCTGCAGCCTCTACTGCCAGCGCCTCGCACGGACACCCAACACATACTACTCAAGCATTTTCGTAAATGGGAGCTTGGCAAGAATAACTTACTGATTCACTATAATGTTTATACTGGTATTTTCAAAATCTCATGGCTGGAAGCTGAAAAACTGGGTACTGTTTATTTCTTTGGAGTTAACAAAGCCAAACAAGTAGTAAATGCAAGCCTCCAAAACAACTTGTCCCCAAGGTATATGTAAGGCTCTCAGGGACCATGAAGTGTTCCCCATCATGGCAACCATGCTGGAGAAAGGTACCAGTTCGAGGAAGGACTTCTCTTCAGCAGTCAAAGGCTGCGGCAGCTCCTGTACCGCAGAGACAGAGAAGGATACTTTAACCCAGGTACAGCTCTGGGCAAACCCTGAACGACCGGAGGGGAGGAATGACTTCCATGGGAGAGTGTAGATTTCCTCCCGTGATTCCAGATACAGTTACAAGCCTGAGGCTAGCTTTGGTCAGGGCAAGCTTGTTTTACCTCTGCAACAGCAGTGTGGCTATACGCTGCGGGGAATTGGCCAAGGTCTCTGCTCTTTCCTTTTGCACTGGCTTCTCCGACAGACGCCATTTCCATGTGTGTGTAGCAATGCTATTTCTCCTCTTTCCTTGTTGGCAGGAAAGAGCTGGAGTCTGCCCATGTTGCAAAGCAGATGAAAGACACTTGCAGAATGGTGGGTGGTTTGGCATTTCCTCTGTGTAGATGCAGCTGGTTTTGGAGGCGAATTCAAGAGGGAGAACTGTGCCTGCTGCTGGGTTTATTTACTCTTTGCTGCAGTTATTTCCACCTGTCATCACTATAAACTTTTTTCTCTCTGTGAGCATGTGGCATGTTAACAGAAGTAGCCAAATTTAGCAGTTGGCTTTGAGAATTTAGCTCTTCCTCTGCTTTTTAATATCATGGGTTATCACATAGCAAAGTGATAGGCAGTGAAGGAAAAAGCAGGACTATTTTTCACTGAGTTAACATGTAAGGAGTTGCATTTCTCTTTACTCCGTCAATGCTGAATTCCTTTGTTGTCAAGTAAGGAAGGCTGCCTGGTTATGTGGAGAAGCACCTGCCCCTTAGTAGTGGCATTTTCATTGCCCACTTCCATAGCCAGTGTAGTTGCAGTCATGCTTTCTGCAGTCATTTGACTCAAACCTTGCTGTATGGGGATTGTCAGGGTTTTCTTTCGCTTTTACTGACTGGGCTTTTTTTTCTTATTGTAGCCACCTGAATGGAATTAATTTTCTGTGATTTTGGGGTAACTTTTTTCACATGAAGAGGAAAAAAAATTCACATTTACTTTGAGGCTGACTTGCAAGCAGGTGAAATATTTAGCAGGATGAGGGAGTGCTGGTTAGAGTCAATTATAACTTGGTTGACCTGCTTTGGCAAGCAGATTGATCTGGGAACTTTGCAATGCCTAGAAAAACATACACGTCCTCACAAGGTGGGAATTTTGCTTATGTGCACACATCTAATTTGGAAAACTCAATGTTTAATAGATCTGTATCTGCAGTGATAAATTGGAGTTAATGATCAGCAGGGGTGTGCCCAGATCAATTATTTTACCATAAACAAATTATACTGCATCAAAGTTACTTCTTAGAGGGACTATTTGTCTCATCTGTGCAGTGAGCAAAACAAACTCAGCAGGTGCTGTGCTTAGATACAGATACATGCAGATTAAGCGGATTCAGTATCTGTTGTACTGTGTTTATTTAGTCTACGATATGCCACTCAAATGTGGCTGTATTTTTTCACTCCACTTCCAAACCTGTAATCCTACACAACAGTAATATTTCACAGTTCTGTAATTCCTAGTTTCACTGTAGCCCAATGTGTGAGTAACTTTTTGATGTGGCTAATTCTGGAATGAAATACAGGAACTGGCTAGAAATCCAGTGACATTACATAGCCATCTGAGATGGAGAGCAGAGTGGTGTCCAGTGAGGGAGCAGTGGGGAGAATGTTTGGCAATCAAAACATAATTAACCTGGACAGAATTTGGCATGGTACGGTAACATTATGTGCCGGGCACTGTAGAGGGAGAAATGCTTAGCCTCAGGGTCTCATCCAGAGGTTGTCACTTCAGTGTGCTGCTGGAGCATGTCTGCTACCAGAAGCATTTCATTTATACTAAATTCTAATGAATAGAAGAGCCTGAGAAATTGCCTGGTATCATTATTACACTCCACTTGATGATGAAAAAAAATTTAAGTGTGTTCACCCTTCTCTCTCACAGGGGCAAAAATGAATCTTGAAGCACTCAGTATTTGAGCACTGTGTTTGTGATGCAAGCAGTTCTTCAGAGATCTTCCATAAAATACTGACTTCACCACATCCTGCTGACTTGCTGTGTTTAGCAGGATGGTAGTACACAGGGTAAATTGGCTGTAACTTAAAGTGGTATTTATTTCTTATACTATATTAAATTTGTACATGACATGTAGAAGCACATTGGGAACCTCAAGACAGCGGTTACACAGATATAAGATGAGGTTCTATTTTATCTGTGTACTGAAGTGCATTTACAGTAACAGGATCAGCTTTTAGAGACTTTTCTTTTACAAAGAGCTGGCACAATGCCTTGGGCTAAAGATAGACCATGTGTGTTGCCAAGACCTAATAAGGGCTTATAATGTAATGATGATTAGCAGACTAAATCACTACAGTTCTGCAAAAGGAGGCCAATTCTATGTGTGTCACATGAACTGATGGGGAAGATTTTGACAGTAGGTTTTTTGCTTGTTGCCTCATGTAAATGCTTGTGCGAAAGAATATTTTTTCTTTTTAGGTGTAGTTACAAGATCAAATATATCAGTGTTGAGAAATGAAGCTGAAATGTAGAAATCATAAAATTCATTGAAAAAATATATATGCTGTTTATGCATATGTCTGTAGAGATGCATCTATATGTGCATACATACATCTAATGAATGAATTTTGACAGTCTTTCTAAACAGTAAGCAATTTCTCTTTGTCCTTTATGAGATCAATAATATGGATAACACACCAAGACTTTTCTAGACTGATATAGTCTGTTTCTAGAAAGTGCTTTGTTTAAGGGTGTATCCAAAAGGTCAGCACCCTGGCACAGAGGAGAAAAATAATAGAGAGCTCTTGCAGTCAGAGACAAATAGTTTTCTACCTTAGTACACATCTCTGCTACCTAAAGTGTACTGCAGCAAGGAAATCCATTTACAGTTTTTCTTTTGCATAACAGTTGCAATGCCCTTAAGAGCCCCCGGTTGTTTCCTTATTCTCTTCTCCCGTTGTCCTGCAGTATAGCTGCAATGAAATGCCTGTTTACAGAGAATTGGTACTGTTCTGTGAAGTGTTTCTCAACAAACATTACAGATCAAAAGCATATGTTTTGACAGCTTTGAAAGCATTCTCAGATAATAATGTGGAGGTTCCTACTTTTTTCATTACAAGAGTTCTTTACCTAAGTGCAGGGTATCTTTTACAATTTCATTTTATACGTCTTACTGTAAATGTACCTGTGAAGGTAAAAAGCAAGTGGGGATGAACTGGCCTTGTAAATGCCATATGCCTGATTGGCCCTAATCTGTGTCCAGGGTAGCTGCTTATACCTGTGCTAAATTCCCTCACTGCTGAGTAATAGACACCACCTGCACCCTCTGCACAGGTGTAATAGATTATTGGGCTATTTTTCTGTGTATTAGCTTAGTTTCTTTTACTCCTTCCCCTTTGATCCTTTTTTTTTCCTTGTCTGCGTATGTATCCAACGACCAGATTTTTGCTTACAACAACAATCTTACTTCATCTTCTGTGCTTAGAAGGAATTGTTCAGTTCTGCTATTTTCCTCATCAGTGTTGCTCCTGCCCCTTTTGTTGAGCTCCATAAACTTGGTCCCCACTGTTTAGCTGGATCGGGAGGTTCCATGAGTCTTTCTCTTTGTTCTGCTTTGATCCTACACTAAATGGAAGCTTGCTTAATGTCTTCTGCATCTTAACCCTTTTTCTCCTGACATACTTGTTGCTGCAGCTTACCCGTGTGTCTTTTCCACCCCTCTGATGTTGCCAACTTGACTAGTCAATTATTTCTTCCTAAGCATTTTCAAGTGCTGTTGTCTCTGCTGACATTTTTTTGGATCACCTTCCGCACGTGCAACCATAAAAACTATGAAATTGTCTTCTGTCACCAGTAATGTTGTTTATACGATTGAAATAATTTTGACCCAATGTTTTGTCTTATGGTCCTTAGCCTTCAGCTTGTGTTTTCTTATTTTGTTATGGTATCAAGATTGGGGAAAAGACATAATTCTTTACACTGTTTTTGTACCACACTTAGCACAAGCAGCTCTGTCGATAGGAACTATGGTTCCCCCCCAAGCAACCAACAGGAAAAATTTTAATAAAAATCTTGATCTGTCTTGGTTCAGCTATTTGGTAATATATAAATATTCATAAGTGAATTGGTGCACTTTCTACAATAGTGAAACACAGACGTTGTTTCTTGATATAGCGCATTGGGCAATAGAGCTACATCAGATCTGGACATTTTAATGTTGTATCTTTATCTATAAGAATAGCTGGATGTTACATTTTAAATAACAGGAGAATGAAATAGACCAACAGCATAATGGGGTAGAGTGAAATCTGATAAAGTCAACATTGCAAGTTCCTTTTCAGGCACATATGTATATTTGTTAAAATATTTTTTTCTTAACTTGCCCGTATAGCTTTAAAAATTTAGAAAGTTGTTAAGAGATTCTTTAAAACAATGTATATTAGAATATACAATAGTACATTAAAATTGTCTGATTTCAGACATAGAAAAGAAGTAAATGTCATTCAATGAAAGGTCATTCACTGTCATATATATCCAGTATATAGAATAGCTGTATTTAAAAGTTCACTCTTCTTCTAATGATTATTGATGCTAACGCTGTTCTCCACGTTGCACGTAGTGGGAAATCTCTGAAAATTTTTCTTTTTTGATAAATGAATAAGTTGAGGGTGTGCACTCAATCTCTCTCCCAGTAGAGGCAGACAGATTTTTTTGCTGACTGTCAATAACATATTTGCTGTCTGAGGAACAATGCGATGAACAATTGGCGTCAGTTTTTCTTATGTGGTAGAACTCTTGTGAGAGAGTTTGGAGGAGAGATCCCTTGTGTGCCCAGCGCACCACGATAAAGAAAACCTGCTTAACAGTATACATTGTGCTGTTAGATTTTTCTACCGGATCTTCAAGTCACTTGAATGAGTATAGAATAAAGGCTTAATCTTACTTTGTTACTTCTAAAAGGAAGTGAATGAATAAAATGTGATTGCATGTGTTACCGTGAGTGTTGTATCCCATCCCACTAGTGTATGATTCACAGGGCTAAATAAGAACCAAAATTTTACAATCACAGTTCAAAAGCCATTTCAAAGGCATTATGCGTGGATGCAAAAGCAAAACTCAGTTTTACCCTTGCCCCTAAGAATAAACCATGAATCCAGGCTCCTGACTAAGAAACAGAAAATCTCTTTACAGCTCTGTCATTAACCAAGTGCGTTTCATCTTTAGCCATATGGTTGGTAATTAGAATAATGGATGAAGTACAATGAAATTGTTCCTATTAAAATGGACAAGTTCGTAGCTCTTGTGCACGTAAAATTACTCCTGCAGTTCAGTGCTTGTATAAACAATGTCTTAATTATATTTACATCTAATACCATCAGTAGACCCACTTTGATAGCTATGCGCTATTTTGTAGATTATTCCAGTGAGGAAGAAAAATTGATGATGGAGTTTGTCATCTCTAACAGCATCTGTGAATTATAGCATGCACAGGAGAAGGAATGAACACAAATGCACAGTACTGAAATATCAAAGGAGAGAAATATGAAAGGAAAACAGCAGAAATGGGGTTCAGAAAATGCAGCCTCGGAAGGAAGTTCAAGGAAATTAGGTACATTTGACCTATAAAAGGCAGTTAGAGGATATAAAGAGAGGGAACTAGCAAAGCAGCAACAGAAGTTTAGAACCTTGCCACACTTGCTCTATCCTTATAACCCTCTGTCAAGGCATCCTCTGGCTGGTGCTCTTTAAGGATCTGATGGACCTTAGTCTTTTATATTCTCCACCTCAGGCCTTCCTTACCTGTCCCTGTCCAGAACTCATACACACAAGCCTCATCCTCATGTTTGTTCTGGTTTTGGTGGAAGCATGTCCTTGTACATTTTTAAGACAGCAGTTAAATGTACCAGTTTCAGAAACCTTAAGTGCCATCTCTGGCGACATCTTAAGCCAATAAGCAGTTATAACATTCACAGTGAAGCTAATTCATATTTTCATGATGTCCGTACATGTGTGCCTTTGTGTAATTACCTTGTTCCCTATCTATACAGAGTGCTTTTTAATGCAAAAAAATTGTTTAACTACCTTGTGAGAAGGAGTGGATAGTTTGGGAGGTGATAGTGGGCATGCAGCTCTTTACACAAATCAGCATGGGTTTGACCTTGTTTAGCAGTAGAAGTCAGTTAAATCAGACGGTTCTTTGCCATTATATGTAAAATGAGGGCAGAATTTTAGTCAGGCTTGCAAAAAGCAAAAACAATAGTATCCTTCGGGGCAGCCTTTTAGAGAAAGGCACAGGAATGAGCAGGAGGCTCCTAGAAAAGCTGGAAGCCAGAGTGACCTCTGATGAGGATAAATTAGATGCCTACTTCCAGCATAAGCCAGCTGATGACGTTCTGGTGTAAACCAGGAGAGAGTAATCAGCCCATGAATTGTTCAGTTTTGTGATTTGCATACTTTTTTAAGTTCACGCTGTGCTAACAAAACTGCTTAGAACATGTATACAGAGTAGACCAAGCGCTGCTCTTACACATGTAATTCCAACTGAAATGACAACATTTAAGTAAAGGTTGCTTTGTTTTTATAGAAATGTTTCTATAAAACAGTTATTTGGGGTGACTACAAATTCAGTGAGAAAAGCACCAATGAGTTACCAAGCTTGTAGAAGCAAGAGATTTTTTTTCTGGTATTAGGTTTAATTTTTGTATATTTTGGATGTGGGGAGTAGGAAATTTTCTGCCTGTTGAGGAAGGCAGGGGCAGGGCAGACTTTCAGGTAGCATCCATTACACCTGAAGAGGCTTTCCTAACTCACGCCAGCTGTGAGGCTGTTCCCAGCATTCTAATCAAGAAAAAGCAACTGTGCATAGTGAGCTCCTCTGATAAAACTAGAGGACCCAGTTTGTTGCTCTGAAGGTAAAATTAAGGATGTAAGCAGTGCAAAGTTTTTGTGTCTGCGTTGCTGAGAATCTCTAGGGCTTATCTCTGCATGTCAGGATCTCCTGAGCTTTGCTATGCTGTTATGATTGCTGCATCACTCGCTGATGGAGTCAAGAATATACTGAAAACTGCAGAGGGTTGTAATGAACTGTGGATGGGAGGCTCTTTCACAAGTACTTTGGAGGAAAGAAATCAGAACTCAAAACAATTTTAAAGTGGAGAACTGGACTGAAGTATCCAACAGGTAAGCAGGAGGAAGGAAACCCACAGATAATAGAGAATATTTGGCCTGGAAGCTGGTCGTCAAAAGCAGATCTGGGGGTTGTAGTATACTGTAAACTGAATACATGGAATATATGGCAAAATTGCTACCAAAAAGAAGCTAATTTTAGTGAGGGTGTCTTAACTGGATTTTTGTATCTGATGTTAAGGAGGACATTGCTTTGTCTTTCCTGGGTTTTATGATACTTTAGATAGAACATGGGTGCAATCTTGAGCTTGAGTCATTAAGAGAAACAAAAATGGCAAAAAATTGAAAGGAGGAAAAAGAAAAAGAAATTAGAAGTTCAGCAGATTTAACCTCTGAGGGAAGCTTGAGGAAATCAGATTATTTTACTCTGGGAAAAAAAGAAGGCTAAAGGAGACCACAGTAACAAATATCTAGTCTGTAAAAGATTCTATAAAGAAGGTTGTGATTTCTTTTTTTCTGTATGCTCTGAGGGTAGAACAAGAAGTAATCAGCTTTAATTTTAGGAAAGAAGATATAATGCAGATATTAAAAAAAAAAACAAAACAACCCACACTTTTCCACTGTAAAAATAGTGAAGCAGTAGAAGCAGGCAAAAGGTAGGACATCCTTAGAGAGCATTTCTTAAGGGGGTATTGAGAAAACATCCGTCAAAGGTTGTCTTGGGTATTCTTGATTTCCCCTATAGCACAAGAGATGGAGCAGGTGATTTATTGAGATCTTCTTCAGACTATTTCTGTGTTCCCTGCCATAGGCTGTATCCTCTCATTTTTGCTGTATTTTGATTGCTATAATACAAAATAGAAATAGTTCAACAGAACTCTTCCAAGGGCCATGACAAGATTTCACAATGTGAAGTGTGGTGGATATTGCAGGTAATTTTTTTATGTGCTGTAGAGCAGGTGTACATCTCATAACAGAGCAAGGGGGTTTTGTGTCTCAGAATGGCATTTTCCAGACTCGCTAGTTTGTCAGGCTACTGATTTGCCTTTTTTTTTTTAAAGTCCAGTCTGAATATATTTCTTTATGTAGCAATGTAGACGTGCTTTTGCCATTTCAGCTTATTCAGTCTACTCTAGAAAGGGAGAGAGGCAGGGCAGACATACAAGAAATGAAACAACCGTCAGTTCCCTTTTAAATAAAAGATATAGATTCGTATTATTTTTTTAAAACTTTCTTTTTCTTAATGTCAAAAGGGACCATTTAGATTATCTGGTTTTACCTTGACTTGCTTTAGTAACAACAGCGATGCTGGTGATTAAAATGTTTTCTGATGATGGCAGAGAAATACAGTCATGTTCAAGAGCTAGTATATCTTCACATACCATTTAAGACTATTATATATGTGTGTGTATGTGCTTATATATATGGACACATTGTTATTGATGCATTTATTTGCATCAGTGAAGCACTGGGTCTCCTGTATCATTAAATTTATTCTATTGGCACAATTATCTTCCTTTCTGATCTCATTTTTGAGTTTTTTTATGAGTGCTGGTTTCTGAGATGCAAATATTTCAGGCTCTGTTAAGAAGTATATGATCAAGTTTGTAATGATAGCGGTCCAATAGCTGTTTTAATAGAGGTCTTCTTTCCATTTTATTTGATGGAATAAATAATTTTTGAAAGTCTTGGTCTAGATTTATCTTTATAATGCATTTCCACACCATTTAAAATCCATTAATATGGAACTCGTGGGCAGTTAGCATTTAACATGTTTCACTTGTGGATAACTGATAGTTTTAGTCCTGATGGTAGTGTATTTCTCATTAATTAGAAAATGCTTAATATAGAGACTGAGAAACAAGTTATTGGAACAGTTGCTACTTATTATGTAATAGGAAAGTAAATTTTTTTTAGGAGACTTTAAGATGATACAATTAATTATGAAAATTCTTATTCTTGTACTTCCTTATCTATTTTTTATCATCTGTCATTTCTCTTATTGCAAAGGGAACTGGAAACACCTTGTTGTTCTGCAGTTGTGTAAACTTAGCACAATGTATACTGACTCAGACTAATAGATGAGTTATAGTATAAGTAAAAATAGTTCCTTATGATTCTGACTGAACAGTATACTTAAGCACTTGCTTATCTTTAGGTATATGCTTAAATCGTAAGTACACTATAAACCAAAGTACTGAGTGGAAAAGAATGGAGGCCAATCCTTCAATTTTTAAAATGTATTTAATATGCATAGATCAAAAGACATTTTCCCTAGAAGTTCCTTATTTATTTCATGTTCACTCTCAAAGTACTTGTAACAAAGGTTCTGGTCCTGAGCCTGACTTTGCAGGAGTCATGTGGAGTTTGCAGACTCAGGGCCTGAGTCATGACACTGTTTTGTAGCAAAGTAGCTTGTTGTTATCAGTTTTTCTCAACTGTTCAGTTCATTGTTTTCCACAACTACAAAGTGGTTGATTATCACAGAGAAACAAAATGAGATCATCCATGAATTATAGGAATTCTGCCTGGACTGTGTGAACCTTTCTAGCACGGGTAAGATTTTTTCAGAACTAGTCCACTATGCCTTTGTAGTTAAGATTGGAGTGTTTGGAGTAGAGAGCTGTTAAAGAGGCTTGAAATAAGATGATGTAAGAAGAGTTTGATTGAAAAGGTACTGAGTAATGAAATCCACCTAAGCAATGAATTATGGGTCACACTATATTACCAAGAGAACAGAATTGGTACAGCTGAGAAGAAAAGTGAGTGCAGAGTATGACAGTAGCCTAGGACATATCTGAGAGGAATTAGTAGAATGAGATTATTTGCAGTACACAGTACAGACACAAGAAACAGTAATGGGCTAAAACAGAGGAAAGGAAATGAATATAAACAGCAGGAAGCATTCTGCAAAAACACCAATTAGGCACTTGTGTAACTGCAGTTCCTTATGCATGATATCCATGATAAGCTACCGTGGCAAGATTAGTCAAGAAATTTTGTATGGATTTTACAAAGATCAACAAACATCATCCTACAGGGCTCTGTGCTGTCTGCGTCCTTGTCTGTCACTGTAGAGTAGGTGGTGAGATGATCTTCTCAGTCTGTTGGAGTAATCTTATTTTGGGTAGTTTAAGCAAAACAACGAAAGCCCAAAACAGAACAGGGTTTGTTCCTCTTTTTATACTTTGCAGTGAAACCATGCTGTTACATGAATGCTTTAAGCCAAGTCTAAGGGAGGGACTGGGTGATGAAAAGAACTTTTTTAGTTCAGGACTCATTGTTTTGTTGGATCAGCAATACATCACTCTTGCTGTGTATAGGCCATTGTAAATTGGGAAAAAAAAAAAAAAATTGCTCTAGAGTGTAAGTACACCATTTGTTTCAGTGGACCTGCATGCTCATATGGCTGTCTGTCACTTACAATGGCCCCGCGCACCACCAAGGCTTGCTTTTGAGCCAAGGTCCAGTTAGGCAGGATTCACTCTGATCCTATGAACTTGCATTTTCTCTATTGCAAAAGGCTGCAGAAGCATATATCTAGTTATAAATGTTGCTTCTTGTTGCCAGCTCAAGCATTTCTCTGCTGGTAAACTTTCAACCTGGAAGCGATGACTTCCTAAGGCACATCTTTTTACTGTTGTTATGAAAATAGGAAAAAAGGTTGGTTGTGTGAAGGATCCAAGGGATTATAAAGGTTGAAGTAGAAAGATGGAATAGGAAAGCTGTTACGCTACTGCTGCTAATAAGGAGAGAATAGAAAAATAAATATTCCTAATAAAAGACAAATTTGACCACCAGGACACTTCAAAAAAGTTTGAATTTTCTTGTATTTTTTTTTTTTTAGACAAGTATCCCATTTTGTGCAATAGGAATTTCGTACAATTAGAAATGTACTGATGTGGCAAAAATGGCGTATTTTGCTACCAGAACAATTCTGCTGACACTTCACTTATGAAAATAGGATATAAATGGCTTTACCATCAGGGCTATGTGTTTTCTAGCAGAACTAAAAAAAACTCCTTTCTAGTCGCTGCGCTATAGTTTTCATTGTTGCGGAACTAGTGCTCCAAGTTTATCACTGTAAACTCACTCATTTTGAGGAATTCGTAGACACGATAGATATAAACTCCTTAAAACTGAAGCTCATGGATTTGAGTTAGTCTTTCTCAAAGCATATCAAATTTTGATGTTGTCTTACCTTAGAACCAGAGGGGGCCTGATATTTCCTCCTATTTAGCTCAGCAGTTCTTTCTTAGCAGTGTTAATTCTGGCTTTATTGGGATAAAGAATGCTTTTATTGTTGTTTGCAACCTGTTAGGAATTGTACCTTATATGGTTAGAAAATAATTTAAAACGTGGCGTTGTTCCTGTAGTTCTTCCTTTTTCTGCCTTATCCTGACTATAGAGCAGCTCCATGTCCTGCTGCTTTTGTAGCTAAGAGGAAAAACCCAGGAAGCCACTGTGCATTAGTTTGGCTTAAGGAGAAGGTTGCACTGGCCACTTGCATCAGTCAGAAGTTGCTTATGTTAAATGCATGTGAGAGCTGAGGTGGTTTCCTGTGGCGTTGGTGTATGAAGAAATTTGTATCAAGCATATTTGAGGCATGTTTAGACTGAGAGCTACACCACTAGAAACTGCGCAGAATTTGCTGCGCTTTCCCATTTGGGGAAGCTCCAGCATTCTGCGATGTGCTCTTCAGTGTGTTCACTGACTGCTCTTTAGTGTTAAGCTCTGTTCCTCTTGCTTTCCACAAAATTTATGTGAGGTCTTTGGATGTTTTTACAGTTAACTTAAGCAACTGACAAAGAGAAAACAGTCCTTAAGCAACTGCCAAAGAGAAAACAGTCCTTCATAATTTTCTGGTTCATGGACCATTCTGTTACTGTACACGAATGAGTTGTTATGCAGAAGTATGCTGTAGTAAGATGACTCGTTCCAAGTACTATTACCAGTGAACAAGTTGATCATTTACATTATATGACACTGTATCTAACACTGAATAATTTTTCACTAAAGCTTCCTCTATCCTCTGTTATATTTCTGCTCTTCTGTTCTTAATGTGATGTGTGAGTTTGTGCCTTATTTCTCCTTGTTTTCTGATGCTTTTTACTTGAAGCTCTTCAAAACAAGTGAGTATCACTGCGGGTTCCATATGTAATGCTTTCTCCATCCCCTAGTTTCTTCCATTCAAGTTTTTTTTTTTTAGGCCATGTGTATCCTAATTTTACTGAACTAAAATTGTTTAGTAGACATTAGTCCAAATCAGAGGAAGCTGATGTATTTATTTTAGAGCTCATAAATGTGATTTAAGATAACGATTACCCAGAGCATAGTTCTGCTCTCAGCAATACTGAATTATTCTACCCTTCTAGCCAAAGCTTTTCAAGATGGAGCAGAAGAGCAGAGTACAATTTATATGCTGTCCTGAGGTAAAATCAGATGTTTCTGTCAGTTCTTGCTTCCATTTTACAAGATCTGTAAATTAAGTGCTATAGATGGTGTTGTTGCCTGCCTGCTTTTGACAAGAAAGTCAGAGTTGATAGACATTGATTTGCCACCGGGAACCAAAACCATTAATTGAAGCTGTGGTGACTAATCCATTATTTTGCTCTGCTTTGTGGATCCTGACTTAACAGTTGTCGCTACAATCAAAAATTCATTCATGCAAATGCACCTATTGTGATGAAAGTAATCAATTTTTCTAGTCTGTATTTGGCAGGCTCAGGATTCTAGAAACCTATCCACGTATCGCTGAATTGCCAAAGTGAGCTGACTGCTCTTAGGGGTGGGGAGTGTGTGTGTGTTGGGCAGACAGGACACCAAAGCCAACATGAACATGAAGTGTTATTAATGCTGCCAGCTTTAATAGTGGTGTGAAAAAAGACACTTCTATATAGATCTTTGAAATGAGCATGTAGGGTTAGGGTGGTTTGTTTTGTGTGTTTTGTTTTCCTGTGGATTTATCTAGTATATAACCACTCTTTATTGTGTGCACGAGAGAAGCTGCAGAGGAAATACAAGAATAACCCAGTGAGGTGTGTGTTTACATTTGTTTTGTTGGGTTTGGGGTTTTTTTGGTACTTGAAAGCTTGGAGCCTATAAACTTTGTCCGGGCTTTTTTCCATCTATTGCTTCTTGTGATGGAGGGATAAAGGTCATTTACTCAGAAAAGGGCTGAAGAAGAGGCTTTTAATCGAATCCGTACAAAGTACAGTGAAACATTACTAATGGAAGCCTTATGAATACATACACTTTATTAGCTGATATTTGGGGAATGGTCTGAGCATCCCAATAATAAATCATTTTATCACTTATTGATAGAGTTTCATTGATGTAAGTCACAAATATCTATGGTGTCAGGTTCACACTGGCCTAACTGCGATTAGCAAATAACCTTTTGCCATCTCTACAGTTCCTGTATGTGAATAAACACACAACTTTAATGGTACATTAACTGGCAAGTGCATGAGATTCTCTGTTTGCTGTTTTTAATTAGCTATAATATACTGAGGTATCTCAAAAGCTTTGTTTGTTTTGGGATGTTGGAAGCTGTAGGTTTTTGTGGATTTCGGATTCTTTTAAGTCTGTTTCAGTGTGGAAGTAAAATGCAAATGTGAACTAGTAAGAGGTTGTTATTTGGCAAGGAGGAGTGATATGTGTACCTCGATATTTTTTTTTTTTTAATTTTTATTTTCTTTTCTCTGAAAAGACTGTGTAGAAGTAAAATGTACTAATCAATGTCTTCAGTGGAAATAGTAACTTCTAATTATACCCAATGTATGACTTTTTACTCCGTTTTGGAACACATCTTCATAAAAGAACAAGATTTGCACTGGGGGGCTTTATGGGAAAATATATCTGTATCCATCTGTGGAGAAGGCTGTTTATAAGAGTTTTGCCTGTGGTGGCTGAGGGTGTGATGTTCAGAGGGCCCTGACTCTTGAACTACAGCTTCTATGGGTTGTAGGGTAAAAATTTGTTGAAAATTTTCAGGACATTTTTATGTTTTATGACAGAGCGAACATGAGAGTGCCATGTAGGTTCACGTAGACAAGGTCTGAGCAGTCAGCCTGGGTCCATGCTTGAGGTGCTAAACTGACAGTATTTAGGAGGTGTCAGGGTAGAAATGTTTATTCTTGGTCCTCTTTTCACTCAACTTGTTGACTTGCAAATATACTGTAGTTTTGGCAAAAATCCCAGTCAAGCTGCTGTTAAGGTTTAAAGCATTATTAAGTTTGGGTGAAAGGTTTTTATTTATGGTTGGAAGGGAATTAGAGGAGAAAAGCTCTAGCCCTTATTATGCAAGAGAACCCTGCAGTAAATATGTACCCTAAAATTTCATAATTTGTGAAATTTCTCACAATTTCTCATCATTAAGGGACAGTCCAATGCCCTTAGTCCTGATATTTTCTCAAACTAGTTTGTGATAGATAATTTGGGTTTAAAAAGTGCCATAAAATATCTAGGCTGGCATAAGTGTCCTATTTATAATATAGGCTATCTTGCATAAGGGCAGGATCTCAGGCTGATTTATTTCAGCTTCATAATAATTAACATAGATAAAATAAACTTACATGTACTTGGTTAAGACCAACAGCAGTGTTAAATATTACAATGACAACAGCACGTTCTTAATTTCTCAGCATTCCCTTCAGAAGAAATATCTAATCCTTTTGTACTGTTAATTAGCAAAGTAATATTACTTTGCTGAACTGAAGTCACAATCCTCATTTAATAGTCTCCACTATAAAGTCTAGATAATTGCTTATCATTGCTCATAGATACATGTGTGCACACAGTTGATGCAGCACTAGCTGAAGGAGAGGAAAAGATACCCTCAGTGTGAGGAAGTCGCTGAACCACGTTAAACAATTGTGGGAATAACTCTCATTTTGCATGACTTTTGCATATGTAACTCTGAACCATGAAACTCTATTCAGATAGATATGTCTGTTTTAATACAGCAGCACTGTAGCTTCGTTAAGGTCAATTGCAGAGGACTTTTGCCTTTTCATTAGCTGCCTTGGAGGGAGATGCTTTGGTTTTATTTGATTTGTCAAGTTGCGGCATTTTTTCTGGTTGAATGTTAGCATCAGGAATGTCATATCT
>Ga0065711_1007022_pt1 | contig 34653 bp, 16 predicted proteins | sample Hoacrofraction12_FD_59098 | JGI IMG/M metagenome (GOLD analysis project Ga0065711, IMG submission 59098) | Hoatzin crop microbial communities from Cojedes, Venezuela - Epithelial fraction 12 v2 (version 2) | ecosystem: Host-associated > Birds > Digestive system > Esophagus > Crop | place... | reverse complement strand
TGCCACTTGCTGAGGTGCAGAGTTGGTCTGTCCAGGCAGACGGTGCTTTTCCCCCCCCCCCCTCAGTATTTGAAGTGTCCGTCATACCTCTGAGAAGTTTTGTGAGGTTCCTGCAGTGAATGTATTTACATGGAAAGACTGTGAAGAGAAAAATCCTAGTATTTCTTGTAGACAGGCATCCATCAGCTGCGTTAGACTGTGAGGCAATGGAAAGGATGAACAGAATGCATTTTTAGTACCTGGCAGCTTGAGTATGGGCTGTGCTCAAATACAGAAGTACCCGTACTCGTGGTGAAGGGTGATGAATTGCAGTTGTCTGCCAAGTGGCTGTTAGCAGCTGGTCACTGAGACGGAGTTGAGCAGACAATTGTAAGGAGTTTGCTTTGTGTTTTTACGTCGTGTTCAGATCTTGTACTGCTGGGGCAGCGAGACGCGAGCCTAGTGAAAATGAGAACGGTCTGATCTCAAGAACTGCTTCCCCAAGAAAGGAATTTAGGAATAAACACTGCTTAGTTCAGAATACCAGTTCTTCTCCTTATCCTTCCTGGCTTTAACTCGAAAAGGAGCACCAGTAGTTAATCTCACATAGCCTGTCTAATGATGGGGAAGTCTACACAGAGTTCAGAAGGGTAAAGAGTGCTTAAGTTTAATATGAGGGGTTTCCTATTTCTCAAAATTACCAGGCTCTGAGAGAAGTGCTGGCTTTGAGAAGCTGGTTTGATTTGCTACTTTTGTCTGGCTCTTTTTCTGTGTAAGAGAAAGACTGTAACAGGAGCAGTTCTTAAGACGTGACACTATGCTGCAAATCTGAACGCTTAAGTTCGCTGTGTGGGCCTGCTTTTGAGTCTGATGTTTCATGTTCTGACAGCCACAGGGACTTTAAAAAAACACCAATGATAAATTCGTTAGTTGAACCCACTGTCTGAACCTTACATCTTAATTTGGGAATAGTACAGCAATATTAAATTGCACAAATACTTGGGTGCATACTCAAGAGATACACATGTATGTAACAACAGAGAATATTATCTAAAATCTCCGATGGAGTAAAATGAGTGGCTATGTTAGACTAATCTTAATAAAATATACACCTACTTTGAGCCTTTCTGTAGTACTTTCTAATTTTTTCTTTGTAATACATACTGCCTTTTATTTCTAAGTCACTTTCACAGTTTTAGAAGATGAAAGAGTCACTATTTGACCAGTACATGCTTTTCAGCTCGCATAAATCAACACAGCTGCACTGAAGTGAATAGGGTCGTGTTGATTTATGCCAGCTGAGGGTCTGGCACAGTACTTCCAGTGATGGCCTGGTAATGCAAGATAAGCGTAATTCGCTTGCTTTGGGGGAAAGACCTCTATTCGCAGTCTACCTTGCTAAAGCTGGTTTCTTCAGTCACTTTCATCACATTTTATCCAGATGTAGCTGAAGTGTTTCCTGATTTATGCAATGCCAAAACAGAATGTGATCTTTCATTTCTGAAGCTTATTTACTGTCTAAATGTGACACTAGCTGAAAAGCAGAATGCTCTCTACAGCGGTAGTAAGCTACAAGGTGGCCTCTGTTTCCAAAAATGAACAAACAAATGAAAACCTAAAAAAAATAATCCCAGAATGCTGCATTTTTGTTTGCTTGTTTGTTTTGCAAGACAACATTATGGGATACCAAATAGGGGAGGTGGTGGCCAGCGAGTTGCTGGTTGTTGTTGAACGTGGCTCCCAGTATTACCGGTGTGGAAATGTCTGCCCCATAGCAATACTGGAAAGGTGTTTCAGTTCAGTGAGATGATGGTTTTGACAGTGAAAGAGCGAGGCAATTAGCAAGTCTAGTTTTCAGGAAAGCTGGGGCTCGATCCAAGCCTTTTTCATACTATTGGAAAGATTCCTGTTCTTTTGTTGGGCACTGGATCTCACTAATACCCTCTTCTCTGAGCGAAAAAGCAAACTACTTGTTGACAGCGTCATTTGCTTCTTCCCAGACATGCCCTTACTTTTTTTTCCTGCTCGGTTCTGAGTAAGAAGTTTACTCAGGTTTACAAGATGTGCCTTTGGATGTCTGAGATGATAACTTTCTGATTTGGTTAACCACTTCATTGCTTGCCTCATCTGATCTTTATCTGCCAAGATGTACAAACATGTACAGCATGTTTCCCGACACAATGCAACAGAAGGTTTGTTTGTTTTTTTGTTGGTTTTTTTTTCTTTTTTACCCTAAGTAATAAATACTTCGCCTCCACACATGACATCATTGTGTAGATCAGTAGGGAATTTTTGTTTGTCTGATACCAACCCTGGTGAAGCAGTTGTCATCAGACCATAGCTGTATAGCCAGAGGGAAAGGATGCAACTGCTCGTTCCTGTGATCTCTTTCAGCCGGGGAGGAAATGGCTAGGTGTTAGATTGCAGGCTGAAGGTTGTCAAAGTACATGTAGGAAGATTAAAATGAAACGAAATCACAATTTAAAGAAAATAGGGGGTGTTCTTTGCTTTTATTGTGCGTCTGGATCACAGGTTTGCAGGCGGAAACGGGTAAGAGGTTCCCCCACTCACTGTAAATATGTTTGGGTATCTTTTGAATTAATAGTTTTTTTGTTATTACCTTTTTTTTTAACAAGCTTTCAGTCTCCCTTTTGCCTCTATTTCCTAGAGAAGGCAGAAGCAGATGGTGACATCTGCTACCGGCTTTCACAAGAAATCCCTCCAATCCCGACTGTAACAGCTGCTCTTCTGCATCTCCTCTAAAGAGATGTAGCCAACATCTGCCAGATTTCCCTTTCTGATTTCTTTGGTTGAGACGATTAACAGCTAGTCTCCATACACACTTTCTGTGCAAGAGGAGCTTGGTCAACCTAGTACTGTTGGAAATGCTAAGGGCTTTTGCTGGTGATCTTTTTGTGAGTTTAGGCCTGTGAAAGACATAAGTGTGTAAAATTTTCGGTGCAGAGCAATGTCTGTTCCATTTAATACGAAATTTCCCAACCCACGAGTATATCTGAATAGCAGAAGTCAGCAGAGTGTTGCTTGTGTCTTGCTGACTCCTGGCTGGATGAGAAGAATGCAGGCTGGCTGGAATCACTGGGGATCGTCTGCCTAGCGTATTGAAAACTTGATGGCAAGGTACCATGGCCAATGTAAAAGGAGTCACTCAGACAGTTGTGTGTTATATAGCAGCCAAGATCATTTCATGCTTTTTAGTTTGCGTGTTTCAACAGAGAAAGCATGCAGTGTCCTGAAGACATGCATTCTTACTGGCTTTTTCTCCCTGCTGTGAGAATGATACTGCTAAGTGATCCATGCAGGTGTTTTCTTATCTACACATGCAGTCAAATGTCAGTGGGGATAAATGTGGGCATGAGAGTCTACTTGTACAGAAGGATTTGCAGTAATATTGACTGTAATAATAGAGAATTGCCTCTGCTGTTTTACCAAAGTAGACGTGTTTTCCTACGAAAAAGTTCTGACCTTACAAAATAGGTGAGTTCAGTTAATTCTGCTGATGTTGAACCTGACTAAGTAGGTAGTACTCATCAGAGCACATCACAATACAGGGAGAGTTCTGTCTAATATTTATGTTGCTAATAAGTCATCTTAATCCTGAGCTCTGGTGTCACTTTCCTAGTATGGGCCAACACTGATAGATAGATAGATAGATAGATAGATAGATAGATAGATAGATAGATAGATAGATAGATAGATAGATAGATGGATGTGGACGTAGTGCAATCACACTAACATACAAGTGGGCTTGTGTCTTAAAAGCAGTACTAGACTTCTGAAAGAAGAATTGAAGGCTGAGAACATTTCTGCATGAGCTTAGCTTTGGGCATCCAGGTAGTCCAGCTCAGAGCCATGGAACTTGTCACATATGGGAATGAAACAATCGTGTACATGAACTGAATCAGGATATAGAGAGGTATTTTTCTCAAGTGAGTCACTGATGAAAGAAGGTGCTGTGTTGGACAGTCTAATTACTGAAATATTTTTGATTCCATCTTCAGAACAACAGTTTGTGGGAATCCTTACCATCTCTTAAATTCTTTTTCTTTTCAATCTTGAAGTGGCCCTGATTCTACACTTCTCCATCTGATGCACTTTTCTGGGGTGTATCACCAGTTTATCTAAATAGTTATGCATATAGCTCGTACAAAAACTAAATAATTTCTTGCCTGTGGGTTTAGATTTTTGGAACAGCTGCATTTGCAACCCAGAACTCTCCTTAAGCAAAATATTATCTTATCAGATGCATCTTCTTGCCATTAAATCATGTGCTCCCTTGTGGCTTATACTGTGTTAAGAAGAAAGTAGATTACAGGTTTTTTTTACTTTCCATGATAGGTTTCAACATTTTTATCTAAAACAAAAAAAAGCAGAACATCCACACAATTTACAAAATGTCAAAACTACTAAATTTAGGAAACTTTACAGTGCAATTCTTAACATTTCCCAACTTGTGTTAGCAGATATCGGTGTTAGTTTCTTAAACTAAGAATTTGCTGGTTTTTTTTCTCTAATGAAATATCAGCCCAAAACTTTGAAATAAAATGTTATGGAAGATATGAAAGTCAGCAGTGGTTAGAGCATGTATCTCACTGGTAGTGTTCTTATGGCTTCATTAACACACAAACTTGTAGCAAGGTTTTTAGAAATAATTTGTCTATTTCCCTATTTTTTCCCTTTTTTTCATTGATTTATCCCTGGACAAAACACAATGGAAAATGTGAGTGTTCTGCTTTTTTGCTGAAGTCTAAATGAGAACATGAAGTGAAACACAGGCAAAAATTGGGAGTTTTATATCTTGCATTTTACAAACTAGCTTAAATTGAATGTCAAGTTGGCAGAAAGTCAGAAAAACAGAACTGCCATAGTGCATTCAGCCAGAAGTCCATTTAACCGAAATATTCCACTGTCCTTGCTGGATCACTAGGGGAGACTATAGGAGATGGTATAGAGACAGAGTGGTCATCTCAGACACCAGGAGCTGATAGGTAAGAGACCGTTTATGAAAGATGCACCCCAGTCCGCTGCTCTCCCAGACCAGGGTTGTTTTAGAATTCAGTCCAAGCTGCTGCACTTGACATCCTTTCTGCAGGAAACCAATTTAGCTGGGGCCCAGGTGTACCCGGAGTCTGGGACAAGAGAGCATACTGCAGAACACAGTTTGCTCGGGTGTGGAGACAGCCATAGTCAACCACTTCTGTATATCTTGGTTTTGTCACGTGAGCTGGGTTTTTTAGCAGTGGCATCTACATGATTATTTTGTTCTGTTGTGATTGACTCAGGTTTCCTCCTGCAGTTTTATCTCAAATTTAAATAATGTCATTGTCTATCTGAAATAGTCAGTCATGAAAGGAAGAAAATCACAGAGAACGCAAAGGTCACATCATTATTGCAAGAGGCATGTCACCTAAATGAATCTATCTTACGTTGTTGATATTCCATAAGTAATGAATGCTTAGTATTTTATCCATTGTTATGGTAGTAATTCTTTCCTAAACTTTTGAAGACTTCTATCTTACTATCGCTGTTTGCATTAATTCTCTTGAATATACACATTTCTCAGAGGAGATAATAGTGTAATTCTGCTTTGTCTGCTTCCTAGTATGTAACCTAACATCAGTGATGCCTGTGCTCCCCTGGGAGTGTGGAGTAACAACCGTTGGAAATTGGTTATGGCTGATCTGCAGAGTGCTGGGTATCACTGCAGAGCTGTTACTTGTTGCGTGAGACTCTGTAGGCCTTCTTCTGCAACCTTCAGTCTTTGGGCATCATCTGCCAGGTGCAGAAACTTGAAAGCAGGTTCGTACACTGTCATACTTTAACCCGGCAGCTGGTAACTAAGCACCAGACAGCCGCTCGCTCACCCCTCCTCTTCCCCACCAGCAGGATGGGGAGGAGAAAATGGACAAAAAGGGGAAACTCGTGGGTTGAGATAAAGACAGTTTAATAAGACAGCAAAGTACATACTAATACTACTACTAATAGTGGTTATAATAATGATTATGCAAAAAAACCTATATTCAATACAATTGTTCTCACCACCCGATGACCGGTCCGCAGCCATTCCCAAAGCAGAGATCATGGAACCCCTGGATTTTTTGCAAATTTCAAGAAATTCACAAAAAAAGCTGAACTTCCAGAAAAGTTCGAAATCCAGGACAAGAGAGGATTCGAACTCCCCAATACCCAACAAGCCGAATAGCTCCTGCCCCCCAGCCAACTCCATTCGTAAACTGAGCATGATGTTTACAGTATGGAGTATTTCCGTTGGCCAGCTTGGCTGTCTGTCTGGCTCTCCCGGCTCCTGCACACCTGCTCATCAGCTGAATATGAGAAACGGGGAAAAAGTCCTAGATTTATAGCAACAACTGAAAACATCGGTGTTATCAACATTCTTCTCCTACCAAATCCAAAACACGGCAGCTACTGGGAGGAAAATTAACTCTATCCCAACCAAAACCAGGACGTACACACAGCTGGTACATCACCAGGTCCTACACACAGCTCGTACATGTACAACGCGTGTGCGTTGCTGATAGACACAGCAGTTGCCAGGGACAAGCATACTGCAACGATGCAGTGACGGCCGCGCTTGCCAGGCCCATCTTCGTATTTGAAACATTTTCTCAGCAGTGTGCATCCTGTTTTCCTTAAAATGGCACTCTCAAAGGTTGATAATTCCCTCTCATTCAAACTCTATTTGCATAACTTTAAAAATTATTTTAAAAGTAGATCCACTGAAAATGCATGTTGTTCCGAGAAAGTTATTTGAAATTAACCTACTTAATCATTTAGATGGGGAAACTGAGTAAGAGAGATCCTAATTCACAATAAAACAGCTCCACCATTACTGGCTCAAAAAATCACTGCAGAAGGAAATGTCAACGGATTATTCCCTAGTAAAGTCTTCAGGATTCATTAAAAAGCAAATAAAAGAGAAATGCAATGTAATCAGATGTCACCTCTGATAAGCTTCATCATCTAGCAGGATTTTATAGCGGTGTCGTAGGAAGGCGAGTTGCTTTGCCTGAGGTCAGAGAGAAAGATAGGGCCAGAGCATTTGGTATGAACGCAGGAAAAAATTTTTTCTTCCTCGATTGCACTAGGTGCTTACTGAAAGTTCCCAGATAAGTGTATGTCAAAATATGAAGCAGAACCACGCACACAAACATCCCATGTATAGCTAGTTTGATTTCATACCATTAAATGCATGAAGAACTTTTTGGGGGTGCATGAAAGCCTTACGCTTACAAACGTAACCTGTGTCAATTTGAAATAGTTGAAAATCTCAGCGGGACAAACTACTGATTTCTGTCGGTCTTGTTCGTCTAACTGCAAGTATTTTTTCAGCAGATTTTAACCTTTGTTGCAAGGTCTTACAGCAGTGTGTACTGTCAGTTAGATGTGTTTCCCACACTGTTGATGTGTGCGCATCTTGCCAACCGTGCTAAAATATTTCCTTTTCAAACATTTGCCTTTCATAGACACGTAAAAGTTATTTATATGTTCTACTTAATTGTTAGGCACCAGTTGGCAAATGAAAGCTGTGTCCAAAAAGCACGAGCATTCTCAATCAGTTTACAAATATTTATTATAATTAAAGCTGATACCACATGCTATTGAGACGTGGCAATACCAGTTGTGTATTTTGATTCGCATTGGCTCTCACCCATGTAGAATGATAGCTTGAGGGATGGGGTTGTGGGTCAAGGTTTGCAGGTTTCACATAAAACCCTTCAGGGATGCACTTTGATATGGGAAAACAAATTAAAACCAAACCAATGAAGAGCACAATATCATGTTTTCTCTACTTTCTCTTAATTTTTGCCCTAGGACACGTGAGTTTGAGAACCACTGCTATAGGAATGCTGATGGAATTTTATTTTTGATGGCAAGAGCTTGATTTCATGACATTAAATGTGAATAGATTTACAAGCAGTAGAAGAGTTGTCCAGCAAAGCAACTCAGACCTCCATTTTACATACCTTTTTTTTTTTTTCATATTAAAAACCTTACATTAAGAGAGATTCAAGGTGTTTATTCATTGCATCAATACCCATCGATAGGTGGATTGAGAATATCTGCCAGAAACTTTAAAATAAAATCCTGTAGTAATCCTACGTCTAGGCAGTGAGTATCTGGAGAATTCAGAGCTCATTTTGGATTTAAGACAAAGACAGATGACATGAGAAAAACGTCAGTAACACACAGAAACATTTTACTTTGCAATTCTTTTTTGAAAATTTTGAAACAGTTGCTTTTAAGTTATAAATCCACTTTGTGCTGTCTTGCTGACACCTTTCGCTCCTCAGCCCCACCTCGTGCCCCTGTTCCAAGTCATTGGTAGGCACGTGTGCATCTGTTGGGGAGAGCTGAATTGCCTGGTACGCTGTGTGCTCTCACTTCTACGGAGTTTCCATTTGCTGCAGACTGTAAAAAAAGAATGCAAATCTTTTGTTACCATTATTGCACTTCTTCAAGAGAAATGGAGACAATGTGCACCTTCAATGATCAGGAGCAGTCCTTAAACCTCCCAAATTTTATATAATTCTTGTAAACAGAGCAAGCTGAAAACAATTCCTGGACTTAAGCACTTTGTTGATTAGGGATATTACCAGCAATGTATTTGATTTTAAGCATTTACACTGAAGTGCCATTGTCTTGAGCAAAGCCAAGACAGTATTAGGCAGTTGCATTTGCAAACACCCCTTTTTTCCACTGTTTTCTTGCATAAATTCGGTGTGAACTTTTGCACACGTCTGCCATTGAAAATCATGCCAGTAATTGCTAATTTTAAGATGTGTTTTTCGTCAGGAACGTGACTTCCTTTTCTCAAATCGTTGCATTGATTTTTGATATCCTCTAGGTATGTAGTAGGGAAAGGAGGCAATGGCAGAAGTGTTCTGTCCCTTCTTTAATAGGGGAACGGGATAGACTAGTGCTGGTAGTGTGTTTTGCTGTTGTGCTCTGTTGGGGTAGTCACTCAGGTGTTGTGGACAAACCTCTGCCTTCTGTAAGGTCCAAAATTAGACAGTGTGCACGCTTCTCCTTTTCTGAGTAGCAGGATGGTGTGCTGGATGGTGCCACAACCTGTTCAGATAAGCTACGATTTCTACGTCGTGATTGGAATCATCTGACTTCTGGTGAAAGTAATGTGTTTGTCATACATCTGGGCCAGACGGTGGCTCCATGGGTCTCCTTTCTATTTGGTGTGTCCTCGTGGAAGTGCCGGTGTTCCTACATTGAGGAGAACGCCTCTGCCTCCAGCACAGTGTAACCTAGCATCACGGTCCTTGCTGTTTTCTACTTCGTGGTTTCTATTTGCAGTGCTCCCGCAGTGTCAGATACTCTGTTTTCTAACACAGTATTAAAGTTCTCATAGTCTGAAGTCCATTTCTTTAAATCATATGCAGTGGACACCAGCTAGCTGATGTTTTGTTTCATCTTCAGGTGAGGATGCTACAGTGAATGAGCCCGTTAGCTAGTAAAACGAGCGTGTAGTACAAATAACAGGCACTTTTCTTTAAACCTGTTCGAGTTTCACCCAAAAGCAGTCATTGCGCATACACAATTCTTGTATTTTTAGCATCCTTAATGGTCCCCATAGACCATGCAATATTTAAGAAAAACAGAGCAAGATTGGTGTAACAGCAGCTCAAGCTGGCAACTTGAAAGCTGGAGTTCGTGTAACCACAGTAGGCAAACGCTACCTTTGCTGCTTAGCTCCGAAAGTGCTGGTGCTGCTGAAAGAACTGGCAAGAGTTTTTTGTCGTGCTGGTGAATCCAAGAGCTATTGCCAAAACAGTGTCAGAAAAAGTAACCAATAAATAACAGGTCATGATTAAATTTTACTTCTGTCTCATAATGATGTTTTTCTTCTCGAGAGAAGTATCATAAACTGCACTTAAAGGAAAAATAAGCTCTTTGTTTTGAAATCACGGGATGAAGCAATTCTGGGTTTGAGTTCATTAGTATGCTGCAGTTATTGCACAACTTCAGTCTACTTGCAAGCAGCTGAAGTGTCTCCTGTCACTTTGGTTGTACAGGTTCCTTGTGGGTTTGGTGGTATGGTGATGTCATCTGGTTTACCGGCACATTTATAGACAACGATAACCAGGCGTCAACACCCATGCAGAAACCCACAGAGTCACCAGGGAATGTTCATTCATTTTTTCCAAAATTATGCATGTGTATGAGTATGTGGATGATGCTTGAAAATGGTTGCCTGTACGTGAAAGTCTGCTGAAAAGAATGAGTATGCTCAGCAAAATTTGCTGTAAAAGCAGAATAAATCAAAAATGTCCAAATTTATAATGTACATGCGGATTCAAGCTTAGTGTTGTTTCTACCTGTTAAAACCAGGTAGTTTAATATTTAATACAAAAGGCTATGTATAGAATAAAAAAAAATTTGAAAGATTTAAGACTTTTTAAAATACGCTTTTCCTCTACAGTACTAAGGGGGGAAAAACAGAACATTAATCCTCAGTGGATTAAGGGAAATGCCTCTTACTGTTCTGTAGCCTATCTGTGAAGAAATGCTTACGGAGCCACATGAAGCAGTAAGTTCTTTTTGAACATTTCTGCCTTTTGTTACACAGAGTATTATAGCCATGATCCTACAAATACTTACAGAGGCATCTTGATACTTACAGGCTCTGACACTAAGTCTGGCTCTATTGATTTTAAAAAGAAACTTACTACTAGTAAGTGAATAATTGCTTATGGTTTGAAAAGGTGAGCGCTCTGCAGGAGGCTTTCAAGACAGAAGCATGAAGTTAATAGTTTTAAGATGACCTGATTATTCCCTATTTCGAAAAGCAGAACTAGTCAACTATGGAATGATGTAGGCAGCAACTACCTGGGAATGTTTGCTTAGCCTCATTTCCCTTTTACTCTAAAATGATGTCTGTGGGAAAGCCTGCTAAGTTTAATATAATTCATTTAAAAGTGGAAGAAAAAATGTGTTTCCTGTAGTACAAGAACATGGGCTTGTCGTGCTTGAAAAATACCAATAATTAAAAAACCAAGTAGAACAGCGTGAAGAACCAGTAAATGATTTGGTTCGGATCTGATTTTTCTCAGATTCTGACTCAAGTCAGTTCAGTTTGGTCAGATCAATAATTCTTTACCTCCCTTGGTATTTCTAAATCAGTTCAAGCTGAAAAATACAAAATTTTGAAATGTAAATTTACGTGATAACGGAGCTTCCTCTGAAATTCTCTGTTAAACAATTATTCTGATCTAATAATGAGGTATTTTCTTCTTGGTTCAGTTCTGGATTAGGTTCAGCAAAGGCTTTGGTTCAGGTAACAGTTGGGGTTCGATTCCCATTTTAGAATTTAAAAAAAAAAAAGGCAGTAAACCAATTTTCAGTTCAGTTTGACTCTGGGGAAAAAAAAAAGCCAGATAGCTCTTTTCATAATTTGGTGCCGTTTAGTTCCATCGCGCACTTCGCTCTGCTTGGGTGAGCTGCTTTATGTGGTTGTGGTGTACCCCTGGCTGGCATGGGCGCTGTGCAATGCTTCACTAACACATGGTGCCAAGGAATGCGTAGGTTCAGGGAGGAAGATTTTGCTGGGATTAAACTAAATTGTGGGAATAATCTGTATTGATTTGGCATTAAGCTGAAGTAGTTTGGAAAGAGCTTGTGTTTGTGTCTGGATCGACACGACAAAATGCCTTTGAGAAGGTCGAGGAAACGTGGGCATTAAAATAAAGAAAAGGAAGAGGGACGATATAAAATCTGGATCTTGAACCTGCATTTTTATAATGTTGTCATCATCTAAAATGGGTAAAGAGAGTACTTAGTCATGAAAAAAATACTGTTTACTGAATTCCATTGAAACTCTTCAGAATAACTTAAGAATTTAACTTCATTGTAGTAAGCTGATATGACTGTAGTGCTGGCTACTTTTAAATCCCTCAGCAAATATTTTTGTCATGTTTGAGTTTATTATTTCTGTATAATTACTCAGAATTTGGTTGGTTTTTGTTTTTCAGCAACTTGTTTTGCATTGTTATCTTTTTAATTGATGGGTGAGATGTTAGGGGACTTGAGTGGTTCGTTTAGCAGCCTGTTCCAAGCTATGCAGAAACATGGCTAAGAAGCATTTTTTTCTGACGTGCTACACTTTAACTGTTTGAAAAGAAGCAAAAGGGTTGCGAGTTTAAGGACGTAATATCATTTTATCCATATGTACTTACAAAGTGTGGATGATCCTGCTTCGGCAGGGGGTTGGACTAGATGACCCACAGAGGTCCCTTCCAACCCCTACCATTCTGTGATTCTGTGATCTTAATTGTTGTTGATTGACGTGTCGCAGTTCAGCTTCATTAGGCATCGGCACAGCCGTGACGCTCAGCAGCTCAAAAGAAGATGCTCCAGAGGGTTTGTAGAGTTCCCTTTTCCACAGCAGTGCCATGGCAGCTGCTCAAGCTCTGCACGGGCACAGGAAAAACGAAAACCAGAGCGGGCAGAACCATGCCACAGGGACTGCAAAAGGACACGATGGCCCCTTTTGTTCGAATCCTCTCTTTGAAAGCCCACCCGAAGACGCCAGTCCTACCTGTAAATTGGCGTACCTGTCCCTCGGGCTCAGTTCTGCCCTTTCTGACTCTGTGGGCTTTAACGCATCCATCTCTGAGGAGGAGAGCCTCTGCCTCCACAGAGGACTTGGAGAAAAATTCACAAAAAATTCAGTTACCCTCAGCTTATTGTTCCTTTAGGTGTCTTCCACAGGAGACCAGGTTAAATCTATTGTTATTTGCCCATCATGTGACATGAGGCGACACTGCAGCTGCTTAAACTGGAATTGAAAGACCTGTGGACTCTCTTTTAGAAGAAATAACATTTGTATTCAAGAAACTCATAAATAGAGCTGATTTTTTTTTTAGTAGATCTATCTTGTATCATAACAATTGCCAAAGTGTTTACTCACAGGCGCAAAATACTTAGAGAGTCTCCTTAATCTCCAGTTATTGTTGCCTTCACGTCTTGACCTCTCTTGAAGTGTTTTATAAACAATTTAAAGAATAAATGAAGTATTAGAAACAGTTATTATAGAGCAGGCAGAGTTATTTGCTTTCCTTGAGTGAAGGGATATAATTTATAAAGGACTGATTACACTCATCTGTTTTCTGGGTAGCCTGTAAGTTTACTTTACCACGGCAAGGCAGAATAACAGAGAAATTGTGTCATGGGAGCCAAGTAAGAGATTGTAGCAGTAGGAAATCCAATTGCCTTGTTTTACAGCCATTTGTCTCGTCCGACGTTTCTGTCAAATGGTCATTTAAATCAAAAGCGTTTAAAGAGATTTTCTTCCTTTGCTGTAATGAGAACAACAGAGACTTTTATGCTGCAGGACGTTCCTACTAGGTCTTTCCTCCTCTAGCATGGCTACCTGCCAGTCCTTGTTATTATTAAAAGTTGCTTCATTTAGTACATTCTATGAAGTGGCTCTGCCCGACTTTGCGGCTGTCATTGAGGTTATGAGTCAAGAAGGAGAGCAGGAGTGGGGAGCTCTGATTCAGCGGAGCTTAGCAGCAGAGAAGCAGTTTAAACTGAGAATGTTAATGGGTAGCTTTTTACTTCAAACCTCCTCTTTTGAAGCTATGCATTTGTATCAAAAGAAAAATACCACGGAAAGCATGTTTGATCTCTTTGCCTTGCTGACTTTGACACGTTGCTCCTGCCTTGCCTTTTGTTTACAAAGCTCAGCACTAGCAAAACTCCCTTGCGAGCCATGAGGGTTACCTGGGTGCAGAACCTACTCATGAGGGGTTGGGATCGAGGTTATTTGAGTCCAGTTCTCGGAGAGAAGAGCCATTTCTGGGAGGGAACAGCATAAGGATTTCAGAAGCTCCCTGTGCAACTCCAGGCCGTTCCCACCTCTGCTGTGCCCTTCAGCCGAGCAGGGATGAAATGAGACGCGAGGGTCCTGGAGTCATCAAAACAACGGAGCCTGTTGGCTCCAACACAGCTGCAGCTGGGAAAGAGATGTCTGTTCCTCCTCCCTGACGTGGCTGGTTCTCTCTCTCTTCCGATCTCCCTGTGAGGCAGACAGAGCGGAGGCAGCAGAGCAGCAGGGAAGAAGCGAGGGTGACAGCGGCTGTCTGTTCCAAGTCAGAGGACAATTTCGCGGTGTCCCTTTGCAATTAGGAGAACATTTGTCAACCCTGACATCTGCCAACCACAGTTCCACAGCTTCTAGAGGAGCTTATCTTACCGAAGAGCCTTTGTTTTCCCAAGCAGATATGAGAGAAGGCACTGTCATTTCCAAGATCAGCATTTGAGTGAAGAAATAGGGCAGGATGTAGACACATACAATTACCTCTTCATTTCTGGTGCTTCTGGCAGGAGCAGGGAGGATGGAGGAGATACATTAACAGCAGGCAGTTAGTGTCAGCATGATTTGATTCCAACTCCTGCGGCAACTCTGTATCCTACAGTAGTTTTCTTGCAGGTCTAATGCCCTTAGAAAATATCCCTTAGCAGCTCTAAGACACTTCTGAAATATTCCTTAGCTTTTACAGTCCTCATTTTGAAATAGTCGGTAAATTCTGTGGGTAAAAGTTGGATGTTTCGTTGCTGAAAGGGTTGAAGCCCTTACTGAGGAGAGGGTGGTCACAGGGAATCAGGCTTTGAGAGCTGATTCTTTGCCTGCTGCATCCGGAGCCTATGGGGGGGCTCTGGGGATCAAATGCAGCTCTGGCTCCAGCTCAAGGGAGGTCCCTTGTCATGACATGACACATGAGGGCTGTGCATAGAAGGACCAAACTCTCGCACTCCCAAAGTGTGCAACATTTCACAGCCGGGAGATAAACAGACTGTGGCTGTTTTAAAATAACAGCTATGCTTTTTCTCTGTTTACCTCTGTTTGCTGGGTTATTAGGTCCCTTCTGTTTACTCCTGCCTTGAGTTATCTTCCAGGTCCACTTGTCCTGTGAATCGGGTATGACACTTTCTGCCAGGTACCACTTGTACCTGAAACACCGGGCACTGCAAACTTGCTTTTGAAACTCTCATGAATAATTGCCAGAAGGTGGTAGCTACAGCATCCCCAACAAATGCACATTATGAATGGTGCTCTTTTTAAGCACAGAATTCCTTTAAACATGCCTGTTGGGTTTTGAGTACCTGCAGTTAAATAGTGTTGCTTTTGGCAGGGCTCGGTGAGCAAATGAGGCATAATCTCTCTGATCTCAGTAGTCTGGTCAGCCAGCCATGACATTCTCAGTGTCTTTTCTTTCTACACCCTGTCTGAACAGAGCCATAGCCCAGGCAGCTCTCAGCGGGGTTGCCAGAGATCACCATGTGCAGTGAAGCAGCTGATGGCAGGACAGTGGAAAATATGCAGCCCCAGTCCCTGGGTTCACACGGGGTTCAGGGTTAAATTTCAGCGATTTCCCTCCCTGCTCCTCGAGCCCCTCGATAAACTGCCCTTTGAGAGACGAACTCTTCAGTGTGCATTGGGAAACTGTTTGAAATTCAGTTTTGTCCAGTTTTGGAAGCGGGTTCTAGACTGCAGCAGGAAATGGAAGAAATCTGTGGCCACTGCAGTTACGGTCTTCCTCGACCATCCAAAGATGTTGGTGTGGGCATAAGAAATTAGGGGAATATGAATACATCCTGAAAACTATGAAAAGAGGGGGAAAAGGAACATTGCCAGCTTGATTAGCTCAAAAATTGTGCAATGATTGAACAAGGAGTGCCTCCACAAACTTAACTCAGAATCACAGAATGGTGGGGGTTGGAAGGGACCTCTGTGGGTCACCCAGTCCAACCCTCCTGCCAAAGCAGGGTCACCTACAGTAGGCTGCACAGGACCTTGTCCAGGTGGGGCTGGAATATCTCCAGAGAAGGAGACTCCACAACCTCCCTGGGCAGCCTGTACCAGGGCTCCGTCACCCTCAGAGGGAAGAAGTTCTTCCTCATGTTCAGGTGGAACTTCCTCTGCTTAAACTTGTGCCCATGTATTCTGATAAAGCCCTTGTTTGCACTTTTGCTTTTTCCACCCACAGGCTCCCTCTTCCTTATTCCTTGCACAGGGTGGAGAGTTCTCACCTAAATGACCAGATGTTCAAGCTCTGGGGGGCTGAGGACAGGAGTTCTCTGGCAGCAGATTTAGTCTGTGCCCCTTTCACGGACACCCTGCAAGCCTTGCACGGACAAGGAGTTCATCCCTTTTTGACTCTTCCAGGGTCTTCTCTCTCATTGTTTCACAAATATCAAGATACTCAACTTTCTCAAATTCCTGTAAAATGTTGGCATTTTTTGGACGAGAAACTAAGGCATGAAAAAAATTAAAGTCTGCATTGCTTGATTGGTTGCTGTTCAGAATAAAACTCCCATCTGTTTGCATCTGAGGGCTTGGCAGTCAAGCACACAGAGGAACATGCAGCAGTGACTACAGACGAACCTTGATTTAGGTGACTTTCTAAGCATCTTTTCAGAATTTGCAGAAGAAATCAGGCTTTTATTTATTTTTCCAGAGCAGCATTAGTCGAACTGAACTGTGAATCCACCTCATTTCTTTTTCTGCAGTTCTTTATCTTTGCTTGGCTTCAGACTCCATAGGACTCCTGCCCACTTCATTTCTCCCAAGACAGTAGCCTCTCCTCTCAGAGCAAGTCTGTCCTCTGCATGGGGCACAATCCTGTTAGGAAAAAAATTACGATATGTAATTAATCCATAGATGTTTTCTGTGAAACTGTACCCTTGTGCATTAAAAAACAACATTGGCACACATAGCCCTAACTTTTAGTGCTAGAATTTACAGCTTTCCTCCTGAACGTGTACGGGGCGTGTGTATGTTCATGTGTGTGCCTCTGAGAGCACGCACAGCTACGTATGGGGGTATTAAAATTATGTGAAAGGTCGCACTAAAAATACAAAGCCAGGAAACTCAGAAAGGGGCTGACTTTCTGTCCTGGTTTCACCCCATTGTGCTCAAGCGTTGTGGGCATCTCAGAACAGCAGGTGATCGGACTGCCTCTGCTGCTCCGAGAGGAAGCGTAAACCAACCGACATAGGAAACATCACAAAAACAGGATAACAACGAATTTCAGGAGTCCACAAAGGAAGAAGTGTTCTTAAAAATACTGATATTAAAACTGTAGTGAACGTGACAGAAGTGTTCTTAAAAATACTGATATTAAAACTGTAGTGAACGTGACAGAAGTGTTCTTAAAAATACTGATATTAAAACTGTAGTGAACGTGACAGAAGTGTGCTTAAAAATACTGATATTAAAACTGTAGTGAACGTGACAGTGTTCTTAAAAATACTGATATTAAAACTGTAGTGAATGTGACAGAAGTGTTCTTAAAAATACTGATATTACAACTGTAGTGAACGTGACAGTGTTCTTAAAAATACTGATATTAAAACTGTAGTGAACGTGACAGAAGTGTTCTTAAAAATACTGATATTAAAACTGTAGTGAACGTGACAGAAGTGTTCTTAAAAATACTGATATTACAACTGTAGTGAACGTGACAGTGTTCTTAAAAATACTGATATTAAAACTGTAGTGAACGTGACAGAAGTGTTCTTAAAAACACTGATACTAAAACTGTAGTGAACATGGCAAGCTGAACTCTGGTAAACGGACATTTTATTCATATGCTCTGGTTTTTTTGCCATTTAATCACTTTCCAAATGTTTTGTTTCACATTTTCTGATGCGAAACTTTGGTGGCGATTGGACATGTTAATGGTGGAATGTTTACGTTTGGGTGGTTCTTTGTAAACTTAAGTAATTTGACTTCAGTGAAACTGCACCAATTTATCTTGCCAGAAAACTGAGCTCTCTGGGTTTATAGCTGCATATTTATTTTTATTTAATTTAAGTATTAATTACACTAGAGAACCATTATTCCCATGCAGAAAGTGGGATTCAGTTTCAGTGGCAGTGTTAGAAAAAGGGAATATTCATTGAAATGTACATACATTTCAAAAAGCTGTAATTTTACTGTTTTCCTGCATTCAAGTGATTTTCTCGTAAATAGTGTCCATTTCTTTGCCTCGGTGCCTTTTTTAATTTAAAATGAAAATTAGTAACATGCCCAGGGTTTGTCCCGGAGCGGGGTTTGCTCTCAGCAGCGGCTTTTGTGCAACCTCCTGCTGTCTCCTCTGCCTGTGGGACAGCTGCCACTCTGCCCGGTGGCATTTCCAGTCCAGGGGCTGGGTGTGGAAGCCGGAGCACCCTTGCTTAACTCCAGGGTCCCCCGAGAGCGATCGTGGCCTCCTCTGAAACAGAGACGGAACTTTTTATGGGAAGTTCAGGCAACCGACAGCGACTACAGATAGGTGACATCGTGTGGTTTGGGGCTGTCTGAATACAGGGGGCCAACACAGGTAGGCTGAACATGTCCACGTCCTTCAGGAGCAGAAAGGACACGCTGTCTTTGGTGGCTTGCACTTCTGGTGTATTGTCATTCTCTTCTTCAACTGTTAGGGTCGGGAGTTTAATTTAGGGTTGGGTTTTTCTCCCCTGCCACTTCATTACTTTGAAGCTTATTTCAAGGGGGTTCGTTGTTCAAATGCTGCGTTTGAGGAGGGCTGCTTTGGTTTTCTCCAAGGTAATGACTTCAAGTGTTGTCCTGTTCTGTCCTCAGCAGCCCCGCTTGTCCCTGTGCGGAAGCAGAGCTGGCGAACTGGGGACAGCTGGGGCAGGCTGAGTGGGCTGAAAGCCCCCCTGGTCACGCACCAGCTTGACTGCCCACCGCAGCACACGTGGTGAAGGTTATTCTTGAATCTTCTGTCCGAGCCGTGCATTGACTTGATGAGTGTTTTAGGGTGTCTGTAGCTGGAACAATTCGCCCTTGTACTGGTAATCCCAAACCGTCGCAGCTGATGACTCCAACATTGAATTGTTTGGATCATCACTGCTGCTGGAGATGTGCTTCTTACCACATCCTAGCTGAGCTTTTAATTACTCATAACACAGAAGATGGAAGGAAATGTAGCGCCCTGTGTGCCCTGTTCAAGTACTAGAATAAAATTGTGCCTGCTGTATTTGCAGAAGCTGAGGTTTCTTTTTCTCCTTCCCTCCAGCTCTCACTGTTCCCCACTTTGTTGATGAGCTCTTTATCCGTGGATCTTTTCAGCTCCCTGGAAATACAGTTCAGTTGTGTTTCAGGTGTTCCAGGACCCCCTGTTGGTGGCTGCAGGACTCCTGTCGCAAAATGAGAATTGAAACACATTTACCAAATGAAGTATTTAGGGCCTAAAGGGTGCCCTGGGGACAGCCACTGCCGCAAAACTAACGGGAAGAAAGCGCTAAGAGAAAAACAGTTGAGCAACAAAGCTCGAAAGGGAGGTGTATGCGTTTAGGAACATCTTGAGTTACACTGTATGTGTCAAACCCATCTAAGACAGCTTATTGGTTTGTGTGGGAGGCGAAGTTTCAACTAAGTTATTTGGCTGGAGCAAGACCATTTTTCTTTCCCCAAGAAAATACATCAGCACTGACTCAGCAAAGTTGTATGCCACTGTGATTGGTTTTAAGGCTAGCTCGTATTACACTCTTCTGCCTTCAGTAGAAGTAAATGAAAGTTCTTTTTACACCAGCTTGAAGTGAGATCCACATTTTGCACTCCAAAATTTGCACGTTAGAAGTTAGCACTAATATGGGTGCGTAGAAAGACGCAAGAGACCTGTGCAAAGCTTTGATTATACCATGACCCACCACAAGCTGACGTCCCAGCCACCTGAAGGGGACGAGAGACCGACCGGACTTAGTTCCTCAGAGGTCAGAAGGTCCAAGAAACTTTATTAGTCAGTCATGTGTCACCAGGTAAGATTAAAAGCCTGGCCTGCTTCGTCTCAAGGGAGTGCTAGGATAAAGGCTGAATGTCTCAGCTTGAACCATCAAACAGTGCCTTTTTTGATGTGCTACTGGTTGCTGAGAGGATGGAGGAGGGGAAACACAGGGAGAAAAGGAAAAGGGTGTTAAATTTAAGGGCACAGATGTCTGAACTTTGATAGCTATTTAACAAGAGAAGTTAAAATCCTTCTTTTTGTGCAAGTTGCCTTAGCCTGCATGCTATTTCCATTTTGTACAAGTGCTGGATATTCCTTCTGGTTGCATAAAGTTCTAGCTGTTGTAGCACCAATTCAGCAAAGCATCTGCTGAACTCCAACTCTTTACACATGCTTAAACAATATAAAGAGTCTGTGCTGATGAGCAAGAGCACTCATGCTTACCTATAGCTCCTACGTGCAAAGGCTTGTCTAATTCTGTGACAGTTTAAATGAGAGGTTTAATTCAGTAACGTTAGTTGTACAATTTAAAAAACACGGCTTAAATGAGTGTTAACAAATCAGAGTGGCTAAAGACATTTACCTTTGTTTTAAAATGTAGTGTATATGAACTGCGATTATGAAATCAAAGTGAATAGTTCAGAGCAAAAGGTTAAGTTTTCTGTAAGCGAAACGCCGCTCTGTTTATGTAAGTGCCCTTAACAGCGTAAACTTGGGAACAAGAATAACACTTTTACGTATTTTTTTCAGTTTTAATGTTTGGTTTTTCCTTTATAAGAATCTTTGATGCCTCACCTCTTCCTGTTCAGTGCACAGTTCCTAGGGGAAAAATATTTTAATTTGAGATAAATTATCTGGAGGAAATATACTAAAATAGCACCTTTTGCCCAGCAGTTACTGCTGGTATATCACCCTGTCTTGTTAACATGCTGTAGGATAGATCTGAGAGGTGTAATTAGTCCTGAAGAAGGGCATTCTGAACATGAAATCCAACAGTTTTGTGTTACACATTACACATGCAGATTGTCTGCTAATTAAATGTCATTTTTTTTCCACGGTCACTTTAGAGAACTGCTGCTCTGTAGTCATAGAAATCATCCTGTCACTGTTCTCTGGGAGGTGGACACCTCTATCTGTTTGTGTGCAAAACAGTCATGCAGAGTTTCGTGCCCTGACGACGGATCCCTGGCGGAGGGTCAGCTCCGCTGAATCGCAGGGATCACTGGATCACGTCACCTCTGATTCTCATCCTCTGGTGCTGGGTGGTAGGTCTCTCGCCCTACTTCCACACGCCTCCTTTATGGGGCTCACTAGGTGTCCCTCCAGAGAGGCTTTGTGCTGTCTTTCCACCCACTGGGAAAAAGAAAAGTCTCCCTGCTACCTATGTTCCCTCCCAATTTCTGTACGCTGTCATTCCTCGCAAGAGTGAGTGTCTCCCACACTTCTTTTCCCCTCAGATTATAAAAATCATTACTTTTTGTTCCCTCCGAGCCTAGTTCATATGAACTCCTGTTGCCTGCAGCCGTCCAAATGTCCTCAGCGTGCAAGTGGATGTCGGGGGCAGAGGTGCTCTTGGGTTGAAGAGCATCAACCGCCTGCGGTGTGCTGCCCTATTGCTGATGCCTCCTGCCTCTGCTGGCCTTTACCTTTCTGCCTCAATCTCCTCATTTTTAAAATACAGGTAGTAGTATATTTACTATTACCCAAGGAATTCCATCGAAAAAGCGTGGTGCAAATGGGGCCAAGCAGACTTTGCACATTTTACTTTTCTCATTGGGAAGTTCAAAATGTGCGTCGATATTTTATACAAGGAAATAACTCAATTACGTGCCAATTAATGTCTTTGTTAGCAATATTTAAAGGAATTAGTACCACTTCATTTTATGGAAATCACACATTTTAAAGTAGTACCGAACGAGGATCACTTGATAAGGGGGGACAATTTTGTCCTTATATTATTGGACCATTGCTTTCAATCTGTGATCCGTGGATTTTATTGTTACGTGATGGTTTCCCAGGGGGTTGATGAAGAATAGCCTTTAGAAACAAGCCTGTTGTCGGTAGCTTTATCTTTCCTGTTTGGAGATGTCACGTGTCCATTGTAAAATAGTTGGGGGTATGTAAACTGAAAATGCTTGAAATAGATTGCAAATGTATTCAAAAGCTGAGAACCCCACTATCGTAAGGTACTGTTACAATTTTAAAGGATGGAGAAAGAGATTGGAAATGTTATGATGAAGCAAAGTATTTCCAGCTATGCTATACAGGGTTAAAATGTAAGGATTAAAGCACTATATCTCACGTTTCAGGAAACAAAATGATTTATTGCTCCGATCAGGAAGATGTTTCCCATACAGTGCATGACTTTACAATGAGTTGCTTATGAATCATATCACCCTTATTTCATATATGTTTCATTCTGCAAGAATCTGGCTGTGGACTTTCTGGCAAGCTTGTCCAATTGTAGCTGTACTTGCTGTGTAAAATTTGCAGGATATTATGAAGAGCAGGATATTATGAATCACTTTTCACCGTGATTTTTCCTTTGTTTCCAAACAGTGAAGTTTCTACTTTGTATAATTGTTGTTGCGAGAAGAACAATTCGTTATTTTAAATTGAGAGTAGATTCACAATTCAAATGCAGGAGTATTTAAAGTATACTAAGTAGCTGCTTTACTAGTTTTACCAAAATGTAGTATGTATCAGTTGTTTCGATCAAAATACAGTTGAAAATTCCATTTAAACCCAAAATGTGGAAGGTTAATTTAAGATTTGTAACTTGATTTTTCATGTGGTTTGCCTTGACATAATTCCATTGACTTCTGAATAATTGTTATTGATTTTCATCAGTATAAGTTGAGGAGACTGGAGTTCTTAGAAGAACTAGGTGTTGCTTTGTTTTTTAATTTCAGCTTGTTACAAAAATGGAAAAGCTTCTCATAGAATGGAAATTATGAGCAGTGTGGATTTTCAGGCAATCAAAACATTTTAATGATCTCATTAAATGTGTCATTTACAACACATATACGTTAAAAGAAATATGTTCCTTTGGGTTAGCGAAAGCACTGGTTCCACAATGTGTTTGAACATGTTAGGCTTCCACTCGAATCCGTGCCAGAACTGCAGAAACTTGGAGGGAAAAAGAAAACCACAACACCCTTATTCTTGTGCCAGCATCTTTAGAGACAGAAACCTTTTTATCACATTTTATGCGAAATGAAGAAAAAGATGTTATGGCAACTTGACAGACTGTGCTACGACTGCATCCCAGCTGATAGAGAGGTATCTCTGTTAAATGCTGTCGGATTGACTTTCTTCTATGATATTACTAGGATTAATGATGAATTTTCTTATGCATGAAACAACTAGTGTCATACAGGGAGAGCAGTCTTCCTAAAACCACAGTTTTGTCATCTGTTGAGTTTCGTATGTAGCCTTGAGAGTTTGGAAAATGAGGGTTCTTGAAAAAAACTGTTACTAGAACAGTGGCATTTAAAGCCAATTCATTCATTCGTCTGTCTCTTACAAACTGCAGGTTCTAGAGAAAAGCCCCTGCTTCAAGCAGCCGCTTTCCTGATGATGCACAAAGCCTGAAACCCCAGTGCTGGTGGAAGGAGTGGGGTACAGATGCAGACACCCAGATATTTTTTTTCCTCGGCGTCTCCAGTTTTGGAACTATCGGTGCATTGAGAATGAGCCTCCTAAAGCAATAATTTTAAAGATATGTTAACGAGAGATGCGTCCAGCTTTCGAAACTGTATCTTTGCCAGATGTAGGCAGAGGCGAGCTGTGCGAGCTGTTTTCCACCCTGAGCCAGCTGGTGCAGCGGGCAACAGGCCTGGGCTGGAGAAATGAAGCTGTTGCATTATACCTCTCCTATTTCTTTTTATTGTAGTATTGTTCCCCGAGTGGTTTGCTGACAAGTTATATGTTTTATAGATCAAACCTGCTTGATGAGGAATCCTTGCTTAAAATCGTACCTAGGATAAATCAGGTTTGCAAATCAGACCTTATGGTTCCTATTGGAATGCTAATGATCTCAGAGGGAGGGCTTGGGTTTTGAAAACAAATCTAAGCTGATGTCCAGGATTCCTGCAAGAGCTGTTAATATAACAAAAACTCATGTTTAATGCTTCTTTTAAAACGTAAAAACTTGTCAGGCGCTGCTTCACCAAAGCTGCCTGGAGCTGCTGAAATGTGTGGGCACACCAAAGCGTCCAGAGATCCGGCTGGATCTCTGCTGTTGTGGTACAGCGATTCCAGTGCTGTCAGCAGTGACACAAACAAACCATCATGTTTTGGGTGTATTTTCTGCATAGATATCTATGCAAGGCATTTAGCCCAGCATGTTTGGCCGTACCAAGGAAGCAAGAATGACTCTTCTCTTGGTTACTGTTGGTTGGTGAGCTCCCAGAAGAGTGCCACCCTCACATATTGTGAAAAAGTGTTCAAATTAGTCAAAATACATCACGTATTTAAGAGAGTTTTGAACACTCAACGTTCATTCGTGCTAGGTATGAGCAGTAAAGGAGTGTTTTACGTCTTTGAATTGAGGAAGAAGTACAAAGCCAGGAGACACACGTGGGACGTGGACATCTCTCTTCTCTGCTAATCTAAGCTAGTTTCTGTTGCTACCACCGTCAAGTTTGCAGGTGAATTAGTAGTGTTAGTAGCATAATAAAGGAGGCCTTATTGAGCTGTGATAGCTGGTGGCATTTTAGCTGCTGCATCATCTTGATCCAATGAAAATCAACATGAAGGGTGAACTGGTTAACACACCAGCAGCTCTGTTGATACTCTAGCTGGCACCAACTGGCCATTCTGGGGAGGAAAATGCTCTTGGAGGTTCAACATTAGCAAGTCCTTGGTACCTCCTGGGGAAGAAGGAAGCAGACTATTTCTGTGTCTCAAAAGGTGCTTTGTATTCAGTGGTATAAAGATATCTGTAGCACTCTGCATAGACCTTTTAGATAGAATCATTCCTGAGGAAAGAGACATTATGTCTGCCAACTCTCAGGCCAAAGCAAAATTTTATAGCCCGGTTGCAAACCCCTAGGACAGGGCTTTATAATGGAAACGCTGACATAGCCTTAACCATTTTGTGTGACCCCAGTGGGCATCAGCTTAAATTCTAGCTATGATGTGCATTTAATAGCATGGGATCAAAGACATGGTGTCATGGGATAATTTAAGATACTATGTTTGAAGAGAATTGATATTTAAACATTATTTATGAACCATATCATTTAAATACTTCTGAAAAGTGCCATTCAGTCCTTGGTTGCATGAAAAAAGATTCTAATTGCATTTCTCAGAGTGAACAGTAGTGTAGTTTTCTTCCACAGCTTTAATGCTGAAGCACTTCCATGCAGAAGCTTGGTATTATTTTGTTGAACACTTACTGGAATATTTCTGGAAAATAAAGGTTTTTCATTTTTCACCATGGTGCTCTTTAATTCTTCATCAAGGCCTTTTGAGGTCTATTCTGATTTTCCTTGGAGAAGATCTTTGAAAATCGTTTCTCGCCAGTTATCAGTGACTGATAAGAAGACAGCAGTTACCAGTATTTGCTGTGTTATGCTAGACAAATCTGCTTTTTCTTGTGCAGTATCTTCTACGAATTTCAAGTTAAGCTGATAGCATAAAAGTTCTCTGTCTATGTCTCTCACACACAACCTAATATGCGTGGTTTTTTTTTATAATGCTGAGGAAGTGGCTGCTACAAAATGGAAGATGACGTTCATTAGTCGTGTAGGTTGACAGTAAAACTTGCTTTAATGCAGATGATGACTAGAACTCTCACTGCTTTTACTGCAAATGGGAAGGTGGTGTTGAAAAGGGCCAGTTTTGCTTATTACTCTGTCGCAGTCTGGAACATAAAGCCATATACTTTATCCTAGAAAAAAGGCTTCTCCTGCAACGGTTATTTACTGAATAATGATGCTAACTGAAATTATTTCAGTGCAGAAGGTTAGGAAGTTTCAGAGCTAATCCTGAAAAGTTTGTGTAATAGTTTGAATCTATTCTTAATTAATTCGTAATAATCCGTGTGAAAGCACTTTGATAGCATAAAAAATGGAAACAGTCTTTGGAGAAGTGCCAGTCTGACTAAGCCAAAGAGACTCTGTCACTGGTTTCTGTCAAGCCAGAGCTCCACTCCTGCTGCAAGCCCATCCAGCCGGGAACAGGGGATCCACAGTACCTTGCTTTCAGAAATTGCAATAGCAAGAATCACGGTGTCGGTCCTGTGGTTCGCACTGGTTTGTCTTTGGGATAATCAGAGTGGTCCAACTGAGCATGCAGGGTGCAGCCTAGAGGAAGGGCTTGGGCTTTCATCCTGCAGTTTACTCATTTGTCCAATTTGTGAGGAACGTGGCTATCAAAAAGTCTCCCCAGTATATTTTAGTTCTGAAATTTTACAAATCACACTATTTTGCAAGCTTCCTTTCTATACGAACATTTTTTTAGGGAACGTGGAAATGACATGATTGTCGTCCTTTAAAAAACAAGCTCAAAATTATGATATATTCTAAATGGGTGATAACTGTAATTCCAACTATTTCAGCAGTTTAAGGAAAATTAAAATTCTGTCTTAATCCTGTGGTAAGGTCTGAAATATTTAATTGCTTCATTCCACATAGGTCTTATAGGTGCACTCTTATCTTTTTATTTTTGACAGAATCAAGTGACACAAAAAAATACTGTAGTTCTTTTGACTTTACAGGAAAAATTAGTAGTCTGAAAAAGGTGTTTCACATTATTTAGGAATTTTGCAGCGGCCTATCATTTTTTTGACAGGAAACAGAAAATATTGAGATGCATATCTCAAGAGCAGAGTTCCAGAATGGAAAAAAACTACATGTGTGCACTGAATGTACAAGCTGCACTATTTAGGACTTCTGAAATTTACTAAGAGCATTTTACAAATGCAGTCATTTTCACTAACTTTCCTGCTTTCCACTTGGTTGAGGCATCATCTGTCACCACTCAATCTTTTTTTTTAGCTATTAAAAAGGCATGTAATTTTAATTTTTGTGGCCCATTAGTGTGCAAATGCCATTGGGCTTGTTTAGCCTGAACTGACGGTCTAAATTCAAATCCCTCTGCTTTTGAGGAGACTGTGGACTGTATTTTAGAAACACAGCCATCAAAATCTAAAAATCAAGACATGAAAATAACTAGAAGCAAATATTTTTGGCAAGTCTACAGGGAGCAGAAATGGGTACATAAATTTTCCAAAGTAATACAGTGAACAAAATATGGAAAAATTATAAAATAGTGTCAACTGATAAAGTTGAAATCACAGTTTCGTGATCTCGCTGAACCTGGGGGACAAAGAACCCCAAGTAACTAGAAAAGCAGAACGCATTTAACCATTACAGTCCTTTGGAGAACATGTAGGTTTTGGATAGTCTCGATTTTTTTTTATTAATAAATTAATTTATTTAGATGTATGCATTCCTTAGCAAGAATTTTAAAAAAGAAAAAAGAAATGGCAACAAAAATCTTGAGGGTGGTCTAAGATGTCTGTCTTCTTTATGAAACCTTTTGCGTTTTGTGTTTAAGAACTGACATTCCAAATGATTTTCTTTGGCTTTATGCCTGGACCAAATACTGAGGCAGCAAATTAGGAATGCTTCAGAAGTCCCACGAAGGAAGATGTTTGCTGTGAAAGTACAGCTAATGTGACACTTGCTCTGGAAGCTGCCTAGCCTGCTCAAATGATAAAGATGGCAGGCATCTAGATGGTGTGAGGGGGGTGAATGAAGACTGAAAGTACCATGTGCTGAGCTGTACAAGGTGTTTCTGGTGTCCGGTTATCTGCCACTGTGACTATGCTGATACTACCTTTTATTTCTATTCCAGGGGCTAACTTCGTGACTCGAAAAATTAGTCGATCGGTAGCAAAGATTCACCTCGGACAGCTGGATTGCTTCAGCCTGGGCAATCTGGATGCTAAGAGAGACTGGGGCCATGCCAGGGACTACGTTGAGGTAAGCTGTGGGCCACGTGCCTTTTTCTGAATCATATTCGTGGTGGGGATAATGCTTATTGCTCTAACTTCAGGTCATGGTCCACAGAGGGCTATCTCAGGATGTTTTTGCCTATTGAGGCCTGTTAACTTTGTCTTGCTCTTGATTTCAGACTAGGGAATTTAATAACACAGCAGTCTACCCCAGGCATGACCTGAACAGAAAAATAAATCTTTGTGTTTAGATTCCTTGACTGAATTCCTTGGAGAAGGGGGCTGTCTATAAATTGGATCCATTTTAGATTATTTCTCCTATTGTTTTGACAAATTTTATGATCAATATTAAGATTGCAGGAAGATGCAATATGACCTGAAGTCAACGATCCTCCTGGAGGTTGGTGGCCTTTATTATAATGAGGCAAGAACGATGTATCTATTAATGATCAAAGGTCTAGCTGGTTATGCATTAGAAAGAAGCATCACAACATAGTTGTGGTGGCAGGTACAGCAATATGTGTGTCTGCATCTAGTGTTTGAAGTGTTTTTGTCGTCGGGATTTGTTTCTAATTTTATTCTATGCAACTACTTAAGCAGACAAACAAACAGTACCCCCCTGTATTGTATTACAAGGAGACGTGAATGACCATGTAGGAAATATTGTCTTTTCCCCAGGAGACTTTTGTCCCCATTTTGGTGCTTAAAGATTTCCTGTGGTCATTGGACTATTTCTGTCTTTTAATAATTCCTTGCTGGGAAACCGGATTTGGCTCCGCCATTCATTGATGTAGTTTAAAAAGATGACGACTGTTTGTTTTGTTTTTCAATATTACAAAGTAAGAAGTATTTCAGTAGGAAAAAGTCTGGTTTGAGATTTTTATTGTAAGTTGAGATTTAAAAGGTAAAATAAAAGCTGAGCTCTGGAATCTTGTTTACGGTCAAAAAGAAACAGCAAGGAAACAAAATCATAATGCTACAATATAAACTTTTGTTCTGAATGATATTAAAAGAAGTAAACATCTGTATCACTTTTGTGGAAAGGATTACATCAAGTAAGTAGGCAAGGTGATTTTTGGCAGGCTGCTATAAATAAAGTTGGCTTTTGGTTCTGCGCTGCATTTGGGTGTAAGGTGATAAGGGCATCGTGAATGTCGTGACTATGCCTTCGTGACTATTGTTTTGTGTTTGTGGCTACAACATTAGTTGAAGAAGTTAATCCAGTACACCGTCCCAATCACCTTTTTAACAGATAAAACTATAGTCAAGACTGTTCATAAAGTCAGTTACCAAGTCTCAACTGAAAGGAAGTAAAAGATAAGCCAAATAAAATGATCAGTTGAATTAACATAATCAGCATAATTTGCTAACAGGCATGGGATATTCCATAAATACTTCGGCTATCTCATTCCAAGACAGCTTGCACCAGATCGTAAATCATGGGGTGAATTCTGAAGTCTTCTTCCATAAGGGAAATCCAGAATAACCCTCTTGTGCCTAGTAGGTCAGACCCTTCTTCTGTGTTCAGACCTTTAAAAACAAAAAGGAAATGAGAACAAGTCTATCCAGAAGAATGACTAGCTTTCAAGGGCTTTGGCCTCCAGAAGGAATGTAGTTGTCCAAGGTCTACAGCACGAACACATGTTTGTTGTGTAAGTAGCATTCCAGACCTTTCAGCTACACATTTTGGGCCAGTCCCAAAAATCTTCTGGAAAGAATTCCTCACTAAAATATTGTTCATCTTGAGTATTTCTCTTCCTGGAGAAGTACCTCTTCGGATAATGGGAGAGTTATTATCAATTCTCTAATTCCCTGAATATCGTGGAAATGTGATTACAGGCAGCCTTCTAATGGCTAAAAAAGAAAGTAAGTTTAATCTGGAAATAAACAATTATTTGAGGTTTTAATGGACTGGAAAGTAGGGCTTAGAGATTTAACGTTGTTCAAATAAATACATAGTATGCTAGAAAGCATGATCGTATTTACAAGCATTTGGGGAGCTTCCTTAGGTATTCAGCTGAACACGTAAGGATATATCTTATCCTCTCCATATGTACTTTTAAATCCCACCGATAATAATACAAATAACACATGTGCATGTAGACTAGACCATGTACTGTGTTTTCCTTCTCCTTACTTCCTTATTGGGGATAATAATAAAACCATAAATACATTCCCTTTTATTGTTTTATAAAACATTATGGGTCAATTCCTGATCTCATGAAAGCTGATGACCAAAGTCCCACTGACTTTGTGAAGACATCGCATCCTGTGTGTACCAGAGTGGAGAAAGTCTAGTGGTTACAAAGCACAGGCAGAGGTCGAGATTCCTGAGCTTTGATCACATGCATTCATCCAACTGCCATGGTGATTATGGGCGAACACTTCTGTATGTGGTAGAGCATGGAAGCCCGTGCCTGCACTGAAGCACGTAGGTGTCCACCAAGGGATGGGCTGCCGGCGTGCTCAGTGCTAGCTGTGGGTTGAGATCAGCTTTCGTACCAGATGATTCAGGAGTTTGATGTTTAAACATAGGTTTGTATCAGGGGAGAACAGTTGGAATATGTGTTTGATTAGGTTTTTGAGCTGGGACTTGGACTGCCACCTGCAAGAGCTGAAAATCAGGTACAGTGGCATTGTGCTGGTTGATGAAAACCAGGAAATCTAGCTCACTAGAGAGGTTTCCAGTTTGTGTTTGAAGAGAACAAACCAGAAATAAGTAGGCAGCGAAAAATTTTTGGAGGGTATTATTAGTTTTATCCTAAAACTATATTAGTAACATTTTTGCAGAAATTGCTGCTGCTTCTTACTCTCCTTCTCCATTTTTACGCTAATGTGATCCAGCACAACTCTCATGGGATGGTATTAGAGATGACAATCAATGCCACTGAGTTGGAAGAGGAAAAAAAATGTATCAGCACTATTGATATATGAATCTTCTGTGTGTTATTTTGTTTTGTGAGGGTAACTTATACCTTTATTTGCTGCAGAAAGTTCTAGTAAACCATCTGCTACGTATTTCCAAATATTAGTACAATAGCAAGCCTTAGCAGTCTGACTCATTTCTATGCCATTTATAAAGCACAAGGCATCATGCAAATTTCCTCAGACACTTACCCAAGGGTCTTATTTCAAATAAATGTGGATCCTCAGAAATATTTAACTTGGACCATTTAAAAAATTCCCATCAATCCATTACTAATTGTTTTTTTTTTTTAATTTCCTACATGCTAAATACTGTAAATGAAGTCATGAAGGTATATCTGCAACTGAAACCTTAAAGTGTTGTTCTTGGGGACGTAATATATGCATTTATTTGTAAAGAAGTAAAGGGAAAGCCAGCAAATAGAATGTTGTCATGCTGAAAAGTGGCTCTGGGCGAAGAGCGAGTTCGTATTAGAGTTCAACAGCTGAACTTTTTCTTCGTTCCCTTCAATTTCCTCTCTGTCACCCACTGATGCTCAGGTTGCCTTCTGCAGCTGCACTGCCCACACCTCAGCGTTGTGCAGAGAGCAGAAATACTGCGCTGATGAATGCTGTGGAAAAGCCTATCAATATATGTATCTTACAAAACTAAACAAGTCAAAGGTAACAGTTTTAATAGTCTTTAAGGATTCATACAGATCAGAAATACTTTCTTTTGCCTTCAGTAGAAATCCAGCAGTATTTCAAGCAATAATTACAGTGGATTCATAACTGGGTCATAAATGGCTCCAATTCCATTAATTACAGGTCTAGTCAAATGCTTAAAATTAAGCATGTGCCTAAATTTGTGGTGACCATTCAGGGACCATTTGATATTCTAAATATATGCCAGTCAGCTTCCATTAATTTATATTTAAATAATGTAAAAAAAAAAAAAAAAACAACAAAGCAAAAAGAACCATTTATAAAAAAGTAATAGAGCAAGTTGTTGTACAGTCCAACCAAGCACATTAAGAAACTGTTTAAAGAGAGACTTTCCACCTTACTCTTTTTTAAATTGGTACTGTACTGATTCATACTTTACTTTGTGGTTAAAATGCACAAGAAAATCTGCAGTCATTTTTATTGCCTTAAACCATTTTCTGCATGTTGAAATTGAGATAGTAAAATCTAATCTACAGTGGTGTCTTCTGTGTTTAAATCGCCAGTCAGTATCACCTGGTCCTTTATTCATGATTCCTCTGTTCACAACCCCAATAGGTAGAGGCTGACCCTTGAAGACAGCTGCTACCATTTCTGTTGTGGGAGATCCCTTCTTGTATGTTAGTGTGTATGTTTAAACGTAAAAACTCTTGACAGATAGAAGTATTTAAATTTTTACGTTACTCTTGTGCATAAGAAAAGGATTCAGCAGCGAGACTGTTGGCCAAGGCATTTCTAGTTCTGTTTTGTTGTTTTCCTAGAGTGTTAAGGATGTATCATCTTCTGAGAGAAGTTTTACCTTAGTCTGATGAGGTGAAGTTTTTTCTGACACATCCTTTCATCAGCCCAGCAGAATAACTGCTTGTGAGAGTCTTGCTTTGCTGAGGATTGTTGGTTATAAAAGTCCCTTGTATCTGTCTGTGTAACTATCAATACCTCCTACGGTTATGAGTTTGGCTCATGAACGTAAAGGCATGCTTTTAAATGAGGATTACCCTTTTGTTATGGACTGAAGTGAAAAATGTTTTTTCCTTCTCACTGCTTTGTGTTTATGCTCCAAGTTAACCACTTCTAACAAAAGTTAAGAAATAATTTTAAACCCTGGACGCTGGGCTTCTTTGAGTATGATGGTAAAGATTTTTGAGCCGTCCAGGTATTCGAGTAGTTTGTGTTTTTCCAAGTGAGAACTTTTTGTTTCCATCAGCTTGCTTGAGCTGGGATAGTTATTGGCTGTATTAAGCAAAATTGATCATAAAATTATATCCAATCTGCTCTGATTGATGTGACCATCAACTGGCACTGATTATCTTATTGCTGCTGTCTAGGTGCAGTAATTGTGAGAGCAGCAGGACTTGTATGAACCTTTAGTAGAGAAGTTTTGATAAACCGTACTCCTTTGTCTGGAACAACTACTGGATGTTCATGAAACTCTTGACAGGTGCTTGCTGAAGCAGTGTCTTTTCTAGAAGCATGTGTAACAAAGACAACGACAACTCCACCTTGGTTTCTTTCTAATAGTTTAAAAAATCTGTAGTCCTTTTTATAAGATGTAGAACTAAGCCTCGTGCTGAAATGCTTTTTGAGAAAGCAACATCTTTGCAAAGGAAGCAGGCACTTACCAATGACAGAATGTTCTTTGATTTCCCCATGCAAATGCCTTGAACAGGTGGAGGTGTGATGTGTCCAAGATAAAGGAAGTCACATTTGACCATGGTAGTATGTTCATTCGTGCAAATACTGATCCAGTTCTCGGGATAGAGTACAGCCAACGTAAGCGCCCACAGCACTGATGACAGGGCTCAAATGGAAGATGCCAAATGGCTTTGTGGAGCTTACCCAGCACTGACCTACAGGCACTGGTGTTTGCAGTAGAGCCACTGCTCCATGACATGACGAGAGTGCTGGAACAGCAGGTCTGAGGAGAAGTAAAGATTGTCTTCCCTCTGGCTGAATCTATACGGAAAAGACATGGATAAGGACGTTGCCAGAGTAAATTCATGATGCCATTGCTTTAGTAAATTATTTGCACATGTTGCACCTCAGCTGAAATGTTCCAACCCTACAAAAGAGTTCAGGTCTTGACATGAGATGGTAGACAGTGTCACTGGCTACAAAACAGGCATCTCCGTGACATAGCTGCCATGGAGAATCAAAATAGGATCCCGTGAGACCCCACTGTGATTTCCCGCTTTCTGCTGCTGTCTAGGTAGGCTCCATCAGGCTCCCTGGGCTCAGTAAGGTGCCTGTGGTCCATCCCGCTTGACTTCTGGCTTCAGAAACCACTCTTTGAACTCGGTGGTTTTAGTTAAGAACTTGGGACTTGGACTGAAGATTTGGAACATTTTCTTCAAGGCTGTTTCTGAGCAGTACCAAAATGAACCATTAGAAATGATAAGCGTGTAGAGAAGCTCTCCTAAGTGTACATTTCTTCTCCATTGTCCCGTGAAAGCAGAGAAAATGTTGGTATTTAAATCATGATGTTTTCTTTCACTTAGAGCATGATTTTATAGCAGCAAAATATAGGTATAATTCTCAAATGTCTTCTTTCAGATTTTGAAAGTATGTGCAATCCTTCCCTTATGAAGAGAGAACATGTTTTAGAACAACTGTGATAGTAATAGTTTTCCTTTTTTAATGCTAAAAAAGAGCTTACATATTTGTAAGGAAGGCTGCAGAGTCAAAGAGCTTATGATACATTTCTTTCAGCGTATGTTATTTAGATTAATCTTCTTGAGTATTAGAAATAGTTGCAATTCCCAGCAGAGTAACGCATTATCATCTTAATTTCACTCTTGTAGATGGTGTCTGCATTAAAAATAAAAGAAGTTCTTTATGGTTTTTGGTTATAAACGTCCTGAAATGCTGAAGTTTGTAAATAATGTGATTCTAAACAACTGCAGCACAAGTGGGAAAATTCAAACATCCTTTAAAGAACTGCACACACACCACCCCCCCCATATAGATGCGTGTGTGTGAAAGCATATGTGTTTCTGTTTGTGCATGGATGGTTTTGTGGAAATTATTTTCAATTTCATGTATTTCAAGAGGTGCATGCACGTGCTATTTTCTCTTTAACTTTGGTATGATTGCTAATAAGCGATTGAACAAGGAAGAACGTGGCTACAATAGACATAAATGTTCTTCATGTTTAAAACATAAAAATAAGGGAAGAGAAGGGTTTTAATTACAATGTGTAGGTGTTCTGCCTAGTGCACGTCATATGGTATTGATTTCCACAGCAGTGCCTACTGTAAGTGTTGTTGTTTGACCTTTTCTCCTTTTGGAAAACTATTCTGA
>Ga0065711_1005960_pt1 | contig 34655 bp, 26 predicted proteins | sample Hoacrofraction12_FD_59098 | JGI IMG/M metagenome (GOLD analysis project Ga0065711, IMG submission 59098) | Hoatzin crop microbial communities from Cojedes, Venezuela - Epithelial fraction 12 v2 (version 2) | ecosystem: Host-associated > Birds > Digestive system > Esophagus > Crop | place... | reverse complement strand
GGGGGGAGGGAGGTGGGAGTGAGTGAGCAAAGGGGTTTCCCTTTGGCCAAGTGTAGCACAGGTTGGCGTTGGAGTGGGGGGGACACACCAAATGCCTCCAGGGTGTTCTTTGAAAGCCTGGCTCAGAGCTGGCATGGGCCAGTCCAGGGTTTGACGTCCCCCTTGCCTCCCTGGGACCCTGGGGGTGAGCCGGGCTGCAGCTCCCGGGGTGATTCAGTCATATTCGTTTGCACTTTAGCGAGGTGGGTGAAAGAGAGCGTGAAGGAAGAGACAATCAGTCTGCACTGAAGCACTTGGGGTCGGGTCTGGATTAGGCACTAAGTGAAGGTAGAGAGACAAGTGGCACCCAAGGGGTGCTTCTACTCTCCCTCCTCTCCCCTCACCCCCATCTCCTGCTCAGGACCGGACCACAGATGACCTGGGCTGCAGAGCTGCTGCTTGCTCTGGGAACAGACAGGGTCCTTCTTCCCCCGCAGCAGCTGGGGCAGCTCACTACAAAGTGTCCTCCAGCACCGTCGAGTCCAGTCTCACCCAGGTCAGCAGCATCCAGGCCTGAGATGGGAGGTGGGAGCCAATGCTCAGCCATGGGTATCTCAACTAGTGCAGGAAGAGGCAGCTATTGGAGAGGGCAGTGGGGTGCAGGGATCTGCGAGCTGTCCTAGCACAGGGTTGGTGCCAAGAGGAGGAAGCCCAGAGAAAGCACCCATCTCCAAGGCTGCCAATTCAGCACCTTTCACCAGCACTAAATACACTTTATTTAAAAAAAAAAAAAAAAGAAAGAAAGAAACAAAGGATAAGAACAACAAAGACAAAAAAAGGAAGCAAAAAGTAAAAACCATGATGGTCACTGTGTGGACTAGGGTAGACAGCGATATTTCCTAATGTTTTGGCAAAGACCACCTAGCTTTCTGCCTCCCTTTGCACTGCTGAGACAGGGAAAGGTCATGAGATACCAGTGTGAACACCAGTACATCTGCCCCCTCCCTCCACTGGAGCCGCAGACAACCTGTGGGCTGAGGATTTCTCCTTCCCCTGGCAGACAGTGCTTTCCCAAGCGGGGAGATATCAAGACATCGAGCAGAGCCGTTATTCGATGCTAGGACAACTTTCCGAGCCTTGGCTGGAGCCCAAGTCTGCTGCTGGCTCTGGGTTTGCTTGCTGAATTATTGAACTCTCCCTGCATGCGCGACAGCCGGTCGTGCCAACTGCGGGTGGTGCGATTGCTTTAAACGGCGCGTCCTTGTCTGAGATGAAAGAGCAAATCCAGGGAATTCCCCTCCCTGCTCGGCAGCAGGGCAGAGGTTTGGCAGCCCACGCACCATATCTCCTTGCTCACGCAGGGGAACAACTGCAAATCACTGTAATTTGGGCAAAAAGGATGCCCAGACCTTGAACTTAGGAGTCGGCCAATTTGGTGGTGGTTCTCACAACTTCTCAATCTCCCCAGGCTACCCGGGATGGCTCACCAGGGCACAGCTGGATGCAGGGCTGCGGGTTTCCTTCCTAACTGGAGCTGCTCTAAGGAGTTGAGCATAGGTTGTTAACAAACCCCGTGTACCATCCTCCCACTCAAGTGAGTTTTGATCCTATATCCCAAGGGCAAGACCAGAGCAAGGAGAAGGAAGAAGTTCCCACCTCGCTTCATTCTGCTTCAGCTTAGAGAAGGGCCTCGAGACCAAAGAGGAATCTCATGTTCATCCTATACCTACTGCTTAGAGATGCAAATAAAGTCACAGTTACTGCTTCTCTAGGGCTCCGGTGTCACTTCTTGGCACTGAGTAAGGCCAGAGGAAGGAAAATTAGGGACCAGAAATCATCAGAAAGATGCTTGCGTTTCCTGCTCATCCAGAAGCACTTAAGCTGCTAGTGGAGCCTATGGGAGTTTAGAGACTAAAATAAGAATTACATGCTTACCAGCCTGCCTTTGCATCCATTTCGACTCTGCCAACCACTGGGCTCGTTTGATGCTCACCATAAGCAGTGTTATTTTCTCTTCATTAAGCAGCCAGTTTCCATTCGGGCCATTTTCCAGCCCCAGAGCTGCCTGCCCGGTGACAGCAAGCAGCACTGGCATCCCAACATGAAACGTGCTGGGGTCTTGGCAAAGGTCTGACGGTGCTGACACAGCTGTCCCACAGATCTCCTGCCAGGCAGTTTCACCATGCAGACAAGACCTTAGCCTGTCCTAGGAGCCTCTGGCAAGTCTGTGCAGTTTTCAAAATCAAATATTTTTCTCCATCTGTATTAGGCTGTGTTTAGTCTCTCTATTGCAACAGAACTTGCTTTGATAACTTATCTCATCTTCAAAGTAGGCTGCTTTAATAGTGCCAGCAATTATATTTATTAGTAAGAATGTACAGGATTTGATGTTGCAGGGTAGCTTCCAGCCATATTGATGGAATTTAACTCAGTAACTGTTACCTCTTACAAACGAGGCTCAGAAGCAAAACATTTGATTAAAATAGACAGTAGTCAGTCTGGCAATAAAGAGAGAAAATGGGGTCCTAATTCACTTGGACTCTTCAGAAAAACAGAGCTTTATCCCAAACAATATTATTTCCAGATGTTGCTGGAAACATATCACTTCATGAGCAGGAATTATTTTTCCTTACATATAACTGTGGAAAAGAAAAAAATAGGATAAACTTACTGTTTCTTGGTCAGGTAGATGAGTTTTCCCCACTTTAATTCCTGATTAAAGTGGCTTTCCATCTGTGATCTCAATACCGTGGAAATCCGAGAGAGATGCTGAAGAGGGTCCAGGACAGACCAGTAAGCACGCGGTCTGCTGCGGGCTGCGAGGCTTCGCCTTGGCCCTGGCAAAGCACCAGCTTGCCTTCAAACACACGGGCAGGCTGTCGCTTCATGGCGCTGGTAGTGCCCTCCTTCCTCCTGTCCTAGCAGCCTTTGCTGGTCAGGGCTGGGGCACTTTGTTCCTAAAAGCATCAAAATCTCAAATGATGAATATTCTCACGTTCTAGGAACATAAATGGTTTTTTTTGTTTTCCCTAGACTTTTCTAAAAGTTTGTTGTTTTTTTTTTTCTTTTGCCTCTTCTGAAGATCTTAAATTTTAAGGCAAATCCAAGGCAATACATATTATACTATTGGTTGTCCTTTATCTCAACTGCAATTTGAAGACCTTGCTTGATTTCCTAGTGCTGGTGGAAAAAAAGATTAAAGTAGTTATAATATATATTTTTTTAAAAAGAAAGGAACTTGTGAAAGGAGAAAAGGCTATTTTCAATGGTGCCATATTTTTCACAGATTTTATATAATCCTATTTTTGTACTGTACTACCATTCCTTAATAAAGCATAGTTCTTCTCCCTGTGCCAAGGACAGGTAATCTCTTCCAATATCCCATTCCTTCCTCCAAAACCTTGCTACCGGCAGCAGTAGATAAGCAATATGGAGCCCTTCTCCCTCAAAACCCAATCCCACCAGCGCAGCTGCAGCTCTGGGGTTGCTGCCTGCCAGCTGGACACTGTGCATCTCCTGTCTGGGTAACTGCAAGCAGCGGGTCCTGCCCTGCTAGAGCATCCCCCAGAGCTCAGTTCAGCAAAAGAAGTATCTGATCCCTTCCCTGCTAGAAAGCACATAAAACTCTCCCATTGCCTTCTCCAAGGGAGATGTAAGGGATATCTAGTGCTGCTTCTCCTACAATCGATATCTATCATTTGTATGGAGACATATAGTATTTAAACACAAAATTAAGATACTTGATTATTCTTCAGAGTGCTAGGACGAGCACCAAAGCAGAACCCAGTATTTATTCATTTTAGCATCTTCAAAATTACTTCAGGTCCTTTAAGTCTTCCCATCCCATCATCTCCTTAACAATTATTTCTTAAGGGCAGTTGCACATCTCTCTCACTCAAATGAATCTACACAAATCTCTTTATTCAAGTACATTGAATGTTCCTGTGTTCATCTCCCTTTTGTGACTTGAACTTTCATTTCTATGGGACTGTTCCTCAGCTCTGCAATGTTTGTAGGGCCTCACACAGATAGGTGTCTCGGTAAATACAATGCAAAATATGTGAATAAAACCATTCCTCCTAAGCGGGTAGAGTAAGAGAGTTACCAGGGAAGCGGTCTGATAGCAAAGCATGCATGAAGAGGACTCCTGGGGAACGCAAGGGGGGCCAGCAAGGTCTTTTTTGATTGTGCTCTGTGTGAAACCAAAGCAGCGTAAGTCCGAGAGAAGGCAGATGTTTTGGCTATTCTCCCTGCAGGGCTCCACTTTTTTTAGTGATCTAGGTAGAGAGCAGCTGTTCATTGGAAATCAGGTTCTTACAGTCCCCATCTCCTTCTGGTTCTTCTAGTCCCAGTCTCCTTCTACTGTGGTGTGCAACAGAGGGCCCGAGAAGAAATAAGTTGTTGTGAACCAGGCAATGTGTAAGGAGTTGTTACACATTTTGCACAGGGTATCTGCTTGGAGCTACTCTAGGCTCTGCTCACAGCTGATGGGGAGAGATGGTGCTTGCATTGGGCACATTATTCTCCTCGGAGAACTGCTGGGATGAGCAGCCCTTGGGTGATGCCCTCAGGCGATCCCACACTAAGGGAACACTGAAGTGCACAGCCTGGACCGGAGACAGTGGAGTTAGCTTGGTAATAAGCAGCACAGGCTGAGCCAGGTGAGGAATCCCACCCTGTGATCTCTCTTGCAGCAGGCATGCTGTGCCCAGGAAAACGGACCTTATAATTTGTAGTTCTGCAGCTTTCCCGGTTCATCTCTACCCTCACTCACCCTGTCATGCTGTCCCAGCATCACGGTGCCAGCAAAGGACCAAAGGTCCTGGTACATGGTGGAGAACACAAACTACACGGCTGTCTATAAAGAGAGGGATGATTTCAGCACCTAGCAGAGGAAATTACGGTTAAATTGTCACATGAGGGTCCTGGCACAGACTGGAAGAGAAGGGGAAGGAAAAGGAAAAGCAAGAGCAGAGATCCATTTGCATGCCCCATCGCTGTCTTCTCCTGGCATTCAAGGCAGACAGTGCTAACAGGTATGATGCAAGAGTCAAAGCCGGCAACAGGAATTACGAGATTGTATTAAGTAATTGTGACCATAAAGTTTAGCAAATCTGGGTTGCAGTCCTCAGGCACTTTATTGCCAGTCTTCTGAGTAGAAATTGTGAGGGAGTCTGATCTTTGTGATGTTCCTGCTCCTGGGTCCATTGCAGACAGAGCACTGCAGCCCATCCTGGGGTAGGGCCGGCTGACAGCAATGCTGGAGACGGGTCAGCATTTGACCCGGGCCACGCACAGAGAGGGCATGTGCACTGGCAACAGACTCACAAAGGGGATGTTGCCACTTTGAGGGAAGGCAGGGATGACTTCGCATTGGCTTAACAAGCTTGCATGCTGTGCTTAATGGTGCCACCACTCCCACGTGCACTAAGAAGTCAGCCATAAAAAGCACAAGGGAGAAGGACCTCAGCAGCTTCCCAACAGCAGTAGTTCTCAGCAAGGAGAGAGGATACAAAACCCTACTACCTATTCCCAACCTGAGGTTCAAGTAAGTTGGTGCTTTCATTACAAAATCATCCATCTTTTCCTGGAAATGGGATACCATCACAAATAAGCCTGGCTTGAAATTAGATTTTAGATTTGCCACTTGAACTGCTTAAGTAGCTTAAGCCAGACAAGGACATCCTCTTCACCTGCCCAGGAAACTTGGCTGAGCCTGGCTGGGGCACGAAGTACCATCATTAACTACGTGCTCCAGCTCAGAGCTGCAAGTGTATCAATGCTGTGGCAGGTGAGTCAAGCTTGGCACAAGCAGAGACAAGTAGAGCTGGCCTGGAGCTGCCAGGTCTGAGGGACACAGAGCTCATGAGTAACTTTTGCTGCTAGCGCTTTTAGAAAGCTGGTCCCAGGATTGCTGGCACCATAGCAGGCTGAAGTCACCATCCCCAGCGGGTCTGCAGGAGGACAGGCCTGCCTTATTTAGGCACTTGGAGATACTAGGACACTCCTGGGTTACTTGTCTGACAAAAACATGAATCAAGCTTTAGACTGCAGACCAGTTGAGCCAGCTGGCCTGGGTTGAGCACACCACAGAACTTGGGCACTAAATTACAGGTCCAGGTTCAAGCCTGGATCAACCTTGCAGTAAAGACACCCGCACAGTCACAATTACAGTGGACGCCTAATAGTAGTGTTGCTTAAGTCAGCATTGCCCTGTCATAGCCCTGCAGAGATCAACAGGCTGTGACTTCTAACGATAGCATAATTGGGGCTTGGACTTCAGTGTTCCTTGCCCAACACCTAACCCCCCCCAAACACTGACCTTTATTGAACTAAAACTATGCAATATTGAACAGATTGTGCCAAGGGTGGTACCTTAGCCACCTCTCCTGGATATGCACTTAACACATTTTTAAATGTATCCTCATCACGGTTGCTTGTGATGGGCTACAGAACCAACACACAAGCTCCTGAGGAGCAGGGCCAGCTCTGGAGCTTGTGATGTGCCACAGATGGACACAGCTGTGTTGTGACCACAACTCCTAGGCCAGCTCTGCTCCTCCGAGGCTGCAGTGTTAGAATCATAGAAGTCCTAAAAGTTCAGCTCCCTACCCAAGAGTAGAGTGAGGGCAGGGAATCAGAAATGAGAAGGGAAGAGCCGATCAAGACTCACATAAGGCACATGAGCTTGTAGTAGTTACTCCTCACTGTAGTAAGTGCAGTCGTAACTGCAACCCCAGTCCATGTGGTCCTCCTGGAATTTGAGGCTTTAAATGCTACAGCTTGTTCTTTGAGGGGTTGGGAAGACAATTCATGAGGCTTGGCTTGCCCGGCAGAGGAAGAGGTATGGTACAGCATGGGCAGTGTCACCTCTAAAAACAAAGCTTGAGACACCAGTAAATAAAACAAGGAGGCAGAGAAGCGGCAGCCTCTACAGCACAAGAACGCTGCTGGAAATACATCTTGCTGAACAACTGCACGCTAAGCTGACNGACACCAGNACATCCTTCACAGGCAGGAGTATAACAATCCCAGCAAGTGCTTGATTAGATGCATGCTTCCACTTGCCATCAATCCCACTTTTTATCAGGAAAAATGAAGAACAATGAAAAACACCACCACTAATGCACTAGGCTATTTTTGTATCTTCTTAGCATTCTGTTTAAGTAACCGTGGCCAGTGATACTGGTCACAGCAGTCGAGCTCAGCTCTACAAGAAATGCTCAGCTAGAGGCTGACTCCACAATATCTTCACAGAAAGGAGCACAAGCTCCTTTACCTTATGCTTGCCTAGGTTGGGGGAACCAAGGCTTTGAAACATTCTGCTCTGCCCTTTCCTACACTAAACTTGTACTGTTTCCTTTCTGTCCCCCTCTTCCCAAAACCACTTATGTTTCTGTCCAAAACACTTGTATTCTTCCAATTCCAGGGTTAGATCAGAAGCAGGCAGGGAAAATAAGCTCAGAAGCAGCACAGGCCAAGCTGACAAATCCCCAAGTTCACCTACTCAAAGGGGAGAACTTGTAAGAACAGCACCTCCACCCCAGGCTGATGCCCCCTTCACCATGCTCCAGCACTGAGCGGGGTTACTAAAGCTGACAGGACAGTTGAAAGATACCCGCATTTCAAAACCATGATTGATAGGTCCCTCCCTTAAATCGGGTCAAGACAGCAGGTTAATTGGGGGATGTCAGCTTTGGGAGCACCCAAATGTGGATTTTGGGGAAATGAACAGTAAGGTCCAAACACTGACATTACGTGAGAATTTGAGACAGGAATGTAATCCACCTTCCCCTCACTGGGAAGAGCGATCTGTTGTGCTTGAACTCTGCCTTTGAGCTCCATCTCTGCTCACCGCAATGTCAGAGCATCTCGCTGTACAGTCAGCGCTGCACTCCCTGCGACTGGTGCGGCAGGTCAGGAGGCACAGGCCAGCTCCAGAGGTGTATGAGGTGACAGACACAGACATTGAGGCACAAAGGCCAAGTGACTTAACTCACCATGTGCATGTGGAATGAATTATCCTGAAAAATGCACTGCCTGGAACATCTCAAGCCTGCTACGAAATGGAATTCATCTGCAAAAATATATGTTTGTGTGGCTCCCGAGTCTGGCCACGACACACTGACAGCACTGATCATGGCCGGAGCTCACCTCTTCTTTCATGGACTTACCGAGCTGAAGGAGAGAGATGACTGTTTCAAAGGAACTGAAACAGAAGGCAACTGTGCTAAAAGCCATCCACATGTGCGTTTGAGATGCAGTAAGACTTCAGTGAATTAGGATCAATAGATAGATGCCAAGATGAAGCAACACGCTAAGGACTTCACCTAAAAATGGCCTGACACGCAGAGGTCACAGTGCATTTCATCGCAGCTTACCATCCCTGCAGCATTCTGGAAGCAGCCTTTGAAACCTGAAGATGCACAAGCCTGTCCCAAGCAGCTGTTTGTAACCACTCACCCGAGATCAAACAACAGCCATAAGCAGGCATAACACTGTTGTTGACTGACATTTCACAGACTGTGTTGTCTACTCACATTCCACCAGAGTGTACAGCATATCATGCTTATATTAAAACCAAGACGAGGAGTAACGAAAAACTTGCAACACTTAAACAATATAAAAAAAGGGAGAACCCAGAAATCTGTCCCTTGCAACTACAGACGCACACCCATTTACACTGTTTTGTAAATGAATTTATCTTTAGAAGAAAAATAAAATACTTAAGATATTTCTCTTCAGGACAACCATTGCACATTTGGTTTTACTTTGGAGGGGAGATACAAAGACACACAGCACGAATACTTTCTAATTGAAAACATACAAAACAAATAGAAGGGGGAACAGTTCAGGACATAGAGAGTGCATTTTCTCTGTGCCCTTGACAAACATTGCTCCCAGAAGCATTCACCTCACTGGTCAAGCCCCCAGAAATTTGGCATCTAGGTAGAATACCCCCTAAAAACTGAAAAAAGCAAATGAAGTAGTGGCATTGTTTTGTCCCATTTTCTGTATCCCATCTGCAAGCCATTTGTATGAAGAAAATCTTTGTTTCCAAGCCTGACTTAAAGCTCATTTGTTCCAAAATACAACAGCACCTTGATGCTGTTTATACCAGGGACAGCCAAGGGCTCTTGCAAACGAAGTGGGCAGGGTTTAGCAGTTCACAGCATTAGATGCTCGTGGCTGCCCCATCCCTCCGCCAGCAGTCAGTCGTCGTCCCCCCCCCACCCCGAGAGGGCAATACCAGTCACCCTCCGCTCTCCAGCAGAGCTCAGGGTAAGAAACACATGGTTTGCCAACACAGACCAAGACCTCAGCTACAGGACAGACTGCTGTGGATTATACCCTCAACCTCACCCATCCCTCAGAGTGCATTTATCACTCTTCTGTAAATACTAAATCCAGATTCAAACTACTTTTGCAATTTTTTTGTGTGTGCTTGTTAAAAAAAAGCAGGATACAGATATTTTCCTCAAGTTTGCTCACAATCCAGAAAGGAACAGCAATAAGGTCATAGCATTTTCTTTTCATTCTTCCATCTTAATGAGTCCTCAGAAGAAAACAGTGGCACTAAAACTGCCCCAGTTTAATCAACTCTTAATAGCAGCTGCCTCTTCCTTCGCTTAAGAGGACAAAACTCACCTCCCTTTAACTTCAAATAAGCTTCTTTGAAATACACATAGAAATAGTTCATATTCACCTGGTTTGGTTTCCTTCCTTGCAAGGTGGGTGCTAAAATACCAGCATCTCACAGGACAGAATCAGAAAAGGATTCACAGAGTAAGAGTTAATCAGTGGGCTTAAGGTAAGAAGAGAGGAGTGGGCAATGCCAGTGCTCTCCGAGTACCTCTACTGGTTCATTAACACAAGTCTTAAAATAATGGAAAAAGTCATTGCTTACGACTTTTCATGCTATTCTCCACCCAAGAACAGAGGAGGGACTAAAGAAATACAGAATATAAAGTGTAGTACCCATACTTAGAACAAATTCAAAAAGTATAAGCATAATCATGAAGTGTCTTCTCCCTACCCACCTTAAAAAGGGATCTCCCTGGCTTTTCTACATAAATTTGTTATATATACTTGTATATAAATATATACATACACAAAATTGGTATGGCCTTACACTCCATTTAAGAATATTTTGCTACATTGGTCAGAGCGCAAAGCAACTGCTTCCTTAAAAGCAGCATTTTTACATCATGATGAAATAAACCTGTGACTTATACAATTTGCATGACCACGCAGAAACAGTGGCAGATTATTTTTCTGGCTTGTAAAAAAATTTTAAAATGGAAGATCTATTTCAGCAGTTTGAAGATGGAATGTAAAGTTTCTGCTGTTACATGTATATATTATATTTATTGAATCATAACATTCATGCTGATTCCAATAAAAAAAATATTCTGAAATTCTCTCCATGGGTTTTCAGTGCCAGAGGTTCAGTGCTGCAGCCCACACTGCTGGTGCATTTGTGCTAATGTAACATTTCACAAAAACACAGCAAAAGACTAGTTTTACTGTTAAGCCTTTTATTCTGAAGAATAATCTCTCCCATCTGTGACCTCCTGAGCTCCACCACAAAGGAATTCCTACAACAGCAGCAGTTATCAGCCTTGTAACATGGAGAACCATAGCCTTCAGACTCCTGAACTGCTCCTTACTGCAAGTCCAGTCAGCAGAACCAAGCTTTCCACAAGCGTCATCAAGTGGGATGTATCATATCTCTAGTCTGTATAAGACACCTCTAAGCTGCTCTGGTCTTTCACACAGCAATGACAGGTACCCAAACAGAAAGTTCTGTTTGTGTTGTCATTACAGTACCCTGGATTTTAAAATCAGACACAAATGAACAGCAGTACTTTCAGAGCCAAACTATGCCTTATACTCTCATGCAAGCTGAAACAGGTTCTGGCGAAGAGCTCAGATGTTTGGGCCTAGGGTCCATATTAAAAAGGAAAAAGGTATTTCATGTACCATTTTGCAACCTAGGACATGGCATTATTTATACATAGCCTTAAACCTCTTCGGTAGACAAACTGACCTTGGTGCAGACACCAAAAGTGACATTTCAGAATGTTCAAGTACTGCCACTCGTGCTGATTCTCAAAAATGGACACGATAAAGTGCTTTTCCTTTCATAGCCACATGCTTTGTCAGGCTTGAAATATCGTCAGTGGAACACCAGATCCCACTTGGCTTGGCAAGTGGCATTTTGCAACAGAAAACAGAAGGGCAACATCCTGCCCTTCAAATATGAAAACACACCATTACTCTAAAATCTGCTGTCTTTAAGGGATGATGGCATTTGAAAGTGTTTTACTCAATTGTTTCTTGTCTCATAACTAGATAAGTTATTAACAAACCCATCTTCCACACAACATGTAAACAAGATTATCAAGATCTTAGGAGAGCAGTTTTTCAAGTTACCAGGCAGGGTAAGCATGGTACTGCTGGGAAATGAAATAATCAGAGATAATTACTTCCTGCTAAAGCATGCAATAACTTAAGGAAACTGCTAGTGTGCCATGCGCTCTTTGCCTGAGGCAGCAATGTGTAAAAGAGAAGCAATTAAAAAATTCACATTTTGTTCAAAAAAGATGTCCCTCCGAGAGATGCAGAATCAGCAGCTGCAGATATCGACTCCAAATCTTCAGATGTGCATCCAGAGCCACCCTTTCCACCAAGGAAATAAGTCTCCCAGGTCTACAGGACAATCCTCCCATGTGACATTGAAGAACGTTTCTCATTCAGATTCATGTTTCTCATTCAGATTCAAGTCAGAGCTCGCTGTTACCACATACCATGTCAGCACACAGGCTGTTTCCTACTCCAGGAGTAAATCTTCTCTGCGAAGCCCTACTTTCAATATGAATGTGGCTCATGTGGGTGCAACAGCAGCCTATGACAGGTCTGACCAACTTTTCTCCAATTCCTACTCCCCAAGAGCACTGGGACACCATAAGCACTGCAAACACCACCTCATCGTCTCGATTAAGTGGAGGTGCTAGCAGGGAAAGACAGTCTTATTCATTTGAGACTTCCCTGGGATTATTTTCGTTCCAGAGAGAGCTAGCCTACCTTTATTATTAGAGGTTAGCCTTGTAGCTGTTCTAGCTCACTGTGGCCAGCTGAGGCAAATTGTATCATGATTTCTTCAGTCACCTTAATTATTAATGCACACAAACACTGCAGACATCAGACAAGAGATACTGAGGTTTTAACAGCACAGTCAAGGCAGAAACCAGAAGGGCTTGAGGCTACTAGAAAGTTTAAACAAAAAAGCCAATGCAACAACATTTTACAGCATGTCTTTTCAGCATACTTTGTTATTAGCTAGTCACAGAACAACCAAAATGGAAATACTAAAAGTCACTCTACATTTTGTTCAAGATGCTGTCAACATAACTTGCTCCTGAAAAGTGTTTCTTTACAAGACATTCCAAGAAAATGTTATGTAAATATTTTATTTTGCCTGTCAATCTGGACAAGAACATCACTTTCTGGGTTTTTTATTATTTAACATGTTGAGAGTCTGATTCATATAAAACAAGCATACACTTCACCTTAGGCCTTGAAATTCTTCACTGACATTCCTCAGCTTTCTCAACCCAGATGACAATGAGTCAGAACTGTCCAAGTCACACTACACAAACGGTGTTTCAGGCTTATGGGTGCTTTCACAGATTTAGTTAAGAGGTATAAAAGCTTCTATTAATAGCACTTTGATAAGTCTGAAGTGCAACCTGTTACTGCAGTTTTGGATTTAACATCAAGAACAGTAGAAACCCAACAAATGAGAAAAGTCACAAAGAACAAGGACAGTTCAACGAAAGACTTCCACTGCACACCTTCACCTCACAGTCATTCCTGATACAAAAAAAATGCAGAAAGCTTTCTTTTTTAGAAAAATACCGGTTACCACCACAAGAGGAAGCAGTATGTATTTCTAGGATGCTGGCTGTGAGAGCATACCACAGCTATTGCCATCACACTTTGCTCTCATCCAATTCACCAAGATTTAAGTCTTCAGGAACAGACTAAGCAAGTCAATCTGAGAAATATTCGTACGGAGGGAAGGGACAAATAGGGTAACACAACTCTGAAGATGAAGGTAAAATGAAACAGAAACCAAAACTCTACAGACATTTAGTACAACCAGGCTCAACCACTAGGTCTGGCAAGTAAAAGGCTAAAATTACTGTTCTGGAGCAGGTAACACCTATCTGCCCTTTGGGCAAGGGCAGCTCTGCTCTAGCTTTAAAGCAAGCAAAGGTCCAGATATATATATACACACCGCATACGCACAGCAATTATGTTAATAGAACAAAACATAGAAACAATGAACCCTGACACATATAAGCAGACTCACTAAGCAGCTCTTTCATATTACCCAGAGCTCTGAAGGTCTTATGTCGACTCAAAATTGCCATTTTCATCCAGATGTTTAACACCACACATTACAGAAATAATACTGCTTTGTGCAGTACAGTCTTACAAGATCTTTGAATGAAATTACATAGGTTTGTATTTTATTTTCCATTTCATCTTCTTTCAGAGGCAGTGGAAAGCATTCAACATCTTAACACCAGGACAGGCAGGTACCTCCTGTACTTCCAACAAAAATGCCATCCATCCACTTTAGGTCTGAAACAGGGGATGAAATTAACACCTGAACTGCAAAAATAACTATCACATACAGTATTTTGAGCTGTAAAGGATGTGACAGAAGTACTTCTGCTTCAGTTCTACTTCTGCAACATTTGCAATGGGGCCTGCCCAGCCTCAAAGTTATTAAATTCTGCATCCAAAAAGTACTTGCTTTCAATTATTTGAATGCAGCCAAACTGACGAACAGAAGGTATTATAAACCTCAGCTATAACCACCTCTACCTAGTAAACCTAGTGACTGAAGGAAGAACCTCTTCCCCTTGGAAGAACTCCAACATACTCTTGACTTGATAAAGCAAATCTAGACCTTTTTTATTTTTACTTTTTTTAAACAATTTGCCAAGACTGGAATGAGAGATAAATAGAAGGCACAACAATTTTGCTTTTTTTATACAAATACAAACTAAACATGAAAAAAACCTCCCTATTTCAATAAAAAAATTTCACAAGTTCAGGAAAAGTGTTTTAAGAGTCAAGTTCTAGATATTTAAAACTTCTCCCACAATCCAAAATTTTAAAGTGGTAAAACAGTAGTTCGAATTCCTTTCCATGATCATGTAATCAAACGAAAAGTTTCTACGGATACCCATTATTCCACTTTTACAGCGCCACAAAGAGAAAGGTAAATGTCAATTTTTCAAGTGGCAATATCTCCGGACCAGAGGATGTTCATATGACCCTCAAAGAATAAATCAATAGTTTTGTTTTCTGCCCTTGAAATGCTTGCCAAGTACTATGCTTTCCTACAGGCTCTTGAACGCATGCATGTGAAATAATATTCCACTGACTGAAATGCACCCAAACTCAGTAGAAAGGGGGAAGAAAAAGGAAAAAGAAAAAAAATTAAGAGACATTCCTTTAGGAAAGACCACTGGTACCAAAAAAATCCAGTCCATAAGTTTGAGGTGAACAAGAAAATTCAGTTCTTTCCTTTTTAAAATTCACTTTTCCTAAAACGTTGTTCCACAAAGCTGGAATCTGGGACAAGGACTAGAAAAAAAAAATCACAAAACCATAACACAAACAAAAAGGGGCCAAAATAGTATCAAACGTAGCAGTCTATAACAGGCTAGGGCCACATTCCAAGATACTCAAGGCTGAAATTCACAAATCTGCAGGAAAAAGGGTTTGCGCCACCATGTCAACATCCATGATGCATTCACTGGCGTTGCCCGATCCCCCTTCCAGCTCCAAATCCTGGCTTCTGGGACATTCCTCCACGTGGAGGCCCTCGAATCCCACCTCCCAGCCCCCCACGAGTGCCTCCAGGTCCACGTGGTCTGTTATCTCTGCGGTCACCCTCCCTGGCAGCTCGTGTTTTCTTCTCCTCCACATTCAGGCGCACCTCTCCCCTGAACATGATGGGCTGCAACAAAAGCAGAAAAGGTACTTCCATTAATGACTCACCAGTAACTCTGCCATGTCAAGCAGATTTCTGCAACCTTGTCTCTCATCCTCCTCTCCACAAAGAAAATTAAAGTGTTTTACAATTGGTTACTAGAAAATGGCAATGGTCAAATTATGCATCCAGTCTTATGGATGCACTGGAGAAGATATAAAAAGATGTGGAAGAGTGGCATTTGAAAAGCCATCTCAGGCTTAACACTGAGGATTCTGACACCATTTAGAAAAGGAATTGAACTATTAACAGTAACCTCCTTCTGTCAATACACGGCAATTCACAGTCTGACACCATGCAGAGTCCCAGCTGATTTTTCTTACAGCACAAAGACTGTCAGATCCCCTCTGCCACCTTGCTATACAGGCCAGTTAAGTCTTTCACTTAGGTCAAGCTCAATTTTCACAACTTCAGCATCAAGTGGTCACTTGATTGGGAAACCTCACTGACAAGAATAGAGAGGAGCAGGACTACAACATCCCACACAAAATGTTGAAGTCTGCAAGAACGAAGAACTACAGGAATAAGGACTCACTTGCTTCAAATTATTCCTGCAGTTGCACAACAGGCAAGAAGATCAAAAATATCACCCACCATCAGCACAGGCACAATGTTTGCTCATCAAGTGGAAAGACTATCCATTCTCTTCTACTGAACTGACTAGAGAAGTAGAACAGATCTAAGGATGCAGCACACTGCCCTCCTCTAGCCATCAGCTGTGCAAGAAGATCAAAGCATCATGTTACAGCCTGATAACTCCCACATTTTGCATCAGACAGCGGGTGCAGCTTCATTGGCTAACAGCCTTATAAACTCATTTATAGCAAAGCTTATCCTGAGAGAAGTCCTACAGTTTCAGGACATATCTTTGCTCAAAGCACTGGGCCCATTTGCAAAACAATTCAAAGCGTGGATACTACAAACAAAATTTAGTGCTGTTCAAAGCACGGCAGATGTGTGAAACAGCTTTTACAGGACTTTAGTCTACATAAAACAAAAAATATGACTACAGAAAATCATGCCCATCCATTACAATTTAAGCATTTACATGGGCTTGCAAAAAAACAAAAAAACCACAAACAATAAGAGATATTTTGAGTGCACCAACTTTGAAAGCTTAATACACATTCAAAGCCTAACTTGGAAGCCAGCATCCACTCTTTTCTAGCTCCAGTTACACAGAGTGGCACAACTGAACAAGTAAACAAAGGCCACAAATCCCTCAGCTGAGTGCACCTTTGGCACTCCCTGGACACGCAGTCTGGCACTCTGCTCTCTCCCACTGCAAGAGAACTCATCAGTGAACATTTCTGGTTTGTTTCAGCAAGAACACAAACATGCACATTTGTCACTGCTGAATGTGTTTACATACTGCTTACAGCTAAGAAATCGCTTAAGAACCCACTGTCACTGTACTACTTGATTGACTTTGGCCTGAATTGGAGTGGGAACAGATCTACTCAGCCTACTTTTAGCATTGGTTTCAAATCACCTGCTTTAGACTTTATCCTAGACCACACTGGAACTGCTCAGCACACAACAGTAGGAAAACACGTATGGGAGCAGCTCTTTACCAGTATTCAGATCTTGAGTCACTTCTCCCTGTGAGAGCTCCTAGGGCTGCTAGGCTTCAGGTGCATTAACTCGTCAAGCATTGCTACAAATGGTGCTGACATCCCACAGCTAAAGGTGTCTAGCCACATGAAATATCCCAAACTCAGACCAAATACCAAGCCTTAAAAATCTGCACCCAAGCTACCTTTCCTGTGTAGAGCTCAGCAACTTACCATTGGAAAAAGGCTCTACAATCAATCAGTTTATTATGTTCAAAGTTGTTATAAGCTACTTCAATGACAAAAAGATTCAACCTGTACAAATGTCATACAAGTCTTGGTAATAGGAGGGAAAGATACCCCACCTACTTTAAGATGCTTAAGAAAGGGCAAAGGGACCAAAGAACGGGATCAAGTAAAATCTTTTCTTGTTAGAGCAAGAAAAAACTCTGCCTGTTACCAACAGACCAAAACCCACCGACTAGAAGTTTATTTACCCTGCTGCTAAGGATCTTCTGAACTGGTTCAGGATCATCAAACACCACAAACCCAAAATTGGGAAGCTTTCCACCACTGTTGATGCGAAGTTCAACAACATTGCCATAGCCTGCAAGAGAAAAGCCAAGTTCTTCGGTCATACATTAGAATGCTCTGTTGACCACGCTTATGGCGGCAACCCCCAAACCCCAAGAGCACAGCAAAGCAACTAGCTTACTTTGGAAAAAGTCTTTAAGTTCACTTTTATCCACATCATGGGGAAGGTTCCCAACAAACAGCTGATGACTGTCTGGGTATCTCACAATCCGTCTAGTCTCCACATCGCCTTGTTCACCCTCACGAACTTGGAACAGAAAAGTAAAGCATGTTTAAGAAAAGCCAGTCCCCACAACAAACAAAAAAAAAACAAGTCATGGTCAGAATTAGAACCTTATAAAAGAATCAGAATACACACTCTATTCACAAAAAAAGGTAAGCATTCTACAACTAGCAAGTTTGCAACTGTTTGCTTTTTATCACCAGACTGAAGCCAAACGCTTGAGTAGAAATCTAGATACTTGAGCAAAATGCTAGTGAAACTCATCTCTAAAGGCTGCCAGACATTCAGACCAAGATCATTTAAAATAACCATATCCACAGAAGAAGTCATTCACTTACTGACAAAATTAATGACATTTTAAAAGCTGTAATCATCATATTGCTTCCCCCTAAACCATCAAATAGCAGAAACCAACAGGTTTACTCTTTGTAGCTTCTCTTACTTGGTCTAGGACCCCTCTGTGGTGGGATGCTTGTTCGCTGCTCCCTCACTCGCTGATCCCTCTGAGGTCTCTGAGGTGGGGTCTGAGATTCAGGCTTTGCCTCAGGGCGGGGCTGTATAAATTCAAAAAGGAATTAAGAAGAACAAATCAGACATAACAGTAGGATTCAGCTTTTAAGAGCTCACTATCAAGTTGTTGATAAGGTAGCTTGAAAATACAGGAAAAAATCATAGTTATTACCACCTGTGACTAAAATGCATGTTAGCTCATAGTGGTCTACATGCTAAAAGCTCACGTCACTTGACTAAGTTCGAATTTCAAAGTCCCCCCATTCAGAGTTATATACAATAAATTGTCTGCCCAAAGTGCAGTGGTAGTTACAGATAGACAGTATTAGATAAACTTATTTGGTACAAAATATCATACATGAATAGGCAGTGAAAAAAAATTAGAAGATTTGTCTCTTCTGTTAAGAGGGTGTAAACATTTCAGATGGCAGCTACATCCAGCACTTACATGAACACTCTCTGCTTCTCCATGAGAAACAATTCCTTTTCAACTCAAAAGCCAAGGACATTTTTATGAAGTCTATAATGAAACACTGAATTTGAAAGTCTTTGTAGTCTCCCTGAATTCAGATCATAAAGTAGGTTTCACTGTATTTTTCCCCACCTCAGTTTACTGTGAGCCAGTGTAGCACTTAAAACTTCTCTAGATGCTGGATTCCTACCTGCGAGACTGGTACTTTCACAACATGAGGTGGTATTCCTGATACTGGAACAGCTCCACTGGGAGGGAGGTTCTTACTGGTTACTGATGCCCAGGAAAATGTCTAGAAAAAAAAAATTGTAACTCAACTCCAGATGCCTTTATCCTTCTGAAACATATTCCTGACAGTATAGCTGACACACACAGGATAACAGTAACGAATTTTAACCTGTCTTTGAAATCATGGATCCAGCCAACAGCAGTTTCTCCACAACTTCCTTCAAGTCATTTCAATTTAAAAGACTTAGTGTAATGACAATACAGTCACACTTACACCCTATTTCTAAATTCTACATAGAGTTGAAATAGGACACAGCAGTGGCCTAAGACCAAGTAGCACATCAAGGTTAACCAAAGCACTGGTTTTTTGAGTACTCATTTGTCCACTTCTGCCTCCCTTAATACTCAAAGGTGACAAAAGTCCCCACACAGAAATAAAGGCACATTTCGCCCATTTTCCCAATTCAGCATGTTGTTTGCAGTCTGCTCAGAATCTCAGAAGCTCTTTACAAACAAGGAATCTCAGCCTCCCACTGCTGTCACAGTTCCCACACCTATCAAATATATAAGCCTTACCTTAGCTGCTGGTATTTTAACCAACTAGTTACTAGCTAGAATTTCATCCACCTGTTAGAGTACAGGAACTAATGAGAAGGTGGCAACTGGTCATGACAAGAGTAATTGGGGCAGGGGAGGAAAAACTACAAAGCATTTAAACACTTCTAACTCCAGATGTTCTTCCTCTTGCCAGAGAGAGGATCATGTTCTGCAAAATGACAGAAGAGTCAAACACACCGATGACACCACCACAGCACAGAGCCATCCTCTGTCATTACCCTGGAATCCTCTTGCACTGCAGGAGCTGGATCAGCAGGAGCTGGAGAAGGACTCTTTTCCACAGTCTCTTCTGGAGCTGACTCCTCTAATACCGGCTCAGATTTTTCTTCCTGCACCTCTGGTTCAGGCTCCTGTTCAGGTTCTGGCTCTGGCTCCGGCTCTGCCTCTGCAGTTGTCTCTTCCAGATGTTCCTCAATGTCATTGCTATTAGACAGCACCACAAAAAAAAGAAAAAGAGGAGGTATTGTACTTGATTCTATTACTGGGTGGTAAGGAATGTTATTTGTCCAATACAGAATCAGGTACACCACATTTGAGAGGAAGAACAAGGCTAATCTGTCTAAATAAGGCCACACTGCACAGGGATGCAAGTTTTGCATTGTTGCACTACAGAGCGGCAAAAGCATTACATCTACTGAAAATCCAGAGTCTCTGCGTTTAGCCTAACAGAACTTTGGTTTCAGCTGCCCAATAAACAGAAATCTTTTGACTATTAAAGAGCAAAATCACAGGTAGCAATAAATTCGTCTGACCTGTTCTACAAGCCATCTGTATTACACAACATCTGACTTCATCTAATAAGGTATTATTACCTGACAGCCTGCTCATAATAAGCACCAGTATTATCAGGAACAGCCTCAGGTGTCTGCTGTCTTTCCTCAGGTTCTTCCCCTTCCTCCTCTGATTCTAAATGAAATTAGAAAAGGAAAAAATACAGCACACACATCTTTAGTACTCAGTTCCAGTGTTAGGTATCTTCCACAGCCTGCAGGTAAAGTCTCTGCTGAAGGGCACACGGGAAGCACTATCAAGATGTGACATGGAACAAACCTTTCCTTATACTTCTGTTATCATTTCAGTTACTCAGTTTCGACCAAGGTCAAATAACATGTTTCAAATACTTCAGAAAAGGAGATTTATAGCCAAAGAATCCGACTGCGACTGCTAAAATAAATCTTCCAGTTCTTTTAATAGAAACAGAATATGCCACAAAAATAACAATCATCTGCACATCACAATTCCTTGCTGGAGCTCAAGAACACTACAGGCAAGGAAAAAACACCTAGAACATGAAGCTTAAGATTTCCTCTGGTCTGGGAATGAAATGTTGATATAGACCTAGAAACAAGCATCTGCAGAACAATCCAAAAACTCCTGCTACTTACCTTCTGGAGGCTCAGTGTCAGAGTCACCAAAAACCTCATCTTGGTAGCGGAAGATATCATTGTGGACATAGAATTTGTTTGCAACAGAACCCTAGAAGCAAATTAAGGGGAGGAACCAATTCAGTTACACCAGTTGCAGTAAAATTGAAATAATGAGAAAACCAGAACAGCTTTAGCAAATCATCCTTTCCACATAAGATTAATCCAAACTTGCCTCCTTCAACAAAATGTGCATTATTCAGGAAAAAACAAAAAAGATGCACTATGCTAGCAAGTCAAGTACGTATTGAGCAATGGGAAAGATTCATATTAGTGCTTTTAGTCCAGCAGGAGCAAGAACTTCCTGGGGTTTAAAGTATCAATCCTCAGCTCCAAGTCAAACTGAAAAATAAAGTGATATTGCAATCCTCCTTCTTATTATTATTTTGTTATGTAAACTGTTTTGTTCAATAAAAGGTGACTATTTCAAAAGCCACCTCAAATGCTGAGTCAGCATTTTATACAAGTCTGGAACCCACATCCCCAAACAGCAAGCATTTTCCTCTTTCTACTAATTCTCTTCAATACGAGCACCAGTTGCTAGGAGGGCAAATCAAACATAAAATAACTTTAAAACATGTAAGGAATAAAATACATTCCATACACCTAGTAGCCAAAAGTTAGGACATTTACAACTGTAATTCTGATATCCAAGGTTAACATATGACGATACAGAAGTAGAGTCATTTCCTAAGGAATGTGCAGAACATTACTGCTGCATTTTGTGGCAAACTACCCTCCCAGTCTAACCCTCCAGATTCCAACACCAAACCAGACAAGCCTCATTACTCCTGACATATTAGAAGCACTATAATAACACTAGCACTCCATACAACATACCTCAGGTGCAAGTACAAATGTTTGCATGAATCTGCGCACAGGCTGCATGTTATTGGAGAGCTCTCCCATCACCTGGACTACAACACCATCATTGAGAGTAGCATGGGCATCCACATGACGAATCTTTGTGTGGCAATCCTTGAAGTTTAATGACAGCACCTTCTTGTGGATATCCTATGAAAGAATGGTATACAGGTTACACTGCAGAACCCATTTCTTCTAAGTCAGCAGCTTTCAAAGAAAGCAAAAACTTAACACACTGTTTCAGAATATATTCCCCAACTCCAAGCAAAAGCTTGGCAGCACGCTCTTTAAGTTTGCTTCGTAAGCAATTTTACATTATGAACTTTAATAAAAGAAGCATATGTTGCCTAACTATTGCTGTTTACAGTTAGAGAGTATTCTGGCATTTTGTCTGGTTTTTTGGTAGGTTTTTTTTTGTTTGTTTTTTTTTTTTTTTACAGCCAGCACTTGGACAAAGGGGGCATGAATCACAGCTGGATACGTGTCTCTTCTCAACCATGCAGGTGACAAAAAAAGAAGGAAAGAACAGTAACTTTTTTCAAGTACTTACAGATTGCCCATAGACCGCGTCAGCTGGTTTTCCATTGGAATCCAAGCCACCATGGACATAAGAAGAGTTCTTTCCATAAAACCTGTTGGAAAGAAATATTCTAACACTAAGCTTTGTTATGTAAGAACACTGAGCCTCTACATTAGAGTGCACTATGAATAATATACTTTCAAGCAAGTTTTCTGTCTGAATTATTGGAATACAGCCATATAATTCCCTTATCCTGTTAGCAGTTTGGGGGTGGGGTTTTTTCCATCAAAGGGGAAAAAGCAAAGTTCTCCTGTGTAAGCTGTAGCATTCAGATATGTCAGATACCCAAGCACTAACAGCCAAAACCAAAATCTCACAGGAGCTAGATGATCCAATCCCATTCTCCCCTTTCCGTACGAGGTCCCTACAGCAACTTAGTACCCTGAACAACCAGGATGCTAAAGGCTTCCCCTCAAGTTCTAGTTTAAAACTTGAGCAAGGAGCAATGGTACTTTTTCCTTTATCTAAAGTGAGGAAAGCACTATGGGTAAATGTTTCATTTTACAACTGAGGGATTACAAGCTAAAGTGTCACAAACACCATGGGACTGCATTCTGACAGCAGATAAAAGACTAGAACTGAATTCCACAGCACATTGTAAGCTTTCCTCTGACAAAAATGGACAAGGTCAGCTGTCCACCTAAGTGAAGAAATACTCTGAATAAGTATTTCAGAGTTTGGAAGAACGAAGGTTTCAGAAATCACTTGTCTAGCTACTCAAAGCACAGCAAAACAAAGTATCTTCAAAAATGAGGTTAGTTCTAGCAATGTAGGACACCTGTCAAATCAAACATGACCAATACACGTAGGTAACAGATTGTAGTTTGCTGTGCATTCATAATTTCCTTTAAGAAAGAGCTGCCGGTATGGCTGAGACATACCAATATACAAGCATACACTTTTTACAATGCTTTTCCTATAGTCAGGGGATAGTCAGGGGGCACTGTATTAAGACATACTACAGAAATGCTTAACTAAATAACATTTACCCAATTTTCATTGATATTCATTAAAACTAGAAGTAGCAAGCAACACATTTCATTTTTTCTTCTTTTTCACTTAGAGTACATGTATAGCAGCATTTCAGTAACAACTAGAACACAGATATTTAAAGAATTCCTGTAACCTTTACTATCCATGTTTTAACCCAGCAGATCAAAATGAAAGCAAATTACACCCAGAGCCTGTCTTGAGTAAATGTGATTTTTTAATGTCCAAATTCAGCAAGCCCAGATGTGGTAATAAGCTTATCATCAATTTTAAAACACAAATTAAGAAATTCACACAGAAAAACAGATCAAAGTGAAGTAGAGCTTCACCTGTGCAAGTAGTCAGGTGCTTGGTTCAGCAGAGTATAGTACTGCCTCACGAATTCCCGCCCGACCAGCAGGGGACTTGGCTTCTCCATCACCATTTCTTTGGTCAACTGAAAACTACAAAAAACCCAAAAGCTCCATAAGACACAAGCATTTCACACTGCTGTTCATACTGAGAGCATAAGCCAGATAAGCACAGTGCAAAGCATGAACCAAAACTCATTAGCAGTATTACAGATCTGTTTTCAGAGTCATCACTCTGGTGCTAAGGGGAGGAGTGTTGGGTACCAAACCAGCGGTCGGAGAGCTTGCACGGGCAAACGACATTACCTCGTAACATGCCAGCATTTAACCATCCTACATACCCTCAGTAAAAAGCAGGTGGCAAGCAAGTATGGTTCTTCAAGAGGATTTTCTTAGGGGCTAAGTCATTTACAGTTGATCCAAGTTCTACTTACCTCACTTGACTTCACAATCAGAATTAAAAGTCAGACATTCTAAGGCAAAGCCTGTGCTACTGTATTAAGGGCATTTCTAAAAGATCAGAACAAGTCCAGTCTATTTTTATCAGCAGCACAGCACTCCTTGCTTGTGAGTAACAAGCGCTGTAGAGGAATATCGGATTATATTAAAATTACTGGCTACAAACAAATGCATGCTGCTCTTCACCTCTTGCTTAAATCCAGAAGACCAAATGAACAGTATCACCCATACCGAGGCCCAGGGGCAAATCGATCTACGTACCTTCTACCTAATTTCCATGGATCTGTAGATTACAAAAAGAAAGTCTTTACAGGTAGTTTACACAATATGTATAGCTTCAGTCCAGGTCAGTCAAAATCAAAGCACATTCCTGCATTTCCTTCCTTTCAAATACTCATACACACGGTCCAAACTCATAAAGTAGGTTCAAACTGGTAGGGAAAAATAACGACACCAGAGCACATTCTTGCTACCCAATACAGAAACAAAAGTAGATTTTCTGCTTCATACTCCTTTATACCAACAGGTAGCAGAATGGGTGCTTAGCAGACAGTTTTGCTGTTGATGTATCACAGACTATATATGATAGCCAGTTTTCCTGCAACTATTCAGCCCTGTAGTGCTGACAATAAAGAGCTAGTGAAAGCCCCAGCTGCGGCCAGTCAAGCAGATGTTATCCAAAAGGGCACTGAAAGACCACATGTGGCAGGTAGAAGAACTTTCTCACCATTATTGACCCCCTTCCCCTACACAACACTTCCCCAAACACATAGTATGCAAATTCAATATGCACATACTTCAGGTGTGTCTTGCAAATCAAAACTAATAGACTACTAACTAGAACCCCCTAAAAAGCAACTCAGGAGTCATCATTTACTTATCTACTTTTATTTAAGACTGCACAACTATAAATAGCTTCAAGAAGTGGTGGCAGCAACTGAAAAAAGAAAGTCAAACGAAGTAGTCCGCTAGCATAGACTAATCCGGATGGAGTCTGCAAAGTTCATGCCTAGGCAGTTACATTAGGACAAGCTTTCTCTAGTCACCGTACATAATGGCATCCTGTACCCTGGACAAACAGAGCTGCCCAGAACTACCATCTGAACAAAGCACGGGGGAAGAAAAAGCAGCTGCCTCTCCCATGTACTTGTACTAAGCCTTGTTACAGTTCACCCATCCAACTCCTTACATTTGTTGAATTTCAGAGTAGTAGTCCTTTAAATGCTAAGAAGTGACAACAGACTATGGCTTCAAAACACAGATGTGACCTACCAGGTTAGTGTTGTTACACTGACAGTTTCAAATGCACACCATATACAGTCCTCCCAAGGAAGTTACAACCACACTGCTGGATGTACCAGGAATGCAAAACAGAAGCTTCAAACCCCAGAGAGAAGAGCATACAGAAGAAGGCAACCTGGAAGTTGGTAGCTGGACAAAGCTAAGTGCAAATCAACCTGGCAAACTCCTTACTTAAACTGTGGACTAACATGTAACATACTGTAACCAAAAGACAACACAATGTTTATCCATATAGGCAGAACAGACAGATAGTGTAATATTTGAGGATATGATCACATCAAAACTCCCAGCAGTGGTCAGCATGTACTGCATCCACCAGCTTAGCTGGAGATACAAAAAGTGCATTTGTGTACTGTAAGTTTAAATACAGGGGAGGAAGATCTGACAGGCTCCAGAGGATCTGTACATGAGTGCCTGCCCTTTCAGAAGTGTGAGCATCACCGCCATACAAGGAAATGGTACTTGCATGATAACATGCAGAAAGGGCAAGACCAAGCATGACTTTGAACTTGAAAATATCCTCAAACAGCTGAAAGCTTCTGAATGTATTGAAAACCCTTTTTAAGAGCTAATTGCACAGAAAGAAAGCAATACTCCACGGCTGGGTCCGGCCCACAGGAAGTGCTCAGATTCTGCAGAACCCTTTCATTTTAGGAAGTTCCCAGTCATCTGTGGTTTTGAAGAAGCTTTCGAATTGCTAGTATAATGTATTACAGATACAGATGTTCAAGACCAAGCACAGTCTGAAGTGACAAAAGCCTCAAAGATATAAACTCATTTGTTTTCTAGTGCATGTTAAATTAAATCCCCACAAAACATCAGATGAGAAGAAAAAATGCCACAGTTAAAGGCTAAGTTGTGGGTACCACTGCTGACTTCCTCATTTAATTTTGTTTCCTGTCAAGCACTTGTGAAGTTTTATCATTACAAGGGGCAGGACAACCCCCTAAAGCAGTGGGAGTAGAAATGGCAGACAGACAAGACCTTCACTTTTAGATCCAGTTGTCTTAACTGACAATGCAAGACTTAACTGCTCCACAACAGTTAAAAAAAAACTTGCCTCTGTACTGTGAGTTTACTATTAGAAAATCAGTCCTATCATATCTCCCACAATCACTCTTGAGTATGACGACAAGAGCTCTACATAAAAGAGCATACACATGTTGCTTCTTCACTCTTCCTTTTTTTCTTTTTGGGAGTGAGGGGGAAGGTGCAGGAGGTGCACTGAAATTATCTGCAAAGACTAATTCCCCCTGGAATTCAACCTTATTCCTACAGATGTCAACAGGCAGGTTTTCTACTCAATTCCATTAAGTGCTGAATCAGGCTCTTTTGAGAATTATTTTCAATTGCTTCTAGAATATGAATGTACAAAGCTTCTCATCTTCAAATAATGGTGAGTTGTTACCTGTAGCACTCAAATCTCAACAGCTCATTCAATAAAAGCTCTTTCAGATTTCTCCAGTAAAAGAGACCTCATCTGTATTAATCCACTAGCACGTCATCTTCAATGCTGTACTGAAGACATACTGAAAGTAAAGTGGCTTGTGCTGATTATGTCTGTCATATTTACATGCTACAAAAATAACAATAAAAAAAAAATCAAAGGACTTCCCTATTGCTAAGCATGAAAAAAAAAAAAAAAAAATCTATCAGAACTAACTCAACATGGAAAGCAGAATAGCAGAGTGCCCAGTTCTCATTAAGCAGATCTGAAAAGAAATAGGAAAAACCTTTACATGACCTAATCAGGGGACAATCTGTTTTTACTCCTGCTGCACCTGCTGCTACGCCGCCAGTTGCCATCTGCTCTTCTTCTCCAGCCAGCACAACCTGAATGATGGAAGCCAAGCATCTCCAGAGAGAATATTTACTCCCTACCATCATGAGCAATTCATTACTCTATTCCTTGACCTAAGAATAACCGCAAATATTTTATACCATATTTCTACTGCACAGAGCACAATAGTACCAAATGCTTGAACTGTCACTACATTGCTTCCGACAGCAGCTTATCCACACATTTTCAAGTCAACGGAAATACTGATGAAAGGGTGAAAATTGACAGGAAAAGCTGAAAATCAGATGATTTAAGATTCATTCATAAACAATCATTCATGTTACTCCATATTTGTAAAACAACTTGGAGAATTCAAATTCTAACAAATACAACAACCCTGCAACATAACTAAGCCCTTTCCTTAAGCTAAGAGACTTACGGGAAGACAAATACCTCCTTTACAGTGGTTATCACCTGGCTGGCGGAAAATTCCACCATCTGTTATAATGCTCCTACTTGGCAGAAAATCAATGCTAGGCACTGAATTTCTAAAGTATGGTTATATAAATTAGAGCCATTTATGTAAATTCTGTATTAGCAAATTTAGATTTAGGTCCACAAAACCTATTAGCATATTTGTATTCAGAAAAATAACAGCCTCAAAGAACACCTAACATCTAGCATCGGTCAGTATTTTCTCACCAAATTGCTACACAGTGAAAGTGAAGTAACCATTGCTGTAAACTATTTTATATATTTTTTAAATCAGACAAAGAGTTTAGTCTGAATCTTGTTTCTACTAGACTTCCTACACATTATAAAAATCTCTAATGTCCATCATACAAGGTTCAGGCTCTCAGAACCCACTTAGCCTGATATAACAAGCCAGACAACGAGACTCCATTGAAATAAAAGCTGCAAGTCAGAAAATCCCAAGCTTCATTTCCTGAAGTGCATGGTAATTTTAAACCATTTCTGTCAAGAAAAATGTCAGCACTAACAGAAAGACAAGTCCATATTTGCACTGAAGTATATTCTAAACAGGTCACCGTTTGTTTTTAACATTATGCTTATACCTTTGCTCTCTGCTATTTTCACTTCCATATTTTTGACCTGTACTTCAGTACAAGAAACAGTCTCAAAAAATCCAAAGTTACTACAATGCATTATAGGTCTGTGATTGGAATATTGCACAGCAGACACAGTGAACAACCCTACAGCAGTTCATACTCTTTTGGCTACTTGCATGGTATAAGGTGACTCAATTGATACCACACTCCTGCCCATCTCTACAAGTTGGTAGAGTTTAGAGTATCAAAACAGTCATGTTCCACCCCTCCCCATCCTTTAATTACAGATTTAACTAAGATATTCTCACAGGGCTGTTATATTGCTTCCAACAACCTACTTGGCTTCTATGAAAAGCAATTCAGATCTTTCATTTCTACAACTTCATCTCTAACTATACAAAAGCAACTCTGTATGATTGATGTTACTCAGTTGTTTTTCCCCCTCTAAACCAGAATGCCAAACTTCTCACGCAACTCTACTCCCTTATTTTGATATAAATTAATTCCTTAACATAGAAAGGCTTTTTGAAAACTTAAGAAACACCCAGAGAACCACACTTGGAAAAGAAGTATCTGTATCTGATTCCATCACACTACAAACTTAGCAAACAGCAATTTTCCTGGGCATTAAGGGTCTGGTCAATAGTTAATAGGATTGCATAAGTAAGTGTCATTTGGGATTTCTCCAAGTTGCTTAGCAACATGTGAGCATGTTCAAAGCCACAAACCATCTACACGGAGTAACCAGCACTAGAAGCAGTTACTACTGTTGATTAGGACAAGAAAAAAAATAGCTGGTACAAAAAAAACATGAAGAAAACTCCTAATATACCTCTTAACAGGCATGATATAGATTAAAAGTTAAACAGAAGCAAAACAATTCCAGTTAATTCCAACTCTTCATACATTTTACATGACTAGCATCTGCTAGTGCTGCTGACTAAGCAAAAAAAGGAAGCTGGTACCTATGTGAACTATGATACAAAACATTAGAGTGAACAATGAAACACAAACAAGCTAAACTTGCATCACCAGGCAAATTCCAGTGGCCATCTCAGCTGGGGATTTATATTGTTACACCAGCTTGCTTTCAAGTAGGAAGAGTAATGTAAACCTTTTCAAGGAAATGTATATTTAAAACACTACAAGATACCAGATACACTGAGATGCAAGATACCCTTCTTATTTTAATACAGCCTTAACTAGTTGAGGGGAACAAAAAATACCTCAGTTGTTGACCCCAAGCCTAAATTATGAAGTGCTGAAAAAGCACCTCAAATAAGTAGGCAACCAAAGTATCAAAACACTAATCTCCTTTAAAAAAAATGGTTCTCATTACTTGCCTCCCACTGGATGCAGAAGGAGACAATGTCACAAAGAACAATGTCACAGCAATACAGCCTGTATTTTATACAGAAGCCATTACGGACTTCTGTAACCAGTTCAACTCTTCTGTATTTTTGACAGATTCTGAGGGAAAGTATCCTGTTTGAAAGTTGTCTTAAAGGTAGCACTATTTCACAGGAGGCAAGACGCTTGGAAGCCAGATCCTGAAAGCTAAGTGATGGGATAACCTATCCAATAAATAATGAAATATTTAAAGATCAAACTGGAACAAGTTGTGAGGTTACCAGCATTCAACTCTTACTAGTATCTTCTGGAAACACATATTCACTAGGAACTTCCAGAAGCAGGCACTCCCCAGCCAAGATCACAGCAGCGTGAAGTGCTAGATATTCTCATGCAGACAGAACCTTTATTAAAAATCTTTAAAACCACCACCTGATAAAACTTGGATCTGGATCCTCAAACTTAACGCAGCCATTTCTCCATTCACTACAGTAACTAGTTTCTACTGTATGACAACCACACAATCCACAAGGTTCATAGGGTACTTGAGGTGTTACTAGGAGCTGCATCCTAAAAAAATAATCATGTAGCAATCAGAATGCAGAATCTTTGGGCAAACAGCTTTCTCTCTGCTTAATTATGCTGATGCTGCAGAAAGGCCGAGCAATACCTGAACCCCTTTCTGAAGCTCTTTGAGACATACTGATGAGGGACGCTAAAGAAAAGTTAGACATTACACCAACATATGGGTAAGAAAAACCAAATTAGAAGCTTAACTATTTTCTAATCAAAGTATCCAAGCAATCAATTCAAATTTAAGTGCAAAAACATTTTTGTTACAAGATTAAAAAAATAATTCAGAGCTACATTCAACAATGCCCATGCTAGTACTGAAAAACCCCTCTGCTTGCCAGTGGCAGATGGGAAGCCTTACTCAGCACAGCCCTTTAAACACTATCAGAATACAGATAAACAAACCATGAATTAATGCAGAAAAGCTATCGCTCTAGAAGTCAGCCTGTGTTTTTACTAACCAACCTAAGTGTGATCCACAAGTTGATGGATACGATGGGGTCTGCCAGTTTGTAGACAAAATTCAGTGTTCCTTGTGTTGTTCAGCTCTGCCAAGCAAGAGATGAACTGAAGATGTCTAATGCTATTATTCAGAATCTAAAAGAACACTGAGAAATAATTCCTAGAGCATTAAGCTGAAAAGCAGAGACACAAAATACACAGAAGACTACCTAAAGTGTAAGGTTAAGCTAGTTGAGACCAGCATCTATACCTGTACAGTAAGGCATGTTCATCTGGGGAAGGAAAGAGATACTGGATACCATTCCTGCAGTTAGGAGCATAAAGGTCCACCTACTGTCCAAAGACAAACAGCAAATTATGTCTCACCATACAAGTCAGTCAGTATTTTTACTTTTGAACCACATATAGACAATTTGATCGGCCCCCAAGACAGTCACAATAGTCTGTACGTGCACCAATTCCTTTGAATTCCATTATGAATTTTCCAGAAGTACAATTCTCAATTGCTGAGCTGTATCCAGGTATGCTAGGTAAACAGTTCTAAAACTAACAGAACATGCTTCATCCCCTCTTCTTTTTGTACTAAAACAATTCTGGGAGCTGCTCATATCCTGCTTCAGTTTGACAGAAAAAAGCTGAAAATAATCTTGCCACTGTAAAAAAGTTAATCAAGGCTGCTGTAGAGGGACCTGTTGCAACATTCAGTTAAGATGATCTGCCCTGAGCCTAACTACTAATGCCTCACACCACCACAAGAAGATAGCTATGCTGCATTTAGCATTGCAGAAAAAAATATGGCCCTTGTGAATTGACAGAAGTCTAAAATTAACTCCTTTTGAAAATCTGAGTTCTCAAAACCCAAAGCCTTGAGAATTCACAGAAATTTTCCTACACTGCTTTTTAATAATTCTAAATCAGATTATCCTATTTCTTTTTAATAATCCTAAATCAGCTTTCTCCTACACCTGGGTGAAGGACTTTCATTTCTAACTGGACTTATTCCAGCCTTTTTTACCCTAAAATTAGAAGTAATGTTTTCCTGTAAAATTATATTTTAACCATGCAAATTTCGTCCTAGAGGGTGGTGTAGGATAGTGCCAGTCTGAATGGCTTGTTTACTCAATTTTTAATGAAAAAAACAGTCAGATTTATGCCTATACTGCTCTTCAGATTGCTTCATGATAAAGCAGCTACTCAGACCCTATGATTTTGCCATTAGAATAGGTTTTGTTTTGACATCCAAGAGCTGCTTCAACAACTCGATGAAGCTGGCAGCTGGTCCAGTCTTCTCTTAGGTCTGCAGTTTTTCCATTTGGCTCCACTGCAGCTTCTTAAAGCAAAAAGCAAAAGTTACTCACAAGCAGTCAGAAGAGGCAGATTAGAACACCTAGCTACACAGACATCACAGTGAAATTCAAGCTCTCTCCCACTTGGATTCAAATCACCAGAACTAAGATTTAACAAAATATTTTCTGCATGCCAAGCAACAGATACCTATGAAGAGAGTCAACTCTTTCACTTCTACCCATTTTAGCCACAGAATACTCTTAACCTTCATAGATGGGCTGGATCCTGGCACTTAAAGCTGATCCATCACCGCATTGTTACACACTTAAAAACACATCAGAAAGCCTAACAGCAGCCAGAAGTAAAACAGGAAAACAGTACAGTGCAATGCAGAAGAAAATGGAAGACGGCCACCAATATTTTACAATGCAGTATTTCACATTTGTCTCAGCAAGGAATCAGGTTCATACCAGATTATTCGTACATAACTGACAGTTCACAATCTTCTAGCTCTGAAAGCAGTACTCCACCAGCCATGTCTTTCTGGAAGAGGTCCAGACTTAAAATAGCAAAACTAGGACCTCAGACTAGTATAATATTCACTGCCTGCAAAGTTTCAGAAGTTTTAGGGATTCTTTTAGAGTAGCTGAAGATCAGACTTTTTAATTTTTCCTTCTTTTTTTCTTTATTACTCATTGAGATCGCTGAAGATTATCAAGTCTATTAGCAGTTTCAGCAAGAAGTTAGTAATTACTTCAACTCTGTAGATTTTATACAGGTACCTGTAAAAAAGTATCCAGTCTTCTAGACAAAACTATCACTTTCCCCTCTGGTTTGTTTCAAGCACAGCAGACTACAGACAGCATAGCAACTAGCACCAGCCTGCTAGGGTCTTGCTCTGCATTGATTTCCTCTGATTCTTCAGTCATCACTTAGCTAGACAAAAAGGCTCAAGTTCTAATATTAAAAAGTAGAATAATCAATTTAAATGTTTCCTAAGTCAAACAGGCCATTTATGCTAACCTTATGAGTGTTCTCAACAGGTACTACTGTTATGAACAGAAATATCAATACATACTTGTAATAACACAATCTTTGCTCTATTTTACCTTCATCAGAAAGCGTTCCTCTGTATGTTTGCCTTACAATTCACAAGGCAAAAAAAGAAAACACTAGCTTTCCAGACCAACAAAGAGCTTACTGTTTCACCAGGTGCATAAAGATTTCATGTTTAAAATTACGATGTTCAAACCTAGAGTATCATCAGTTGTGCTGAACTCTGTCAATGCTGTTGTGCCAGCAGCTAAACGAACAGCAGAGCACTGGTCTTATAATCACAGTACAAAGAAGTCTTCTTGTATGTTTTTGTTGTTTCTTAGACTGCAAATGCAAAGAATCACTACAGAGGATCCTGATGTTTACACTTGATCCACATACACAAAGGAAATCTTGTCCACCACGTCTTCTACCTTAGCTTTAATTATGTTTTCTAGCCTTCAACTTAAGGAGTTCACACTTAAAAGAATACAACCTAGCAAAAAAAAAAAAGTAGTTCTCTAATTCACACAAGTCAAGAACTGGAGACCATTATTTAACATCCTATGTACATCAGATTCTTTTTAGAAAGATTTATACTTTAAAATAAGACACACACTTGTAAAGGTTCCACTGTTGATTTGATTATTTTTCCTAATAGATTTTGTACAATTACGCTTTCTAGCATGTTTTAACACCCCTGGAACATGCAATGCTATCAAAAACGTTGAGAGATCTTCATCACAAAAATGCCCTATGACTATTAGAATATAAGACCTTTAGCACGTAAATACTTACACAGCTAAACTTCAATTTAGCTATACGGTCCATCCATTAAGCTTTTTTTTTTTTTTAAAGCTAGACTCATGACTTCACCACATTAAGTATACTGACTGAAACACCCCAGGAAAAGGTGAGCTCAGTTCACAGGATGTGAACACGCTACCACCAATGTCACGGAAGTCTCACAGAACTATCTTTTTAGCAAAATCATTAGGCTTATTCTTTACGGACAGAGAATTAGAAAAGTAAACACTTAGTCAAAGCAAAGATTTCAGAAAACGTTTGAAATGCAGTTTTTCTCTGTCAACTTCTGTACTCCCTTATTTTCCCAACAGCAATCTAAAGTGTCTTGTTAGCTAAAAAAAGTCCAACACACACATGCCACATTTGATATGTGGCACCTGGAAGCATTAGCTTTCAGAGCTTGGTAGCAGTGTCCACATTTCCTAAAGCTGTCACTCCTGGCTGTGAGAGCACAGGCTAGACAAAAATAGCATACACTAGAAAGATGGCGGCTTGCTGCAAATGCTGCTTTCAACCAATTGTGAAAAAAAGAAAGACATTTCCTTTGTAAATACTTATTATATGCATGCAACCTTTAACACAAAAAGTCGCCAGGTAAGCCCGTTGAGAATTAACAACACATCAGGTCACCCAGATCAATACTAAAGTGTACCTGAAAGATGTGTTGAAGCCTTTTCTCTGGTTTTCCTCCAGCAAGTACATCTAAGGCCTTACAAGGGGCTGGAAAGTCTTCATACAAGCACTACTTGGCATTTAAATCTTGGCTCAACCTCAGATCCAGCCAAGGTCATGCGGTAAGCCAGGGCAAGATACACGCTCTCCCTCTGCTCGAATTATGACTCCTTTCATCTACAAAGCTGGGGCACGGGAGACACCCACGACCCGAGGCACCGCCACGGACGACCTCACTGCATAGGCACCCAGCCTCCCTCCCTCAATCTACGGCTACAACGAACTACTGAGAGGAGCTACCTCAGCCGCACGCCAGGCTCCAGGGCGTCCCGCACCTAACCCCCGCCTCACTCAAAAAAAACAAAAAACGAAAAATGAAAAAGTGGAAGAACCCCCC
>Ga0065711_1029837_pt1 | contig 34656 bp, 20 predicted proteins | sample Hoacrofraction12_FD_59098 | JGI IMG/M metagenome (GOLD analysis project Ga0065711, IMG submission 59098) | Hoatzin crop microbial communities from Cojedes, Venezuela - Epithelial fraction 12 v2 (version 2) | ecosystem: Host-associated > Birds > Digestive system > Esophagus > Crop | place... | reverse complement strand
GGGGCCCGGAGCCCGCAGGCAGGCAGGGCCGGGCCGGGCGGTGCGGGCCAGGTCCCCGCCGGCTGCCCCGGGCGCGCGAGTCACTTACAGCGGAGGGAGGGGGGGTTCCTCGGGCAGCACCGCCCGCCCCTCCCGGACTGCGGGCCGCCAGCTCCTCCGCACCGCCGGCGGGGAGAGACGGGGGGGAAGTACCCGCGAGCCGCCGCCGGAGCCAGCGGCTGTGGAGAGGATCCAGCCGGTTTTCTTCCGGTCCTCGCAAGGGAGGCGTGAAGAGCCTTTTCCTCCCCTGCTTTTCCTCCCGTCTCCCGGAAGGCAGCGGATGGAAGAAAGATTGGCCCGGTCGCCGGTGCCCTCCGACTGAGACACGTGTGGGTACCTTCACCACAGTAGCAGTAAGACCGTCTCCTCTTGTGAGGTACCCGGCAATGGCGGTGAAGAACTTGCTGGACTTTTCGCCGTGTTGCCTGGACTCTGAATGACTTGGAGAAAGGTTTTTATTTCAAGGCTTTCTTTGGGAGGGTTTGTAGCATTCAGCTGGTAGTCCTAAGTCGCATATGGTCTAAAAGATATGACAATGTGAGAAATCCAAGATGGCAGGCTACTTCTGAGATAAACAAGTGCTGATATCGTCTTGCATACCTGTAGGGGAGGGAAGCTCTTTGAAAGCTCATTTCTCTGAAGGCTGCGTGGTCTCAGATCGTTAAGGAAGTGCTAACAGTTGTCAGCTTCACCTTAAAGAGCTTCCGCTGGGGTGGGATCGGGGAAGTTAAGTGTTAGTCATCTCTTCCGCTGTGTTCATTGGCGAGTGATGACTATGCCCAGCAATAGCTGAGACTGCATTAGGGTTCACATTGAGTTCCCCCCATCTCCAAAACGTGTCCACGCACAGTACAGAATCAAATCAGAGAAGTACATTTTAAAGTTCAAATGAACATCACCTACACCTCCATGCCTTTAGTAAGTTACTTGAATGCAATCAAAGATGTTGCACTAGAATGTCCCCTGGGACAGCATTTGAAGTCTGTCTCTGGTGGATGAGTAGATACTCACTTTACTTGTTCTTTATTGCTTCTGGAAAAATACACAACAGACTCAGGTTTTACCACTGTCCTTCGGGTTCAGTGCATGTAAAGCAGGAATGAACAGGAAATGATTCTCAAAATATTTTAGAAGTCTTACAAAAAGGAGCAAGTCATCATTTTTAAGGCAGGACTAAAAATGTCAACAAATACTCAGAACTTGCAGGTTTTTTGGTTGGGGGAAGGAAATTAAAAAAGCAGTTCTATCAAAATTAGCAATTGAAGCGCTTCACTAAAGCAGGACTGTAATCCAACCTGAAGTGCTTTTGCATTAATTATGATAACTGACAGCTCTGTACTTCTGACAACACATTCTTTGGATTGTAGCCTTGTTCCAGGAGGCGTTATAGGAAAGACATAAGTGTCTTCCCAGCTTAGCAATAGAAACTGTGAAAAGAGGTCCCCTGGCAGGTGTAGGAAGTAAGCACCTGTCTGTACATTGCGGGGGTTCCACGTCTTTGCCGCATTAGTACATTTTAGAAACACGAGCTGACATTTTCCTCCCAGAACCCAGTAAAGTGGACATTAGATCACAACCCACGTCGGAAGCACAACCAGAAGCGCCGGTTCTCACCATTCTCTTCTGGCTCAAGTGGTTCTGAAAAGAGCTAGCAACATAGCAATAGAAAACTGGTTCACATGAGGGGTTAGCATTACTCCTCTTCATCACACAGCAGAAATATTTACTAAACATTACAAAATTAAACCCAGGGTTCAAACCCTACCAGTAAACCGCTGCAGTGGAGAGGATTATCAAGAGGTCTTAATGCGGCATATGCTGACACAAGTTTTCTGTCTGTTTTTCAAAAAGAGAAAAAAAATCCCAGCCAGAAGCCCCTGGTTTCTTTGACCAACTGTATATCTGAAAAATGATTAAAATCCCTGGAAATGCCAGATATGATGTCATACTTCTGATTAATGCAGCTGTGTTAATTTCACAGTTTATATGAATGCAATATCACGTCTTAAAACATTCAGTGGCAGCTCACATCTAAACCTAACATAAATGGGGTACAACTTTGTGTTGTGATTTGGCCCTGGCCAGCAGCAAAGGACCACGCAATCACTCTATCGCCCCTCCCCCCGCTGGAGTGGGCAGCAGAATGGGAAGAAAAAGGCAAAACTTGTGGTTCGGGATAAGGGCAGTTTAATAGAACAGCAAAGGAAGTGAACAGTAGCAACAATAATAGTGATAAGAAGAATATACAAAAACAAGAGAATACACAGCACAACTCTCTTGCTACCAATGCCCAGTGTACTCCAGAGCTGCAATTACCCTCCCCCTGCCAGCTCCCCCACTCAGCCCCCAGCGTGACGGCACGTGGTATCGAATACCCCATTTGTTTGGCCAGTTCGGATCAGCCCGCCCGGCTGTGTCCCCTCCTGGCTTCTGGTGAAAATTAACCCTGTCCTGGCCGAACCCAGGACACTTTGTGATTAGTCTGTGGAGCCGGAGCTCACGCACAGAGTGTCCAGGAGCCTCATTACTTCTAGACTAAAATGGCAGCAGGGACTCTTCAGGACATACACCTCAGTATAGAGTAAAAAGTAATATGTGAAACTATGAACAGGAGATCAAGGCTGAAAACCAAATGCAGAAGGTAAACTTTTTATCAGAACCAAAACAAAGTATTGCGTTATCCTGACACCCATCAAGGTGATGTCTGCAAATACTCCCAAAGCAAAGGAATTCAATCTCCAAGCAGGATTCTGAAAGAGTCAGCAAGTTCTTCCTCTCACTGAAGTGGTAAATAGCAAGTTGTCCAGTTTCCCCTAAGCTTTCAGCACAGATCTTTTATCGTGTTCACCTTCCTCACATTTGTTTTCTTCTTTGTGTTCAGCCAAAAACTAACAGAAAAAACCTCCAGCAGAGCAGCTAGCTTTCTTAGTTGTTTCCTCTCAACTATTTCCTGTTCATCCTTTTCTGGATGGTGTAGATTTCGCAGGTGGCGATGAAGAGTTGAGGAAACTGCATGCAGCCTTGATAGACAGCTCGGATCACTAACCTCTTCATGTCCTGGTCCAGCACACACTCTGTTAATTGGCTTTCACACTTTTTTCTCCTGATCAACAAGGCTTTGGGCTTGTCTCTGTAAAGCTAAACTTCACCTCCTCTAGAAGGAGCCGTCTGTGTTGTATTGGGTACCTCTAGAGTTTGCCTTGAAAGACAAGCAAAATCTGAAGTGATCATTATGGAAACATTCAAGACCAGGTTGGACAGGGCTCTGAGCAACCTGATCTAGTTAGCGGTGTCCCTGCTCGCTGCAGGGGGGTTGGACTAGATGATCTCTAGGGGTCCCTTCCGACCCAAAACTTTCTATGATTCTATGATTCTATGATTTTAATGATGCTTCTTGAGACCATTATTGGTCAGTGATTAGGGAGAGGAAATGATACCCAAGGAAAGCTTATTTAGTTGACAAAACATTGTGGTTCGGTTGAATTAAGCAAACAGTGGAAGATTTAGGGAGAATTTAAGGAGAGAAACTTCCAGTATTGCAAGCTGTGAAACATAGCTCTAGAAAAACTTACTCTGTGCTGTATTCTATAATATATATTTTTAAGTAAATTTTGTATAATCTGGATGGTAGCGAAGAACTAGTCAAAATATGATTGCACAGTTCCAACAACAACAAAAAAACCCCACGGGAAGGAAGGTATGGAGAAGGCAAGCTGGCAGTGACAGAAGTTAGACAGATTCTATCCCAACTTCCAGTATAGTGCTAAACACTCACAATGACTTTTATAATAGTAAATTGGAAAGTGAGACATATTTACATGGCTTAGTATAAAGAAGTGACAGACCCACTGGTGCAGCTTCCACCTAGCCTTGAAGAAACATCTGATTGGATAACAAGCACCTCTTGTGGTAAGTCATTTATTCTTGTATTTGCCCCCTCCTACCTGAAAGTGGCAGCATGGCTTCCCTAGGGTGTAGGGTCCCTCTCCAGAAGGCAACATGTATCGTCACTGAAAGTGCATTGCCCTGCCTACTGCACCGTCATGGGCCTATGTGGAAATCAGAGGATCAGATGTACCTTGACTGAGGTCTGTGTATTTGTGTTTTACATTACCCCTTTACCATACTTCAGCAGCTGGAACAGAAAGGTTGGTGTTTTGTTTAGTTTGAATGAGAAATTTTGTGTGGTGGAGGTGAGTTCTTGTTGTTTTGAATTATGTAGGTTTGGTTGAAGCTGATTCCTAAAAAAGAATTAGATAACATTTACTTACCAGATGCCAGCAAAAATGCATTGGTTTGAACAGATACGGTAACTAGTAATTTCGTTAAATCCATCCAACTGTGAAAATATATTGACGTGAATAAAAATATATAGACATGAAACGCATTGCTTTTTTTGTTTGAAAAAAATTGGCTTCAGTAAAGAGCAGCTGAAGTTTGAAAATATGCTCCTGAGAAGAAATGTGTTCATTTCCATAAAACATATTGGTGTGTAAATATACAGTATGTATCAGTTGCAGAGCAATATTATAAATTCAGTGAAATTTTGTTCTGTGTTACTGAGTAAGATACACTAAGTAAAAGGAATTGCATGCTGCAATTACTACATATAAAATATGTGTGGGATGAAGTCCCATTTATAAAGCAATTATAAGTGTGAGATATTTTGCTGGCTTTTGGCGGAGCAATAGGTCTGTAAAACAACACTGTCAATGCAATGCCAATGCAAAGCGAACCAAGGTCAAACCAAACTGGTATCATTCTTACAGAAAAGTAGTTAATGTACCCTTTCATTTGGTGAAAATAGTTGCAGAATAGAATAACCAATGGTGAGTGGAAGCAGAATATGTTATTCATAACCTGACCTCTCGTCCATGTAGTTTGTGGAATGAAGATAAAGAAAAATGGTGCTGGTAACATGATTTTCCATACGTTCTAGTTAGGTCCTCCTCCTTCTAAGTGTTTGATAATTAGCAGAAGTGTGTGCTTTCCTGTGTCTAACCATCAACTAAGAAGCAACTACTTTAAGAAATTTTTACTTACCCCAAACCACAAAATTACAGAGCTGTATGACTTTAGCACCTCTTATACCTTTATTTACTTATGATTTAAGTACATATAATGTACATTACAGTTTGCCATTAAAACATATTACTGCATGGAATTAGAGACTAATTGTGTTTTACATACGCTTGGATGAACATGTTTACATAAAACTTAGAATACATCCTAGCTAACATCTTTGAAATATATAATTATCCAATTATCTATTGTTTTGTTATTTCTAGTGCTTTGTAGTTTTTAGTTGCTTTGTGTGTTATTACTTGTAGAAAGATTATGTGATGTGTTGAAAAAAACCTCTCCTGCACCCAGATGAGGTGACAAAGGAGTATTCAAAAACTCAATAAGAAGGAAGATGTTGATTCTGTAGAACGTAATGTCATCCATTTTGCTTTCTTAAGAGCATCTTCAACTAATGACACCAGCACGTTTACAGTTATTTTCTCACATGTTCTGGTATTTTAAAAGGAGGTTCTAAACATATAGATTCAATATTTGGGTTTTTTTCAGACTAAGGTTTTCACAATGGTGCCTCCTTAATAGAAAATATTTTCAAATACAAGTCAAAGTATTCTACCTGATCCAGAGTAAGACTCAAAGAATTGAACAAATACATTGTTTTGCCCTTACTAAAGACTCCTAAGATATTTGTTCTAGTATGTCTGTGCTTTAAAAAAAGGTTTTAAGACTTGATAGGGTCTTTCTGTCATGAATATTTCTTTGGCTGTCTCTGTGAATATCAGCCCAAGGCATAAGCCCCAGGGAAATAAAAAAATCCACATAACTGACTTAATAGATCATAGCCTTTAAAATTTCTACACATTCTGTCTCTACTTAACATTCTCCTAAGAGTTAGATGATCTGACAGTGAAATACAGCCATCCAGCCAGACTGCATTGCTATTGCTCTTTCTAGCAGTGAGAATGAGGTTGCAATTTTGTCAGATGGTGTAATGTTAGATAGCACAATTAGGAGCAGAAAGACTAGACTGTGCTTAGCTTATGTCTAAACAGTTCTGATGCCACGATTGTCCTTACTGAAGACCTACTTGATTGTGTCATGACATGCACACCAAAATTCTCTTTAACCAGGGAATAAGAACAATTGTGTACTCGAGTTTTTGTCCTGACATTCAGTTAGAGCCCTGAGGGAATTAATAAGCCTTAATGGTCCTGATCAGCCTCACCTAGGGTCTTCACCCACATCCATAGTCCCAGAAGCTCTGTTTAAACTGAGCTGTGTTCAAAGGGTGCAGGTTTCTAGCTCAGTCCTACTCCTACCTGGTCATGGAATACTTTGATCCAGATTTCAGTCAATGGCTTGATCTCAGCTTGCCTCATCTTAAGAACATGCCTAGTGGTCACTGGGTCTGATCCTGACCTTGACCTGCAGATTGACTTCACAGTGTGATCTCTGACCTGCTACATTACCATGGCATTGCCTTACAATCTGGACTTTTGGTTGGACTTTGCTATAACCTCTATAAATCTGTTCTTGCCTGAGTACTATGGGCCTGGGCTGTGGCTGTTGAGGCCTCTGTCCTGATGGTCTGGACATCCCTGTGTTCCTGGCTCATTTTTTCTTGGGGAGCAGCCCTGCTCTTGTTCTCTAACAGATGTGGTCTGAGAGAACACAGTACCCAAGAAGTGGGAAATAGATCCAGGTCCTTGGTTTCAGAGATTTGTGTGGTCTTTTAATTTGCTGACACTAGATAATAGAATCAAAGGATGTCACCTAGCCCAAAATAATAGGATGAAAAATAGAGAAGAGAGGAAGGAAAAATATATTCAGACAAGTGCTTTTGGGAGACTAGCTCTAGAAAAAGCACAGGTGTGATGGAAGGTCAGGGTAGAAATAGGACTAGCTGTTGAACGGATGAAGAAGGCTGGAATAACACTGAGGCTGAAATCTGGAAACCTGTTGTTGAGACTCCAGGAGGAAAGGAGTGTGTGATCACCCAGGCAAGGAGTTTAGGACCAGCAGAAGATGATTTGGGAAATAAGAAGCATAAGATAAATCTGAAAACAGAGTAGAGCTTCAAAGAGGAACTGAATCCTTGAGCATAGAAGCTGGACCAAGGAGCCACAGGATGGTGAGCATGAGACAAGACCAGAAAAGAGCAAACAAAGGGAAACTGTGTGGTGATGAAAAACCACAAAAGAAAAGCTGGCAATAAAAAATATCAAGAGCAGAAAAAAAAAAGACATAAAACATAGAAAAAGAAAATCACGACTTTAGTAGTACAACGGACTCAGAATGAGCTGAGAAGCCAGAAGACTGGGAAGTGGAATGATGAAAGTAGCTACTGGTGGATGAGACAGGACTAGGAGAGTAAGAATACTTCAGATTTTAAGACAAAAAGAAGAAATGTCTGTACCCAAATTGCTTTATATAGCCTGAAACTCAATGTAGCTCACTTTCATAATGCATCTGTGTTTAGTAAATATCTGAGATTCATGACAAAATATATATGAGGTTACTGTCTTCTCTAGGAAATAGTAGCTTACTATACTACTCCCTAACTGATGACCTCAAATGAAATGGTGTAAGGTGGATTTAAAGACTGTGAACCTTCTGTAGAAATATCAAAGTGATAACATGTTTTTTTCCCTCATTCATTTTTGTAAATTTTAGGGAAATACATGAATGTACTGTATTTAAGGATCTTACAGATACGAGATTTTCACAATGAAAGAAGTGAACTTGCTGGTTATGCAAGCTTTAAATTACTTCTGTATTTTTATATGGTGAGCTGTAACTATCTCATAGTGCTTCCTTCTGTCTTCTTCTGTGCCTTGTCCATCTGTCATCCTGTTCTACCCCTCCTCCACATAACACAGAGCCTTGGTCTCATTCAGCCCAAGGAGTAGCTCTAGGGATGATTCATGGTTTGGGGGAGAAGGAAGACATTGACAGATAGAATCTCTAGTTCCTTAGTGGAGAAAAATTGGAAAATGTGTAATCAATATGGCAGAGGACTGAAAGAAGAGGAAAAGACAGTCTTAGGGTAATTGAATGATGCCTTTGAGAACTGGATTATGTTTCACTATGCAACAGAGTTCCTCTGGGATGTTAGGTAAGTCACTTAAACCAAATGTTTTTACAGTGGTAATAAATTGATATTAATGCTCATTTTCTCAGTTTCCAACTTCATACCAGAGAGTTATATCTGCAGAAATGTGAAGTACTGCAGACGTCCTAAAGCCAGTGTGAACTGGACTAGGAACACGCAGAGCTGTGTAATGAAAATTTGCCACTTGGAATTAGTGGCTACCTTTGACATTAATCTTAATTAAATACTTCATTATAATGTATCTGCAGAATGAGGAAGAATTAAGGTTGCGTAGGCAATTCTGAGTCCTAGCGTTTCTTAAGTCTTTGATTTTTCAGTTTTTAGTGATGTTAACATGGCTTTGTGTATCTGTTTGGTCATTTATTAGAATTCAGTTATTTGCTTTTCTGCCTTTTCATATTAGCTTATTAGCTTTAATGTAGTTACTCTTTTGAAATATTTGCTTAATTTTTTTTTTCTGTTATATCTCAGAAGTGTAATCATCACAAATGAAGTCAGTGAAAGTTTCAGGCATTTTTTTCCCCTGAAGAGTGTGAATCTCTTGAATCCAATAAATCACAAATGAACACAGACATTGTGATTACTAAGGTAAATAATGTCTTACATGGCTACTTGTTACTGGCCCAAAATATGGAACTGAGTTCACCCATCTTTGGAAGAAAAATAGTGGAAATCTATTTGGAAGGAAATAAACTTGAAGGAATTATGCAAAATGCAGCTACTTGTCAGTCTCTGTTGAACTGTACTTCTTGTTTCAGAGTAGGTGAGAGGTGTTTGTTACTGTAATCGCTACATTCTTTTGCCAGTAAAACTTCTAATTGTCATTGAGCGGAACATTGTTATTTGTGATCACGTTGAAATGTATGTGAACCACAGAAATCTATGAAATACAAACATTTGTGAGTTTGCTAAATTTATTGCTAGGAAGTCTACCACAGATGACACTCTTGTTCTAGTCCTGCAGTATAACAAGTCCTGTTAATGTGTTGTTTAATGAGTAAGCAAAGAAGTGAAGATGACATATTTTTAATGCTTTTTTTCTACATAACAATTCAGTAAAATGTTTCATTATATCACTTGCCATTGTGATATAAGACAAGCAAGTCAGTTTGCTGCTAGGTGGAAAATAGAATTCAGAATAAAAGAAAATATATGTTGCAGTATCTGCAGCCATTAGGAGGTGCATTATTTGTTTTCCCATAGAAAAATTGTAATGCAGGAGATGTAACGGGTTAGCATCCATAATTCAAGTTTCTAGTGCAGCGAGATACAAGAGTTATAAAGGAAAATATTTGTGACAGAGGAGTGCAAGAAACTGTAAAAAGGTTTCAAGGTGCTTGTACTCGTCAAAGCACATCTAAGTTCTCTGATAATCACAAAAGTGGTTTGTGGCAAGTGCATTTGGTTGCCATTAATACTTCAGTTGTTAGATGATGGTAACATGGTAACAGCACTTTAAAATAGTAATATAAAAAGCAAGATTTATGATTCTTATGAGTCTAAGTTATTTCCTGAGCTTTTTATTAATGTCAGGACTGTGTTATAGCCTATTGTCAGTAATTTTTAAAGTGACAGACGAGAAGAGTAAAATGAGTTAGACTGAAAATCAGCCCTTGCTAGAGGCTGTGTATGGAAATAGTGTTAAGTAGGGACACATACGAAATGTCAGTTTTGAAATTGTGTTTCTGGGTTTCAGTTGTCTGAAATGTTTCACACAGAACAGAGATTCTTCTTCTCTTCCTGAATTAATTGGATTATGCTACGACTTATTTTTTAAGATCAGAATGATTTTTATAGTACCAAACCATGGAAAATCACTAAATACAACTATACTACGTGTGTACCCTTAGTTTTTCCTGTGAAACTATAAAGTCTGAAGTTAACAAATGATATCTGAGCAGCAGGCTATCCACTGGAGGCTGGTTTCTTGCCCACAGCAGAACTCAATTTGATTTGCTTCTGTATTTATAGCCTTTGCATTTTACAGAGGGCAAAACAGGTTAATTAAATAATTACAATATTTCACTTTAACAGTATACAATAACTATTTATTATATAAGAGGTAAGTTGAACAGAAAAAATAAGAAACATTGTTTATGTTTATTCATGCATTCCATTCAGGCACCTGCTACATGAGGTATATGGAAGGTAAGAATCTCAGTATTCAGTATGTACTGATATATGAAAATGCTTCAGGATATCAAAACTAATTATCATTATAGCATTCTGAAATACCTGCCTGTCTTTCTTAAAAAAAAACTTTCTTTTTATTTCAGATATTTAAAAAAGCATAAACTTACAGATGAGGGATTCTCCTTGTTCTTCATCATTGTTTCACAGATGACATTTCCAAAATTGGTGACAGATTGTAAATGGGCACCAAGGTTACTAAATGATTCAACAGAATCTAGGAAGATGCAGTTCATTCCTCTTGTGCCTCCTATATACAAGCATACTCTGAGATTGTTAACCGTACACGTATGTGAGACAATTTGAGGTTTGCAGTAGTTGGAGTATGTGGCGTTATTGTCTCTTCATTTATACAAAAGATTATGTACTTTTCTTATGTCTTGTTTGGGTGTAGTTGAGTGTACTCCAGTACTGCTGAAGAAATTGTACAGCTTCTTGATTGTTCAAGTACTTGATTTCAGTCCCTGTATATTGAAGTAGATTTCTAATGTGGAATCAACTTCAAGAGTGATCTTCCCTTAGGAATGAACCTAATCTGTAATTGTTTTGTGATTTGTGCATGTACGTTTGCAGAAGGGAAGCGAATGGGGTATTACTCATGGGAGGTATTGGTACAAACACAGGATTTGGAGGGGTTTCACCAGCAAAAATTCTTATGCAACTGGTTCAGAAGCCAAGGTGATCATGCAGCTGACTATTGCTAAGCATTTTAGACTTTTCAATTTACGATAGTTATGCTAGTTAGCAATTTGAAAAATGGACCTTTCCTCCATACTCAACAAGAGGTCACTGAGTATAGCTATTGTCTTTCATTTCCTTTATAGCTGCCCAGCATAATACAGTAGTAGATGAAGACCAAAATCTCATTTGTTTCAAGATGACCCTGAAGCCAGTGCAAGTGAAGGCACTAGAACAATCTGGAACAACTACTAAGCAACTATATTTTCCTGTAGCTGTTAGGTCTAGTTTTCTTTCCAAGCTTAAGCATGTTCCTGAATTTTCTGGCCTTCATTGCAATATATTTACCAATGTATAACTTTTGATCTCGAGTTTTTATGGAGGTTGTCACCACATCCAGCAGTTTTACGTAGTTTAATATAAGTACACCATTTTTTCATCTTTTACACAGAGAACTGTGCCAAAATTAGAAAGCCAAAGTAGTTTCCAGGGTTTTTAACATGACCTTATGAGAGTTATGCTCTCTTGTATGTTTTGGCCTGGTTTTCTCCAGGGATTTTGGGGAAGTGTTTGCTGTGTGTGGTTTTGCAGTTTATACTGTTTCTAAAGAATTGCTTTAGATTCTCTAATATATGGCTGTTGGACTCCACCTTGAGAGTGTCGGGCAGTCTAATTTGATAAAAATATGTGAGATCTTCATGATGAACATTTGGACAATGTTCTAATATGAGACATGTCAAGTTGAAGTGAGTGTCATATCTTTGACTAATACTGTGCAACAATTGATTTACATTTAGCTAACGCGTTTATCTGAACTGCATAAACTAGCATATAAAGTCAGCTTAATTGAATTCTGGTTGTTATCATTAGTCTTTCACTGTTGGCTAGTCATAAATAAGGCTGAAGATTTACAATTCTTATTATGTCATATGATACAGAAATCAAGTGTCTGACCCCTTGAATTGTGCCAATATAAGTGTTTTGTTTGTCATCATAGACCTTGAGATGCACTTCCAAATATGACCCTGAAATAGGTCTTCCTCAATCTTCATTTTCATTTTGTAGTGTTTTCATAGTCTCATAGTCTGGCTATATGGATCGGTAGTATGATGTAGCAAAGTTGGAGATGTGTGTTCTGTGGTTGCAGACATTCACCCCAAGGATGTTATTATTTTAAAACTAATTCTGTAGGATGGATTACCTGAGGTCCATGCTATTCTGTACTAATTTATGGGTGATGAAAAAAATGAGAAGTAAAAAAACTTGTCTCATTCCCTGAGTTTCTTCAAATTCAAATCTATTAATGTTTTTTTGTCTTAAATAGTTTTTTGGGATGTCATACAAGAGATAATTCTTCCACAGTTTTGTAGAAACAGAAAGTGTTGGCTTGGTTGGGTCACCCTTCAGAACACTATTAATGTAATTTTTCCAACCTTTTAGTCATTCTAACACTTGATTACCAAGCTGATGGTATTAACTGCATATTCATACTTTTGAGAGAAGATGAGGAGGATGTTGCATATTCCTTTTCATTAAGACATCTGCCACTGAATGTACTGCTGTACTGTAAGGGAAGCAAATAGCTAGATAAATGAACTATCTACATAAATATTAAGAAAGTGCAGGATGTTTCTGAGTTTCAGGACTTATCATTTAGGTTTAAAATCTACATGGATTTGCAATTTAAATACCATTTTCATAAAATGATGCTGGGCTGCAATTTAAAAAAGCATACAGATAACAAGGTATATAACCTTAGCCACGTTCATGAACTTAAGATGCTTTCTACCAAAACCATTGAGACCATTCCTATGGTCAAGACTGTGCAGGCACTTAGGTACTTTTCTATAATTCTGACTGTATGGAAACTTTAAGGTGTGCTTACATTGGTGTGTTTATTTTTGATCCTGTGTGTTGTTACAGCGAATCTCCAGATCATCCACACTTGCTGTGCTTTGCATAGCATCATGGAGTGGTCTTGGAAGTGTACAGGCTGGGTTTCTTCGGTATTAAACTGAATCATAAAGCAAGCTTGAGAATATAGTTTACTCACTTCACCAGCTCGTGGGCATTTAGTGCACAAAACTGGACTAAAATGAGTCTAAGGAACCCCTCCCCACCCATCAGTATGATATTTAAAATATTATATAATAATAATTGATATAAATATTATAATAATATAAATAGAATAATAATGCATAAAGAATATGTTACATATACATGTATATAATATATAAATAATGGCATATAATTATATAGTATATTAATATTATTAATAATATAAAATATATATATTTTCAGAATGAACAGTTTTGTTGCAAGGAGTCATTCTTATTATATCTTATTACTCAGCAGCATATGCATATTCTTCCATAAAAGGATTTTTTCAATGTGTATTGAATTGTATCAATTTCATAATTGAAAGCATAATGGGGTTTTGGTGCATTTTAGAATACAGAAGGGGGGAAAAAAGAAACATTAGATTTGCAAAGATTTTGTGGACCTAGAAGGAAATTTTCCTCCTTCATTGATAAATGAACTTTTCCTTTAGAAAGTTACTTGTACTAAATGAAATTGCTTTCAATACCTGTATTTTGTATAGTTTTTAATTTTTCGCAGACTATGGAATATTGTAAATGAGTTAAATTCCCCCTTATTTTCAACACAGGAAAATCAAGAACTATCAAATCCTGGGTTTTCTGAGTAGCAGTTCAAGCTCATTTCAGTCTCAGTAGGAAAACAAGCGTTTTGCTCCTTTTCCCAGTTACAGTAGCCTAAGATTTTCCCCTTATCTCAATGTGCTGCTTGGGTCGTCACTGGAATTTTCAAAGACCTCTCCTGTTGCCACAACCAAGTTGTGAGTAAGTTCTACTTGAGAGCCTGTTTGGAGAAAACTATCACTTGACCAGAAGCAGAGAATCTTGGAAAGCTGAGTAAAAACTGGCAAGGAGCATTAAGATTAGTATGCAGGATTGCTAGAAACAACATAAAAGAATTGTGATAAATATAGTTTAGAGCAAACAAATAATAAATGTTATTATTAATAAATGTTATTATTTGTTTAGAGCAAACAAACAATAAATAAAATACAATAATTATGTCCGTAGACATAATAGACTAATAGGGGTCAAATATAAGGCTAACAGGTAAATGTTAAATGTTTATAAGAATAACATACATTTGTGTTGGCTTTGGCTGGGGTAGAGTTAATTTTCTTCATAGTAGATAGTATGAGGCTATGTTTTGGCTTTGTACTGGAAACGGTGTTGATGATACAGGGATATTTTAGTTATTGCTGAGCAGTGCTAACACAGAGCCAAGGCCTTTTCTGCTTCTCACACCACCCTACCAGTGAGTAGGCTGGAAGTGCACAAGAAGTTGGGAGGGGACACAGCTGGGACAGATGACCCCAGCTGACCAAAGGGATATTCCATGCCATATGACATCATGCTTAGCAATAAAATTGGGGAGAAGGTTGGCCAGGGGTCTGTTGCTCAGGGATTGGCTGGGCATTGATCAGTTGGTGGTAGGCAATTGTTTTCATTTGCATCACTTGTCTTTCTTGGGTTTTATTTCTCTCTTTTTGTTAGTTTCCTTTTCATTACAATTTGTTGTTGTTGTTATTATTATTATTATTGTATTTTATTTCAATTATTAAACTGTTCTTATCTCAGTCCATGAGTTTTCTTACGTTTACTCTTCCAGTTCTCTTCCCCCTATCCTAGTGTGGTGGGAGTGAGCGAGCGGCTGTATGGTGCTTAGGTGCCAGCTGGGGTTAAACCACAACATGTTCCTTGATGCTGTCTTTGCCTTTAGCATCTTCGTGAAGAGAATGGTATGATCTTGGTTGAATGTTGTGGAATGAAAAATTTTATATTGTGGCACTAAGCACTTTAAACAAAACACTTTTTCTTTAGTTTACGTGTGAATGGAGAAAAGCTCTCTTTCAGTTACAGTGGGAATTTAGTGTTCCTTTGGTTTGGAGTCTCATATATTTCCTGGATCTGTAGCTCAAGTGGTGATTCTCTCTCCTTCTCACTTTGTGTGGGTCTCGTCTCTCTTTCTCTCATGCTGCAGAAATTGTGGCTATCCTCACAGCAGTTTAAGACTGCCACTTCACTGACCTACAAATTTGGCAAGAACTTGTTAAGGTATGTACTCTCTTCCTGCTTCCAAATTCAGTCCTCTTTCGTGTATGCTTAAGCTTCCCCACCCACGTAATTTGTAGTGGACCAGCTAGCAATCCTAGAAGTTATTTGTGCTGTTGTCATTTACATTTCATGAAGAAACCTCTATGATAAACCCAACAAGGAAAGATAAATTTATATTTATAGAAAGCAAAAATATTAGAAGATAATACGGATATGGATAACTAGATAGTTCCACTTATAGTTTGGTTTTATTAAAAAACAATCCTTACCTGCTTAGAACTTCATTCACAAAACTAGACAGACTCAGTAGTAGCCAAGCTTATAGAAGGTTGTGTATGATATAGCCTTTTTCCCTAAATCCAGTGTGTCTTTTCTTTCAAATCCAAGCAACCTTCATTAGATTAACACTATAACGAAGTCTACTTGGATTGTGATTTTTCAAATAATTTTTGTAAGTCAAGTTGGGTAATGCTTTTTCCTTTTACTGCAGAAAGTATAGATTTTTCCTGAGGAAAATCTAGCCTTCAAATGTAAATATAGCTATATCTGTTTCTACTTTTCAAATTTCCAAAATCATGGATTTTGACATAAAAATGCTCGTACAGTAGTATGAAGTAAATTATTGTCTTGAAATATATTGACTTGACTCTGCTATATAATTTCTACTGATATCAGTTAAGATTGATAAACTTTCCTTACATTCAAGTAATAACATTACACTTGAGATATTTTAATTTGCAAATTCAGTATCAAATAATCTTAATGAACATTTAGTGAATAGGGAACAATAAGTAGTCCACAACTGAGCAATTGAATTGTCCTGCACTTCACTGGTGTCACTCTCAGTTTATTTAAGTTTATGGAGAAGAATCAGCCTAAGTACATGGTATTTTTTTTGTGAAGGAAATAATTAATATGGAGAACGTATTTCTGTCTTTAACTGTTTAGCATTTCCATTCTTAGATGTGTAAGACATATATTACTGTTCATTATTTCAACATTACACTGTGCAATTCAGTCTTTTGACTATTGTATTGACAGACTAGATATTTCTCTACATTGTTTAAAGAAGAGCTTCCCTTTCTAAGTGATGTCTGTGTGACCTTTTGTTATGGAAGAGTGTTGTTAAAGCATGTCCTGAAGATGTCAGTTGTATAATACAACTGACATTTAGTATCTGTCCCACTTGAAAAAGGCTTAGCAATATATAGTCAATGATGCGCAGATGCATCATCCACCTTCCACATGACTTCACTGAAGTTCATGCTTAAATAATCAGAAATTTCTCTGAAATTGCTGAGAACTTCTTCTTTTGGCAAGAATTTGTCCATGATCGAGCTGTCATCTGGATTTACCAACTTCTTTCCCATCTGGTGATAGCTTTGAGTATGTAATTACTTTTTCCTATGATATTGCTCTTTTATATTTGTTGAGAATTTCTCTGATTTCTATTTGAGGAGCTCAGCACGTGGAGAGAATGTGTTGTATTCCATTTCTGATACTGCGAAAGCTGCATAGGCAGACCTCTGGTAGTCTAAATATTCCACGTCATGAAACTAATCTTTGTAGCATTCAGTGATAAAAGTTACTGTTGATTTTGGTATAGATACTATTTTCCAGAAATTGGAATAATAAACTATGGCAAGTTATTACATTTCTGAAACAGGTATACAGTGTTTCCAACTTCAGAGGGTTAAGAGTATGAAATGGGTTCCTCAAATAGTAAGCATTGCCTAAAAATCAGAGCCAGTGTCATGCTGTGGCACATGTCAGAAAGAGGAATATTAAATGAAAAACCATCTGTTTTGTTGCTATACTAGCTGGTACTTGAAATGCAAGAAAGTTTTCAGGAATGCACCTTAGCAACCTAAAATACGAATGAGCAGAAAAGGAATAGTTTATATTTCCTGATGATTTAGACTGATGAAATAGTGGGACATGAAATGACAACCTAGAGCTGAGTATGTTTCATGCTTTGGGAGAAAAATGTTTTTGCTGATCTGAAATTAGTGGTAATAGTTCTAGTCTGTCAATAGTGATGGACACAGCAGGAAGAACAGTCATTAGCAGTCACAGAACTAATCGCTATTAGGAATGACTCATAAAACTTCCAGTTATAATTGATTAGATATATGAAGGAAAAAAGGAGAGAAGGTAGAATGGTACTTAAAAATTTCAATTAATGTACCAGATTTCTGCATGAAAATTATGTAGTCAAGTTATTGTTATATAGCAGTGTGAATAGTTTGGTATCAGTAGGTAAATCTTATGGAAATCCAATATTCCCATGCCACTTACGTCCCTCAAGATAAGTAGGTCAAAGAATTTCAATGTCTCTCTTCATATTTTTTAGGTGTTTTTCCTAAGTAAGACCTAAGTTCCCCTACCTATTTGAATGGAACATACTTTTGATTGTGTACGTCACGGTGGTTTCCTTCACAAGTTCTTAGTTCTAGTGAAAGGGACAAGGGCTATACAAAATATCCAAATACAGTTTTGCTATAATAATACTGCAGAGGAATTTCTTCTGTCTGATATGTGATGCATGCATTTATGCAGTCCATAATTCAGTATGGTTTTTCATTCATTGAATACTATTCTGAAAGGTTTAAAATTTTATACTCTGCTTCCTGAGAACTTTGCTTGTTTAGTGTTGTGAAACATATTACCGTAGAGAGTAGTAGCTTGTACTTTTTTCCCTTTCTTTTTTTTCGGCCCCGGGCTTGTTGTCTTACACTTCTCTATACTGGATTACATAAGTCATTACTGCTAGTTTTTACAGCACCTTCTCTATTATACTGTCTTTGTTTTGTGTTGATTCACCCTTCATTCTGTGTTTTGTTATCAACATGTTTTAGCAACTTACCTCTCTCTTACATCAGTTGAACAAATCAGGCTGTAATGCTTTTGTGACATTCCTTTAGTAACCTCTTTCCAGCTCCAACTGTTTTCCCAATATATATTAGTTTAGCTGATTTTTATCATAAATTCTGTGATCTCTTGAAGCTAAAAAAATCAAAAAGTGTGTTTTATATTGGAGAAAAATATACACAAACTGGAACTTTGCTGAAATCTTTTATTTTTTCTTTCCACATCCAAATGTACTACAGCCAATACTTCTCATCCGCATAAGCTTCTTTTTCAATATAGCTGCTTTTTTGTATTTTGTCCTTATTAATCTTACAATTAAGCAATATAATAACAGTAAAACTAGCATCATAATGGTTTTCTTCCTAATGATTCAAAGCCTTGGAGAAATGCCGAGGACGCTTTACTTATGTCTTTGTGAAAGTGTATTGTCCTGGTGTCCTTTTCATATCTCCTAAGCATGGTGCAAGAATTCCTGGCTAGTACAGCTTTCAAAGGTACTAAATGAGTAGAAGATGTAGCATATGTTCAAATGTAGATGTTTTAATGGTCCCATTAACTCCTGTGGCCTTTACATGAATTGTTCCGCTGAGGTCGAGTTACACCCCTTCACTGTTCCATGTGAGTGGATGTTCTGGTCCATCTGGGACAACATGATGGATTAGGAGCTATGCAAGCTTATTCTTTAGCTGAAACTTGCTGAAATATCTGCTTTATTATTCAGCCCCTGAATAACAGAAAGCAAAGTACGAGAGCATAGTATTTGCTGTTCAGTGTATAGAAACAATAGGTTTTTATTTTTCGTCAGTTTATGTTGAGTATTGCTATCTATTCACAGAAAACAAAGATACTGCAGGTGTGTGCTGGCTGCAGACTCTTTTAAATATTGATCTGTTAAGCTCTTTACAGCCAGCAACCCAGTATGTAGACTGTCTTAGTTTGAATGGAGGCTCTAGCTAGCTGCTGTATGCCATCAGTGTTTGGACTGGTTGACATAAATATTTACAGTGTCTCTTAGTCAACTAACACTTCTCATTTAGAAAAATAAACAACTGTAACAGTAAGACCATACTCTTAAGTCCTTCAAACAAAGTTCTGTCAAGTGGTAGTAGATGGAAAAAATAGATAAAACAATAAATTCTGATTTAATTGTCTTTTCATACTTCCGCAATTAGTAATATGGAATAGCCAAGAGAAATGGGAAAAAAAAGTTTACATTTAAAACCATATCAAATCACAAAAATAAGATTACCTCATCATTCAATCACCTTGCTTAAATTTGCAGATATAAATTGAAATGGGAAGATTAGATGCTTCAACATTTTGCAGATTAAATTTTGCACAAGTGTTACAGTTGCAGTTTAATTTCAAACTACTTAGTAGTTTCATATGGGTTACCTTTTGAACAGTGTTTTTCATTCTGCAAGGTGAAAAAAAGCAGAAAAAACTGATGAAATGGTTCACCCAATAAAAGCACTTTGAATTTATTTTGTTTTCCACAAAACTAAAGGTGATTTGTAGTGTTGAGTTCCAAATTAGAGCAGTTTGTGACCAATCTTTCTCATTTTCATTACGTGACAGCAGATCACTCAAAGTGAGAAAGCAAATAATTCCAGTGTCCAGATGTCCAGAGAGCAACAAAACAAAGCCAGTCTAGGATTTGTTTGGGTTTTTCAAGACTACGTAGTCTGTACAAGATTACATGTTGAAGACCATCTAGAAACTTGGCTTATTACAGAGTGTGCTTATTGACTTATTACATTTAAGAACAGATCAACACTTTCTGTACCCTGTACTGCTTTCTGCTTGATTTTGTTATGCAAAGCCCTCATGAGAGGTATAATTTATTTTCATTGTCACCTTTCTTCCCTGTTTTTGCTAACACATCCAGGTTTAGCCTGTTCATATGAGAGCTGAAAACTGCATAGGAGGGTTCTAAGATGGCACTGAGGTTCCTTAGTAGCACCTAGCAGAATTACCCTTAGTAGCTTTAAGATTCACCCTCTGGGCAGTGATACTAAAAAGATCCTGAGACAGCGTGGGAATCAGGTAGGCAATAGGTAGTAGATTTAGATGTTCTCTAATGTGGAGATGTAGTATTAGTTACAGAATAACATGCTATTCATATTTACCAGATAATGGTGAAATCTGTTCAGAAATATCTGAAGTATTTGCAGATAGCAACTGTCAATGGGATTTATTAGAATTTTTATTTAGTTGTTGAGTATTATGCATGCACTTAATTTATGACCGTAGATCAACTTCTCTTGATTTCAGCAACTGCTTAACTGTACAGTGATGAAAGACTTAAGTTGTTGATAAATACAAAATAAAGAAATTCAAAGTCCAGGCTTGAGTAAAAGCAGCCAATGGAAGAACACTAAGTCTGACTTTTCATGTAGAATTATAGAAATATGGCAGTTACCCAATTATGTAATTCCAGAGTTCCATCCATCTCAGTCTCTTGGTTTCAACAATGGCCAGCGGCAAATGTCTAGTGGAAGAGGGCAAGGCTGGAAATATGATGATCTTCCTCATGATACCTTCCTTCATTTCTTAGGAGTTAGCAATTTAAAAATTTCCTGAGACGGAAGTTATATCAAAACTGTCTTGTTAACATCCTCTCAGTGGAGTTTTGCTGCAACTGTCTTTATTCTGTGGCAAAATCACCTGTTGTTTGGAAAGTGTGGCATGTCATACTATTTTTATTTGTATTAAGCCCATTTCTTGTTCTTGTTTTAAGTCTGCTACCTGGTAATTTCATTGGGTGAGTAACACTTTACTCGGTTCATCACCCCGTAATGATTTCTTTGTGCCTTGGACAAGCATTCCTTCGCTCATCTACTCCAAGCTAAAAGTTCCCATTCTGTTCAATATCTCTTTGGTAACAGAGTGTACTGTGCCTACAATCTTCCTATGACATGCTTTTTCCAGTTCTTCTGTATGCTTTTCAAGAAGCAGTGGTCAGACAGATAGTGTTCAAAATGTGGGCGACCGTAGATACATACTGTGCCATGTTGTGGTTTTGTTTTGTCCTCACTTCCCTTCTCAGTATTTTCTAATATTTCTTTGTTGCTACTTAACACCGACTATCAGTGTTTCAGTAGAAAACCAGGCAGTGACTAGGCAGTGCCTGAATGGAAATTGCTTCTCTCTGTGTATTTGTGTACATATGTTCTGGGAAAGGGGAGGAAGAGGCTGTGTGCATATATAGTATGTAGGGGGTGGTTTTGTTACTGGAACACATACATTCTTTTGCATTTACTGATACTGAATTCCATTTCACATCTTACCATGTAATTTTGTATGAGATTCTTCTGTAACTACTAGGAATCTGTTCTAGCTTTGACTCTTCTGGTTAATTTTGCGACACGAAGGGCTTTTTCACATCATTATTCAGCTATCCAGTCCTCTATAAGCAAATCATAGTCATGTTTTGTTTAGAATTAGTCCTGGAATATCCCACTTTCCAAGGCTGCTTTGTTTCTACTATGATACTGTTTTTCCTGGGATTTTTTTCTGCCCTCCACTGTGGTTTATCTGATTTTTTCGATAGTATATTTGTGTGTATTTCCTATTGTAAACAATCTTTTATTCATTTAAAAAAAAAAAATTTCCCAGGCCGTATTTTTGATGCTGTGCTTAGTATTATCATAGAATAATAGGATAGCGTTCTGAGGTATTGCAGTTTATATCAGTTAAATGACATATTTTTTTATCTCGTGACACTTAACTCACACTTATTTATTTTACTATGGACTCCCCAGGGAAGTGGTCACAGTACCAAGCCTGTCAGAGTTCAAGGAGCATCTGAACAACACTTTTAGACATGTAGTTTAGTTTTAGGTAGCCCTGCGAGGAGCAGGGAGTTGGATTCAATGATCCTTATAGGTCACTTGCAACTTGAGATATTCTACAATTCTGTGTTTTATTTGACTGAAGTTTCATATGTAAGGCAGTGAGAAGATTTAGTTTGGACTTCAGCAACACTATTCAGAAGCTAAACATTTAAATTACTTACCAGTATTTTGAAGGAGGACATGTCTGATCAAGGGTTGATGTTTTTAAAATGGGCAATTCCTTCGTATCAAGGTTTAATAAACTACTGTGATTCTATACCTTGCTTTCGCTAGAAATGCTTTCTTAATGTGTTTCAGTAATGTAGGAAAAAAGATTATCTGTGATTTTTTTTTTCCTTTACTTCTCTAATAATACTTTTAAGTACATAATATTAATTATATAACCTTATATAATTACTGCTGGAGCAACAAAGAAAATACACTCTGTGTTTTGAAAGTATAAGAAGATACAACCTTAAAGAATGCTTTTATTTACATTAAGATACTGCAAATCACCATATTGTGTCGATAATAAGATATTGCTTGGACCTTTTTTCACTTTTTTCTCTCTTCAGCTGTTCTGCATATTTATTAGCTTCTTATCAGAGATACATTGAATATAATTTTCAAATGGGAAAATAAATGTTTTCCTATTTTTCTGTCATGATAGATGTAAAGGAGCGCATTTTCTGCATGGTGTACAGGGAGTTAGGCATGCAATTTCCATTAATAATGAACCATGAAGAAAATTTACCCTTGAGAGGGACATGTGTAGGCATCACAAACATTAATCATAAAAGTTGTCCAGCATTCCTGACCTGCTTTCTTATCCACAAATTATATGATATATAAGAATTTAATTGCACATTGATATAGTTGGAATTCAGATGTTTCACCTTACAGAAAGAAATGGCATTGTATGAAGTCAGCAAGGCTGTTTCCTCTGCCGTATCTGCCGTGGAGTTTAGTAGACAGACAGACCAAACCATTCCCCTTACATTTGCAACTTGTTCATTACTAGTGTTTACTTTAAGATTTCATACATGTGCTTTTCAAGCAAGTATTAAGCCTATTATTTTTGCTGTCAGAATACAGGTCTGGTGGTTTATTAGGGAGCCTGTAAAACTTGAATTTGTCACTTCGTATGTAAACTACTTCTCTTAGGATTTTGCTAGAATGTCACCACTTTCTATACTTAGGTAGGAGTATAAGGGTGCTTGTTTCCTTCTCTCCTCATCTAACAAGCTGTCCGTCTGCACAGTTAGGCAACAATCCTGTAAATATTCATGTATATATTTTCCACTGTAACAAGTGTTACGAAGTTCAATAGGATGCACAGCAATAAAGTTGAGACTACATGTTAAAATATGAAGAGTTAGGGGCTTTGGCTTTTAGTAGACTGGCAAGGTCTGTGAGAAAATCCTGTAACCTTGCTGGAAAATGCATTTTCTTTTGCTGACTCACATTTGTAGCTGTCCCTTTCCTGGGCCCAAGGCGAGAGAAATTATAGCCAGCATTTTTTAAGTGAAAGTGTCTCAAAACAGGTTAAAGATCTAATTCCAAAAAGTAGTACATATTGTTTTTCAAAATGTTTGTAGACTAGGTTAAAAGCAAAGCTAGTCTCTGCAGTGTCTGAAGAGGTAGCTAGAGCAATCTTAAATTAGTTTATGAAGCCATGTTTTTATTCCATATTAGACTTATTCTCTTTCCATAGGTAAAAGGAAGATGAATACAAATACCCTTTTCTTTGAACTTGTGTTAAAAAGTGGGCTTTCATTGCATTTTGTGTGGACTTGCATTTAACTTCAGTTCTGGCAGTCATGAAAAGTAGGGCTTTTGAAAAGTAACACTGATTACATTAGCGTTAATATAGATTATTTTTGTTATAACATACAAAGTATGGGGTTTTGTACTTTACAACCTGCCCTGGTGACATAACATTTGATAACTTACTTACAAACTATGGATTCTGTATTAGATCTCATAGTTTGATTGATTGGCATCTTGAAAGAGAATAAGGATTCAGCTTTTTTGGAATGTTTCACGCAACTGGTAGAAGAAGTCAAGCAGAAACATTGGTATTTAAGAGTGAATGTTTTTTTTTGCTACTGTATTTATCTGGTGAAAAGAAAACCCTTAAAGATTCTCAGGTGAGAAGGGTGCAACTATTTCCATAAGCGTGCTTGATTTTTAGGGATATCACCCAGTTTAGTCTTAAAGCTACCACTTTTTCACACTATCTTTTATTCTCTAGCTTTTGGACTTTTACTTCAGAATAGAAAAATGAAAAAGTTATAAATAATATGTTGTTTTTGAGTGCACCCACTTCTTCCTACAATGTTGTTGCTTCCCCTCCAACTTGAGTTGGTTTTGTTGAGCTAGCTTGAATGAGTTAACGCAGGGTTCAGTTACTTGAAGACATCAGTCTTTCTGCAGAACTCAGGAAAAAAATCTTCATGCGTGGAATTGATATCAAACAATTCAGACTTGACCTTAAAAAAGAAGCAGTACTTCTTTTCTGGCTAACCACTTTCTTCACACCACAAGAGCAGGCATAAGTTTGGAATGAGTAATGCCATGTAAGTGTCTAGATTCTGAGCTGGCCGTCGCTGAAGAGTCAAGCAATAACAGCAACCTCCAGGTAGCATCATTCTCAATTGCTCTGAGAATTATTTAGGAAAAATAACAAAATAATACTGTTTCTATACCAGCACACTAGTCTGAATACTGTACCTCCTATTTCAGTGAGTTACAGAACACTACACATGCTCCAGTGAGTCTCAGTGAACAGAAGGGAGAACTAAAAAAGACAGGCGAATAACATTTAGCAGTTTAACTGCCTATAATCTTACCACAGTTTTAACAGATGGCTTTCATAGTGTTACTGTGCATTGCTAAAAAGCTGGCATATAACCTCAGCACAGTTAAATTCCAGTATTGCATTAAATACGTGGTGTATTCACTATGTGGGAGTGTGTATATAAACATATTACCTGCTTGGAAGATACATCATATAAAAAGTCAGCATTGAAAATTCTTATGATAACAACATAACTCTCTTGGTATTAAATACCAGTGTATCTTGTTAAGACACTGGCAAGATTCTTGCCATCCATTCATACAACTGCTTTTGGTTTCTTGCCCCTGGCCATTATATCCCAAGACAGAAGTGTTTCAGAGAAAGAATAGGAAAAAAATTATTGAAGAGACCCATCTTTCTACTAGCCATAATGCTGTTTGTATTTGTGCCTCCTGTAAAAAGTGTAGTTTAATATATGGATGCTTAAATACAGGCCTGTCGTCAGCAGCATGTGTTTTGTGGTCATTCAGTGGAGGTAATAGTCCTGTACAACAATTAGGGAACAGCAGGGGCAGTTGTGTACATGTTAGTGCAATCACACTGGTTACAGATGTCTAAAGCTTCCCATAGGTGGAAGCTTTAACATCTGTGATGGTTTCAAAACAGGGAACTAGAGGCAGTAGGTAAAAGTTGACCAAAAGGCAATAGCAGTCTACCTGTCCTGAAAGCAGAAAGGAAGAATATCCCATGCTGTAATACTGTAGCTAGGACTGAGCAAATGAGATGAGAAACATTGTGGGAAACATAGACAACAGAAAAACAAAGGGGATGGATGTGGAGTTTAAAAAGACACACTGCATGCCTGCTACCTATTTTTTTATTTAGTAATAAATATACATTTTTCTACTTTTTAATAATGTATATGTTTTTTGACTCAGACAACATAATTAGCTACACGGGGTTATTAGTGTATTTGTGTATGGGGAAGCTTAGGAAATGCATAGGGGACTTCCAGTCCCTCTCTGGTGGATTTAAGAGGGGGATTCAAACTTCTAAAACTCAGAAGAATCAAGGATAAGCCTGAAGTATTCCCTGTCAAGAAACTGTAGTGGAAATGTCCCCTAGACTTTTGACATCTAGGTGCTTCTTTCCTCCAGCTTTACAACAAGCCAGTCCTGGCAACCCTTCCTACAAAGCTGGCAACCGTATTGAGAGGCACTCTCACAGAATGTTACCTCTTCCGTAGCCAGTTTTCAGTGGAATCAAAGCCACCCTAACATTATGCAGAGAAATCACAGTTTTGCTTTCTTTTAAAGGTATGAATGAGGTTGTCTTGGGAAGACAGTAGTCGTTTTCCATTGTTTCTTTTAAAACTGAAAACAGATTTCCAGTATTGTGTTCTGTTTCAAAAATTGGAGACTGAACTGAAGAGATAAAAAATGTCATGGCCAGGGAAAGCTGGCAGAAAAATTAAAATCAAAGAGGGATTATGTGGGAGTTCAAACACGCACAGATATAGATTTGAATTGTTAAAATAAATTCAAACTTTGAGCGAATGACTGGAATACTTCAATTGAGAAACACCGAGAGAAAAACTGAAGAAGGAGATCGTGAGTACTGTTGCTGCTCACATTGCCTTCCATTGATCTGTTTTCCTTTGATATTTTCTTTTCAGAATTTCCCGCTTACTTTTTGAAGCCTGGAAAAACATGACCACTTCCCTAAATGCCATCTTAACTTCATTCCAGTGAATTTAACTGGAAGTAGCACCCAGTGAGATGAAAAACAAGTACAGCTCCAAACCCACTGCTAATACCACTGGAGCTTGTTATATGCAGAGAATTCATTACCTGTAGCTCAGCAAAACATCAAGACTAAAATCTTAGTTAGGCTGACTTGAAGAATTTGGAAGCTGATTCTACAGTGCCCCAATTTGTATGAAGCCTGACCTGTGAAATTACACAGAGTTGGGGAGTAAAGTTATTTGTAAGACTAGACAATTTTCAGGTTACTGAGCCACTTGAATCAAAAATATCATCTTTGTGAAAGAATTTCACCGCAAAAGAAAGACCAGAAGATCCAACCTCATGCTTTTTTACATGTTAAAATTTATAAAACTCTCAATAGATGAAAACCTAAATCTAAAAAACTTAGAAATTCCTATCTTTATGAATTTTAAGTATTTCTGTAACTAGAAATGCCACTAAATAAAAAAAAGACTGTAATATGTATTTTGATTGTGCAAAAAAGATGCTGTCAGTGTGTGAGAAGGGCTGTCAAGGATTCGTAGGAGGAAAGAAAGTAGGAATGAAGAGGAATAACATATTCATCTATAGCTGAAAATCATGTTTGATTTTTCTTGATAATTCAGTTGTCCCAAATGTGAATTCTCAGCTTTTGCCAACTCAATATAAGAAAGAAAATGAGAATCATAGCTCCAAATAGAGAATAATGAAAATAAAGCATTCATCATTCCAAACTGACTAGAAAACAGCAAGAATAAATCAGACAAAGCAAGCATTGTGGTAACTGTTTTACGGTGTTATGCTTCTTTACACCTGTTATTAATTGAATGACAATTCCAATTTACGGTGGGATACCCAGGTAATTTGGATTGAAAATGAAAGATACTTGTGGTAAAGGAGTTTGGTACATACTGCTGAGAAGTGGCTACTGATTTAAGGAGCAACTTCTTGCTGGACTCAGAAAGCAAGTTGCTCTTTTCTGTCCCTTTCTGTCCCCTTTTTGTCCCCTTTCTCTCCCTTTTTTCTCCCTTTTCTCTCCCTTCCCTCTCCTTTCTTCCTTTCATTTAGAGTTACTAAAAATTAGTTAATGAATCTTAACTTCGGCCCAGGATTTTAGCTGCCATGGTACCTGAAATCCCGAAACACACTGACTTCCTGATCGCAGCAGAAGTGTCACGACAGGAGACCTGTGCTCAAAAGTTGGAAATTCTGGTGAACAAATATACCTGTGGTGACATTTACGAGTAGAATCTATTCAACATGAAAAATATCCAGCTAAGTTAATAGTATGGCTGACAGAATTTGAATAGTAGAGTTAAGCCTATGTATCTTTGATTTCATTAGGCTTAAATCTTGAAGGATTTGCCATTCCGTAACATATTGTTTGAAGTTATCATAATTTTAGGTATTACATGAAATGTTTCTTTTTTTGCATGTGTATCAGCTGTAGTTGCTGTAGGCATGCTATACAGTCTATTGGTAAGAACCGTATGCATTCGTAGAACATTAACTTTGATTTTCAACATGATATACAGAGAAGATCCTTCGCTCAGCTGCATAATCATCATATACCAGAGAACCAGCTATACAGGCAACAATAAAATATTAAGTAACTTTTGTAATAAACCTACTATCAACCCATTCTTTTCTTTCACAGTCTTGGAAAATAACCATGACTCTGCAAACACTTTTGTTTCTTTTAATGTTTCGTTTCTTTTGGATTTAGACTGCGTGTTGACTCTGCTGTTTGCTCTGGATAACAGCTGTTCTTGCTGAATTGGTTGTTTTGGTGTCATCCTTCTCTGCACAGGATTTGTTTGCTATCTCTTTTCCTCTGGAGACAGGGTCTTACTCATGATACTCCAGAAGTTTTCATTTTGTGGATACATCCTCCTATGTCTATTTTTCATACAAGTGAGGTCACTCTGTCGCTATTCCTTTTACATATGAAAAGAAAATAAAGGAGAAGACAAAATTGCCTTAGTAAGTTTGTCTTCCATTGCAATTCACTGCAAAGTGATGTGGCATGCCAACAGCAAAGATCCTTAATATCATGACTTTATGATCAGATATAGATTTTAATCGTTAAAATAAATTCAAACTTTCAGCGAATGACTGGAATACTTCAATTGAGAAGCACTCAAAGATAAGTAGATGTAATCTGTACGCAGGCTATTACACAGTTTAACAAAAGTGCAGTGGTAGATTAAGATTTGACTGACAATGAAATCAGCTTTACTTTCTGTTCCAGCAGACAAGTGATAACTTAGACTGTCAAAAGCTGAAACAAAAACTGGAGGTATGAGCTACTGATTTATGAAAAATCTATTTAAGAAATCATAAATAAGCTGTTAGGAGGCAAAAGGTCATAAGAAGTGGATCAGTGGACAAACTTTGTTCAGAAATACAAGGGCTATTCAGAAAGAAATATTGCAAATCTAAAAGGAGCTTTACTCACTCATTAATGATTTGATCATAAAAAACCCTGAAATGATTCAAAATATACATTTTAACTCAAATATAATCTTCATTTCAATATATAGCTAAAAAAAGTAAGAAATTCATCAGTAGCAGAGACAAATGCCTAAATGTATGGAAAGAAATGCTTTATGAAAATATTAATGATTAAATGGAAAGAAAGTATAACCACCCCTGAATTGCTTCTGGGAGTTATCGTAGCAATATAAGACTCAAAATTACTTCAAGAGATTCTCTTATTCTATTCAGTGACAAAAAAAATAACTGTATCTAACCTCTCTCTGTGGTTTTTTTTAGCAAGTTATGAACTTGTTCTGGTATTTCAACATTTATTGTTAGAAAATATTCCTCACAGTGTCCAACGTACATCTTTGCTGTAAATGAAAACTATTTGTCGTTGATCTTCTACAATTTCCAATCAAAAAGATTGATTATGAACCTGGGCATAGTGCCATTCCTGTATTTGAAATCAAGTCCTCCTCGAAATCTTCTCTTCTGGGCTGAACAACCACTGTTCTTTCAGTCTTTGTTCACAACCATGTATTTTTAAGCCCATTATCAATGACAGGTTTGCTCAGTAGTGAAAGCATATGCTAATCTCTGTAGCCTCTGAAATTATTTTAAATCTATTGCATAACAACTATTATTTCTTTTTGTAGTTACTAATACTGTGATATACATTGGAAATAATCGTTTAATTTAATGGGATTTTACAAGCTGTAAAATCTTCTTTAATGCTGACTTATTTATCTATTTTCTTAAATCTAGGAAGAATAAGAGTTAAATTTAAAATACAGTAGAGATGAAAACTCTGAGAAGTAACTATATAACATCTGAATTACCATTCTGCAAATTTCCCGACTGATATTTTAAGCTCCTAGAAATTTGGAAAACAGGATTGTAATAGTATTTTATGCAGGAGGATCCTAACAAAAGTAACTCGTTCTGGGATTTCCTTTATTTACACCAAAGTATACTTGGTATTCTGAAGTCAGTGATATGGCAGTGTATAGGTGAAAGTATTAAGCCTGCATTCAGCGCTTACGTTTTATACAGCATGGAGGATAACAATAGCAAAAAGTAAGGAGACATGCATGGAGAGAGAATGAAGTTTACCAAACCCCAGGATACACAAACTGCGTAAGTTCTAGACATTAACTGAATATTAATGCTTTGGCAAATGTCAAGCCTTACTGCACGAATTCATGTCACTGGGCATTTTTACGCTCTCCCAAAATATTTGACAAATTGTGGATATACTGGAAAATCCATTGATTATTTTTTCTTTGATCTTGCTTCATGTCTTCCTCCTCTTTCTTAAAATGTTTCTGAAGTATGTGAGTCCCACTTGCTTTTTGATGAGTGCAGGTTCAGCTTTATATTGCAAATACAATGGTTTTTAGGCAGTGCTGTGAATTTTTTGTTATACTGCTGACTTGTGAATTTATACTTTGGAATTCTGTCAGTTATGACATCCACTCTGTGCAGTCCTTCCAGTACCTCCTCTACTTTCTTCTGGAAAAGTAAGAAGAAATAATCTCCTTCTTCTGCATATGAGATGCAAAGGACATTTACAAGAATCAGCAACTGCCCAATGACATGCTGCAGGTTGCCAGACTACTTCTCTAATCCGACTTCTTTTGCCAGTGCGCCACTTGATCACCTCATGCGGTCAGTATGGTACCCTGAATGTCGTATCACCCAGCCTTTAGTGGTGGCTGTAGTATTCCTACGATAGTACATTATTAAGATGTTTGGACATATAAAAATTCAGTTTCTTTCCTGTATTTTTCTTTGCCGTAGCTATCACTGAGGTGATCGATTTGGACCCATTTGTCTTTCTGCTCTTCTCCTGATTTGCACTTTGCATAGAAAAAATTTCTTCTTTGGTCCTTTTTGTCAGAAGGAGGTGGTGCGAGTAAGCCGGCTGCTTTTTATTCCACAGTGACCTCTAAGGTGCTCCATGCCTTCATCACGTCTGCAAATTTGTTTGGTATAGCACCCCAATGATTGTGTGCTTTCCCCGGAGTAAATACAATTTTGGTCAACTTCCGTAGCTTTGTGATACTCAGTGTTATCCCTGCAGTGCTGCTGTCGTTTGTATTATGCAGTTCTCCCCCACATCCTGTGCCTGCTGTGCCTGCGCAGCCGGCCTTGCCTGACCCCTGGCCTGCCGTGTCAGAGTTCTTGCCAAGCTCCATCTGTATTACCTCGAAGGAAAGCTGTTGAATTGTGCACCTGCGCCCATTTTGAATATCTGAAGCCATTTTGCTGCTCCAGTGAACATTATGGCATAAACAGAATCCTTTTTTTATTTTTTTCTTTCTGTTTTTTTTTTTTTTTAATAGAACTAATTCTGGAAATTGATCCCTTTTTGTGCCTTTTTGGAGAAGTGAGTCATACTCACACTACTGTACTGTATCATCGAGTATACTGTGGACAGCTATTTGGGTAATGTAGTTCAAGTTTCAGATTTTACCTGCACGAAGCTGTAGTTGATGCAAGCATCACCCCTCTCCTGCTCTTAGCCGCCCATTGGTACAGTTCTGTGCAACCTGAGCCCTGCCTGGCTTTCTGGCAGCGCCTCTGCCATGTCCTCTTGGCTCTACAGATCTCTGGAAAGATGTCAGTCTTTGTAGGTGCCTTTGTGTTGGGAATGAATTATATTCCTTGCCAAATAGTGTCTCCCTGTATTCAATTGTTGTTGGAATGTTTGCTTATGTACCTTCTTTTTTTCAGGTAGAAACTTGTTTTGTTTCAATTCTATAGAGATTTATTGATTAATCACTTGTTATCATTGATTAGTCAATCATAATTAAGCAGGTCATAACATGCCTTTAAATATTAATAATTTGCATACATGAATATTTAGTCTTTTCTTAATACCTAGAGTAGATTGATTATCCGTGTTCTTTACTGTTAACTGGTATAACTTGTATGCTGTTTTTCTCTAAAATGTATTCATAATTTGAAATTGTTTACCTGTATTTTTTGAACATATTCTGTGTCAATTTCTTTTTGAGCTGCAGCATAGATACTTTTCAAGTGAAACGGCTTTCATGATGTTTTTTGTTCTCTTTTTTCTCTTCTTTTTCTTCTCTCTGTGGCTTGACAGCTTGTGTCTGGGTTGGCTACCCACAGCTCAACCCTAGCTGTCCAGTTTTCTGGGCACTCCCATTTTCCCCTGTTCAATTTCTAGGAAAGGCACGCTGAGGAGTAGGTATTTGACTTTTGACACAGATATAGTGTTAACATTAAGGCTGTGTACTTCTTTCACAAGAAATTTACCTTCCTTCTATTTGCTGCCTTAGAGAGTACTTTTACCATTGAGATTTTGTCAATTTTAACTTGCTGTTTGTTTGCTGATTCATATTCATACTTAAAATGAAGAACAGTCAATATAGTGCTGTTTTTTTTTCTCTTCATTCCTATTGTTTTCTCTTCAGACCTCTCTCACCTGCAGCCGTGCAAGCTGTTCTTTTGTTTTGAATCTTTTGACCTTCATATTATAATATTGGGTCTCAGTGATTCAGAATCACTTCTTATATTTAAAATGATAGACTGGATACTGTTGTACACCTTCTTGGAACTGTTGAAGCTCTTGGCACACAGCTAGGTCTAGTGAGGATATACTGACATTTCTGCTTTAGGGAAAACATTTATTCTTCCAACACTTTGTCAAAATCTCTAGCTATCATGCTATAGATAGAACAATTTAATTTATTCCTGTGGCTTTTTAGTCTCTTGCTATTCCTTGAAGCTTGTTCCCCCGTTGATGGAACTTCTGCAGCACCTTGTTTCTTGTCCTGTAACTTTCTCTTTTGCCCTTTCTGCTGATGTCAGAACTGGTTTTGAAATCCTGACTTTGATCCTTTCCTTACTGAGACTCTAGGAGAAGTCAGTGGACAGGATATGCAGTGAATCCCTCTATAATTTTTTTTGTCTGCTAGGCTTGTGTGATTTATGTACAATGCTGTTCTCTTCCTACTCGTGCTGTCATCATCTGCCTTAATAGCAAGGTTATGACGATGGATGCTATTATTAGTCTCATATGCTTGCATAGTATGGAACCATTATCATCTCTGTGGAAGAAAGGGAACTGAATGAGTCAAACATACGGGTTTCAGAGGAAGAGCTCTATGAGTCACAGTGCTTTATTCTTCTGTCTTTAACTTCTTAGCCCCCTCCCCCAGTGTAAATTATCTTATGACATTTCTGCGCTGCTTATCCTATTGATTTCTGTGATTTGAAAATATTCCTTGAATAGTTCAAACAGTTGCATCTACGATTCTTTTTGTTAAAAATCAAACTCTAAACCTTAATCCATATTAGTTACTGTTATCTAAAGATAATAGCCCTAAATAATGTATCAGTTCTGCTGTGACTAGCTTCTCACATGGCTTCTCATTTTGAGTGCTAAATTCCTTTAGAGTGAATTTCCTCAGATGGATGACACATTTTAATTCTGAAACTATATCAATATAATATATATTTTATCTAATTATATTTTTTATATATGTCCTGGGTTCAGCTGGGATAGATTTAATTTTCACAACAAGCTGGTTGGGCTGACCCAAACAGCCAATCAAATGGGATATTCTATACCATGTGATGCCATGCTCAGTATTTAAGTGGGGCACTGGCTAAAGGAAGGGCTTTTTGCTACTCAGAAGCAAGCTGAGCATCAGGTGATGAGAATGCTGCACGCTGTATATGCTTTTTATCAGTATTATTGATTGTTGTTTTCTTCTCCCTTTGCCATTCTGTTAAACTGTTCTCACCCCAACCCACAAGTTTTTTGCCTTTTTCTCCTTCTGATTCTCCTTGCCATCCTACCAGGGAGGGGGAAGGATTGAGAGAGTAACTGCGTGGTTCTTTGTTGCAAGTTGAGGCAAAACCACAACAATTTATTATTTATATTGGGGGGAAAAAAGGAAAGTGCTCTTCCTGGGACTTAGGAATATGGCATTTTATTGCCAATAGTGTGATTCCTGTCATATAAGTGGTTTTCCTCTCATGCCTCTTTAATTCTATGTTAGTAAGATCCTATATTAAAGTAATGCAAGTGACAATGTCCATTAAAGAATATATTACTGGAAGTTTTTTTATCAGTTTTAGAGTTTTCTCAGATCCAGCGCTAGTGAAAATTTGTCTCAGTTGTCAATGTTAATTAAGCCAGATACCTAAAAAGTCAATGAAGCAAAGACCCAAAACCCCAAACATTTTGGAAGGCATTTGAAAAAAGACAACATGTCCAGCAGATTATATAGACAATCAGAGATTTGCTTTGAGGCATGGAGTTAAATCCGGTTGGCAGCTGGTCGCAAGTGGTGTTGCCCAGGGCTCAGTTTTGGGGCCAGTATTGTGTCATATCTTTATCAATGATCTGAATGAGGGGGTTGAATGCTCCCTCGGTAAGTTTGCAGATGACACCAAGGTGGGTGGAAGTGTCGATCGGTAGGAAGGCTCTGCAGAGGGATCTGGACAGACTGGATCGATGGACAGAGGTCAATTGTGTGAGGTTCAACAAGGCTAAGTGCAGGGTCCTGCATTTCAGTCACAACAACCCCATGCAATGCTGCAGGCTTCGGGAGGAGTGGCTGGAAAGCTGCCCACTGGAAAAGGACCTGGGGGTGCTGGTCGACAGATGGCTGGACATGAGCCAGCAGTGTGCCCAGGTGGCCAAGAAGGCCAACGGCATCCTGCCTTGTATCAGGAATAGTGTGGCCAGCAG
>Ga0065711_1029836_pt1 | contig 34656 bp, 22 predicted proteins | sample Hoacrofraction12_FD_59098 | JGI IMG/M metagenome (GOLD analysis project Ga0065711, IMG submission 59098) | Hoatzin crop microbial communities from Cojedes, Venezuela - Epithelial fraction 12 v2 (version 2) | ecosystem: Host-associated > Birds > Digestive system > Esophagus > Crop | place... | reverse complement strand
TGACAGGTCGGTAGTTCCCAGGGTCTTCCTTTCTACCCTTTTTGAAAAGGGGCACAATGTTTCCCTTTTTCCAGTCACTGGGGACTTCCCCTGACTGCCATGACTTTTCAAATATCATGGAGCGGGGCTTGGCAACTACGTCAGCCAGTTCCCTCAGGACTCTGGGATGCATCTCATCAGGTCCCATGGACTTCTGTACATTTAGATTCCTCAGGAGGTCCCAAACCTGGTCTTCACTTACAGCTTGAGGGATTTTACCCTCCTGGTCTCCTTCATGCCGTCCATCGACTCGGGAGGGGTGAGGAGAGAGGTTGCCATTGAAGACTGAGGCAAAAAAATTGTTGAGTACCTCAGCTTTCTCCTCATCTGCTGTTACCAGTTTGCCGGTCTTGCTCATGAGCGGGGGTGCACTCATATACAGGGGAGGATGTTTCAAAAGATCTTTGTATTGGAAAGTGTTGACTTATGAACTGGTTTTCACAAATTCAAGGGAACCAGAATGGTTGGTTATTTGGACATTTCTTTCCATGTCAGAAGAAAAAAAGTAACTTCCTAATTCCTAGAGAAAGGAGAATCTCGTTGCCATCCACTTCTAATATGCACCTACTAGACAATTAAGAGACCTGAATTTGCTTGCATTTCACTTATACAAATTAAAGTTAAGTGGACATTACAGTGAAAATTACTTAATGGAAAAATCTGCCTTGAAGGGACCTTCTAATGGAGAAATTATTTTCCCTAGGTTTGCAAGAAGACATTCCTATTTAATATTGATGTAGATTTTTTTGAAAAACATTTATGAGTGAAGATGGTAATACTGATATGAATCAGACTGGGAGATAATCAAGTGCTTGATGCAGCCACAAAAATGAATGGTATATAGTAAAGAGAAAGGGTAGTAAAGGGAAAGTGTAGTAAGGGGAAAGCCACATGGATTCGTTTTGCAATTACTGCTAAAATGAGGCATCCCAGAATCGTGCCCTGTGTGCGTGTGTATCAGTTATCCCTGTACGTTTTCTTAGCAGTGCTGATTTTCTCTCCACCTGTGTCTTTCGATTGTGGCTGGAGCTCCCTGCCTCTGACTAGTGCAAGGCGCTGTAAGTGCAGTCAGCTGAGATCTGGTCACACAGAGTCACGACTTCCAGGTTCGATCTCCCGGTTGGCTTGATTCTGCCCGAAAGTTTCAATGAATAAAGAAAAAAACCCAGCCTCGAGTGAACTCTGAGCTGCCGTGTTGCGAGGGCTGTTCCTGGGGGGTTGCTCTGCGGTGGTTGCTGCGCGGCGTCCCAGCCCAGCAGTGCGCCTGGATGAACTGCAGCCAGCTGCAAGCACAGCCGAGGTCGCGCTCAGAGCTTGCAGTTCAGATGGCACGCTGGAGACCCTGCCGTGCTTGCCCCTTGTACCTGGAGCTTTCTGGCACACGCAGAGAGTGAAATCCCAGCCTTTCATCTCCTTGGGGTCATGAGGGCTCGCAAACGTGTTACTAGCTCTAGAGATTTTGTGCGCTGTGTAAGGCACAGAATCCCTGAATCTCTGACCGTGAGCTCCCTATAAGACACATCCCCATCATTCTCTGCAACTCTTCTGTACTAGAGACTGCGTTATGGCTGCAGATTTAAATGGTCTTCCATTTCCCTCCTCTGATACCAGAATCCCTCTGTCTTCCTTCTTACGCTGGGGGTTAGGTGTCCCCCCTCATTTCCAGCTGACCTTCTCTTTGCCTGTGCCAGCAAACCTGCATGTCTATTCATGTCTCCACTTCGTCTTCCTCCTTTGTCTTCCTTGCAGCCTATGTAATACTAAGACTAGTTTTAATCTTCTTTTTCTTTTACATCACAAAATAAGAGGGGCGAGAAGCTTTGCAAAAGTGCTAAATTACTTAAATGGAAAAAAAGAAGTTGAAATTACAAACAAACTGTGTTGAAATAAACTCAGTGTGAAATCTTGCAGCATTTGAATTCAGGACAATATTTCCAATTATGTCAGCATTTATTATTTCCCAACTCTCACATTTTTACAAGCAGAACACACGTTTTAATTTCTGCTTCTCAGAAAAGCTTTTCCTCTTTTTTTTTTTGTGAAAGGAAAAACAAATATTGATGAGTAGAGAGGCTTTAGTGAAATGTTGATTCATCTAGGTCCTATAATTTGAAAACTATTTCTAATAGCGAAAAGCTATGAGGTTTATTACGCTTTTTTGAATAAGGTCATGGCAGTGGAACAGTAGAAACTCTTATTTCTGCTGACACTTTGCATCTCAGAAATTGTTTCCGTTGGTACACTGATGAATCATTTTTTTTTTGCCCTTGTCTGACACAATTTACCTCTGCCTTGGCAGGAAAAATCACTTCCTCCTGTGAGTAAATGAGTGATAAAGGACAGATGAAAGGGCAGAAATGTGCAAGTGCCATCAAAACCCTCATTTTTGAGTTTTAATATGCTGCAGCTGCAAACATGGAATGTTTTGCCTGCAGTTGAAAGTGCAGCCGGCATGGGAATATTGATAGCTTTTCATGAATCCTGAAGAGTCGCAGCTTATTCATATTCACTAATAAGCTGGAGCTTGGAGGATACTGACTGTATGGACATGTTTTCCACTGGAAACATTGTGAAACAGCAATAAAGATTAGCAAGAGGGATTGATGGGGAAACAGAGACATTTTGGAAAAGCAAGCTCAGATCAAAACAGGCTACAGTGAGATTTAAGCACTATTCTCCATTTCAAAAGCTAAGGGAAATATTAATACGTAGCGGAGTGACTGATTCAGAACTGTCCCTCGTGGAGACATTTTGCCTTTTGAAGGTCTTACCAGTTCTCTGGCAACAATTAATGTTATTAAATGTCAATAATTAAGTTAGTGTTAGATACTTCAAGATCTTGGAATTCCTGTATGAATTCATAATTTATCAGTAACCTTAGCAGAAATGCAGATAATCTGAATCTCTGAAACTGGACCACGTTTGCTGATTAAGGTTAGGATTTTTGAAAAAGCTAGAGACACTGGATGCCGAATGCCCATTCAAAGTCAATAGGTACTTTTCAGTGATGGATAGAAACCCCAGTGTTTTTAATTTTCATTAAGCATTTAGTTAGAAAATGTATTTTTGGCTCACAATATTGAGAATGGCAGGGAAATCCAGCACCATGTTGATGATAAATTCACAATGCAGCCAAAAATCTAAAAAAGCCTGCTGTGTGCTATACTGATGATAGAGCAATTCAATTAAATCTATCATACTCAGTGGTGTAGACACAAAGTAAATAATAAAAGCACCCTCAGATGCCTTTATACCTGGGCTGATGCTCCTTAGTTTTTCCCCCAGTAGTCTTTCAAACCTGATATCATGGAGTTTGTCACTACTGGAGATACCCATACACGATAGCTGGTTCTGACCCAGTGTAGACCAAATGCACTTTTAAAACTAAGTAAATGAATAAATAATGCATGCTTAAATGATGTTGAATAACGTAATTTATTGTTTTAAAACAATCATATTGAGGAACCAGAGCAGCATTGTTTCTGATCTCTCTGCTCAGAATCGCTCATGTTAGTTCGATAAAAAATCCAGTTTTGTGTCTCCTTGAAACATTATTTTGGCTGTGCAATCCTAAAAAACAGAGGTCCATCTGGCATAAGGATTTAATCTCTGAAAAGGGCCAGCAGCCAGTGATAATGGATCCACCTATGAGCAGGACAGGGATACAGAGCTGCCTCATCTTCAAAAACCCCTTTAACATTGCTTCCAGCTGTTACACCACCGCACCACCATGTCATTGTTTGGCCCTTCTGGTCACACTGTGTTAAAGTGATGTCCTGCATTCCTATTCACAGCTATAGTTCAATTTTCAGTTACAAATTCAAATTAGTCTTCTTGTGCTATGAGGGAAAACAGCAGATCCTCCTGATATGAGTGAACTTGTCCTAATATGTCTTCTCTGAAAGTCCATACTATTGAAACAATTTGCACAGGGTTACACTGGCAATATAACCGACATTGCTGAGAAGGTAAGCCTTTCGGGCAGAGACAGGGTGGATACCCAGTTTACACTGGTTTTTGTTTTGGTGGAGCTTGAGCATCTTGTTGTGTTTTATGCCCTCAAAAATCTCTTTAACATTTTTAGAAAAAAATATCAAGAGCGCTTTTAAACCAAAACCTAAAATGCTAAAAACTGCTTCCTTCCTGGGAGACTAGGGATGCTGTTGTTTTAACTGACCACTGATGTAGTATTTTTTATTGTCTGCAGAGTCATGAGGGATTTATGACACAGAAGTTTTTGTGTATAAGCAACTTTGAGCTCTGCTGCACTACCATGGGAAGCAAAGCAGGGAACAGAGGTTGTAGTTTGTTTGTTTGTACGTCTGAGAACGGTATGTTGAAGTGCACAGAAGAACTCTGGATGCAGGACCTTGTATCTACACGGACTACAGAAAAATAAAGGGTATGCATAAATATAGCATATAGGTCCGGCACATTCCTGCACTGTTCAGCCTTGCCCGGCTGTTGCTGGCAGTAATCATACAGTGCAAGCAACAGCGTTTGACCTCCTGGAGACCAAGGTTTTTCAAATGTTAACACAATATTCACATGTTCACTTTCATAATAACATGGTTATATGCCTTGCACATAATTTCTGGACTGACCCTTGAAAATTATTTCTTAGCACTAAAATATGAATTACTTATGTCACTTAAAGAGAAAAGATAAAGCGGCCAGTCAGGATGTGGACTCCAGTCTCTTATCATATCTCAGCACAGAGCCGCTCGACGAGCCAGCTCCAGGTTCCTTCCACGTGCCCTCTCCCCCTGTGTTTCATGCGCCTACAGATAAGTCCAGGCAGCACACTTCCCTTGTGCCCACGGGTTTATTAAGATACCCTACTCTCGCTCCTTCCAGCGGCTGCCGCCTCCCCAGTAGCAAGGAGCTGCTGGGCTCCCAGCACAGCCAGCACCAGAGCGGGTCCGTTAGCTGCCTGCTGCTATCGCCACGGGGATCAGACTATCAGATGGGCCACTGCTTATCTGGGCCGCTCTTCTGCTACGGCAATTCGCTGATGCGAGGATAGGCCTGGGAACAGATTGCTTTTCTTTTTCTCGTCTGTCGTTTTTAATGTCTTCTTGCTTTATTGAGTTTTCCCCGCCTCCTTTCTCTCATAAAATGATCCTGGCTCAGAGAGGTCCTGTGCCATGGCTATTTCAGGAGCAGGCATGGAGGGTTTGCTCAGACACTGGCTCTGCAGCAGCTGGAGAGGCTGAAGGAGAAGGACTCGACTCGGAGGCTCCCATGTTTATCTGCTGTCACTTGGCCACAGCTCACTGCGACGAGTCACGGGCTCCTCCATAATGCCTGATTTCTTTGGAAACCTGATTCTCGTGTTAGCTCTGTTCTTCATGGTACTGTACCAGGCATCTGCGATCAGATCTCAGTCCCAGCTGCAATGGTGTAGAACTGAAGTAACTGGGTGAGGGAATTTTTTTTTTAATTTATTTGTTTAGCAAGGTGTGGGTTTTCTGAAAGTGTGGGAGGCAGTGTGGCTTCTTCCTGCTCTTCACTAAGGTCATCGCTGGCACTTTTGCTGGCACACATATGAGAAATAAGACATAGATTTGTTTATAATATGTGCCAGGACAACTCTGTGCACTCGCCTTACTCTGTAAACATTTGATATCATTAACAGAACTCTTGTTCTTCCCTTCCTACTCTTTGAATTTGTCTTTCTGCTGTGACAAACAAAACTTTTATGTTCTTTAGGACAGAAGCATTTTTTCCAGCAGCTCTCAGGCAATTATTTTTATTGCTTAATTTTGAACTATTCACCTCTGAACATGCTTATTTCTCTAGAAGGGGTTTACAAGCCCCCACTGTTCTTGACATCTTTACTCCGTTATATCTGAACTCCTCTCCCGACTGTAGCTGTGGTTGTAATAGCCTCAGTTGCTTACAAAGTAAGCCATGAGGGCTACCATGGGAAGAGGAAGGACTGATGACAAAGAGTTGCTGCTCCAACTAATGGAAACATCTTTTTATTTCGAGTGATTTTGTTGCCACTTTGAGACACAGGAATCCTTATCCCAAAAGGGATGATTGCCTGCATGCTCTCCCTGCTTTCCATGCTGACTTCAGTTTCCTATAAGGAGGTATCAGATTGCATCTTAGTAGTTTTTTTACCATGCTCTACCTACTCAGTTGTTTTGCCTTCTGTCATTCTTTATGCTGTATTTTATAATCTGTGGTCCTTTTATCTTTATCCAGATTGTTGTTGTTTGTACAGTTAAATTTCATGCAGGGCTCCCAGAGCTTTTAACACACAAGCATTCACACACACATACAGTTTACACTGATCCTTCGCTTTCCCCCAGTACCCCAGCCCTGGGTGCAAACCCTAGCTGCACCTCTTCCTCTCCAAAGGACGTCCCCTGGCCCACAGGGCAGGTTTTTTCAGGAGAACACAGTGACACAGAAGTATAAGCTTCTCTCTGAACACAGGGAACCAGCTCACAAGTCCTGCAAGCTGGGAATACTGGATTTAAAACATCTCTGGGAGCTGCTGGTCAGGTCATGCAGGTGAACACGTGGCAGAGCCTACACTGGCACTTCTAGAGTAAGCATTTCCTTCTGCAAGAAATGGGAGGGTGAGGTATCAAGAGCAGCAACTGAGGTTTCCATTTTTCCTTTTCTCTGATGTCCGTCAGCAGAAAACCAAAATCCATTTACCTCATCTGGAGTCTGTCCAAGGATTGCTGCAGATACTTACTTAATTAAGACTTCTAAGTCCTAGGAGCTTTTACCCACATGTATCACTATAGGACTGCCAAGAAAGGTTAAAAACCAACAAACAGAATACCCTCCTGAATGGCAACCAAAGAGGGAATTCTTTTCTGAACCTGAAAATAATGGATAGTTTATCTATGGCAATCCATGGACCGACTCCGGACCCACAGCAGCCTGGACGTACAGATCACTGGCTAAGCAAAGCATAAAAGTGGGGCAGCTGGAAGATAAAGACAGATGAATGTAAGGAAATACTTAATGAAGCATTAATACTTCTTTTTTTTGGGCAATGGGACTCAGTGAAACCACATGCAGTGTGCATCCCTATTCTTAGTTCTAGCGTTAAAAATTCCTCTGACATTTCAGGGCAGGAGATATTTTTTCTACGTCCAGATTCTCCTTCTTCTAGCTTTCCAGTTCCTTTCTGGAAGCAACATATTCTACTTACCATTTGAGCAACTCTGTCAAAGCTGGGAGAAATATTTTCCTTCCAATTTAGCTAGGACTCCTGATTTTAACTTTTTTGTTGATTATCCTAGACTGTAATGGGTTTGCAAAATGCAGATTTTATAGGCTTGAAAGCAAAATCCTGTTACTTAGATAGCAACCTTTACAGCTAATATAATTATATCGCCATGTCTTTCTGTTCGCTATGTCAGAATGCACGAATCCTCAGAAACAGCGACAAGGAGGGAGTGCGGAGTACTGTGAGTGTATTAGCTTGATAGCGAGTAGAAACCCTGTAGTGTAGTAGCTGAATATATGGTTTCTGAATTTAGAAATGGTCTTTTCTGTCAATGGAGTGATTTTCACATTGTAGAAGCATGCAGATGAAAACCTGCAAAGATGCAGCTCAAGATCGTCCATTTTGCAAAACTGCATATACAAATTGAGAGATGCCTGTGCGTTACTAAATTCAGCTTTGAAGTATCCTTTCAACATAAGGTGATATTATTTTAAAGATCTGCATAAGTCACTCCTCCTGTAGTATGTGGAAACCCCATGACAGAATTAGGAATTGAGTTCCACATTTAACTTACTTAGCTGCGAGTCCTTCCTTTTTGCTCCTCAGCCTTGTGCCTCCTTTACTACATACCTCCTACAACCATAAGGCAAGAGGGTCTTAAAGAAACTCGTGCTCTGCTGTGCAACTGCAATTAGTTGCTGGGGCAGGTCCATCCTCCACACTGAATAGAATCACAGCTTTGTGAACGTGTTTTCTTTATACCAGAACTGATCTTTTAAGTTCAAAAACTTTAAACTCCTGGGATGTATTTCAAGTAGGCAGAAAGGGCAGATATTCAAGTAAATGAATATATAGCAATGTAATGAAATGGTGGTAGGAAGAGGAGCCTGCCATGAGGGTCACCAACAGGCATTTATGTAGAAGAACTCAAATTTTTCATTAGCATTTTCTCCCTCTCTGTCAGGACTATTTTCAATGTGCATGTCTCCATTTATCTTGCTGTGCAACTCAAAAAAGCAAACAACTAAAAAAAAATCAACCCTGCAGACAAACCCTAAAAAAGATTACTGCACTGGAGCATTATTTAATTACTGGTCTCTATCTGAATAAAGAACAATCGTTTGCGTGCATTAAAATCTGCGGTGCCTGCTGTCAGTGATATCCCAGAGACTGGCAGCACGCATGCAGTGAATCGAAATTTGGAATGGGCCATTTTGATGAAGTTACAGAATGCCACCAGGACTTTCAGATATGTCTATTCCAGGAAAAAAAGAAGTGAAGTGAGGCTTCAGCATAAACCACAGCTGACGGTAATTTGGCTGCTAGTTTGATTCGCACCAATATTTGGATGACATGCTTTTCTTTTAGCTGCTTTCCCTATCAAGGAATAGATACAATTTGGTTAGAATTTCCACATACAAGACATAGGCTTTATGAAAGACCAGCTAAGATTTTGTTGCAGAGTCCAGACTTTTGCTTCTGAATAGCTACTCTGCCACCTAGTGGGATTTAAACTAGGCTGTCACACAGGTGGAGAGCTGGACTTCAAATATAGCGGGGTCAATAATGAGACAGAGTATTTATACAAATATTTCCAGTGATGTGTTGCAACAAAGCTGTTTCAGCTGTATCGCAGCATTTTGCTCACAAGTTTGTTAAAGAAATATAATGTATAAAAAGGGCACACACAGAGCTCTTCAGCTCCCTGGCAAGAGAGCCATTCCTTAATAAATCCCTGGCAAAGTTCACATGCTTTTGTGCTTTGATCAAATTATCGGTATGAGAGGATATCCTCAAATCTCAAATGTTACAAATTTCCTTTCTGTAATACAATTAAATAAATAAACACACTGAAAATGCTGGTTTCTCACCAGCTATGCCAATTTTCACTTGGAACCTGACTAATATGCTTTAAAATGGTATTATGATTGCATGATTTAGAATAAATAAGCAATGTGATTGAAAAGGTAACATTCTGACACACTTTTTCTCCTAAAATTTTCTTTTCATTATAAATAGTTCCAGTGTCCAAATATCTATATAGATTTAATTAGTTAACAGCTATTTCTTAGCAATATTTTCTCTTCTAGCTGAAGCCTCTCAACACATTTTTTGTTTTCTTTCAACTTTTTAAGTAAACCATCTGTCCAGTGTGGGAGTGTTGGTTTTGCTGCAGTAGACAGCAATAATATCTCAATCACCAAAGCCAATAACAATAAATTTCCCTTAATAGAATGTTTCCTAACATTGTTCAAGTCATTTTACTGTGCCTTATGTAAAATTGCCAAACCATCCATTATCAGCAAAAGCTATATAGTCTGCATTTTTAGCACCTGCATGCAATGCCATAGCTACAGTATAAAATGTAGTGGTCAGCAAAAGTACAATTTAGAACATTTTAGGATTCTCTTAGACTCACAAGAACTTTAAACTCATGTTATTTAACACATTTAAATGATGTATGTTAGAGATCTGTCATATAACAGGACCTGACATCAAGTAAACATAACATCCGGACCAGAGGTTTTGATAGCTCTTTGCCAGACCTTGATGTAAAGACAACATTTTTTATTATTTTCCCTAAACAAATTACAAAGTGGAGGTCATCTGCTTTCAGCAGTGTTTGTCAAAAAATATCTGAGATTCAGCTTGAAGTTCACAGAAAATGAAATTACTTACCCAAGAAAAAAATGTAGTTTTTGAAAAGGCATAAAATCAAAACTGTGGTTTGAGCCTGTATTTGTGTTTTAGTTTGGGCTATTTCTTTTCCCTCCATGGAAGGGATTTCCAGAAAAAAAATATTTTCAATTTTCTGGTTTCAAGGCTTGACAGAATTTTGTTATTTCATTTTCTTCTTGCAGACAAATAAAATTTAGAAGAGTGTGTCAGGTATCAGGTGAGCTTTAAAGCTCGGTGTCCAGGCTCTCAGTCTTCTTTGATGCTTGAAAAACGTTTTTACTGTTTTTCCGTTTTCCCTGGTGGTGTATTGTGTCAGTGAGCAAACGGGAAGAGTGAAAACCTATTTATTTTTATACCATAATCAATGGACTACTTTGTTTTAAAGCAGTTTCATTAAAGATAGTAAAGAGGTCTGCTAATAAAGTCTGTTGTTCACTGTAAAGGTTCCTAAAGGTTAATACTCATATTAAATATGGATTTTAAATGCATGAAAGGATTACTAAAAGTAGGACTGGATTACAAATACAGTAAAATTGACTTGTTTTATCTAGTATTGATAATGAGCTCTTCTTGATATTAATTTGCTCAAACATGATTCTTTTTCAGAGAAGGATGCCGTTTTAGTAGAAGTGGAGAAATTCACTTAGAAGGCTTGAAATTTTTTTTCTTTCTATCTAGGCACATATTATTGCATGCTTTTTCAAGGTATCCTAGCATTTAACAACATCTGGGAGGACAATGTAGTTCAGTTCCTGTTACTTTATTTCACATGATCAACATTTGAATGTGATCTTTAAATCCCTCATTGGGAGGATTATCTGTGGAGTCAATGGACAATATTTCATAAAGAGAGAACTAAGTGCACAGTGAAATTTTAGATGATTACTTTGATTCAGCATCATAGTAAATAATAAAATATTAAGCAATACTACGTAAAAAAGTGTATATATAATAAAATATTGAAATGAAGTCTCTAAGATGGATAGGTATGGTAGTCAAGGGAAAAATATGCACCCCTCATGCATAAATGAGATAATTAAATGGCTGGTATTCTTTTCTCATCTCAATCTAATATCATGTTGAAATTCAGTGGAGTGACCAACCCTTCAGCCAGACCTTCCTGTCCTCAGACACCGGCAAAGTCAGTGCGTTGCTCAGCTGAGTAAAGCTCTCAGTATTTGTCATTCTGACTACGTTTTGGACCGTGTGTCTGTTTCCTCCAGCATCAATTAGACAGATGGGTTGTGATTTTAATAAAGCTCTCTGAAAGAGAAGCTGCCTGGAATTTAAATAATTTCCTCTCTTCATAAGAACACATCTCGTAGATTTAACCGTTTGAGCTGATAGTCAATATTTACTGTAATCTTAATTAAGCAAGACCTAATTTGCTCTGGTTTTCAAACATTCGAAAATTGTAGGCACATCCCAGCTCAGGCTGTTCAAAGTTTCCCGTTGTTCTGTGTGGGCTGTTCAGACGATAACGACTCAGCGCAGGTGCCCGAGAAAGAGAAGTGCCGTTCCTGCAGCAAGGCTGCTGCTGCAGCACGGGGTGAACCCCCGCTGCCCCTTGCCCTTATCACAGCCGAGATTAGTGGCTCATTTCTGAAGCTTCCCCCTGGAATCATTTTAGAGGATTTCAGGGTGGGATTATTTTGAAACTAAAAGTCATGGAGTAAATGAGTGTTGGGTCACTGAGGCTAAAGAATAAATAAATAATAAATAGCACAGAGGCACTTAGTCAGTAAATGTGGGTAGCTGTTAAAATCACTGTGCTTTTAACTGTGCAGACTGGGATGTATGTTTGTTACATGTGGCATATCTGGAAAAATTATGCAAGAAAATTGTGCAGTTCATATAACAAATGAAATCTTAAATGGAAATCTTAAGGGATCAGAAATACACATCTGGATTTTTGAAACGGCAACAGATGCAACATGTCTGAGATTTTTTTGATTTTCTGGTAACACAGTGTTTATTCTCACTTTTGTAGCTGCGTAAATACGCAGATGTTTCCACTGAAATCACTGGCCATTAAGAGATACTAGCAGTCAAAGTTGCATTTCTATCAGAATATAAACACCCTCAGTGAAGGGTCCATACTACCTGCAGTAAGGTGTTTGGAAGAGCACCGACTGCGAAAGCAAACAGAGTAGAAGCAAGCAAGGTAGAGCTGGGTGGTAGGAATGTAAGCTCTCAGCCCAAGGGAAGGAGATGGCAGATGTTTGGCGAAAGCTAACTGGCAAATTAAGGAATAAAAGAGGCTCTTCCCATGGCCCAGCGTTAGGTCCCGACTTTCCTGGCTGTGTCAGGTGGGCAGTCTCGGCGCTCCCAGTCCTTACATGTCCGTACATGTTCCGGCAGGAACGCCGGACGGAGCATCGCGCTGCCTCTCCTCCCGGGAAGGGATGCTCCCTTCTGCTGACGGCCAGGCAGCAAGGTGATGGAGCACTTGGTGCTGTGCGTTAGGTGCTCCAGACACTTTCCAAAGTAATGAAAAAAACGCGTCTGATTAAAGAAATGAGTTCCTGGTTTGCTCGTCCTAGGCCTCACACACAAGCAGCAGCAACACAGTAGGCAAATAGTGAGCAAATCTAATTCATCACTCATGACAGCGATTTTAAAGCACTGACATTAAATCAAGGTAATTTTAGTAAGCATAAGCAAAATGTAGTCATGGGTGGCAAATGGAAGAGCTTGGGTGGTAGTGTTAGTGGGATATGTTTGATGGAGCTTTATCTATATCAAGTTGATAGCTAATTACTGAAAGATACAGTCTTTCCTTATAGCAATATTTGGAATAATGTGACAAAAGTATGTGTATATATAGCTGCAGATGAAAGTTTACGTATATATCTGCAGATATATATACATACACGTGTGTTTATATATATGTGTATGTGTATGTATATACACACGCACATATATCTGCAGATATAGATACATACTTTTGTCACATGTGACATACATTTGTATGTATGTATTCTTATGTGCGTATACACATATATATAAAAGTATGAGAGTATATCATCTATTTGTTTATATCTACTGTGAATGTGTAAGACAGTGGCCAGGATATTTCATAATGGGATCGATTGCTATGGCTCTGTATTCTCCTTCTGCAAGGATGCAAAACTATATTGAGTGTAATATATTTAATCATCAGTAGAAGTGAGTCATGGTAAATCTGAGGTCCTGTTCACTGAGAATGACACTGTGCTTCCTGTTACCATATATACATTCGTAAGGAATCCCGTATCTTGTGCTACTCTAGCTGCAAGTGGTGTGAGCTGCTGTGTAATAAATGTAAAACCATGAATTCCAGTGTGAATACTTGCACCTTTGGATTTTTCATTTCAAGTTTTCAAAATTCTTTATTGTGTTTTGAAAAAAATCTCCGTGTGATTTGCAAAACAGATAAATGTAATCTTGGGAATGATTGCAGGAAAAATTTATATTTTTTATATATTTTTATTTTACCAATTATTAGTTTTGGAACAAAGCTTATGTGCTAGTTTAGGTAACTGCATTAAGCATTCTGAAGGCTTGGTTTCTTTATGTTAGAAAACAGTTTCGTAATTCACTGCATGGAGTTCTCTGCTGTTTAGGCTAATGGGTATGCAATAGCAATGCGGAGGAAAATGAAAAAATAAAGTAAGCAATTTGCTTGTCTGTGCAAACAGATGAGATGTGAAATTCTTCAAGCATAAAGGCTAGCCAGTTTTGAGCTCACATATAGCCAAGCCCATAGAGTCTGACTTTCCGGAAAATGCATCGTAGAGCCCTTTAAAGGCAGCAAGAAAATAGACTTCTCTGCAAAAAATGGAGGTTGTGTGTTTGTGAATAGAAAGGTTTAAGGAAAGGAAAAAATTTGGTAGACTGAAATGTTAAGTCTTCACAACCGCTGAAATATGAAATACACAGAGAGAAATGAAATGCAGTGAAAACGTGTGACAGAACTGTTGCTACTGTCTGTTTTAATTTCTGTTTACAGCAATGTGCAATGAATTAGGCTATTCTAAAAATTCAGGCTTTTAATTCAGTGTTATATGCATTTATTGAAATGAGTGACCATTTCTGTAGCTTCTGTCTCCTTCCCTTCCAGTGGGTCTTAGTGGGATATCAGGTGTTTCAGTCCCTGCGACGGGGCAGGGAGCAGAGGTGCGCTGGAGGGATGCACGTGAAGGTTGGAGTAGCCTTTGCCTGTCCTGGGCCTGCCCTTCTCCCGAATAATGCTGGGAGGAGTACGTTGCCTCTGGCGTTTGCTGGTCTGTACCTTTCCTAAGCTTTTACTGAAAAGCAGAAACAAGAACAAAAAAAGCCAAACTACAGCGAATAGCATAGCGGTAATCTTAGGTAAGTAATTGTATATTCTTGGTCTAAAAAAAGTTGCCTTTGTTGCTCCCTGGCTTGAAATTGTAAGGTAGTGTATCGTAATGATTTGTAAACTCTTATCCTGGTATATAAACCTATAATAATTGTGCAGTTTGGTTTGTTTGCCTCGCTCGGGCTGTACTATACAGTTTGTTCTACCAGGACACTTGTGGCTGCTTTCCCACTTGGTCGCGCACCCTGCTGCCCGGGAGCGTGGCTCGCTGGATGGGCTGCAGGTCACGCTGTCCTCTGCTTCAGCCCAGGCCATCCGCTCTTTCCCGGAGCGCTGCTTACAGAGAAAGCAGAAAATGCATGACAGTTTTGGAAAATTATGGATACCTTAACTTGCTTTGGCTTCCTAAAGGGAAGAAAATCCAGTTGTGCTGATCTGGTATGTTATGGTGGTGGTGGTAGTGATAGTTTTTTATCCATGCAAATGAACGTATGCATAATACATTTTTAAATGAATTAAACAGTTCACTTACAGAAGCTTGTAGAAGAGCCAGAATAACAAAGGACTGTGCTCATCATCCTGCTAGCACTTCCATTTTATCAAATAGTCCAGTCAATGCAAGTTTAGGGCTCCCCTTGTTGCCTGAGGCATTTCAAAAGCCGAGTTCCAGCTTGCAGGATGGCACTGGGCAGCCAGGGGATGCCGGTGGGTTGCTCTCAGTCTCTCCTCTTCCTCAGCTGATGGGCTGCTGAGGACTGTGCGGGTTTGAATTGAAACAGTGGCTTGAAGAAGTTCCTTTGAAGTCCAGGGATGGGAGAACTGACCTGAGAAATAGTTTGGTTCCAGCACTTGCTTGGCCTCTGAAAGACCGCAGCCGAAGTACGGTTAGCCCGGGCTTCCCCATGATGAGTCTATTGAGGCGTGGCATGTCTGAAAGGATTTATGGGTTAATTAACATTAAAACTCCCTTTTGAAGTCTATACAATTAAATAGAATTCACAATCATTTTAAGGATGTAGTGATAGATAGTGCAGCGTTTACACATTAATATCACAAGATTATTTGCATCTTTTCTGTGGTAGTTGTTTTGGACTTCCAAGGCTAACACTAGGTTAGTTTATGGTTGTGTTATGCAATGAAAATGGGAAGTACTACCAAACTGTCAACTATTTTTATTTCTTAGTAATACTGTTATTTCTACCATCACTTCTAAGTGATGCTGCTTTTTATTCTATGCCCTGTAGTGAAAGTTTCATTTTCCTTATTACTATCTTCTGCCTGGTCCTCTCTGTATATTAGAAGATACCGACTTGTCTTTTTTTATGAAAAAGCATCATAATGATGTCATCGCCATCTGTACTTACCTGTCAGACTTCTCAATCTATACTGGGCTATGCTGGCTGTTACCTGGTAGAGGTTTGAGAAGTGTATGTCTGTGGAGGGGAGGCTTTCTGGCTTTCATCCTCTGCTCTCTGTCCCTGATGTCAGTGAAGGAAGTTCTGCACCCTATAACATTAATCATTTCTGGCATATATTTAGCAAATATCATTATTTCAGACCTCTCTCATACTATTCTGGTTTTGACCTCATCCTGTCTGACAGCTCTGGAAAAGATGCCAGCTTCCTCAATAAAACATTGCGAGAAGGATGGTTTCCAGCAATCCTATCTGAGTCCAAGATTTTTTTCCTGACTGTGAGAAACCACCCTGGCCCGTAAACAACTGGCAAGAACATTGTCAACACTTGCTTAAGTGGTTGCTCACAAGTGAACTGCGTGTTTTCTGCACCCACGCATCGCAAGGGGCAAGCCAAACCTGAACACTGCTTCACTATCTTCATCGAAGGAGAATGTTACTGCGTACATGGGCTTTCATGTGTGGGTTTTGAGTATGTGGGATCTCCGTTTTCACAGATGTGTAAATGAATGTCGTCGTTGCTCGACGCAAGGGGGTGAGCTGGTATGAGTGTGCCTGAGGGGGTGTCAGTGAAAAACAAGAGAGCGTGCTTCTCATCCAGACCTCTGCTTGCCTTTTTGCAAGTGCCTTTCTGCAGACTCTGTCTCATTAGTGTGGGTGGGATGAGTCTCAAGCAGTGTAGATTTGACTTCTTCAGCTTCTTTAAAACAGCATGATAGGGATAGGTGAGGACATGTTGCTGTATGCTTGGTGGCCTGAGCTACGCCAGCTCCATGGTGAGTAGTGTATCTTGAGGAAGAAAACAAAAAAAAAAGTTGTGTCCCACAGCTTCTCTAATAGATGGCAAGGACAGGGTGAAATTGTGTCAGAAAGGTTCGTTTAGATTTTCTTGGGAAAGGAACAATTGAAATGGCAAAAAACATTTGACGTTTTAGAGGAGCAGCTTGTCAAATTTTCAGAATGTCTTTTTGCCTGAAACTTCATGCAGAACTGCAGATTTCTTTCATATGAATTCTGTGAAGAAAACTTCGAATGCCAAAGTTTTTTGATAAAAGATAATTTTAATTTCAACCTAAGTCAAAGTCAGTTTACAGTTTATAAAAATCTTACCATTTTTCATTTTAGAAATTTTTGAGTTGCTCCAAATTTTTGATCTTTCTCTCAAGAAAAGATTTAAATTTAAATGTGTGATTTCCCAGAGCAATATTTACTGTTGTTGTTATACTATTATTATGTTCACATTCTGTGTTGTATCATGATGAATGCGTTAAAAGTGGATTAAGGTAGATTAGCATAAGGCAGCGTCATTGTAACCTTGTCTTCCTATTAATAAAGAGAAAAATTAATATCTCATTTACACTAGATATCAAAACATGGGGTGTTTTGTGTTAGTTATTGTGCATAAGCTAAGGAAAGGAATTGTTGGTCTGTTTACTGCATACACCCCGTGAAATTAATTAAAGAACCAAAACCAAAACCTCCTGTTTTGGGTAAATATTTTGTGTAATACCAGTGCGTTGTGATACTTAATATTATCTCATGCTGTAACATATTGACTCTGGAAGGATTCATGGTTAGAAAACAAACAAACATTTCTCTTCCACAGCATATTTTGTTCAACATTTGTGGTCGGTGATGGACTTTTAATCAGAATTCTTGCTTCTTGATGTAATTGATTTATTACAACAAATCTAGTCAGTTGACCACGGAAGTTAATGAAATAAGGGAAATGCCAATTCCTATTCTGAGCATGTCTTCATTTTACATGAGTACTTGGGGAAAAGGATTAAGGCTTAATTATGAATCCCTTTCATGCTTTTTCCTCTTTTCCTGAAGTGTTTAATGATTGCTTTGACATACATCTGCCAAACATTTTCTTCTGCCTTTAGAGACCATATTTTCAAAGGGATTTTTAACACGTGTTGCCCCAAAGACATTTTGAAGTCATTAGGTATACAAAATCCTCAGTCCATGTATAAAAATGTACATGAAAAATTAATAGTGGCGTGTGCAAAAAGCGCTAATGAGAACTTTTAGTACCTTTATCAGGTAGCCAAAATGTAGACGAAAATGAGAAGATCTGTGCAGCCTCACAGCTTAGAGTAGCTTGACACAGTGAAATGGTGCTGGCTTGTACCTCTGTAGTTTGAGGAAAGACAGAACGATATTTTTGTTTGTCATTAGCTGTAGCTGGAGGCAGCAGAGGCTAGGGCTGTGTTTTGCTAGTGCCAGGATAGCACTGGAGAACAGCATTGATTCCAGCTTGGAGGATTTGTCGCTGCATGTGTCTGGCATTCAGTTTTTGAAGGCTCCAGGATCGTGGGCTGTTGAGATGTGGAGTTCAAGGCAGATCCATCAGGGAGTGTTTTAATTAGGAGTTGGAGTTAGGGGGCTTTTTAACACGACTGAGGGTTCAAATTCTCCTGGGAATTTTGTTCTTCTGTGATGGAATGTTTCTAAGGAAGCACTCTGTGATTACTACAAAGAGCTCAGATTAATCACAGCTGTAGGCTGAGTACTACCACGCACACGTTTGACTTGGACCGTGTCACAGGCAGCTTGGCTTTTAAAGACATCTTTCAAAGTGCTAAAGGTATTTTGTGTATGAGTATGAGGGCGATTATCTATTTACCATCTTCACTTGATTTTTCTTTTTTCCCTGCTGCAGACTATGTCAGAGAGCCACAATGATCATGCAACATAACAGCTCAGCCTCGCCCCTATTTTCAAATGTGAGCTCCTTCTGGAAGAGAGATTCGCATGGACCGGGACCCCTTGATGAAGCAGCGTCACTCATTGGCAGCTATGATTTCCCTCAGACCACAGAGAGTTTTCCCTTCTCCACTGTGGAATCAACAAACATGTCCCTAAATGCCACAAGCAAAGACCCTCTGGGTGGACACACTGTCTGGCAAGTAGTTTTGATTGCTTTCCTCACTGGGATCCTTGCATTGGTGACCATCATAGGAAACATCCTAGTGATTGTTTCATTTAAGGTTAACAAACAACTCAAAACGGTCAATAACTACTTCTTGTTGAGTCTTGCTTGTGCAGATTTGATCATCGGTGTTATTTCCATGAATCTTTACACCACATACATCATCATGGACCACTGGGCTTTGGGAAGCTTGGCCTGTGATCTTTGGCTCTCCATTGACTACGTTGCCTCTAATGCCTCTGTCATGAATCTCCTTGTCATAAGTTTTGACAGATATTTTTCCATCACTAGGCCACTTACATACAGAGCCAAGCGAACAACCAAAAGGGCTGGGGTGATGATTGGTTTAGCATGGATCATCTCTTTTGTTCTTTGGGCCCCTGCCATCTTATTCTGGCAGTATTTTGTTGGGGAGAGGACTGTGCCTCCTGATGAATGTTTCATCCAGTTTCTAACTGAACCTGTCATCACTTTTGGCACTGCCATAGCTGCCTTTTACTTGCCAGTCACCATTATGAGTATTTTGTATTGGAGGATCTACAAGGAGACTGAGAAACGCACCAAAGAGTTAGCAGGGCTGCAGGCTTCGGGCAGTGAAGCAGAGGCAGCGCGCTTCGTACACCAGACAGGCAGCTCCCGGAGCTGCAGCAGCTACGAGCTGCAACGGCAGAGCATGAAACGCTCCACCCGAAAGAAGTACAGACGCTGCCACTTCTGGCTCAGCATGAAGAGCTGGGAACCCAATGCAGACCAGGGGGACCAAGAACACAGCAGCAGCGACAGCTGGAACAACAACGACGCTGCTGCCTCCCTTGAAAATTCCGCTTCCTCTGACGAAGAAGACATCGCTGCAGAGACCCGAGCCATCTATTCAATCGTGCTGAAGCTTCCTGGTCACAGTGCCATCCTCAATTCCACGAAACTGCCCTCCTCGGAAGATTTGCACGAGTCGGGGGATGAACTGCAGAAATCAGACACAGAATCGAAGGAAAAGAAACCTAAAAAATTGCACCCTCCCAAAAGTGTTCAGGATGGTGGAAATTTCCAACAGAGCTTTTCAAAGCTTCCAATTCAGCCAGGGTCAGCAGAGACAACCACAGCGTCTGATGGCATCTCATCAGTTAACAAGACATCTGCAGCCCTGCCGTTGTCCTCCAAGGAAGCAACCCTGGCAAAAAAGTTTGCCTTGAAGACCAGAAGTCAGATCACAAAGCGAAAACGAATGTCACTTATCAAAGAAAAGAAAGCGGCACAGACACTCAGTGCCATTTTGTTTGCCTTCATCATTACCTGGACCCCATATAACATCATGGTTCTGGTGAACACCTTTTGCAGCTGTATCCCCAAAACTTTCTGGAACCTGGGGTACTGGCTTTGCTACATCAATAGCACGGTGAACCCCGTGTGCTATGCACTGTGTAACAAAACCTTCAGAAACACTTTCAGGATGCTACTGCTGTGCCAGTGCGACAAACGAAAACGGCGCAAACAGCAGTATCAGCAAAGGCAGTCCGTCATTTTTCATAAGCGGATCCCTAGGGAGGCTTCATAGAGTAGTATTTTTTAAACAATTTAAAAAAAAAATAACGCGGAGGGAAGGGGAGGGGACTGGACGGAATGGGAGAGGACGGGACGGGATAGGTTGGGACAGGCTGGCACGGGACAGGATGGGACGGGATGGGATGGGGTAGGAAGAGTTGGGACGGATGGGTTGGGGTGGGAGGGTGGTTCCAGGGTGCTGATTCAAACATTTAAACATCAAGACGTGAAAGCAGCTGCCAGGCTTATGTATCCTTTTAATAAATCCAGTTTAATATAAGAATCAAGTCTGCATTCAGCAAAAACTAACAAACTTCAACGTTTTTACTAAGGAATGAAAGACTTAATAAAGTTTTCCTACAAATTTGCAAGAAGCTGTATAGCAATTATAAACCCATTACTGATCTGCCCAGCTCTTTGATTATAATCAACTCTGGGATCTCAGGTAAGCACATCGAGCTAGCCCAACTCTTCTGTTTCCGAGGAATCCAACAACTTTCAATTCGAGTCGCATACAGATGTAGCAAACTAGCAAAACAGAATTATGAAATTATTTGAGACACTGTATAGGCTGCAAAATTGCTTCTTGCTGTCCAGGTCGAGCTTCCTGTCTACTTCTCTTCTGGTGTATTGTTAATTGTACCCCTGATTCCTGATTGCCGAATATCTGTGTGCAGCTCATGTTATATCTATGTGTGTGTGGGTGTGTATGTATGCAAAAAATACATTCACACCTCTGAAATACACACATACCAGGAAAGAGGTGATCTGTTGTTCTAGGTTTTACAGGGCCTCCCATCACGATTACATGTGAGTGAAATTGAAAAAAAAAAATCAGAAAATCGTATTATAAATATATATCTCATTATTTGCCACCTGAAATTCAAGTTTGTCTTTGAAACCAACACATGGTGTCCACATTTCAAATGGAGAGAACCAAAGCGTAGCCTGTGAGCCTAACAGTCTCCAAAGTTTTATAATGGGGCACATGCCCAGTAAAACCTTCATCTTGAGCTTAGTGTCTCTCCCCAGAGTGATCCCACCTCTGTGAAAGATATGGAGGTGAAAGGAACTGAAGGCTACATTCGGAGCAGAGCATGACGTTATCTTTGTAGGGCGTAGGGTGATGAGAGCCCTCACCTGGGCCGCAGGGTGCTGATGCTCAGGAGCCAGGCGGGTGCAGCCATGAGCAGGAGCCCCATTTCGTGCACGGGCGCCTATGCTGCTGTCGGGGCGGGCACGGACGCTGCGATGCCTTGTGCTGGGTTGCACCGTGTGGACGCACCATCCTCCTCAGAGCCAGCTCAGGTGCGATGCGTGGGATCCGTACGGCTGCCAGTGAAAGCTTGAGTTGCAATTTTCTGCCTCAACCTGGTGGAGCCCCTCCGCTTGCGCTGTCTGCCCAGGTGATCTTCAGACGCAGAAGATTTATGTAAAAGAAATGCTTTATTTTTGCACATGAAGGATGCTCACTAGAAAGTGTTTCTTTTCCAGAGCCTGTTTTAAAAATCATCAGGAGAAGTGCACCTAAATCCATTTAGTGCCAGGTTATTTGGTGTTGTGAGAAACATCATATTGCCAATTTGTAACCCGGCGATTTTTGATAAAGAAAATTTTAAAAGGGCTTTAATATTTATAGCTTAGACATGACCGGTATTTCCTGGTATTTGTGATGTGGTCTGCACCAAACATGATTTATAAAAGTCAGAGATCCCCCGGGGAAAGGATTGTACTTTAAACTATTGTCCTAAATCTGATTTAGTAACATGCTGAAATATAATTTTGTATTCTCCTTTGAACTGACCAAAACTTTTTTTATTGCTTAGACTCTTATTTTGCTGAAAATAAAACAAAACAAATATCTTCTTTTACAAAGGGGCATCAGTGTTGTGAACACAGAACTGATGTTAAAGCTGCTTTTGTATTCAGTGTGAGATGGTGTTTACAGATGATTTTGACAACAGTGGAAATATATTAAATGGTGTCTGTGTATCTGAACTATTTAATTTTGTGTTATGTTCATATGAAGAAATATTTATACATACTTCACCAAATGTTTTATTTAATGTTGATAAATATTGCTCTTCGGTCTTCAGCTGTCATGTCCTTTTAAAGTGATTCATAAAGGTCTGCTTGAGAAATGAATAGAGTATATCTAGGTTTCTTGTCACTAAAACAAATACTCTTGACATAGAAATCTTTCTTTTGTATGAGTTGTTTAAAATGTCTACCTAAAGCTAATCTTGTAAATGATATTGCAAGTCTGTTGCAAGTACAAGTTTAGGATAAAACACACAAAAAAAGTTAAAGCTTCATCTGTAAGTCACAAGTGCATTCAGAGCTAAAGATACCCAGAATTTGTTTACCAGTTTGGTAGCCGCATACAACCACAGACTTACATGGCACCCATGTCGCAAAGAAGATTAATGACCTTTATTTATAGAAAGAAGCATCTATTTGAAACATATTCATTACTCAAGTTGACCTAACTAATGTTTTAACATTTAAATATATATCTATATCTATATATATTGCCATATTATTATCTTCTGATATCTAGAGTAGTGCTGTGCCCCCAATACACAAAATGTGAGAGCATGTAAGGAAGCCAGAGTTCATCAGGGGGATTTATGGTAAATTAGTATTGATTTTACAATGGCAAACTATTATTTTTAATGAAGTTAAGCTTCCTTGAAAGCGGCTGTCACCACTGTTTACATAATAGGAAGAGTTAAACCCTTGGATTGTTTTAGCAGAGAAATAAACAACCTGTCTTTTGATGTGTGAACAGGCTTTAAAATGTTATTTACAGGCATCATAAAATGTGTATGTATACACATATTATAGCATAGATCAATTTAGTTATTATTTATTTAATGGAATATGCACTATAAAATATTAAGAATTTGGCTGTGTTACAAGTACAGTGGGGATCAAATTAATTTGTATTTTATATATCTATGTGTTTGCTTTAAACCCATGCACACACAAAAAATTTAGCTGTATGCACAAGTGGGTATATTATTTATGAACACAGGCGCACATGATAGGTTGCAGAAGAAGAACAATGCAAGCCCAAGAGATACAACGTCACACAGCATTACTTTTAAAAAGTACAAGTGATGTAATATTTCATCTGTCTTGAGGAAAATGAAGCCAGAAACGTGACAGAAAGCATCATTCTGAGGGCAAACAGCTCAGTCCCATTAACACTCCTCACACAGAAAGCTACTTTTTCAGAGACCGAGCCTCATCCCCATTAATTGCAATAATACAAGATTAGAGTCCATAGGAAGAGAATCAAAAAATCAGAGGCGATAGCCAGGCGGGAGCCATTGGGTTGTCTGGAGGAAGCTCTGCAGGACAGACCCCAGTCACTGTCAGCCCCTGAAGAACTCCAAGACAAGAAAATGCATCTAACATGCTTGGCTTTCCCGATGGAAAATTGTGATAGTTTATTGCTCCTGTACCAGTAGAGGCTGTGAGATGTCTGACCCAAGACAGGTGTCACGGTGCATGAAGCCCTTTATCCTCCCCCAGCATAACACGCTTCCTACAAGTGTGAACTGCAGATGGATGTGGCACTGTTCTAAAGCTGAACAGGTACAGGAAAGGCCTGAGCGGTTCCCAGCATCTAAACCTGTGGATCCATATACCCTGAACAATAAATGACCTAAAAGTATCTGATAGTTCTGTGAGGATGCCCACACGGATGTTCGGAGACAGCTGGTGATCTTTCTCAGTTAGGTACAACTTCACTTTATTATTTTTTCTTGCTTGTATTTCCTTACTTCTGCAAGAATATTCTGAAATATCTTGTCTCATTATCAGCCTTGTGTATATGAAAAGTGAATACGAGTCCCAAAGTACGCTCAGTTTGCCTCTACGGAACGCAAACATCAAAGCAAAAGGAAATCTTTATCTTTTTTCCCCTGATCATCAGCATCAGTGATTCTGAATATACAGTTACACCATGCTACCATACGTACGGTAGGGATAGTCATGGAGTATCATGCTAAGCTATTCATGAACTGCATTTCACTTGCCCCCTTGACCATCTGACCACTTATGCATCCCTAGTTACATTTACGTTTGAGATTCCAAACCCTCATTCTCCCCAGATGGCTCCCAGATTCTTTTCATACAACGTGCTTTACGAGCTTGTCCTGGTGGCAGGCTCCTTCTTTCCTTTGAAGATAGTCCTGTGAAAGTTAAGCTGCTCTTAGACTATCGGAAGGCACATTCCAAGCTCCAGCAGTTGTAGTTTTGAGGTCTGATACTTTCTTTTCCAAGGATGTATAAGACTTGTCATAAAGAACTGGAGCAGGATTCCACGTATCCAGGTCCTCATCGACAGAAATGGTCTGTACCACAAGTGGGCTGTTCAGCTAGCCGGACCTTCTTTGGAGCATCTGGGGGTGACCTGCCCCTGAGGACATTCTGCCAAGCCCCCGGCAGCTTCAACTTCATCCAGTTCGTGAATCATCACATATTTTAATGCATTTGAAAATTTCTAAAAGCGTACATACTCATTGTGGTAACTCTGAGTATTCTTTGACCAATGTAAATCTATGGTCCCTTTCCACAGCTTGCTTCCAGCCTCTGTGATTTTCTTTGTGGCAATGAACTGCATGGTTTTATATATTCCTTTTATCTTTTAGGTATTTACCCGTGCAAATAGCACTGCACTTGCTTCTGAGAGCGGGTCGAAGCGATATGTATTTGTGGATTGCTTCCTTTTAACCCAAAGGTTGTGTACAGATGTCTGGTGGAGTTGAGGTGTTCGTAGTTACAGCTGTCTTTTCTGTCTTGTGAACTGGATTCCCATGGTACCCAAGCACTTCTATTTGGAAGCTTAGCTAAAGCATGTATGAGATTCAGGATTTCATAGAATTAAAAACCTTATTTAATTAGAATTTTCTTCCTTGTATGAGGTATAGATCATTTGTAGGTTCTGCGCTCTTCTACTTCTACTTTCAGGAGCTACCAAGCAGATATTGGGGGAAAATACTAATTTGTAATATCTGTTACTTGGGCATTTTTGTGCTTCAGCTTTTAAGGTAAGCAGGCAGGAGCTGGCTAATCTGTTTGTGCTATTTGTTGGAAACAAGTATGAGTAGGGGTGTTTGGTACTACACACTACATCTATTCTGTTTCATACACTGTGGCCCCACAATTGGCTGAGATTGACCATCATGGTATTTGATGTCACTGACAGGTCTTCACAGTTTTAATTGGCAAACTCATTAACTATGCCATACTGGCATTCAGGGCTTGGTCTATTTTTCACCACCCACATTTCCATTGAAAATATAACAAAGATTGTAATTTTTTTTCTCAAGAAACGTTGTTGTAGTTATTTCCAGATAACCTCCTAGATATGCTTGAGGATTTTTTGATGAATTTTAAATATTAAAATGGCTTAGAGGAGTTTCAGTTAGCCCTGACAGAGATTGTTTAATGGAAGGAGTACAGGTAACACAGGAATATATTAAGATAAGTGCTACTCATTTTGCGGCTTATTCCAACATTTATCATGTGGTATGCATATTGTACCTATACATCTGTATGCACTAGGTATATCTCAAAAGGAGAACATATGTATGACATAGCATTGTGTATGTATAGAGAGGCGCACGCCCATCTAAAGCAGTGTATACAGATGTATATACAAACCTATGCTGAAATTGTCAGCCATGGTAAACTTTGCCTTTGATGCCTCATCAGTTGTAACTGAACTGTGTTAAAGACTACTCTGCTTAGTGGCAAGAAAAGTTTCCATATCCTTCCTTTGTGCATTTTTTTTTTCAAATGCATTGTCTTCATTTCGGCTTGCAGTGTTGTCACTGTATTGTGCTGGCTCTTCAGGCATTACCCAAAAGTTAGAAATGCATGACCAGATTTCACCTGTTGAGCTGTTGCGTCAGTACTGCACTAGGTTTAACTCCCTTGGCTCAACCAAAGTCACTCCGGCTTTGCCAAACAGGAAAATCAGGGCCTCTACCAGTAGGTTGTGTCTAAGTTCACATAAGAGAAATAGGAGTCCCAAACTCCTGTATTCAGGTGAACATCACTGTCAGTTCCTCAACATGGCTACAGGAATCCAGCCACTATTAGAACAGCTGGAGGCAAATGTCACCAATATTTATAGGCAAAATAACACAAGCCATCACTGAAAATTATTTAAGGTAATGAGCAGCACTTCTCACATTAGAAATGGAAGGAAAAAATGATCGTCCTCCCTTGCCCCATGCTATTGCTCTGCTCTGTCTGTTGCATGGAATAATACTTTTCATTTGTCTGTCGCACAGGCGGAATTGTGCAAGCTGTAAAAACTTCTTTCGCCTGGTAGGACTGGGAACTGCACAGTATATCTAGATCATTCACCCTTTCCTGTTTTTGTAAACAATAAAACCTTGACCAAGTTTAACTGGGATGTATGATGCTGGCCTCAGGGAAGGTCTTCCGAAAATGGTGATAAAACCATTCAGCTCATCTGTGGTGAGGAGAGCTGACTTTTTTCCAAGCTAGTGAAGCTATACAATTTATTTAACTTGGCAGAAAGCATGGAAAAACACCCAAGACATTTAAAGTTTTTATAGATGCGAACACCCTCCTTGCATACGGGTGAATAAACACATATAAACAGTGCCCAAAAAAGTTCAGCCTATGAATGGCTCTGTAAGCCAAAAGCACGCGTCACCGTCAGCTACGCTGCTGGCACCACAGCCTGAGACCCCGCTCAGGCCTCCACGGAGAGATCCTCGTTACAGCAGTCTAGGACTAAATCATGAGGTATTAATATGAAAGCAAGATTTGTTTGGGTGCATCTGCATGCACACGTACGCGTTTTCCAGGAATTTGATGGGAAATTCTTACTTTCTTCAGGACAAAAGTTATTTAGTGCAGCATCTGGAGTGAAAGAACACTTGAAATGCGCTGGTAATCGTTACACAACCGTGGCAAATAATCAGAAAAGCCCAGGACATTACTGTACAGAGAGAACTGAAATTTATTTTTCAAATCATTCACAGAGGCGTAGTTAATTTACTTAAAATACTCAAAAGATCTGAAAACTTTTACACTATCATGGAAATAAAGTCTCTGGACAAGAATCTCATTCCTTCAGATGTGGCTTCAAAATATCCAGTCCTCTTGAGACTCTTTTTCTTCCGGATAGAAACCTCTGGGTAACAAAGCAGCTGTAATCACTTCTCAGATACTACCGAGTCTAGCGATGGCAGAGGGATGAGGAAATGGCCTTCATTAATTTGTGCTTAATGAGTCCACTTTAAGAACTGTCGTTGTGGTACAGACCAATTAACACCATGAGGGTAAAAGACATAACGCAGTTTGCTTTGGACCCTGCGTGGCGCTGCGCTCTGCGCTTTGTGGATACGTCACCAGCAATGGACCCATGCAGCATTTCCTGATGCTCAGTACTTTTCTCCACTCATTACTTTTATTTTTCATATGGATTCGTTCCCCTCCTATTGAATACACCTATCAAATATTCATTTTTTGAGCAGCTGCAAAATTATGTTAAATCAAATGTAGCTGGAGTTAAGCAGCTTTTTTCCTCCAGTTGTGTGAATGTTTCTGATTCAGAAATACATTCCACTTGCTTGCCTCCTCTCTTCATTTATGATGTTTATTTTACAACATGTTGTAATTAGGACAAAACCTTTCCCTTGTTCAGGCTGTGGAAGTATCTCTTGAGTAAATATTTGGCTCCTTTACTCAAAACAGGTCTGGTTTCTTGACCATACGCTGATCTGAACAGAATCTTCTGTGTATGAGGACGTAACCGGCTTTGTCTCCTGCTCTGCGTACACACTGCACTGGACACGACGGAGGGTTCTTTCAGAGTTCTTTTCAAAGTAGCGTAGCTGCATACGTAGCTGCACGTTTCCCCGCAGTGATTGGTACTGTCTGAGGAGACTGAAGCTTGGGCGTTCTGCTCCCTGCTGTGAGACGGGAATTACCAGTATGAAGAACAACCACTCAGTGCAAGAGAAACTTCCACTATGCGCACGCGTGCCACCTTTTCTGCACTCTGTGCAGTGCGCACTGTCCAGCGCAGTACCCATCGCTGGGGGCGAAGCACGCAGTAGGACTACAGACCCGCGTCTGCTCTCAGAAGCAAGCTGCGTAGGGAAGGGTCATGGAAATCGGTTCACTCAGCACCTATTCAAGCATTAAAACCTAAAAAAGAGTGAATTACTGTTCACTGCTTTCTGAAAGAACTGAGAAAATACTGAATATTGTGTGAAATTTTGCAGCTGTGAGCTGCAGATGTTAGAAGAGGTCAGCGCAGGGGACATCGTTTTCTTCACAGGAATTATCCCTGGGTTTCTAGAGGTGTCCCGTCGCCCAGGGGACTCTGCCCCTGATCGCAGGGGTTTTGCCCCTCTCCCACCGCAGAGCCCTGCACCGAGAGCCACGGGCTCCTGCCGAACTGGAAGCTGGAATGAGCCCCTGCCCTTCCCCCCGCTGGCGGAAGGGTGTGGGCTACACCAGCCAAGACAAGTTGTTGCAAGAAAGAGTCATAAGCTTCCTGCTTCTATTTGGAGGTAGCGGGTATTTTTGTGATGGAGATAGAGATAACCTTACCGGAATCTGATGAACATATTTCATGTGTTTCCCAGTATGTTTTTCTGTTCCTATTACTTGAAAGCTTTTTGTGCCGTTCTCCTGATTATGGAGCAAAACAAGTTCCAGAGACAATATCTGAATACATATTTTTCAGGCTTGAATATTTTAAATAAATTGACGTTTTCCTAGTTCTTTCTGATTTTGAAGTGTATGGGGAAATTACATGCAGTAATTAAGCAGCTCAGAAATTGCTTTCATAAAAAGGGATTTGTAGTTTTACTCCTTATCAAACACCGACTTCCTTCAGCCAAAACCGGTGGAGCTGAACTTGATGTAAACTGATGAAATAATTAGGAGGGAGCAGAAAGAATTCCCTCACCTTCTGCTACATCAAAAGACAGTGCTTGAGGATTCACTCCGAGCCTGGTATCTATTGATCTAGTCATAGCCATCCATTCAGATACTACACAAAATACTAGCGTTTTTTAAATTATTGACCAAGTTGCTCTTTTTTGCTAACAGCTGCCTTTCTGCGTAGCAATCCTTCTGCTGACTAATTAAATTCTGTGTCTTGGTAACCCCTCTAGAAAGAAGAATTGGTCCTAGCTCATATTGACGTCGGTTTGTAAAACACTAGCGCATGAATTGGAAGAGTAGAGGTGGATGATGGTGGAGAGCAATTGTTTTCCTCGGCAGCAATGCTTTAGAGGAGTCTTGCGTTTCGTGGCTAATAAAAACAAGAGTAAGAGAAGATGTACTGAGACACTCAAATGCTTTTGTAGGCACCCTGCCTCCCCCGGAGTGACCGCCAGCACTGCGGTCCTGAGGGCAGAAGGTGGACGGCTGTGTCTTGGTAGGAAAGTGCACACATTGGCCCAGGTCAGGTGTCCTGTGAGCGCTCGCATTTCTCCTCGCGCTGCATGGGTATCAGCCCGAAATACGCTGTCAAAACTTGGCTCCCGCTGAGCTATCACAGTGGAACACCGTGCTCTTAGATTTTCTCCTGCCAAGATACTTTAACATCTTTTTCTTTTCATTTTTTTTTAACCCTCCGCATAAACCTAATCAGGTGGCACCTTCCCGTGCGGGACTTTCCTTGCAAATACATTATTGTAATCTACAAATGACTTTTACCCTGTATGCCCCTGATAACAATTGCATTAATATAAGCTGATAAACTCATTCCTTTAGTTGCTGCTCGTAGAGTGGCTTGCTGGTTAAGATAAAAAGTAAATGATGTGATACAACAGTCATATCTGATTGTACAATAATGCACTGTGTGCCAAGCAGTCGGTGAGGTAAGGTTTACATAACCGCTAGACATTCCTTGAACTTTTGAAATGTATTTCCATGTTCTTCTGCCCTCCCTGAACCCAGCGCAGGGGCAGAACACCGAACAAGCAATTAAGAAGAATGTAATTGTTTTGATTGAAGTAATTTGAGATTAGTAGTTGCACGAGGGGTAAACAATCTAGAGAAAGTGTTTGGAAGTCTTCATCGTGTTCCTTTGGGGAACCTGCCATTCCCCGCAGCCTGGGAGGACTCTCCTGAGACGCAGATTTGTAAGAGGAAATTTTGACTCTGTTCATGTGCTACAATATTCTTTGTCTGCTATTAATTCTTTCAACGACACAGTCAGTTGCCCGGTGAAATTGCTCTGCGCTCCCTTTGTGGCGGCAAACGCCCGCGGTTTCTGGGGGCTGATCCAAGCCCAGCTCCGGCTGATGGGCAGACTCCCACCGCACGTCTGAGATCCACATTTCCCCCCACGGCGCGGGGCTGGGCTGCTCGTCCTCCCCTCGGCATCCCCGACCTCCGCCCGCCCGTCCCGCACCCTCCGCTCGCCGGGCACCGGCCTGCAGAGGAATTCCCTGGGCGATGGCAGAGCAAGCACAGCGAGCCGTCGGCCGCTGTCTGCCTCCTTGCAGCTCCCTTCCTCCTCCCTGCTGCCCGAGGACAGCAGTCACGCAACAAAAACAGCAGCTTCTAATATAATTTCCAGTTTAATCGTAAACTGCAGTGGCCTCTATTCCCAACAGTATCAGAGTAAAATGGAGATGAGGAATTGCTCATTTCTAGCCCGTTTATGACTTCTTCCTTTTTTCTTTCTCATTTAAATGATGTATGCATAGCATTTCTTTGTTTGGAGGAGGGATCGCGGGTTACCGGTGCGGCAGCAGCATTCCGATAGATATTATAGCATATTCAGAGAAGAGAAAATTCAGTCGCACAAACAGATATCTTGGAGTTCTTTCTCCTTTCTTGCCAAATTCACTGCAGACAGTTGAAGACTCACCTCTGGCTGCACGAGCGTCTTCCTGGATTTCTGACAGTTGAGCAATTTTCTCACACGTGCCGTTTTGTTCAAATTTCTTCCTTTATCTGTTTCCTTACTAATGGTTTCTGAATTAGAGAGCTTTTGCCCTTTTCACAGCGCACAGAGTCTGTTTGCAGCAGCTTTAGATTGACCGTGTTATCTTAGGTACCGGGAGCAATCCAGCTGCAGTATGAATCTCCTCTGCCTTACCTCATTTTACAGCTTGGAATAGACACTTGGCGTTCTCCATTATCACACGCTCACAGAGAATGGGTTTTGTCCAGTGCTTTTAATCTTCATAAAATTGAATAAAATAATCAAGTGCATATAACTGAGGTGTGAAAAATACCGGTCCATAATCCCTCCTATTACTTTAAAGTACCGTATCAAATATATTTTCTTATTAGTTGTGGAAGCAAATATCTCAGCGCGTAGCCATGACTAGCTATGTAGCCTATAATGAGATCTAATACAAAACAGATATTCTTCAAATATTTCATTAAATAATGTGGTCTAATTCATCCTGGCTGAACAGACGTAGTTTAGCTCAATCCTGCTGTTAAGCCTTCTTCAAAATTCTCATTAGCATCAATGGAAATTCTAGCAAGAGCAGATAAATCAGCCTCTCTTTATAGAACAGATAAATAATGCTTTGGTTTTGTATTTCTAGTTAATAAATGTAATCAAATTACTGAAAATATAAACACTCCAAGCCTGTTCTGTGCCCTCAGGGAACCCCTTTCACTATCCCAGCGCAGTAAAGCTGCATATAGCAGGACATATTCCACTAATACAGTCAAAAACATATGGGTGTATAAGACTAAACAGCTTAAAAAAATCATACTGTAAATGATGTGATTGAGTGAAATTGTATGTATATTTTTCAAGTCTTCAGAATAGTTGAAGTTTTAACTTATTTCAAATTTTTAAGTTGAAATCTATTCATATTTGGAAATTTTGTACAACCTTGTAAAGTTAAATACTATGTCACTGTAATTTATTTTTGTTGTCATATATTGACACATGCTCATTTATATATGAAGTGTACTGTTTATCAATTGCTTCTAAGGCAGCAATAAAAACATGAAAGTTGTTCTCATTTTCCTGTCACGGCTGTCGTTTATATCCAGTATATTTCTTTACTTTACTACTTTTAATTCTGTTCCTTCCTAAAAGAGCGTACTGAGTTTTTAACTGTATGTCTTCCAGTGGTCAGTGAATACAGGGCTCCTCTCGCCTCCGCAGCTACACGACTTTGGGGGTACACGGTGTAGGAGCCCTGCGAAGAGATCACCGCTGCAGCGCGTCACCCCGAGAGGACATCAGAAAGTGGATGGGAACAAAAAGTTGAAGCTCCTTCTCTTTTCCTATCGGTTTTGGGTTTACTTTTTAACTGAAAGGTTTCCACATCGTACCACGAGTCCTTTCAGGCCCTGTAAAGTGCTGGGCCTTCAGACCTCTTACGAAAACGAGCATGAGTAGAAGTTACAGGGTACCTTAGAAAATCAGTCCGGCTGTGGAGATGAGATTCAGTTAAAAAGCTCTGCTCCAGTTTCCCTCTGCCTCGCAGAAAATGCTTTAAAACCTGCCTACGGCGATTCAATTGCTTTTCCTCCTCGCTCATCTGCGGAACGTAAATGCAAAGGTAACACTGACAGTAAAGGGAGCTAGAAGCAATGTATTTTGCTTTATAGGATGGTCTCTGCAGTAAAGTAGTAGAAGAAATGCACAAAGTGCTAAAAAATAACGGGAAGACCCTGGACACTGACCGCACATGATAGAAAAAGAAAGCAGATGTGTGTGGTAGAGCAGGTTTGCTTGCTTTGCGTAGCTACTGCAGAGGCGGATTGTCTTCTTGCTGGATGTCCTCTGGTGTCTGCTTGTGCCAGGAGCCTTTCCTTTCTGATCGCTCTCAAACTTCACCTGCCCGCCCCCCTTCCTTCTGTTCCAGGGTGGAATAGGTTGATTGTCACTGTCACCCTTTCGGGTGCGCACCGCGGGTCACCGAGTCAGTCAAGCAGCTGGAGCACAGCTGGATGCAGCGAGCAGCCGCGGGTGCTGGCTGATCCGCACCGGGCTGCTTGCGCCCTGGGAGCAGCAACCCCCCGCCCAGACCGGGAACCCTCCTGAGCTGGTACCAGTTACCTGACTGGTGAGAGGGAACAGGCAGGGGAACGGGTGCAGCGAGCGGCAATGGCAGCTGAGAGGGGGAGGCTGCTGCCGGCTCCGGTCTCTGTGAGTCTGGGACCCCACAGCGGCTGGTGGGGCTGGCAGGGGTGGGAGGTGTGCGTGGCCCACGCGTGCGGCATGCTCGTAGCCGAGGGCTGCTCATCGGGATGCCGGCAGCCACTGCCCCGTGGCTTGGGAACGCTGGAGGGTTGTTGGTGCTGCGCTCAAACATCGGCTGCTTCAAGTAAGGCGACAGCAGTGACAGCTACAAATTGAACTCTTGGGTTAAGGCTTTAAAGATGCTTTTAAGGAATTTTAAAGTAACTCTGGATTGGAACTAAAGCAAATTCCTGATGCAGGCATCTCCAAACTGCGTAGTCCAGCTCCAGTTCAGAAGCCCTAATATATTTTCTTAAAAAATATTCATTCATAATTATCTGAAAACCCTCGATCTTTTCCTTAATGTAAATGGCTCTGTGCTGCACTCTTTACAAATATAATTCAGGCTGCTTTATTAAATAAAAGAATTAGCTATCCCCATGACTTGTAGCCAGAATAATGTCTGCCACTTTGGCAGCGAACTACTTCTGCCTGATACGAGAAGAAAATGTAAAAGCACAGATCTTTTTCCTCCAGCCATCAAGCTGTTTCCTGATGAGGCTTTTGAAATGGCACCTTACTTCTGCTTCACTGTACAGATATCCATACGCTGCATTTCTCAGTGTTTCTGTCAGCCAGCTGACGGCACCCTTCGCAGCCCTTTGGGTGTGCTGCTTCACGCAGTTGGGCGTGGATTCCAGCGAGTCGTTTGTGACTCCTCTGAAACCGTTTATTCTGCAGTCGAGCAGTAAGTCAGTGGGGAAGCACGAGAAATTGTTGGCTTGCTGCAAATGTTTCCCAGCCATTTTTGTGTTTCTTCCATTCAGCTGAGGTGAAAGACAAAGTAACACAGCTCCTGATGCCGCTCACGTGAAACCTGAGGGTATGTTGCTCAGTCTGTTCCTCGAAGCTTCCGCCCACTTTCTCGCAGTTACTCCAGCAAGGATTTGCACTATCACATAACTGCACAGACCTGTGGCTCTGAAACATGGTGGATAAGTATCTTTTTGTAGCTGTCAAGTATGGCTATTGGGCAGACTTTTACATGGCTTACATTAAAACAAGCTTATCTCACAGAAGGAAAGATGGGATTTCTTTCTCACAGAATCACAGAATGGTCAGGGTTGGAAGGGACCGCTGTGGGTCACCTGGTCCCACCCCCCCTGCCAAAGCAGGGACACCCAGAGCAGGCTGCAGAGGACCTTGTCCAGTCAGGGTCTTGAATATCTCCAGAGAAGGAGACTCCACAACCTCCCTGGACAGCCTGTTCCAGTGCTCCGTCACCCTCAGAGGGAAGAAGTTCTTCCTCATGTTCAGACGGAACTTCCTGTGCCTCAGTTTGTG
>Ga0065711_1002996_pt1 | contig 34656 bp, 14 predicted proteins | sample Hoacrofraction12_FD_59098 | JGI IMG/M metagenome (GOLD analysis project Ga0065711, IMG submission 59098) | Hoatzin crop microbial communities from Cojedes, Venezuela - Epithelial fraction 12 v2 (version 2) | ecosystem: Host-associated > Birds > Digestive system > Esophagus > Crop | place... | reverse complement strand
ACAGTTTAATAAGGCAACAAAGGAAATACTAATACTACTAATAATACTAAAAATAGTGATGATAATAACAATGATAAGAACAAATACACAAAACAAAGTATATACAATACAGTATTTCTCACCACAAACAACCAATTCATAGCCCAAAAAAAAGGCACATTGTTGTGCACCTTTCAATCTGATAGTTAGCTGTGACAGGTAATTAATTAATCCAATTTGTATCAGGTGCTGTGGTTCTCACTTACTTAAGCCATACTTTCATTGGCTTTGTCTGCTGTTGTCAGATTTTCCTCTTTCATGGTAAATTTTCATGGTAAATTTGTTATTTTTAAACATCCCTCGAGACTCGTACTTGATCTTCTTAGTTGAGAAAACAGTCTGTAATATTACTGGGAGATTACATCCCTTGGAAAATGTACCAGACTGTTTACGGAATATGGGAAAGATGCAAGAGAGGATGTAGTAAACAGGCACTCCCTGGACCGAGAGTGTGTTGAACATAATTATATATTAAGCAGCCCTCTCCCATGCTACTTCTTGGCGTAGAAGCGCACATACAGTTACTCTTGAGGTGAACAGTAACAGGTTCCTGTTGTGAAGACTTGTAAAGGGACAATGTGAAGTTCAGTTTGTACTTCAGCTGGTGTTATTTTTTTTAAATGGTATGATTTTCTGTTTCTTTGTTTAATATGGCAGTGCTCTCCAGTATTTTGCTTTGAATTTTTTGCTCACTGCTCCTGAGAGGAGTACAGATACCTAATTTCTTGTTGCTGGAAATGTTCCTAAGCATTAAAAAAAAAAAACGAGAAAAAATTGTTTACTGGTATTGAGGATTGCCTCTGTGTGCAAACCACTCATGTGACTTTTTCCCTTTGTTTTTGAATACTTTGCATTTCAGAACTCTGAAAGTTAGAGAGATGAAACAGGAATCACTGACACAGTGTCTGTAGATGTGCCTCTTTATGTAGAAAGAATTGAGGATGATATCTTAGCATGAAAAAATTTTTTGAATGTCTGTCCCCTCTCCTTCCCTCCCCTGGGACATGGCTTCGTGTTATGTTTCTGCAGCTCAGTGAGAGAGAGGACAAATCACTTGAAAGTGAGTGCCCAGAAGCAACTCAAAGGACAGTAAGAGTAGTGAATTACCATCTCTCATTGACTATTTAGATCTGCACAATGACATTATTTCTCCTTTCATTCATTTTAACAGATTTTTCAAAGACTAATCTATGCTGATAAACAAGAAGTTCAAGGAGATGGGCCATTTTTGGATGGAATTAATGTCACTATCAGAAGAAATTATATTTATGAAGATGCTTATGATAAACTTTCTCCTGAAAATGGTAGGTTTACAATTAAGTTATCAGCTTGTTTATAACATTTAACCATTCTTACCATGTAGTTACAGATTTGCTTACTTGAGTAGGGTGTTAAAAGTGTATCAGCTCTAAGATGTAAAAGTCCTTTTAAAGTTGAATTTCCTCATTTTTACATAAAGTGCCGAGTTTCAGCATCCATGCAGGGACAGGAATGACTCTCACACATTGATGCAATGCACAGTTGATTCGATTTATTGCTCTGCTTGCGTGGTTATATACATTTTCCATATCTGTACACACGATCACACTTATTCGGATAGGCTACAGACATAAATCACGCGCTGTTCACGCACCCCATATTCCCTTCTGATTGGTAACTATGCACTAACGCCAATAGCAACAGGCCGCCTTCACGTCCTTGAACACATGTTGTTTTTGCTAACCCACATCATGTGCACTATCAGAACATTCTCAGTTGTTATTCTTAACTGTCCTTTCCGACGACCTGTTCAGTTATGCTAACTGTTTTGCTTAAGCGGCCTAGTCATGCTAACACTCAAGCTACATCAACCCCAACAGTGAAGTAATTCTCATCCACATTGTTTCTGATTATTGCAGTCTCATTCTCTTTAACACACCCTTCCTTAGATCAAACCTACTTTTATGAGGCTTTTCTTCTCATGTACTTGTCCAAATAACCATACTTTGGACATTTATCTGTGTAGTTCATTAGATATTATCTGCTTTGGTAATCTGTGTCAACAAAAATACCTAGACTGCACAGGATTTGCTAGATACAGCCTGTCTGATAAGGACAATGCAGTGCACCTTGTCATGATAGTGTGTAGCAGTATATATTTTACCACATTGATTTAAATCATACCTTAGTGTGAATTTGTGTGAGAGCGGCCGCTCTAGAAGCCAAAATTCCAGTGTGGATAAAGCCTGCCAAAATTCAGTCCTTATTAGTTACATGGTATTTTGGGGTATAAAAAGAATACTTGCCAAATACTTCAGGTTTGCCATGTGAATCTCACGTGCTGTGCCACGTGAGTTCTGTCCTAGAAAACTGCCTAGTTTAAAGGAGAAGAAGAGGTGTTGGTATTGGTTTGTGTAAAATTACTGGAGATCATACCTTTTCTTAATTTCCTTTATTCTGATAGTATTAAAGATACTATTCTATTTATAAATAAGATTTTGTATAGCAATACCTGTGTTTAAAACTGTAACTACCTAAAAGATACACATTTAGACAAATTTTTTTTTTTAATTAAGTAGAAATTAAGTTCTGCTGTTTTTGGAAAGGTTTAAAGGCTAATCAGGAGAGTTCACTGTGTAATCATCTAGAGATGACACCTGCAATTGACTGCTTAGCCTCTTTCCTAGTGGTTGTGAATAGTTTCATTGTACTAAGTTTAGTATGAGTCGTCAACTGTTTCTTTAATAAGAGAAAGATGAAATGGAATTGGAAAATAGAAAAAGTTGAGTCTGTTCTGTTTCCCCTTCCTCTCCCCCAAATGTATGAAAATACAATTTGGAAGCTGCAATCTAAGCTTTTCAGTAATGTAATGTCAAGTAACAGGCAAGTCGACCTGTTTGTCTCATTTAAAGTTATCCTCTTATTAAACACACATTTTGTTTGAAGACTACATTTTGACAACGTAGTTTTGTTAAACTACAAAAGCAGCTTTAGAATGCGTGTTTCCTAAACTTAATCTACAGTCTGACAATCTGGGTGCTGGGATATATTCCCCTTTTAGCGAGGTCACAGGCAATATGAAATTGAGGGGAGTAGTCAATATACTGGAAGGTCACGTTGCCACTGAGATGGCCCTCAGCAGACTGAAGAAAAGGGTTTACAGAAGCCTCATGAAGCAAAATCCTGTACCTGGGCTGTAATAACCCTATGTAACAGTACGGTCTGAGCACTGACTGGCTAGAAAGTGGTTTTCAATAAAGGACTGCGGGGTTCATAGTGGGCAACAAATAGAACAAATAAAGAGTTTCCCTTCCCTTGATGAGATGAAGGCTAACTGCATACTGGACTGTATTAGCAAAAACATGGCTCGCAGTTTCAGCACTGCTGAACCATTGAAGTCCAACTTTGGGCATCCCAGTACAAAAAGAAACATTAACATACAAGAATGTGTGCTGCAGAAGGCCACCAAGGTGGAACAGGAGCACATGGCATATGAGAAGAAACTGGGAGAACTGTGTTCAATCTCAAACAGAAAAGGCTAAAAAGGAATTGTTGCTGCACCTGGGAGGTTACAGAAGCCAGTTTGAGAAGGTGCAGAGGTGACGTGTAGCAGCAAGGGAAATTTTTACTGGACTTATATAGAAAAAGCGTTTCACAGTGAGACTTGTTAGGCACTGAAATGGGCTGTCCAGAGAGGCTGTGAAATCTCCAACACTGGAGAACTCAAATAGACTAAGCACTGAGCATCCTGATCTAGCTTGGAAGTTGGCCTTGCTTTCAGTGTGGGGATTTTAGACCGTATGAGGTCTCTTCCAGCCTGAACTGTTCTGTGATTCTGACAGGCTTTCTGTTCAGCAAAAAGAGCTTTTGTATTAATACAGAATTCATCTGAATGTACATGTGTGTAATTCCAGATAACATTTCCAGCCTTTCCTTAGGAAGATAATTACTCATAAAATGGTGACAAGAGAGATCCCAATAAGCTTGTAGCAAGCAATTGAAAATAATCTCTAGGTGATGATTTATGTCTCGTTTACAAGTACAGAGAGTCCGTAGTGGTAATTGGCCATTGAAATGTGAAAACCTATTTTTCTGCATGTGTGCATGATACACCATGTATATGCACACACACAAATAGTGCTATGTAGTACTGTACTGGTGCTATTTAGCATTAGTAAGGACTAAATTAGAAGGCTGGACCTTTTTAAAAAAGCCAGTATTCTGAGATAGTATAATTTTTAAAAATAATTTTAGTTCGGGAGTAGGTCAGGCACCATGTGAGAGAGCAGAAAAGAAATTACTGAAAATTTCAAAACTATAGACTGGATTGATTAAAATCGATCTGGGAGATTGAACAGATGATAGATGAGGTCCTAGAATTGATCAGGAGAGAGTGAAGAACATTGATTTGGGAGAGGTATCCAGTTTGTCTACTGGCCCTGAGCAGAGAGCTGTACGAAGTTAGTATTTCCACAGTACCTTAACTGAGATCATCAAGAAAACAAGCTTGGAATAGCAGAAATGTATGGGGTTGGTTCTAGTGGGTTTGTATTCTTATTTGGTTGTTGTATGCTTAATAGTGCAAGCATTGATCACTTTTATTTTGCCACATGACTGGAATTTTCAAAATATTCCATAGCAGCATCCAGTGGCCTTCCAGTAACAGTTTAGATACTTTCTAGCTGTATGAGTTACGAAATTCAACTCTTCTTTTCAGAGGTTGTACTAACATGGGTCCACCTCTACCTGGTCACCTGTTTTGACATGTGAATGTGTTTTAGGACCATTTTTCCCTCCTTGCTGTGCATCTGTTCAGTACACAGAGGAAGAGAAAGTAACTGATTTTTTTTATAAGGCCCTAAAAAGCACTAAACCAACATTTTCCACATATAAAAGTTTTAACATTAATGCGCAATATCTCGGGAGTCTCCAGACAAAGTAGTGCAGGAGGGCATTTCACTTGAATGAGGAACTAGAAGGTAATTTTTAAAAATAGCAGAGTGTGAAACGGGAAGTTACTAGTACATGTAGAGGCATTTGCTCATGGGAGAGTGCAAGTAGAACACTTGCTGGTTCAGGAGAAATTCCGTTGCTACAAGGTGCTGAAGATTCTTTCATGGACATCAGGTGCCCATCCATAGTATGTGCATCTGTAGCACATGGAAGCAGTAGAAGGTTTTATTGTTACTAGTTGCTTTGCTGGTATGCAAGCGTAGTCAATGCAAGGGTTCCAATAAAAGCTGTGTACTTGGTTAGGTCTTTCGAAGCCTTCAGTGAATTGAGTAAAAAGGCCCTCCTTCCCTGTTACGTATGCATAGTTCAAGGACTAAATACTGCTTGCCTTCTCAAGTAGCAGCGTTTATGAGAACAGAGCAGAACAGCTACCTTCAGAACATGTCCATCTTAACCACACCTTGCTCACTGGAATTACATGACAAAGCAATGAGGCTGAAGTACCAAAAATATTCAATTTCAAAGAATATTATTTAATGGTATAGCTTAAGTCAGCCCCTCTAAGGGAATGCAGTGCTTATTGACGGTTCCTTCAGGCAGGAGAAAGTTAACCTTGCACTCAGAATACTTTATATAAATAGAATTTTCAAATTATTCTTCAGCCTCTTTAAAATGTGTTGTAGGATTTTTCTTATTCCCCTGCCTAGTGTCTTTCCACTCTCTCTTGCTTAAAGCAAGCACCTTTGTACAACGTAGGTTTCACATACTGAATATTCCAAAATTCAAGGCATCAATAGATTTTTGCTGCAGTACTATTTACTACTTCAATTTTTTAATATAAAATTAGAGTAGATATGTTTATGTGTAGCTAAATGTGTTTTTATCCGAACAAGATTCAAGCAGATAATTGTGTTTGAGTTTGTGTCTCTCCTTTCTCTGCAGAACCTGACCTAAAAAAGCGCATTCGTGTTCACTTACTCAATGCACATGGTCTTGATGAAGCTGGTATTGATGGTGGTGGAATTTTCAGAGAATTTCTGAATGAACTACTTAAATCAGGATTTAACCCCAACCAGGGATTTTTTAAGACCACCAATGAGGGACTTCTTTACCCCAACCCTGCTGCACAGATGCTTGTTGGAGACTCTTATGCCCGACATTACTACTTTCTTGGAAGAATGCTTGGAAAGGTAAAAACAGATTTATATAATATAAAGCTATAGTAGTACTGAAATAATTCAGTAGTGTTCTTTTCAGCTAGGTGTAGATGGGGAAAAAAAGTGATTTTTTTAGAGCTGAGGAAAAATAACTTTCAGGTTTTGGATCTGAACATTATTTTCACATATCACCCAAATTTCTGGTTTGTTTTAATATGTTACATACTGCAGAAGTACAGAGTATTTAAGATTCCCTGACTGCAAGTTGAGCAGTATTGCCATTGAGCAAAGTATGCATATGTCTACTTCTGTGTTTATCCTCTTGCTTAAAGTTGAGTTAGTTGAAGCCAATAGAACTACTCTGATGATGGTGATTTTTAACCTGAAGCTTTCTGGAATCTGGCTGCAGTTACATTTTCATCATTTGGAATATATTAAATTAGTATTTTCAGAAACAAACAGTTTCTAGTTGTCTGAGGTGTGCAATTTTTGCTGGCATCTAAAATTTGCCGTGGGCATTTATCATACTTAAGAGCCATATGCAAATTAACTTTCACGTATTCTGCTCGGTTTTTCATATATTTTGCATCTTTCTTGAGTTTTAGTGCTTGATATTTCGGTGTTGTGAACATTCAAAGACTAATACGCATTTATTGAGCTAGATGAAAAATGAAGGGGTAAAAAAAAGAGAGAAAACATCACAAACATCCATTACATTCAGTTTTCTTTTATGGTGAAGTTCAGTACTGAGTATGTGTCCTTCTAAGCCCTTAAAATCATCTTTGTAAAGCTAATAATTGTGAAACAAAGTTTGGAATACAAATTCCATTTCAGAATAAAATGTATTGATTGCTTCTCAGCTATCCTAAACTGAAGGTATTTAAGATGGAGAACTCCCATTTAACTGCTTGAATTACTTTTGAGGCTAAAATCCTGCTGACTTCTAGTGAGATTTAACATGTAGTTGGCTGTCCTTTTTAGTGTAGCTGGAAGCGGTTTCAGAGGATGTTGCTGGCAAACTTGAGTTGTTGAAACAAGGTGCTGTTCTTTAGAGTTGCCAGTCAACTGAGTTAAACTGCCACTCTGTAGGCCAATTTTCTGCTAATTCATCCTAGCTAAACCTGTTAAATAATGAAAATTTCAAATCAGCCATTTCAATAAAATAATCTTTTAAGGATATTTCTGCTCTTAATAGGAGATGAATTCAGTGCTAATACAATAGTTTGTAATTATGACCTATGTTACATATCCAAGGCTTTATTTTCTTTCTGCATCTACAGATTTTTGGAGTGGGGAAGTGAATACTGCTGTAGTATCGTGAGGAAGTTATTTCACTCCAAAAATGTTTGGTGTTTATCTAGGAATGGGGCAGGGCTCAATTATCAATGGGAAGTTTGAAACATTTTTTCAAAAAAATGTTTTAATTTTGAGTCTTTAATTTCCTCTGTCAAAATAACATGTTTCCTTCTGTAATAGGATTTCAAATATTAGCATAAAGACAGAAGTTGCAAAATGTGTTTTATCTCCCATAGAGTGCTGCAAGTATAGTTTTTGGTTTTGTCTTTTTAAAATCAGAGGATCTATTATTTAACATTTTGAAAGCATAAATTGTTTTTGTATTTGCAGTATGTTTACATAAGGAAAGAATAGACAGTGTTATTTAATAATTACCCCTATCCAGGTGCACAGACACCTTTTTAGTAGTGTATTTAGAGACTTGACGAATTAAACAGAAAGATAAGGCACGACCATACTATTCAAAACCTGCCAGTATTGTGATCTTGGTTGAGTTACTGAATACTCACTCACCCGTTTTCAAAAATGTGTCCATTTTGTACTTTGCACAGGGTTATTTGAGAGCAATAGTGGATTATTAAAAGCCCCTTTGTAAACAAAATAGATATAATGCAAAGGAAGCATTCAGGCATCCACAGCAATTTCTTATTTGTGGAAACCAGTATGTAAAGAGCGCTGCCACCAAAAACTCTCACGTAAGAAGTTTCAATGTTATCAGAAAATAAATACATTAAAATATAATAATTTATAGAAATTCTCTGTCTCTTGGTAAACACTTCATACTGATATCCAAATACATTTAACTTTCAGTACCATAGATTTACACCTAGTTTGGTTTTTCTTCTCATCAGGAAGTTTCTAACATCTTGACGTCTTCTCTGTTAATTGGTCAGTTCAGAAGTGGAAACATCTGAAAATGTAAAACTTACCTTTAAAAATGGTGTGTCTAAAAAATTTAGGTTATTTTAACCCTAGATAAATTGTTGACTATTTGAGGTGTATTTTTGTTGTTAGTGAAGAAATTGAAATCTATATACTATACACACACTGTGTGGCTGTCCATGCAACTTCTGCTGACCACTGAATGAGCAAAAGGTCTTGTAGAAAGAATACGATGTGATCATGTAATTGCATATGTTATCTGAAATCATTGTGAAAAAAAAAAAGGCAGAAATGAGTTTGCTTAAACAACAGCTACTCAAACAGTTCCAAAGTTTACATTTCTCAAGTTGGAGTGACTTTACTCTGTAATGTAAATATTATTTTAACATTGGTGCCTTTTAAGCATTTTCCTTTCTCTTCCTTAAAAGTAAAAGCTCAGCTTACCATGCACGCCTGGGTAGCAGTCTCCCACCACCGGCAGGGTTTGATACTGGGACCTTTCGGTTTTGCCCGGTGGAAGTATAGCAGTGAGTTTCTGAGTCCCAGGCTTTGCTTGAGAGCTGAGGGTGGCCTGGGCTGTCGTGGATATTCAGAAGAGGTGTTCTAGCCCCAAATTCTCTTCGTTGTCCTCTCTGGAAAGTAAAGTCTTCATGTCCCGTGTGGTGTCCCAGAAGTATGGATGGGATGTTGTAATCCTTTTGCTCTCACAGTAGGTAGGATTGGGCTGTGAGCAGGCACCTGAGTTGGTTTAACATCCTTACCACCAGTTCTGTCAGCAGTAAAAATCTTGGCCCGTGCAGACTTCCCTGCTGTGGCTTTGGCGATGGTGGTGGACTTGGCTCCCAAGAAGACAGAAGTTGTTACCCTGACAGGCTACCAAAACTTTGAGCAGCATAACCAGTGAAGGGAAGTTTGGAAGCAACACCTGAGAATCTTAAGTGAGGATGATCTCTGCACTGATTCTTAAATGGTCAGCTGCAAACCTGGAAGAGTGAGACACTGGGTAACCATTTCAACAGAAGCAGTGATCAGTAGGACAGTGGCAAGTACAGAACTAAAATCTAAACTTCACCGTGTTCAGACCTAAACTCTGTCTTGTATACCACACTATCTTTCTCCATTTCCAGCTTACATTTACATTTATTAAATAATGTTAATATAACATATGTTGTGGAAAAGGACGTTCTTTGCATTCGGAATTACTTGACGTCAAGCAGATATTTCTTACAATAATTCCTTAAATTTCATGAAGTATCAGCATTAGTTTAAGAATATGGCAGGAATTCCACAGAAATATTAGAATGTAATTTTTATGGTTTCCTCTTCTTTGTCTTTGTTGTATAGCTGCTAGTTCTTGCATATATTATATTTTGCAGTGAATGTCTCTGCACCTTTAACGAAGTGATTCACTCTGACAGTAGAGATTTTTGTCTAATACACTCAGAATCTTTGGTTATACTGAATCCAACCATTGCTATTTCTCTTCTCTTGTGCCAGTATAGTGGAAGAGCACTAGTGAGTCATGCATTCCTGTTGCTGAAGAACATACGCACTTTCTTTGAGATATTAAGTATTAATTAGTATTAATTATATTAAATGTTAATTATTTGATATATTAACTCCCTTATCCTAAGAAACAGAATCTGCAGTGTCCTTGGAAAACACTAGAGATTTCTGAAAAGACTTAAATTTGTTTTGCCAAGACTTAACTTTTGTCTTAAATGGTTGGGAAGGAAGTGGTGGTTTGAGTTGTTGTTTTGAACAGAGTCCTTCCTTTGTGGATCCAAATGAAGAACTTGGATAGTAGAAGCAGCAGCAAGGACTGAACAATAATAGTGTGTTTATTTTAAATTTCAGCCTTATTTTGATGGTGGATAAATGAGACAATCTAGATTTCGTATTTGATCATTAATGCTTAATGCTATACAGGAGTCAGTAATTTGTGTGGCCTGGTCTGTACTACGTTGATGAAGGTTTAAGTTGTTTATTTTCATATGACTTTTTGTAGGTTACTGATTTAAGATACAATGGACTGTTCTCTGCACATACCTAAATGTTGTTAAACATACATAATTGAAAAAAAGTTATATGTCTTTTGGAAAAATTAAACATTGGCAGGGTAATAGTAGATCAAATACAAATTTTATTACCCTAGTAGTGAGTGTGGGACTGTTAATTATAGATTAGATAATTTTTCTGGATCTTAGAGAGTGTTCTTGTTCGTAAATTTGAATAGAGCTGTGATAGATCATTTGTTGTGTGAGATAGTATTCCTGGCTGGAAGGTACAATTCTAAGATTAGCAGTGTCTACAGCATCCATTTTAGTTCTTAATCATCCCGGGGCCTTATCTGAAATGGATTTAATCAATGGGAGTCTTTTCACAGCGAGATCTGGATCAGATCCTGAACTCTTAAATCATTAATAAGCTGCACATACGGCGTTAGAACTGTCAAGCAAATGTTTCTAGTAGCAGATTAGTGTGCCCTTTTTGCACCAAGAGCTTGTAGAGAGAAAACAAAGCAAGAAAACTCTACAATGAGAAGAATTGGGTTTTGTGTGCTTGAATACTTGACAGGACGGTGTGTCAAGCATTGCGCTGCTACTCTTCCTCTGTTTCTCTGTTGACGGGGTTTTTTTTTGTTTTCCCTTCGGATTTTTCCACTACCCTTTCCCTTTGCTGATTGTCATTTTGATAAAGATCTACTTTGGCTTGGCTTAAATCAGTAGACTCGTAATTGACTTGTGCTGCAGCCACAATTGATACGGCTAGTACCTCCAAAGATAGGTATGGAATTAGTGATAATGATGCAAAGGGGAGGTAGTTTGTATAAACTTTTTGTTTTATTAATTTCAGTTACCGTGCACATGATTTTGTAAACTCAGCAGTTTGTTTAAAAGCAAGTTAGCTGATCATTTGTCTCAGAAAATCCTGAATCATCTGAAATGGAATCAGAACAGGAATTTACTATGTGAATTGGCGTGCCCTTTTAATTATATATTTACAGTGCAGAAACACTGTCATAAGAGAATGAAATTGATACCTTATGGAAGTGATTTCATGATTTATGAATGTAGATGTAAACTAATCTGAACCTGTTTTCTGACACACTTACTGAGCTTGACAATTCCTTAGTGTACTGGTTCATTTAACATAACTAATTATCTTTTGATTACAGATAGCTACCTTAGTACTAACCTTGTAAATACATGTCTAGCACTAAAAGACTAATGAAATGTGGTATTTTAACTCTAAATCTTTAGGAAGGAAAAGTGTGTATTGATGGATTGTGATATTTATTGGGTCATAATGTATTTAAATTTTCTTTAATGCATATGTTCGTGATTGTTTACCGTGATAAAGTGCGTAGAGGTCTCTGCAAGGAGTTCTGCATGGAAAGAATTACCTCATGTCGGTGGTCACTCCTCAATTAAAAGTTCCATTAGCAGATGATTCCTGCTTCTGGTTTGTGTACTGATTGCATTTTATTGCCTCTAAATCAGGTTCCTCGACAGGGAATAAATAAACAATTGGAGTGTGTGGTAATGGTATCCTGATCTTTTTTCACAGTTGGGAACACCTATGTCCATTTCAATCAATGAAGTCTGGAATATTTACTGAAATTCTTTATTCTACTTGAATTGTCTTTAAAAATGACTGGTTTCGCTGCTATTAAAATACAGATTTATCTTAGAAGCATATCGAGAGGTTAGTTATATAGTAGTAAATGTTTCAGTTTTTCAGAAGATTAGACCTTAAATAAGGAGGAGATGTCTTCCTTTTATTTTCAGTTCTTGCTAAATTGTGTTTAAATTTGAGACAAGAAAAATCTGTTAAGCCTTTACCGGAACTTGTGTAGTAAATGATAACTGGTAGTTATCTGGTGCATCCACAGGTGCCTCTAGTCCTTCCCTCTCCTGTCCCTCAAAAACCCCCAAATGATATTGATAGCAATTTGTATCATATGCATGGTGTAAGTTACAGAGATAACTGTTCCTATTAAAACAGAAAGAAAGTACCAAGCTGATAAAATGGTGGTTTTCTGCAAGGACCAACATTTCTAAAGCACACTATTTTATTAATAAAAGCTCTTGTAATAAAATTAAGTACGTGCTAATTTCTTAGAATAAAAATACAAGCATGACTTTCCATTTTTAAATTAAAAAATAACTCAAGGTCATTATACTTGATATGCTCCAGTGGAGGCTTTGTAAATGGATCCCTACATTTTAATGGTAATGCGTTTATGAGTCAGTCATGAGTTTGTTTTGTGCTTATCGCACACCTGGAATCCATTTCAGGTATTTACACTGACTGCGGCAAATTTGACAGGCAGGCCACTTGCACCTGAGTCTTTGCTACCCCAAATCTCTGGAACTTCTATGAACTTGTACTTACTGACCTTCAAATTCCTGGGGACTGGGAAATCGGAAGTGGGACCAATTTACAAAAGGCTTTATTTTTTTAGAAAAAAAAAAAGTGAAGGTACTTGTAATACTGCAAGGTTTTAGGTTAGTTTTACCCTATTGACAGTAGGAACAATATTGGTTTGGTTTTGCTCACTTTAAAGCACATTATTAAGTATATCTGTAGGCAATTATCTTAAAATTACTAAACACTAGCTTTAAAACTGCTTCAAAAATATGGGTACATGTTAATGTAACGTATATTTTTAGTTTTATCTTTTTCATTAGGGTAGAATAGGCCTTGCTGGCCCCAAAGGCTTTTTGCGTGTGATGAGATATATCTAGGATATAAATAATAAGGTAGAAGGAAGTTCTAATGGTTTTGCTATTTTTCTATCATTTTTATTAATGGTTCTGTACAGCTTTGAAGATCTATTGCACTCTGTAAGTGCTAAGTATTATTTAATAGTAACTGTTTAAAATGACTGAAATAGAAGGGGTTATGGTCTTGGGGGCTGATTAGGGAAATAACTGAATTTCAGCCCAGTCATTTACTGCTTCAGCCCATAAGCCATGTGTCTTTCTAGGGGTATGACTTTAGCATTGTTTAGATTTTAAAATACAGTTCTGGGTTGTGAAGGATTAATGGAGGGTAAGAACAATGACTGATTAATTATTTTTCTGAAGACAGGTTTTAGTTAAAATAATAAATGAGATAATTAATTGTAGACCTGAAAGTGTAAGTAAAGGCATTAAAGCTGCCTCACAGTCAGGGAGGTTTAGTTGGTTCATCTGTGAATTTGTTTACGCAATTTGAACTTTATTCAACATGTTGCATGTTCAGCATGTAACCTCTGCTGTATATAGCTAATTTGACTGAAATGCTTAGAGTAGCTGAAAGTTTGTCCAGTTTTAAAATGGCGCAAAGTCTTTTCTTTCTGAAGAGATGTTTCCTAAATCTTGGGCTAATACCTGAACAGTACCTTGTGTGACCATGTCGTGCTTGAATAATACTATGGTGGTTACTTTATCTAGTCCCAGTCTGGTATTACTCTAGTTACGTTGAAAACAAGAGAAAAGTCCTTGTCTGGAGAACTGCACGTTTCATATTTCTTCCCATCTTACTATCTGCAGCTGTCCTTCTAGCTGAGATCTTTGTTCTGTAATATTTTAAAGCTAGCAATTGTGTGCCTGTATTCTGAAAGTTATTGCCCTTAACCATGCCTTCCCACCTTCTCCCATCACAGATGTTTAATGAATGCATCCGTTATATCTGTGTATGTCCGGTATCTGAACATAATGTTTTTCACTTTAGATGACCAAGATGTCTATGTTGCTGACTTGAGTAAAGGGTTGCGTAACTAATCCATATTGCAATTAATTGTAGTTGAACTAGACAATATTTAGATGCCTTACTGTAACTAGCTAATATTATTTAAAAGAGAGACAGTAGAGTTCAGACTGCATGCTTTGTGTGTGAAGTAGAAACCTATTAACTGCAGTAGACTTTCTGTTAATTTGTTTTCAATCTTCTGGTGTGTTCTACGGGCATTCACAGAGGAGAGGGGAGGTGTATGAAGTTCCTTTCACTGAATACTACTTCTTCTATAGTGAAGTCTTGCTTTTAGCCTTTCAGACAGAAAGAACTTCTTTTAACCATTCATTTAAAAAAAAAAAAAAAAAAGAAAGAAAAAACCAGAAAACCAAAGATATTCAGGGAGAGTAGGGGGTGAAAGTACACAACCTAATTTGTTACTGTAAAAATAGGTCAGGCTTTTTTGGTGTAGTTGTTTCAGAAGCTTTGAAGTTATCTTAGTGGTTATCTAGAGGTGTCATAACTTTGCCTAAAGAACATCTTGAACCTAGAACACGTTGATACAGTGCTGGGAATTCCAGGTTGGCCCTTTCAGCAGATGTAACCTTTTTTTTTTTTGCTGGAGCGCTAGGAGCACTGCGCTGCTTGTGTGATTGCCCTTGATGTAGACGTCCCTCTCCCTGCTTCAGATTCGCCTCTTGCCCCAAGCTTGCAACTGCAAACTGAACTTATGTGGAAGTGGAATGCCAATACTGCCAGCCTTCTGGGGAGGGGGAGGTATATAGGTTCTGTTAAATCAAGTCTGTGTGTCATTCCCCCTCCCGCCTCTCCCCAAACATGAGAAACTAGATGTGTAATGTCATATTTGACCACTAATTTCTCCTTTTATTGACTTCCTATCTGGATTTTTTCCTGTATGTAGTCAGTCCTGGTTTATGGGACTGCAGGATATAGACAATGTATCAAGTAAAGGGTTGTTAGATAAGAAAACTGGGAATGTGAACTTTCAGAATTCAGCATAGAATGTCACCAGTCCTAAAGGGGACAAGCATCAGAGTTAAAGAAAACTTGCCAGTGGGTGAGAGCACTTGAAGTTTAAGAACAGATTAGTTTGAAAATATGTATTAGTGAAGCTTGCTGGCTTTGATCTCTTTAAGCAGTGTATGAACAGAACTTCTGACTTACAAACATAAGTCACCTCGCTCCAAGTGCAAGCCGCTTTCTTCCATCGGTGTTATTGCTGGCAGTAAACTAAGCCTAAAATCGTGTAACCTATAGCTCCCCAAGACAAATCACTACAGGAAAAGAGGGAAGGAGCGAAACTTGCCTTTTGGCCGTTAGATTAGCTGCAGTAAGAAAAATACCTGTCAGGGTGGACTTCTGCGGGCAGCTGGCTGCCGTAAGGTTGTTCTCCCATTACAGCAAATGGTCTTGCTGTTCTTAGCCAGTTTCCACCATCTCTGCGAGCTGGATCTGATTCTGATTTGATAGAAAGTTCAACTTCAGACAATCTCTTCCCTCAAAACGCCCCCCAAACAAATAATCTGCAAAGAAACCCAGTTGAATCAGCAAGCTGATTTGTTTTGTCCCTCTGGCAGGAATCGGTGGAATTATGTTTTTTGGCAGCAACAGGTAGTTTGATCAGTTTATTCTGACTGAGAAATGGGGAAATTAGATTGAAACTGAAAGATCAAGTTTCACTTTATTCAGTCATACTCAATTGTACTGAGCATTTTTCAGCACCTTTGCACAGTGCTGGAGCTGTAATGGTATGATTTACCTCTGGAAAAAAACCCCGGAGCTAATCGTTTTATTTACCAGAGTTTTAGTGCATTTTTTATTAAACTTTGTTAGGATAGCTTGACTTTCAAACTAATGAAAACACTACTGTTTGCCTTGTTTCCAAAAATACTTTGTTTTTATTATTGCAATCACTTAGCTAAGAGAAGAAGTAGTAATTAAAGTTATTCTCAAGTTGCCCAATTTAGTTTATTTAAAAATGCTTTATATAGTTTTTAGATGAAGTTATAAATGTTCACTTTGGTACTACCTGAAGATTAATAGTGATGCATTTGAAATGCATTATTTTTTTATTGATTCTTAATGTAGTAAATTACTGAAGTTATTTGGCAGCGAACAGAAATAGCCAGTGATGTTGTTCACATTTATTTTCCTGATAGTGTCACAATTTGCATTAATTGCATTGCAGCTGCACTCACTTATATTAAAAAGCTTCTACCATAATTAATCCTTTTTATTTCAAATCATTTTGGCACAATTTCTAGCAATAAACACTCATAAAAGACCGACATTTGAAAAATAACGTACAAGTTTCTTCAATATACCTATTGCCGTTTTTTCCTGACAAGGAATTATTGATACGCTTCTAGGATCAAGTGTTGCAAGTGGCGAAGACTTAAGACCAGTTTGAAAAATGCTAAGTGGATTATTTTGCATAAAAAATAGACAGGTTTTGAATTTGTGTAATTAACCTGTGTTTAGAAAATACCTTGATTTATGTCTACATTTGTATTTCAGTTGCATACATTATGGAAATTTAATTTATAATCCATTTAGCTGATGTGATCATAGTTTTTAGTGCTATCATTTATTAGTCCTTGTATATTAAATGCTCTAAAGGCTTAAACCTGCCTTGTGTAAAAAATTACACCTCTACATTTACATTTTATGAGTCATAGATGGAATTCCATTTTAAATTCGGGTAGCTTTGATATATTTAAGGAATTACAATGGCTTTATTGTTACTAATGCAGGAACAGCAAACACTGACCTTATACATTGCAAATTAATGATTTATCCCTCTAGTTTGCTTTTAAAGTCAACTATACAAATGAGGATTTCGACTTCTACACCTTGAATAAATCATATAGCTCTAAATATAATGCACCCTTTGGCTTTGAACTCGTTATTCTCAATTCCTTCTGCAAGGACTAACTCACCTCATAGAAATGTTCTTTCAAAAGTTTAAGGAATTGTGTGTTTTTTTCTTAACGTCTTTGTTGGGTATCACTGAGTGATTACACCTACTTTTTTTTTTTTTTTCTTTTTTTGTTCATTGTGCTTCCTTTTCTAAGTTTGCAGCAGATTACGGAGGAATTAAGTAAAGCCGAAACACTGCTCTTGAAGAGTGAAAAGAGAACAAATGATGTTGTGTTGATGATGCCTTTTCTGATCAGCCTGGCAGTTATATTAATGATACTGTAAAGATTTTGTTGTCATTGTTAAGAGATGGTGATGTGGCAAACAAATTGGCAATGGGAAAGGCTGTGCACAGACAGTATGTTTCAGGGATGTTTTTTTAAAGGCAGCGGTCTTTTATTTTTCCTTTATTCATGTAGACTTTCTCTAAATGATGTCATGCTTTCTAGCTCTGAAGTTTCCATCTCTCCATCTTTTGAGAGCTACAATAAGTACTTTTTTCTTCCAGTCAACATGAAGTTGTTACTTACTGTGCATTACATCGAAATGTGGTCATACAGTAGATAACTGAGAGTGGTATTACTGAAGTTTTGTTTATTTTTGAAAATTCTTGAGGAAACTCAGTTTACAGTGAAAATGCATTTTTCATGAGTGCTGTATATTCAGGTCAGACTCATTTTTGATTCAGTAATCTTTTGGTGTAACAGTGTCAGACATAGGAAGAACTGGGCATATGGTACAGTCATAACTGATAAGCTCTCGGCTTGGGAATTAGGATGGTTTGATGATGCCGTTAAGCAGTAGAATTCTCCATGCGGCGATGAATCTGTATAACGTGCAAGAGAAATAGTGTATTTGGAGTACTTTAAAATGTACTAGTTTTAGATAGTTATTTTTAAGGGGCAGACTATTTTATGTGTAGCAACTGAGATGAATAGAATAAAATATTGCTTGTGACGATGCCAGTGGAGGTAGAGTTGCTGACTTCTTGATGCAGTTGCATTGTCCTTCAGGAAACTTTGTTTTTCGTGCAGTCTATGCAGTTGATAGACTTCCTGTTTGCTATCGTACTTTGGACAAGAAGATTAATGACAGATAAGCAGTCACTTTACCTTTTCAATCACCACTTAATTAATTTGTAAAATTTGCGAACTTGTGAAATATTCAAATTTAAAACTTCGGATGAATATTTTTAAATTCATGCAATATCTAGGCTATTGCCATACCAGAAGATCCTATTCAGGCACCATATTAAGAAGGAATTACCAAAGAGTTGAGAAATAGACAATAGCCCTCAGAATTCCTGCATGTACAATAATAAAAACTAATGTGCTTTTAATTGCTTTGTTTTTCAGGCTCTTTATGAAAATATGCTGGTGGAGCTGCCATTTGCTAGTTTTTTCCTTTCAAAGTTACTGGGGACAAGTGCTGATGTGGACATTCATCATTTAGCTTCATTAGATCCAGAAATGTACAAAAATTTGCTTTTTCTCAAGAGCTATGAAGGGGATGTGGAAGAACTTGGACTGAACTTCACTGTGGTAAATAATGACCTTGGGGAAGCACAGGTTAGAATGGCTTTCGCTTTTTTTTTTTGTCTTTTATGCATGACTGATGAATCATTATTACCCTTACTAATTAATTTCTCAGTTTAAAAGTGATAGGAAACAACTGTTGAAGGTGGTGTGTGTTATGAGGCATTGTCAGGATTCTGTCTCAATATTTGGAGTAGACAATAACTAATCTTGTACTTTTGATGATGACTTAAAGGTCTGGTCTTTTAAGTAGTAAACTATAGTGATTATTTTCTAACAGTCTCAGATAAAAAGTTCTATTACCCAAGATAATTTCTTGAACAAAATTTTTTATGTTGTTTCTTTGATTGCACTTCAAATAATTGCAAAAGTTAGATGGTATGTAAACTATAGAAGTAGTGCCTGGCTTTGGAGTCAGAGTTAGAAGTCAGAATGGTATGACAAGTCTTTATTGTGAGATGTGTTGTCTCCTTTAGCTATAATTTTCAAAGTAGAGGGCCTGAAGTTAGACTTTAAGGTTTTTTTTTAAATTCATTTTTTCTTTTCAGGGACTGAGGCAGCGTTCAGTGCTTCTAAAAAGCAATTATTTAGGGCTAGTTAATTAGGTCCTTAAGTATGAGTTTTTAATGCAATTGTACTGTATAATTTGATTATGGCTTTGATTTGCTCTGTTGTGAGTACTGAAAATCATGCTCATAGTAGAAAATCGGTGTCACTAGAGCTTGAAAAGTGTGCCTTCATGTTCTAATACAGTTAACCTTCTTAGTTAAAGACTTGTTATGCTTCCTCTTTAATTTTTGAGGATTTAAAATTGTGTGCTGTTTATGGCCTGCTTATACTTGATTGTGGTATTTAATTAATTAATAATTGGATCAAAAAAATAGACCTGACCACCATATGACATGTAGCAGAAAGGGGGTAAGCAGTTCTCTTGGGCTTGTCCATTGTTCCGGGAAGCCTGGGACTATGCACATCTCTCAGAAGCAGCAAGCACTGCTGAGATGCAGCAGCTAGTCCTGAAATTGTTAGGTGGAGTTCTCTGCTGCTGCTTAAATCATAGCAAGTTTGATGTCTGAGACTTCTGCTTTAGCAGCATCAGGCTTGGACTTCATCTTTACTCTCCTGTCATCCATTTCCTGTTATCCTAAAACCTGGATTGCATTACAATTTTAAAATAGTATCCTCAGATTTGGGGTTCCTGAATCAAACTGAAGAGGACAGTCAACGATTGCCCAATAGAAGTAATGTTTCACATTAAACATATGCCGTATGTCATTTTTTCCCCTGCGCCACACTCCCTATGTGAAAATTTCTGACCTGCACTGTCTTCAGAAAAAACACAGCCTTGGAATGAAGGCATGCGATACAGCTGTGTCAGAAAGCATGTTCTTAGAGCACCTACTCTGTTGTAGAGTCTTGTACAGTAGAGTGCCTGCTCTGCTGTAGCATGTGCTCTTCAGTGACTGACACTGAATTGAGCTCTATAGTATCCATGTATTTGGTTACTAGGTGGCAAAGCACACATGGTGGCAGTTTCCAATATAACCTAGGATTTTTGGGGTGGGCGGGATCTGTTTGTATTCTCAAGCCATTAATTTAAATGCAATTAAAGTAATAGTTTTGTTGGTTGCAGCTAATACAAATGCAGTTTAGTCTCTAATTAAAAAGTAGAAGTAGCTAATATTTTCTGGAGAGCTTGTGGTTTCCGTACTTTATACAGTAAATTAAATTAGCCACACAAGTTAGAACCTACCTCAACAAGTAGGGTGGAAGGACACAGAAAAGAGAAATAGCTCAGAAACAACGTAAAAGTTAGAGATGTTGCCAGCTCTACCTACTGCAACAAAAACTTGTAAAAAGTAGCCTAATTTTGTTAAGTTTGTTAAAATTCTCGGAGGGTTATCTAGTATTATCAAGACTTTTTATTTTTAATTGTTTGGCATAACCTTGAAAGGAAGATTATATTTAATAGTGAGTTTCTGAATAACTAAACAAAATCGAAGTTAAATATTCTGATGCTGTTTTACTATGTTTGTACTTGGAGAGAGAACCCTATACCATCTTCTGATGAGACTGCCTGTTAGTGTAGTTCAACAGAACTGATTGGTTCTTGTCACTGTCTTCTGTGTTTTAATGCAACAATTTACTTTTTATACTTCATTTCAGTACCTTAATAAACTTCATATGGATAAATACGTTTTGTCTGGTATTTGACTTATGTAACCATTGCATACTAATTAATTGTGTCAAGGTAAGGCTAATTCACTTTGGGAAAAGAGCTTAATTTGCACTCCTTATGTTGAATGTACATTATCTCTAGTTTTCAGCTAAACAACCACTTTAGTGTGTAATAAATTAGTGCCCAATAAATGCATCATAAATCTATCATTGTAAATAGCTATCCTCATGACAGTGTCCATCCAGCAATTGTGGCACAAAAGCATTATCTGCAATGAAAGACACATTCAAAAGGGGCTCTATTGCCTCTGTCAGTAGTAGAAGGTAGAAATTCTATTATCAGCGTATTGATTCCAATCCTGTAATGTGCTTTTAGATCCCATTAAACTATTGTCAAAGTGCATTCACCAGAAGTTGAAAAAGGTACTTAATAATTTGCACATTAGACCTGCTAATTAGGGGAGCTATGCCATCAACCTTATCTTCCAGCTCCAAATAGCTTTAGCTTTTGATAAAGAACTATCGAATGCAGTGATACCAGCCGAGATTACAGCTGGTGGAGCTATTGCATAAAATGGTGGCCAGTAAAAAAGTCTAAAAAGAATGTCAGCCTATAGTTACAGGTGCCTTGAAGTAGCTGTGTATATTGATTTTTTTTTTTTTCTCCTGTTATCTTCAAGAAAATACCTCTTCTTTCCAGCCGCCACCCCCTCAAATGAGGACAGTGAGTTTTGTGGCTGCGCAAAGGAAGAAAGGAAGGTTATTCCTTCAAAAATGTTAGATTCTGTACTCCACTGAGCCTTCTCAAACATTGATGCTTAAGATGACATGGATCAGAACAGTTGAATATGCTCAGAAGACTCATAATCAGAAGTCTCCATAAATAAAGTGTAGAAGCACAAATCCATGGAAAATGGTGTAATATATGTGGCAGCAGTTTCTATGAAATCCATATAGTATAGAAATAGAATAATAACTTCTAGTGAGTTTATTGTTGGTGTCCATGTTCTTAAGAGAAGCTTGATGAGTTAGGTGATAGAAGTATAGAAATGTGAATGCCATTGCTGTTGCTGAAAATATGTTGACTCACTAAAGGAAAGTTCTTTGCCTGTAAATTTCCCTGAGAGAAAATTTTGAAGCCTTAAAAATAATTCTGAAAGATTCTGTCTTGGCAATTTCTTTACTAGGATACAGTGGCTTAGATGAATGATACTGGAGGTTTTTCAGAAACAAAACACTTAAAGTTGAGGCTGATCCTTCTCAGGCAGATTTATAACACTTATGGAAAATGCATTCTTAGGCATTCAAATGCAATCTCCTACCTTCCTGTCTAAACATCTGGAAGGCAGATGACAGGGAAAGAAAGAAAACCTTTATCTACTTCCTTTCAGAATGGGGAAAAACTTTAGGGGTGATGTGAACAAAAGTGATCAGTCCCAAGAGAAAAGACAAAATGTTCTCATCTGTCCTAAAAAGTTTGTAAGAGTTTTTGACTGTCTATAAGAGTGCTTTTTGAAATGGAATTGGAGATATGACTTACATCTTCATACGCACAAAAAACCCCTAGATGATAGGTCCCTTTTTTTTTTCCTAAAATATTTCTCATTTACCCTCGAAATACTCGCTTTTTCTCCATTAGCTTGGGAAGCAGCTGCCACTGCCAGATCTGTGTGAGCAGCAGCTAGCATTGTTTGTCTACCAACAGAGACTTGCTGTTGTCTGCCCGTAATCACGTTACAAAGCAGCTTTGTGTGACAGATAATTATCAATAAGCCAGCATATAAATCCCCTGAATTCTGCTAGACAAATATTATGTTATTCCTGGCTTTTCTGATTTTGGTGTGTTATTTATTTCATTATTATGCTAATGTTTGAAATACTAGATATAATAACTTACAATGATCATCTGAAACGTTCACTTGAACTGCAATCATACATAAAATAGAGATTTACTTTTTTTTTAAGAGACTGTGGTGGTTTTAAATTAGAATATAAATGTAAGTTAAGCACTTTTTTTATATATTTGCAGAAACGTAATTGAATTTATAGTCAAGAAAACTAAGCGCATGCAACTGTAGTTCTGAGTATCTAACCTTTATTCAGAGGTTTTTCACATAATTTGTGAACATGGAATCCAATTCAGTTATCTGTGGTAATGTCTGAATGATCTGAATACTTATCTAAATCATAGGTATGATTTGCTTTTAAAATGTGCGATTTTGATAGTGAACCAAGTTAAATTTGTTTGTTTAAACTTAGATCTACAAAATAGAAAATCGGGTGATGACACAAGTCAGCGCATGTAGGGTAGCTTTCTGCTCTGGCCCATCCCGTGTAAGCTGCGTTACTATGCTGCACCATCTAGTGGCCAGAGTTGGGTGGATAAAAATAAAAATGCAAGCTGATAAATCTGCAGACGTAAGAAATTGTGTTGTGGCCTTTTTGAAAAGGAACCCTTCAACAATCATTCCTGACACTTAGAATTAAGTGGGAATTCTGCAATAGTCCCTTTAAAACGCCATGCAAATAACGAACAAGTAAAAAGTGAACTGCATCTGCATTTACTATTGTTTTACTGCCAGCCCAAGCGTTACTATTTTCTGTCTTCTGTTTTACATCCTTCTTAGCCTTTACGGCATAATATATTTATTGCTCCTGCTACATTAGCCCTTTTGTTTCAGACTGTGATGATATTTTGACAGAACAGTGGTAGAATTAATCTTACATTAAAATGGATAGTTAGATCACTGGAAAACCCCAGGAAATTTGGTTAACTGATTGCTGTAGTCTAACTGGTGGCAGTGCAGGGTTGGGGCGAGGAAGGGGTCTATGGAAGTGTGGTTGGATCTGAAATCAAGGTTTGCTACTGAAAAATACAAAAATAAAAGCAAAAATAGGATTTTTGAAAAATTGTATTTTTTCCTATTTTCTAAAAATGGTGGTCAGAAACAGTATGACACTTTTTTTTTCTCTGATTGCCAGGAAGAACATTACAGGGAGAGAGAATAGCTTTTATTATAAAGCAAGTACAGCTTTCCCGACATCCTTAGACCACTGTGGAGACAATACTATTATAATGCAAACAGAAGTGTGAATTAATCTGTGTCCCGATCTCTATTTGCTGACCTGCAGGGAAGGTTAGATGTTTTGCTTCACTGAGTGCTAGGATGAGTCTTAAAACACAGCAGTTTCTAGAACACCCTGCCAGTAGTTCCCTTTTGCAATTTTAGGAAGGAAGTCAGTTCAGGCATCTTCTTCTGTCAATACTGAGGCCACAGAAATTGGTGCATGCAAAGAGAATAATAACTATTAATTAGTTTATTGTTGGTCTCCATATTCCTAAGAGAAGCTTGATGAGCTAGGTGGTACACAAATATGCTCTAATATGGCCAAATTCAATGTGTCCATACTTCAAAGAGAGGAATTGTATTTGGTGAAGTGCTGACAACAGAAGAGGTAATTATGCAGTTCTGCAAAACAAACAGAAGATCTGCAGGTGGGCAGATGGCCACGTGTTAGTAGTGGTGAGGTCTCAGCAATGATCTGTTCATCTGGAATGTCACTGGTAGCTCTGATCCTGTAACGCTAACGAGGACAAGAATTTAAATAACTAGTAAGAGAAAGCTTCCGGATCTAGTTAGGCTTTGTAATAAGAGTATTTTATAGAGGAGATTAAAAGAACCTGACTTATTTTAGTTCATTGAAAAAGGCTCTGGGAAGATTAATGATGTTGCTGCCGGTAAGTAATACATCATGGCTGTACTTGAGGAGGAAGGAAAGAGCTGGTTAAGCTATAGGGCAGTATTGAATAAGAACAGTGGATATAAACAAACTTTACCCATTGGACTGGAAGTGGAAATGAGGATGTTTCTAATCATCAGATGAATCCAATTATTGACTAGCTTCCCAGTGACAGTAGTAAAACTGCTATAGTGGGGTGAAACACAGTACATTTCTAGAAGGCATTGTTGCCTGCAGTAGCAGGGGAAAAGGCTTAGCAGTGCAGGTGTCCCTTGTCATGAGATGTTTCCACTGCAGTGTGGAACATGTCCCATACTTCTGTTAATACTCCTTGTGGACTTTACCAGTAAAAATATCCTGACCCCCAGGCCAGTCAGTGGCACCAGGTACTGGCCTGTGTCCCCCATACTGGCCGGCTGCATCGCATGCCAGGCTCCGCAAAGGGTGGACCCTAGAGAAGGCCATCCTGCCTCTGGTGCCCATGGCTGTGGTTAGGGGGACTCGCTCAGGAGGGAGCACGCTGATGTGTGCAGGTTATTAAACAGCTAAACTGACACCTTCGTTTTACTTAATTCTTCAGGGAGTAGGATTTAAGTATAGTCAGTACTACCTGCACGCGGACATGGTGGAGTATTGATGAGCTTTTTCACTGTAGGCGTAACAAAAGCAAGAAGCTTGTAGTTGAAGGATTAAAGTAGGAAGCAAGACATATTTTTAACACCTATTGTAATTCAGGTTGTCCTAGCTTATCAAGGAAAGTGGTAAATACTCCATCACAGGGAGTTCTTACACCAGGATTGCCTGTCTCTCTGAAAAATGTGCTCTAACTCATCTGTGGATTTATTGAGTCAAATACAGGAATCTCTAGACAGAATCCTCTGAGCTGTGTTATCTGGGAGGTCAGATTCACAGATTTTAGTGTTCTCATTTGGCCTTAAAAACCTATGAATCAAGTAAAAATCTGAATGCTCAAAAGCACTATGAATTTTTAATCTTACCACTTTGCGTTTTCCTTAGTATTGGAACAGCTCACATTATTAGGTAGCATGTTACAAAAGAAGCTATTCACGTGTTTAATTCTCTGTGCTCTGAAGATGTGATTGTTACCACAGACTGAAATACAGATTTGTTTAGAATAAAACTAAAAAATTGCTTGTTGACTTCAGAGTGTAGAAAAAACAAACTTTCTTCTGAAGGCTTTAGAAGGTGACTGTAACTCAGCTTTTCAGCTTTTTAATCATCATCTTGGTGCTCAGATTATCCCTTCAGATTTGGCTACTACTCGGCAAAATTATAATTTTGTAGTAAAGAGTAGAATATGTAAAGGTCAGTGGTGTTTTAATAACTACTACTGTTGATCCTGGTTTATATCTTAATGCAATTACAGTATCTTTGTTTTGGGTTTTTTTTTATTACAAGTTTTTCCATGCTGAGGTATCTTGGTGTACTTGAAGGAGAACAACTTCTCAGTAGAAAAACAAGGTTTAGGCTTGATATTTTTGTTGTTGTTTTATTTTTGTTGAAAGTACTGAACATGTATAACTTGGATTTTCAATTGTGAATGCTTATCATTCTGTAAATTAGACTTGTATCAGAATGTTAATTTTGACTCAGCGGACATTGCCTTTACCGTAGTGTGATCCTGCAGCCTAGCCAGTCAAGCAGAGCTTGCTTGATGCAATGGGAAGGAGAGCGTGGTGTGTGCGAGCTCTGTGCTTATCCAAGGCTACTCACTCTTCTGGGCACTTACTAGCATCAGTGAAGCTAGGGGCAAGCTTGCCATGGGGAAGATTTTCACCTCAGCTTCTGTCTGACTTGCAGTGGTGAATTTAGTATTACACACCATCTGCTGTGAAAGACCCTGAAGTTTTGCCGAATCTGCTTCCTGGTAATAAACCACAGGGCCATGCAGTCAGCTGCAGTAGCAGCTGGAGGTCTAGGTCTAAGAACTGGATGTCATAGAGTGTGCTCTTATGAGTAAACAGAAAAAAACTCTACCTTTATAACTTGTCATAATCTTTTACCTTTGGGGTGAATATTCTTGAATATAGTCTAGTGAACTTCAAATATATACATCACTTATTAGAGTGTTTTGCAGTTCAATTTTACGGGTGCAGCACGCAGAGTTAAAGCTTATCAAGATAATGAAAATTGTTGTGTTTATAGGTGGTTGAGCTGAAGCCAGGTGGAAAAGACATTCCTGTTACCAGCGCTAACCGAATCGCATACATCCATCTGGTGGCAGACTACAGGTTAAACAAACAAATTCGGCAGCACTGCCTTGCTTTCCGTCAGGGACTGGCCAATGTTGTGAATCTTGAATGGCTTCGAATGTTTGATCAACAGGAAATACAGGTACTTCTGCCTAAAAGTACAGAGAACAATTGCTTTAAATGCTAATTTTTACATGTAATATAATTGTCTAATTTCCTTCAATGTTAGGTTCTGATTTCTGGTGCACAGGTTCCTATTAGTTTGGATGACCTTAAATCTTTCACAAACTATTCCGGTAAGTATATTTTACTTAAAGAAAAAATTGTATTATGACTGACACAGGAATAAAAAAACTTGCTTTGTATCCTGGCTTTTAAAAAAAAGTTGTAGGGTCATTCTTGTTAACTTTGGCCAAACTCTCTAGACGGGCTTGAATTTCAGAAGACTGGGTAAAGTTACAACCTAATTTTACAAATGCTGGAAGATACAGGTATGCAGTTTATTTTATTTGTACACTTAAACACAAGTTTTTAGCCAGATAATTAGAAGACTTGTAATTCCTTTTCTAAATGGATGTTAGTTGATGTTGTGTATGGTTGCCCTGAAAATAAGTCTGCAGATGACTTTGGGATGGTTGTTTCTACCACCACATTTAGATACTTACCATTTCTCAGACAGCCTGAAGAGAGGGCTCATATTTTTCCCTTGTGAGAAATGAAGGTATCTTACTTCATTTTTCCCTGCATTTATCGTGAATGTAGTCAAAAGGTGGCTCCTACACCATCAGTTCACATCTGAGCTTACCTCAAGGTAAGTTGATTCATTAAATAACTTGCTGAGTCTTGCAGATTTTGCAAACTCTTGGAGTAAAGAAGAAAACTGCAGTTAAGAAGCTAAGGGAGATAGTAGCCGTGGGTAAGCAATGAATGAGAAACTGAAAATGCAGTGATCAAAGAGATCTGTTGATACTGGAAGTCAGCAATGTAAGCCTGCTGGGTATAGTATTTTCCCCAAGCTTTTCAAGATTGATGCTAGGTTTTCTGAAGAATTTATTTCTTGCATAAAGCTATTCTACCTGTAAGTCATTTAAATCTCATTTTAGGTGGCTACACAGCAGACCATCCCGTAATTAAAATATTCTGGAGAGTTGTAGAAAGCTTCACTGATGAAGAGAAATGCAAACTACTCAAGTTTGTGACAAGCTGCTCTCGACCGCCTCTTCTGGGCTTTAAGGTATATGTCTTCCCAACTTCGTGGCAAGGTTGTGGAAATACTATAGATTGTGCTACTGGCTTCTTTTTTCTGTAGGAATGTACAGTCTGAGAAGAATGTTCCTCTGTGACTGCAGAAACAGCTTCAATGTTTGCACTTGCATGTAGAATGAGTGTAGTTTTAAAATATTCTGTGAAATGTTCTTTTCGTTTTCTATTTTAACTGCAAAATTTGATAAGCCTTTAGGCTTAGAGCGCTGACTCTGTCGTGGGAGATCCTTGCTGCCATTTCATGTTACTGTACAGAAGCAGTGTTGCTATTAGTCTCATGGAACAGGTTGAGTTAAGAATAATGTCTTTTAAATCAGGCAAAAGAGGATTTAGGGTATAAAAGCAGCAATTAAATTTGAGCCTCTTAAATTAACTATTTGAAGCAGGAGATGTGATTCCTTCTAATTACCATTTGTCTGCTTATAGGGTCACAGCTCATTACCCTTTGTATCTAAATATTTTGCTGCTGTCTTTAGATTGCTATTTACAATGAAGCTTAAGTATGAAGAACATGTTCTGGGGGTGACATGCGATAAAGAGGTCAGAAGTAAAAAAACAAACCCCCCACCTTCTTCTTCCCCACACACAACTTGGATGATTGTAGTACTTATCACTGCTTTTCTTCTTAAACTTTTGATGATTTACTTTTTTTTCATAAAAAGAGTTTTGCTCTGGAAAACAGGCAAGACAACACTCTGATGCAGAATCACAGTGGTCTCTGTCGCAGACCTTTGCCGCTTGATGGATTTAAAATATCTAAAAGCATACGTGGGCTGTCATACAGTAATAGGTAGATCAGTGGCAACAGGTGACAAAAGAATACTCACAGTACCTTAAACGGTTTGTATTTGGGGTGGTTTATTTTTTTTTTGAGGCTGCAAAGTGATTTTGAAATGAAAGAGTTATTTCTGGTGCCACATTCTGCAGGGAGGCATGGCCCTTTTTCCTTGACTTCCATGACTTCCGTCTATCCCCTTATGCTGCAGCTTCACGTTCTCTTCCCTCTTCAATCCTTTTGTTCATTTTCCTGTTTCTTTGCAAGCTGATGTGGATGTGCAGCACTGCCATTGCAGTGTGTGATCATTTAAACCTCCCTTTGGTACAGTCGTTCTGTAACCCTCTCTGCAGCCTCACCCTCAGCATAATCCCTTCAGCTGCTGTAGCAAGTTCTCTGAGGTGCCGTTAGCATGTGGATAGGCAACGTATCCTCCGCTTTCAATATTTATAATCTCTAGCTCAGCTACGCTCCTTTTATAGGCACCTGGGAGAGGAACTGGCACTCTTAGTGATTTGTCTGACTGTTCCACCTGTCTCCTTCAGGATGAAATTAATCATGTCTTAGTCGCCGCAGACCATACTAACTAGATCCCCTTTGACAGTAAATAGTGTCTGGGGTGACTAAATGTGGATGTGGAGGCAACAGACATGGCTGTTTAACCACATGAATCCTATCTAGGGTATTCATTGACTGGTTTGTATAATTGATGATTTAAAATCCTGAAAGCATTTCTCTTAAACTCTCCAGGTCTGTGTAAGCATTGCTGTACAGTACTCCAGCAACAAACAGGATTTCACAGGACCGCGGGAAGAACGATTAGAAAACTGAGATGAGACCGAGATAGAACAGGGCACTTCGGTCATGTAATGAAGGGAGAATTGGGAAACAATTGTGTGGAAGCAAAGTAAAAAGAAGTCTCCATTTGTTGTGATCCTTTTTAATTACAAAGGGAGAGGAGGAAATGCAGATGTAGCTGCCCAGCTTTGAGATGCTAGTGTGACATTTGAAGAGATGGAGGAAGTGGATCAAAAATCTAAAAATACAAAGGCTGACGGTGACACATTAGAAATGGGATGTAGCGAAGCCAAATGTGGGAAGTTGAAGTTTGTGTGTGTACTTGGGAGATGGGCCACAGTCTGGCTTTAACCTACTTAGCTAGGAAAAAATGAAACTAAAATAGTCATCAAATTTTCAGCATGATAGCAGTAAGTTAAAAGATTAATTCACTGTACAGCGGACTTGCAAGCTCAGCCACATGCAGCAGTCTTGGCAACAGAAAGCAGAGTGAAAAGGCATTACTGCTGCTTTGCTGGGCAGCACTGAGCGGGAGTTAGGTCCATACTTGGGTGGTGCTTGCAGTAGTATCTTCTTAACATGGATTTACCAACAAACCAGGGGTTTACCAAGAATGTTTGCCAGAAAAGGAAGTGGGTAATTGGTATTGTCATCAGCAATAATGCCTTGGTAGCCTATGATAAGGGTGTTGTTTAGGGCTTTGAAGGTGAAGAGTGCAAAGCTGCAGGAATGCTGAATATTACCAGCCAAATAACTGTCTGAATATATTTGTGATGATGGTAGACATTAATGCAAACTAATTTGAGAATTAGTTTACAGTTTTAATATGGGTACTAAATTTTTCTGAGGGGAACACAATTTCTGGTTGTCACTCTGAAACTTGCTGTATGCTCTGTATTGTGGAACCTTCACATTTTCTTCAAGTTAGTGCATGTTAATTTAAGATAAGGAGATATCTTGACATTCATAGCTTGTAGATAGCACAGTCTAGCTTTGCATGATTTAAAAGTTTTAAACTCTCACTGCCAGATTCAGACTCAGAATAACATTTACTAAAGCTAATTAAAGTTTAATAAGTTTAATAAATGTGATTGTTACGGACAAAAAAAAAAATCATTAAAGCATGGTTGAAAATTGTTAAGTTCCAATCAGGTCAAATAATAAATTGATGATACTTTTCACTTCCAAACTATTGCAGTTTCCCGCTGTACAGTATTTAATTATGCAACAAATGGTGCCCTTGGCATGACATTTCAATTTAGAACTTCATTTTTCCATTTTTAAAGCTAAAGTAGGGGAATTCAATTAGCATTTTGAAAGGAACACTAAAAATGCAGCATTTCAGCCATGAAATACTTTTAAGGCCTCCATTTGAACAATAATTTAGCTTAGAATCTCATTGACCTTTTGCCTTTGGAGCTGGGATTTTTTTCGAGTTTCTAAAATCAGAACTGTTTTACCTCAGGCAAGCATTGGATAAAATGAATACTTTCTTGTCAGCAAAAGCAGTGCTTTAGAGGTAATAAATAGATATATTTTTCATTATAGCCTTTTCCAGAAGAAAAAAAAATCAGATATTATTAACCCAATTAAATATTATATACAAAATGTCTTAGAAGTCTGTTCCTCAGATCAATGGTTATCACATCAGAAGAATAATCAGGGTTTGGCAAGTTTCTATCATTACAGACTCACTGTGCACTTCAGTATCATCCCAATAACAGCTGAGTGACTTTATGAAGACCCTGTGAAGAAACACACTGCTTTATTTAAAGTTAGATGTTTATTTGGAGAATATAAAGTACCTCTTGATTCAGAGTTCTGGGCCATGGTAATGTAAATACTTGCTTAATCTTACACATGGACAGATCCACTGAATTCATTAGTACTGTTCATCTTGAAAATCGTAAGTAGTAGGCTTGCTGAAAGATTAGTTTAGACAGAAATCTCTTTAGGGCAATAAATGCCTTTAGCATTGTATCAGCCAATCAGTTTTAACAAAGAAAATACCATTGTACATTCTGGTAAGTAGAAGGAAAATGATAGCTTGATGCTCATCCACCTGAAGAATATTTTATGTATCTGGAGTATGCTAACAAACTAAAGCTCTAGAAGGAAAACGCTGAAAGGGTGTGTTTGATCATAGCTCCTTTGTTTATTTGTTTGGGTTTGGGGTTTTCTTGGATGTCACAGAAAGAAATTGATGTTGTACTGTAACTTCATCAAATTTGTTCTGAGATCGGGTCACTCATTCATCCTCTTTCTCCTCAGACCATCACTTTAAAGTGACAAGTAAATGGTCATGTAGAATTTGTGCATAAAATTGGAATACTTTTAAACTCTTAACAGAAGAATGTTGTAACTGGCATAGCACATCAGTTCATTAGCTAGCGCAAAATTGCCTTTGTTGGGATTTTTTGTGTATGTAGAAACAATGTCTTCCCTGTCTGGAAAGAAAAAAACCAGAAAGTATGATTCTCAGAAGAAGCTGTGTCATTATACAAAGACAAATATTACATGCCATTCAGACACAACAGAATGTCCTTTTCCGTTCACTTCCGTGACTGCTAGTGTCTGTTGTTCCCTGTGTTCAGCATGTATTTCACTCTCAGAAAATGTCAGTGTAGTGGGAACCCATCGTTTTTGTGTACCTACAGAATCAACAGCAGCCATGGGCATTTGGGAGGCTTTGTAAGGAGAGCCTGAAGCTATGAATCCTGGTTGTTTCTCCCAAATACAAAAAAAAAAGTTTCTTGCATGCTGCTGTGCTACTTTTTCCATTTCGTGTTTCACTGTTTTTGTAGCATCATAGATGTGCAGACTAGAGGGTATGAACAATAAGAAATTATTATTTTTTCCTTAGAACCAAATAAATTGCTTTGTGTTTTGCGAATTAATGGATCTTGGGGGGGACAAGGTAGAGGGAGGCACTACACAATTCAAGAGTGCTTTTGGGGCCACCAGGAATGAAAGAGAATGCCATTTGAGTATGTCACTGTGACAGGTTTTAATCTAATTGTGTATTTCCTAGAAATCTGCGCCAGCTGTTACAGGGTAGGTTTTGATTTGTATGTATTTTTTGATATGTTTTTTCTGTTGGATTTTTCAGGAGTTATATCCTGCATTTTGCATTCACAATGGAGGATCTGATTTAGACAGGCTACCTACTGCCAGTACCTGCATGAACTTGCTGAAGCTTCCTGAATTTTATGATGAAAATCTTATGCGAAGCAAGCTTCTTTATGCCATTGAATGTGCTGCTGGATTTGAATTAAGCTGAGGCGAACTGATGCTTATTCGGATGATCTGCAGAGGAACTAACCAGTGCCTACTCGATAAGCAGCACCCACACCTTAGCGGTTTTGAGGGAATTCTCTCTAGATTTCTGCAGCTCTTGTGTCTTATCAAATGCCCTCAAATAGGTTTCATTTTTAAACACGATTTCTTAGTTAGCTTTCATTAATTAATATTACGTTGACACTGCTTTATGATTGAAAACAATGAATGCCATGTGCAGTGTGGCTGTTTTTGTGTTTATGCAGAGAAAGAGCACATTTAAAGAACAGTGACATCTCGGTGAAATTAACCAAAGATTAAGCTTTGGCTTTGTGCTGTTCAAACACAGATAATTTCACAAACTGGCAATAAAGTTGCAGCGCATTGGGATGAGACAGGGCTAACATCCTGTAATTAATCTTTTAGATGGAAGTGAAGCAGATGTTTGCAGATATCCCAGAACTGAGAGGATGAAAATGCTCATTACCGATAACCTAACGTCTTTACTTACATTGTAGAATTGTTTACAAATCATAGTTGTTGCAGAACTGATTTTGTTTTATACTACCTTCCCTCAAGATGGTAGGCAGTGAGATAAAACATTTATAATATTCCATATGTGCTTTCTGAAGTACCTTGGAGAAATCGGATTCGCATTATTGTAAGTTCAACATGTGGCTGCGTCATTATCACGTGAGCACCGTCGTGAATGGATGTGACTATCCATGTTTTCTCTGTTCTGTTTCTGTCTTTTGTGCCTGTGCAGTTGTTTTTTTTTAAATGTATCAGACTCCTGTTGCATACACAGTACATACAAAACTCATCACTTTGGAAAAATATACATGTAACAACTATTAAAATTATTTGAACCAAAGTTACCAGGCTTTATCTTTTATATTCGAAGCCTGTGGTGTTCACATTCCTTTTCCCTATCATTTCTTTCCATCTTAAATACCATATCTTTCCTGTAGACACTAGTAAAATTCATTATTTTTTTATGATTAAACAGCTTTCACATCCACCTGCCTGCAGTATTTCTGCTAAGAAAAGTAGGTGGGAGTATGCCGCTTAATATAATTTGATATTTGGGAAAAAATTGCTTTCATGTGGAAGGAATCGATCCTCTAGTAGTAGGCACATTGTTGGGTATTTGTTTGCAAACTGCAGTAAGTTTAAAAAAGGAATTATAGTTCAAACTGTGTAAGTGCATCCCTCTGAACTTTAGTTTTATATTTTAAATCCTCAAAATTTACAATCAAATTTGTATTCATCTCTTATGCAAAAGAATATTTTGCTGTTACTGGAATCTCTGTTGGATTTAATATTTAATAAGCAGTAACCAGCAATATCCTTTTAAATGTGGGGAAACTGAGTTATTTTAAGATGTTTACTAGTAACCATATAAAAATGTATAATTTCTTAATTTGGGTAATAAATGAAGTGTTAAAATACTATTTGTAGTCTTGATGTACAGAAATAAAATGATTGGTTTTCTTTTTGGTTTTGCTTTAGGCTTTTTATTTATGTTAAATGTTACATATCCAACCTATACTTTATCCCAGAATTCCTTTCATGTATATTTTTCTACATAAATTATGTAACTTGTAAAGAAGTTGAAAAAGAGATCAGAAATAGTGGAACTGCCTCCTCCTAATCGTAAAACCTGAACATTTCTTTTAGATAGCATTATTTATTTTAGAACCTAATGCTTTAAATATTTAAAAATTATTTTTCAATTCCATTATTTTGCTACATTGGGTAGCGTTGTATCTGTATTTTGTAAAATTTTCTGTTAAATATTCGTATTTTGAAGATTGTGTTGGAGTCATGCCAAGTAATCATGACTGGTAGTGCATGCTTTCTGCTTTTGCAAAGGGAGACAGTGCACACTATTCCTGTCTGTGACCATG
>Ga0065711_1002326_pt1 | contig 34659 bp, 16 predicted proteins | sample Hoacrofraction12_FD_59098 | JGI IMG/M metagenome (GOLD analysis project Ga0065711, IMG submission 59098) | Hoatzin crop microbial communities from Cojedes, Venezuela - Epithelial fraction 12 v2 (version 2) | ecosystem: Host-associated > Birds > Digestive system > Esophagus > Crop | place... | reverse complement strand
TTCTTCCCTCTGAGGGTGACGGAGCACTGGAACAGGCTGCCCAGGGAGGCTGTGGAGTCTCCTTCTCTGGAGATATTCAAGACCCACCTGGACGCGGTCCTGTGCAGCCTGCTGTAGGCGACCCTCCTTCGGCAGGGGAGGTTGGACTAGATGACCCACAGAGGTCCCTTCCAACCCCTACCATTCTGTGATGAAATTCTGTGATGAGTCCTCTTTATTTTGTTACATAATTGTGATGGCTTCTCCCCTTGCCACATCCCCATACTGGATACTGTATGGGATTTTTTCTGTTCCTGTACCACAGGTTACATGACTCATACCATGCTGTAGCTACTTGTGAAGCATCCAGAGTTTCATGATCTACAAGCAATTTCAAGCACAGTGTCGTGTAGGGTAATATGTAGCTCTGTAGTCCATGATAAAGGGGTCAGATGTCAACTTACCTTCAGAGTGCTATTTTCCAACCTGAGTAGACCAGCAGAGAAATATTTGGTTTGCACTGTTATGAATTGACTGCAACCCATCTTTGTCTTTTCCCCTGCACTGCTTGGGGCAGGGAGAGAAGGCAGAAATTTTGGGAATAAAGAAGTGAAGTTGAACCTGGGATGAGGGGTTGGTGATGGAAAGGTGTTGGAGTTTTTGCTTTTGTTTCTCACCATTCTAGTCTATTTTTAATTGGCAATAAAATTAATTTATTTTCCCAAATTTGAGTCTGTTTCTCCTGTGATGGTAATTGGTAAGTGATTTCCCTGTCTTTATCTTGACCGATTTTCTTTTCCATCTTATTTCCTTCCCTGTGCTGCTGAGTCGGCAGAGTGACAGAGCAGGTGGGTGGGCATCTGGAAGCAGGACAAGTTCAACCCACCACCAGTATTTTTATATTGCACAGAGCAGGTACCATCTGTAATGTGTACACTGTCCCAGTCACCTAGTTGTCCTGTTGGGAAATACTTGACTGCCTGTCTGCCTGAACATCTGCTTGTCTTTCCAAAGTAAATGCAACTACATGAAGTGGAGCATGTGTACCTATAACTACTTCCAGATGTGCATATAAAAACAGTAAACTGCAAAAACACAAGAGGCAACTCTCAGGGCACCTGGTGTGGCTATACCCTGTAAAGTGGACATAGGCACTAAAAGCCATCATTACTCATTTGATGTTCTTATTTACCTAAACTAGGAAAGATGTGTTTCTCTTCACTGTTCTGATGTTTAGTCACCAAAAGTGGAACAACATAAAGCTACTTTTCCTCACTAGAGAGCTGCTAGAAGGGATAACTGCAAGGATGAAACCTATTCTCATACAGAATTTTGAAGCACACAGTTAAATTATAGGGAGGTAGGTTCAGAAAATAAAACAAAGAAAGGTGATCCATCAAAAAAAATATGAGGCTGTGAAACAACTTGAGGTATTACCACAGGCTTACCATCCTGTAACATACCATTGGATACTGGGAATGCAAAAGTGTGCATATATTCAGAAATCTACAAGACAAGTTAACAAAAGTCTCTTAGGGACTATTAAATGCAAGCATACAACCTCTGATTTGGAAAATGTCCGAACTGCAACCTATTAGGGACTGGGAAAGCATTCTGGGAAAGAATCCAGCATGGTCTTTCGTTATTCTATAGTTGTCTTGACATTTTTCCAAGGCTACTGCCAGACAATGGATGAGCATACTTAACTAAGTAGATCTTTGGTCTGACCTAATTTAGCTCCTCTTTTGTTTCTCCACTTATTATACCACAGAAAATTCTCCGTGTATCACTTTCATGTAAATTTTTTGTGCAGCAATAAAATATTACAACAGACATGTGGCTGCACAAAAGTTCAGAAGTAGGAAGACATCATCGATGTTTGTTATAACCATACTAGCATGATGTGCTGCACAATTAAGTAAGCTCTTCTAAAAAATGAAGTAAGATCAAACCAAGAGTCACAAAGTCTGCTTCCTACAAATACATTCTCCTCTAAGAAGGAGATAGATGGTTTTTCTCTTTCATTCTGTTTCTTGATGTGGACCAGTATAACTTAAATATTCTATATAAATGTGGTAATTTTCAAATGGAAAAGAGACTCCTTCCAAGAACACCAAGTATATGGTGATTTGGAGATGATTCTTCAGTTACTTACTATGATCTCCAACAAGAACTGTTTGTGGCAGAAGTGTGTATGTGCTGTGTATGTGTGTATGTAGAAGAAGGAGTGAACCCTCAGCTAGCAAGTTATTCTCTGCTTTCTTCTTTCAGTAGTTTTCACCTAGTTTCTGTCACCTCAGTTAATGCTTTCACCTCTACAAAAATAATCTGATTATTCTTGATTATAATTGATCAAAAATCACACTTCAATAAGACTGATTATATATTACATACAGATGTCGTGACATTGCTTTGCCTAATATACTGGTGGTTGTAATCGACATCTTATGTTACAATTATGCTATTTCTAGCACTTTTTGAGACAGCTGACAGAGAGTGTTAATGGCTATTGTTAAGGAGGATTGGTGAGGATATGATTTATTTCCTCCTTGCTAGTGATCTGATATTCATTTACACATAAGAACTCGTACAATATTGTATAAGAACACCCATTTTGTATTTTCATCTAATTTTTATTGTTGATTTATTTTGGTTGGTTGGGCTTTTTCTCCCTACATTTCCAGGAAAACACTGTTGATTGCTTGCTTAAACATATTTTGAAAAATTACTTTTCATTTGTATTCTCTTGCAATTTTGTCTTTCTACCCTGGTCACAAATAATTTCCTTTTAGCTGTAGTTACAAACCAATTTTCTTTAAGTACTCATTTCATTAACCATCTAAAACTACATTTTAAACTATTCATCTTTCATTACGAAGTCATCACAAAATGGATATATATTTGGCTTCAGCCTGTATTTCTTATATATTTAAACCACAGACAGCAACACAACAGTTTTGTGCCGTTTCCACATTGACTTGAAAAGTGAATAATAATGGAGAAAAGAAAGGTGAGTTTTAAGAGTACTATATGCTCACGTAATTTTAAGTAGACTTGTGACTTCTAAATTGCTGATGAAAATTGAAAAAAGAGCTGGATTTTCAATAAATCTGTGTCTGCTATTAAAATAAGCTTCAAAAATACAAAAAAAGTTTAGATTAGAATATGTAATTCTATTATTTGTAATTCAGTAAGATGATTTTTATCTTTATTCTCAGGAAAATGAGGCACTTAGAAAAAGCACATCAAGCACATTTCAAAATGAAAATCAGGTGTCTCAGATTTTTAATTGTTATTTTGATATACAGTGACTTAATTTCCTCTTTAATGAAAGATAAAACCTTCATTATTGTATGAAAATTCTCTTTTTTGCAAATTTGTTCATGACTAAAAGAAAATAGTAATTTTTTAAAAAATAATCTTTATAGATCTTTCCAAAGTTGTTCATACAAGACTCAAACTTTAAATATGATTCCAATAATAATAATGGATGAAGATATTTCTGCAGAATTTGGAAATATATTCTGATTTTCCTAGAATATAACTTTTTCATCTTCTGCTTTACAACATGTGTATAGTACCCATATACATCTTTGGCAGCAAACTTTGTGATCTCACTTTGTTCAATCAGTTCAAAATTTTAACATTGGCAGTAAAATGCCTTAGCTCATGGCATGGTCCAGGACTTGCTGCACTGGGTACCATACTAAAGAGAGTACCTTCTTCAACAACCTTGCAGTCTGAGAAGTATGGATTCTGACAGATGTACAAAAAGAGGGTGCAACTCACCATGAGGTACCAGAGTACCAGCAGCCTAAACGTTCCACAATTTAGTGTAGGCATCACACCCATAACAATTTTTAAGGAAAAAAAATTCAGATTATTTTATGGAAGCCTTGTGGATACATAAAAAGAGCTTCAAAAAACTACGGTGAACACAGGCAGTGTATCTTCAGAGACCGAAAAGGGAAATGCAAAAAGCAAAAGTTTTGAAAAGTTTAAAGATGAAAGAAAGGTAGAAGAGATTTTTCATTTAGCTTCAAAATGCTTAACAATTTTCTTGTAAAAGAAGGTGTTTTCCTTGTACTTCGAATAATTTAATAACAGATTGCTTTAGTGAACTTTGAAGGAAAATACCTTATTCATTTAAAATTATTTTCTTTAAGGCTTTTAAAGACTAAACCACTGGTAAGATAAATGATGTGAATTCATTACACTTGAAATATACTATTTTTTCTTTTTTTTTTCCGTTTAAAATAGTATTGAGGTCTTCTTCAAAAAGATTCTATGGCCCATAGTAGGACGTAATTAAGCGAGTCGTGAGGTACTGAAATTAGTCATAAAAGCTTGATCAATTTGAAAAAAAAATGCTGCTATAACTGCATCAAGTAAAATTAAGCTGCAGGCAGGTCAAGAAAAGCTCAACCAGAGAAAGCCTGACAAGCCTCAGTCCTAAAGTCTTGCAAAATCTGTGTAAAGCTTATGGACTGTTGCTAGCAATGGCAATGTAAGGGTTACAAGATAGCCGAATATGGGTTGCCCAATACAATCTGTATAAGTAAAAGTGACAAAATACAGTAGCATTTGCCAAGGCTTGACCATGTCCAAAAAAAGTCATGAATGATTTTCTAGAAAGGAGTCTATTATGTCTCACAATCTTAGTAAACACTTGACAAAATGCAGGGCAAACCCAAAGGTGATGATAAAGATGAGCTAAACAGCGGAACTTCAAGGACCTGCTCAGAGAGACCTCACAATACCTAGTACTCAATGGGAAAGTACTGAGGTAGAAGAATCCTTATCGTGGGGTCCTCAAAGATCGCGACGGGGCTGCGCCAAGGCCAAGTGGGACATCAGACCACAGGAGAGGGTCAGGATCAGATCTGCTGAAGGGAACCAGAGTAAGACACAGCCCCAGGATGGCCAGGCAGGCCCATGGGGACTGGTCAAGGCTGGGCAGGGATGCTGGCCTGCTGGTGGGCCCAGCTCGGTGGGGCTGATGAATGCACAGGTCAGGGCTGTGGGGCGCTGGAGACTGGCTTTCCTGTGGTGTCACTGGGGTAGGCACTGATGGTCCAGGGGAAGCTGAATGGGGCTTTTAAGATGTGGGTAGGGTGTGAGGAACCCCAGGGGCAGCCGGGGAAAATCAGGGCTAGCAGTGCCTTCAGGCCCCTGACATTTTGTCACTCAGCTCATATTTAACAGAAACTGAAGGGATTTCTTCAATACTTCAAATTTTTTTTGTTGTTTTATGTATTGAGTCAATAGAATTCAAGTCTGAATTATGCACAGGAGTCAAAACCTAGGTGAATCATGTGCTTATGACTTATTTTTACAGCAATTAGTGATATCCTAATGGAAACAAACACGCGAACAAACAATCTATATAAGATACTTTAAGATATAGTTATAACTTGTTCCTGGTTTAATACTTGCTTTGGTTGACTCTCTGAATTACTTTTTTTTTTTTTTGTTAGATAATTGTCTTCCTACAAAGCTTGCTATAGTTTTGGGACTAATAAGGAATTGCATTTTGCTTTTGATTTTTATACCTGCACATAAGATTATTTAAAATTGTTGGTTGTTAAATTTTCTTTTCCTTTTTGGAGTCTGTCACGTTAAAAGGCATAAGGGAGTCTGATAAGTGACAAAATGAGAGCCTTCCCATTGAGTCACGAGGTTCAGAGCAGACCCCACTGCGTTCTAAACTCTCAGAGAGGAGTCTAGGTGCAGCTGGATCTGCTCCTAGTCCCAAACTTGGTCAACGCTTTGTGTCTAAAAGGTTAAGTGTGTAGCCACTTCTCAGATTCAGCTTGCCTGTCAGAGCCCTTCCAAGGACTTTCACTGAAACAGTTTTGCAAAATTGAAACAATAGGTAATTTATTCAAGCGACAGGTATCACAGATTCAGGATGTACTGTCTACAAAAGTTGAGCTCAAGGTAATGGATTAGTGCTTTAGTTAACAATGTGTTCCCGGGGATATGTCTGACAAAGTCAGAGGCGTGACTCTTGCCAAAAAGGTGTCCCTTCTTTGGGGTGAAGAGAGGTTCAGGCTCGTCAACCCATCTGTCAGATTAAGTTCTCACTTGGCTCCTCCTCTCAAGGAGAGTTTTCAAGTGCCAATTTTTATATGTTTGAAAATATTTTGATGAGGTGGGACAAAGTAAATTATTATGTATCAGTTGGCTCTTGGCATGGAATGTTGTGTCGTCACAAGCGGGACTCAGCCCTATGGAGCGGGTCTCTTGGTATGTGCTCGAGGGGAGCCAAATGTTTAAGCAGCCTCTGGCTGCCCAGCATCCGTCATGTCCTGAAGATCACATGATTTGCACTGGTGGGCTATTCCCCTTTTCTTCTGTCTGACAAGATAAGCACAAGTCAATTGCTCCCTTTGTTAACTCCTCAACTCTTGGCGCCTGAGTCCAACCATGTCATTTACAAGTCCTGCAAGGCAAAGATCACAGAGTCTTTTAATCTTTCATGATCCAGGCTATTATCCCCCCCAAAAAAAACTGAACACAGCCATTTAAGGAAACCTTGATGAGCTAAATCTTATAAAATTCATGCAGTAAACAGTAATGGCAGAGAGACTCGCTCATTAAGACAGTTTAAAAAAATCCTTAAATGTGTGTATTCTGGTTTAGAAGTAATTAACTTGATTATGTTCTGAACAAGAGAGCCTACTTATTTTAATTTTTTGATTTTAAAATATTTTAAAAATTCATTGTCATTTTCTCATTGTACTTTGCTAAGATCATGTGTTATGTTATGTCTTATTGCTGTCTTTTTAGGAACCAAAATGCATGACAAACCTTTAAAAATGGAGTCTGCTTCAATGTTGGTTTTCAACCTTTCTTTTCAGGTACTATTAAAAATACCTAATAATAAACATTTTTACGCTAAACTAGCCTTTGAAGCAAATTCAGAGTTCTCCCCTGCCTTAGTAAAGTTAACTGATGTTTTGAAAGTAGATTCATGGATAAAAAATGAGAAACACATGACCTTTTAATGGTGTTCAGTTTTAACTTTTTTCCAGACACTTTAGAAAACTTCACTAGCCCCATATGAGCACTCTGTATAGTAACCAGAAGTGCCACCACTAAAAAATGAATTTCAAGTATAGATAAAACATAAGATATATAGGCGGCTTGCTACTTATATAGCCTTCTTCGGTTTTTGCACACATACTGATAAACAGAAACCTGTCAATAAGGAGTCTCTACTTCAGTATCTAGTTGGGCAGGGATTCAAGAAATTGAGCAGTAACTATGTTCAGTACTCAGAAGGCAAATCACTGTCTAAAATGAAACAGTAGTAGATTAATAACATAAGTGTTAATTCATGGAAGATTTCATAGGTCTTACTGTTAAACAAGAGAAAGTTCTGTCATTCTAGTAGCCAACCTCTTCTCAGGAGAGCTGAAATATAAATGTCATAAGACAAGTAGGAAAGAGAAAAAACTGGTAAGTAAAACTATGATTTTATAGTAGCATTTCTACATTTCTACTCCAATCATCAATATTTTTTAGTTTTGTATTTCCCAGTAAATTATCTGTTTTCCTGACCAAGCCAATGTTTCCAAGAAAATCAAGTTTCTGTCTTTCTCTAAAACATTTATCTCTTTGCTTGACTTTTTTCATCATCATGATAAACGTCCAAGAAATTATTTGTGCTTCCACTCTCAAATGGTGAAGATTTGTTTTCCTTGAAGTCCAGCTATCTTTTTTCTTTCCTTACCATTTAGAAGGATTATTATTATTTAGAATAAATTGCTTGGATTTTTCTCTTGCTATTCACCCACGTTTCTTAACACCAGCACAAGTGTTGCTTCAAGGCAACTCCAAGATCTGTTTAATCTGTTGAGACTGCTGGAAACTGCACAGGTAATGCAGTCTGGAACAGTTGGTTGAACAATAAGGTCTCATCATAAACAGAATTAGTGACCAGACCTTTCACTTGAAAAACATTCAGGCATCTCAAACAGAGACTCAGAAACAATAGCTCACCAAATGACCATGACATTGATAGTGGTGGGCCATCACCCATTACTACTGCCTGACAAGGTAAGCGAAGCTCATTGTTCAAGTCAAACCGCTGCCTTTTGTTAACTCTTTGGTGCTTGTCACACAAGTCCGAGCAAGTCCTCCTCTGGCATCAACAAGTCCGGCAAGGTCACCACATATGATATCTGTACCTTTCTGAGACTGCTCAGTTTTTCTTAAAATTGATGCTGTTCTATGCAACTGTAACTGTGAAAATCTGTGTCTGCCTTTTGCTCTGTGTATAAGACTGTGGATAATGCCCTGACAATTTCTGACAACACAGTGCTTGCACGGAATGAATCTACATGCTGAGGAGCTTTTCAAACATCACCAGATGTGATTTGTTGTTTAAACTCAGAACCAGAACTTCCTCTCATTGCACTCAACTTGAATAGGAGCAAAAGCGTTTCTTCAGATCGATGCAAGTGATGTCAAAATCACCCTTCAAGCATTGGAATTCATCATCTTTAAATTTCAAGTTAAAATATTCCTATAAATACATAGTTAATTTTGGTGAGTTGACCCTGGCTGGATGCCAGGTGTCTACCAAAGTCACTCTATCATTCTTCCTCATCAGCTGGACAGGGGAGAAAAATATAATAAAAGGGTCATGGGCCAAGATAAGGGCAGGGAGAGATCACTCACCAATTACCATGATGGATAAAACAGATTCTACTTGGTTAAATCAATTTAGTTTATTGACAATCAAATCAGAGTCAGATAATGAGAAATAAAATCAAATCTAAAAACACTTTCCTCCCACTTCTGCCTTCTTCCCAGGCTTAACTTTACCCCCAGTTTTCTCTGCTTCCTTCGTCTACGCGGCGCATGGGGGTGGGGAATGGGGATTACGGTCAGTTCGTCACATGTTGATTCTACTGCTCCTTCCTCCTCAGGGGGAGGACTCTGCACACTCTTCACACTCTTCACCTGCTGCAGTGTGGGGTCCCTCCCATTACACAGAGTTCTCCATGAATTGCTCCAATGTGAGTCCTTTCCATGGGGTTCAGTCTGCTGTCAAGAACAGATTGCTTTGGCGTGGCTCCCCTGTGGGGTCACAAGTCCTACCAGAAGACCTGCTCCAGCATGGGCTTCCGATAGGGTCACAGCCTCCTTCAGGCATCCACCTGCTTCGGAGTGGTGTCCTCCATGGACTGCAGGTGAATATCTGCTCCACTATGGACCTCCGTAGGCTGCAGGAGCATGGGCTGCCTCACCGTGGTCTTCTCCATGGGCTGCAGGGAAATTTCATCTCCGGTGCCAGGAACACCTCCTCTCCCTCCTTCTTTATTGACCTTCGTGTCTGCAGAATCATATACCTCACGTATTCTCACACCACTCTCCCACAGCAACAGATGTGGGATTTTTTTTCCGCTTCTGAATTATATTAGCACAGAGGCACTACCACTGTCGTTGATGGGCTCGGCCTTGGCCAGCGTTGGGTCCATCATGTAACCAGCTGACATTGGCTCTGTTGGATGCAGGGGAAGTTTCTGGCAGCTTCTTATGGAAGCCACCTCAATAGCCCCTCTAACACTAAAACTTTGCCAAGCAAGCCCCATACCTTATTATTCTCCAATACAAATTTTAAAATGACTGATTACTGTCATTGTTCTAATATGTAGGATCATAAAAGCTGTTACTTGATTTGTTAAAAAAGCTTTGCTCCCAGTTGAAGTATAATCTGGCAGTATACCTCACCCACCACCCATCCTCTCTTGTTTTCAGTTTGTGTACATTTATTCAAAGGACATGATAATAAAAAGTAGTTCATCTCTCTCTAGAAATACAATGTTGAATTTCAAGACAAAATGATAATGGCTCTCTGTATTTTATTTCAAACCTCTTAAATGGTAGTAAATCAGAAATCATCTGTAATCTTTGACAGAGAAAATGATATTTAAGGGTTTAAAGTTTTACTGTCTATACTCTTATATTATTGACAAATTTTAGAAAAAATAACAGTATAACTGAAATGAGTAATCTTCATGAACCATAAAGTTTCAGTACTACAAGCTATGTATTTTTCTTATTGAATATCTAGAAAAACTCTATAGAAATGATCTATGGCTTTCCTCAAGGTAATACATGTATGATAAACCATCTGAAAAGCATAAAAGAAATCTGCTTTGGATAGTATACACAGAAACATTAGCTTCTACTAAATTTTAGATTTTTCTCTGAGGCATAGGTACTCTGAAACTTTAAAAGGACTGTTGCAGGCTGCCAAAAATCTCATAGTATGTTGTGTTACATTTTACCAATAATATCCTGTTCTGAGTTATCTAGTTCCTGGCACCTAAAACAGACAATTAAAAAAAAAAAAGAATATAAGTATTTCCTACAAGTTTAATCTTTAAGTTCCTGCAATGTGCTGAACCACTTTTAAGCCATTGTTCAGATACAAGACAGTTCAACTTCTGTTGCTCCTAAAAGAGAGTAGGTATGTTGTTTTTTTTTTTTTTTACTTACTGTTTTGAAAAGAGTGAAACCAACTTTTACAGATTTTCAAATTTATTTATGGGGTTTTTTCAGTCAATTTCATAATTCACTACAGCTAGAGTTCCAAAGAATTTGATCATAAGCTAGTATCTGTTTTCCTCTGAAACCCCCTTTTAAATGGCAATGTAACTTTTTACCTGACTCTGTGAGGTGCAAAACCAGGCCTAAATATCTCTAGATAGACAAATATGTTTGTACAGAAGTTGGAGAACACTTCGTTTTTGATTACCTGGGGAAGGGTGTGTACACTGAATTTTCTAAGCTTATGATGATGGGTGGTCAAATATGGTGTCAAAAATATGGAATTCTCACAAGACATGATAGTGTTGAATCAGTGGGCAAAACAGTGGAAAGGAAGCTTCAAAGTAGATAAAAGTAAATTAACACATCTAGGAATAATAATAGAAACCACTTACATGTGATTTAATGTTGAACAGGGAACTAGTGGGAAAAGATCGGGAAATAAATGTTTGTGTCATTGTTGACGTATATCTGAAAATATCAGTTCTGTACCCGTTAATAGCCAAAAAAAAGAAGCCAGCAAAATAGTGAGCATCACTGGGAAGGGCATAGAGAAAAAGGAAAATCACATTTTTCTGTAGAAAACCTTGACACACTCACATCCTCTATTAGTATTAAAAGTTCTAGTCTTTGCATCTGAAGAAAGAAATAGTAGAATTCAAGACTGTACAGAGAAAGGCATTTGAAAAAGTGAATGCAATAGCTGCTCTGTAAGGAGGTGCTATCAGGCTTATGTCTATTCAATGCAAGGAGGAGAAAGACAGGGTGAGGTTATGACTGAGTTTAAGAGAATAAAACAATACTGGAGCTAGAGGACAGTCATTAAAGTAGTACAAGATCAGTTTAAAACAGTTAAGACGGCACTTTTTTACACAACAGTTAGTGAATTTTTGGAATCCTTTGCTGCAGGAGACTGTGGAAGCAGATGGTATCTGCAGGTGCAAACAGGGATTAGAAAATTTCACAGACAAAAGATCTAGAAGAAGGTGAGAATAGGAATTTGCCCTAATTCAGCTATTGTGCACTGTCTGAGGAGGGAGTGGTAATGAGGGAAGCAGACCTCAGCGGACAGGATTGAACGCTCTTCCTCAAGACCCTCTGCCACCATCTCAGGCAGAGTAACAGGCAAGAAGTACATTATATTCGACACCATATGGCATCTCTCCTACTTTTTTGCATGGTTCTTCCCATGCCATATGACTACAAATGATAATCATGCAGACGGTAATGCAATCAATGTGTTGGCCTGTAGATGAAATTGGCCAAATTGTTTCAGGGCTCATTAAACAACAAGACATTTCTTACATAAGTATGGTACAATACTTTACAATATTTATCTCCACTGCAATAGTTGAAATGTTCCCCGTAATAGGAATAGAAATAACACATATACTTACTTGAGTTACAGTGAGAAGTTTTTCACTTTTATACAGTTAATATATGTATTTCTTTTCAAATTAAAATTAAAATATTATGGAAGTACAGTTTAAGAGAATTACTAATGTGTTTCTATCTCTGTTGCTCCTATAAAAAAAATTGCATTTTTTACAAAAATAGTAGTTTAATTTGTTGAAATACATCAGTTAAAACTGTAATAAAAAGAAGGATTTATTTACTGTTACTAAGCACCTCAAATTCAGAGAGGTTTCCTGAAAAACATACAGGAAAAAATAAAGCGGGGAAATAATGCATATGTAGATAAGTAGAACAGCTGGAAGAAGATCAAACTTTATTAATTTGAATTTTGCAACCTCAAAAAAAAGATCACATAGATGATAACCTTGTGAAAGTTTGAATTTAATGTAGAAGAAAGTTCTTTAACAGTCTAAGGCTGCTTTGAAAACTTGCACAAAAGTATGTTGAACTGGGTAGATTTAATGTGAGTATATATACTTTTAGCAACACTATTTCTCTTATTTTTCCTAATTATTTAACATAAACTTTACCTTAAAAATCTAGTAAAAAGTTTATGAAGTGTTTAAGGTGAAAAAACTGTAATACTGCTTTTACCTAGGTAGTACAATGCTGTGGTGTTAGTTGTGAGACTGGAGTTTCATAGCTGATTTGGAAATGGAGTTGAGATTGAATTTACTGCAGACGTAATGTATCGTTTCATTTCTTATAACATCTATATTTTGTTTAACTTGCAAAAGGGCAAATAAAACGTGAATTGTTGAGATCAAGAAAACCTTACACACCACACATTGAATAAATTCAGTGTTCAGTAAATTTGATGTAGGTCGTAGATATATCATCTTTTGAAAGACATTGATAAATTATCCATCACATGAGATAGTCTTCCTCTTGAATCAGGTACATTGTACTTGAATCAGTTATATTTCTTACAGAAACATATGCTAACTATCAGAACATACATTACATGCATCATCTGCTCAAACTTGCAAATAAGAGTGATTTCATATTGAGACAGACGCCATGCATCAACTAGAAAACCAAAGTAATTTCTTATTAAATTAGAAATGTTGCTTCTTTAAACAGGTGCTTCACTTTTTTGCTATAGACTTATTCACCATTCTGTATATGTTGTCTCTGAGATTAGATGCCTTGCTTATTGAAAAAGATGGGTTTCATTTTGCAGTAAATATGTTCCTTTTAACAACACCAAAGAATGCACTATATTTCTACCCAAAGCTGTTGTGTAGTTTTAACAACTTGCCTCCTCGTAAAGGAATGTCGATGAATCCAATTTCTGACCATCTAGAGAAATGTATCGTGAAAGTGCAGAGATCAACAGAAGTTCATTGTATCAAATGTAGTTTTCTGCCCCACAATTAGAGTTACAACCTCAAAAAGTCTCTTGCTAGGGATAAATCATAGAACCATAGAATCACATAAAGTTTAAGATGGAAAAGACCTCTAAGACCATCAAGTCGAATGATTAACCTAACACTATCAAGTCCACCACTGAACCATGTCCTGAAGTGCCACATGTATATGTCTACACCTTCAGAGATGATGACTCAGCTGCTTCCCTGGGCTTCCTGTTCTGGTGCTTAATAACTCTTTGAAGAAATTTTTCCTAATATACAGTCTATACCTCCCCCAGTGCAACTTGAGGCCTATCTTGTCCTATCACTGGTTACCTGGGAGAAGAGACCAATACCCACCTCACTACAATTTCCTTTCAGGTAGTTGCAGAGAGCGATAAGGTCTTCCCTCAGCCTCCTCTTCTCCAGACTAAACCATCCCAGTTCCCTCAGCGACTCCTCATAAGTCTTGTTCACTAGCCCCCTCACCAGCCTCGTTGCCCTGCTTTGGACACGCTCCAGCACCTCAATGTCCTTGTAGTAAGGGACCCAAAACCAAACACAGTAATTGAGGTGTGGCCTCGCCAGTGCTGAGTACAAGGGAACGATAACTTCCCTAGTTCTGCTGGCCATACTATTCCTGATACAAGCAGGATGATATTGGCCTTCTTGGCCACCTTGGCACACTGCCGGCTCATATTCAGCCAAGCTCACATTGTGTCAATTTCAAAGCATGTGACTATACTTACATTAAAAATGTCAATTTGCTAAATCCACTTCAATATATTACTGGTGGAAGTGAATTCAAAAAATGTAATACAGGTCTGATTTTCACATGGCAGTAAATTTGAAGTAATTTCACTGATTGCTCTATATGAAAACAAATTAACAGCTAAATTTTGTCCTCAGGCATCAAAATTAATTTAGAAGTGCTGCCCTAAGTAATGACTACTTTATCTGGTAGTAAAAAACTATTAGCTGCATGAAATACATTTCTTTTTCAATTGTTTTTACTTAGCATATTGGATAAGTACAGTCCTAAATTGTTGTCCTTCAGAGGTTTCTGATAAACTTTCTTAGATGCATAGTATTGAAAGTGTGGATGAGCAGTCACCGGAGTAGTTATGATTAGCATTTCTCCATTTATAGACTACCACTTCTGATTATTTAGTGACTTTTCCTGTAAGCATTTTTTACTTACTAGTGGCATTGTGAATTTCATAGCTTTTTACAGTATCCCCTCTTCAGAGGGATCTGAACGTGCAGAACAGTAGTAGGGTGGGTGGACCCTGTCTGCCAGCCAAGAACTCATGCTGCTGCTTGCTCATTCCTCTCACCTCTGCTGGAGAGGAGAGATAGCAGGAAGAACAGGAATGAGTAAATTTGTGAATCGAGACAAAGACAGGGAGATCACTTAGCAGCTACTGCTGTTGGCCAAAAAAATTGACTTGGAGAAAAATAACTTCATTTATTGCCAATTAACATTCAGAGAAATTACGTATAATACGTATTAATGGTTTCAGTTACCCTAGTGGTGGCTAACAAACATCTCTAGTACTAGAAGTGGTAATCTCCAGAATTAAAACAATACATTAATACATCCTGTGCTGGAAACTAGAGTATTTAGCTGAGATTTGTCATTGACCTATACCTTTTCCGTATTGAGGACAGAAGGTGATTGGTTATTTTGGCTGATCTCTGCCTATGGTATTCTCTCCAACTTCATCTACTTCCATAAATACAGCTCAAAACATGAGGCACTGTAAACCACTAATAATTCCATAAAATTTAGATCAGAAGAATATCCTCAAATATTATGAGAAGACAATAAAAGAATTTCTATATGCCTATGCTTATTCATGGAAGGAATTAGCTGAGTCTACTTTCATAGAATGATATGACCCACATAGTTGGCAAGAGAAAGAAGTATTCGTTACCAGAACGTGTCTCAGGAAATGTCTTCTGTATATTCTTTACATTGAATGGTATATTCTGCCTAGAAATCGAATTCTGAACTAGATTTTGTGGTTCTTTTTCCAACATTTTATCTTATGTTTCTTTAAATTAATCAAGCTGAAGTGTGGATGCAAGTATTTCAAACAGATCACATTGCAAATACTACTAATAATAATACTGATTGAGGAACACTACTTGTAGAAATGGAACAGTGCACACTTACTTTCAAATAGATTTTCTCTGTGAACTAGGATGAGAGAAATGATCATTAGATAAAATAGCAGGTGTTTTTAGAACAAATTAACTGGTAGATCTTGTTGACATGTTACACGATGTATTTGATCTGTGTAAACACAATTTTCTTGGGCTTTGGATATTTTAGTTAAGCATAAAATGTTCGTATTATGTGTGACCTTTTGGGTGTTTATCTGAGATAAGAATTATTCTGTAGTGTCAAGAAGCTGTTTAAGGAGCATCACGAAGATTATAAACATAATAAAACGGTATTGTTCTTGCTAATATAATATAGTGGCAATTCCTCTTCAATAAAAAAATCTGACGACACTAATGCGTATTCCTCTCTGCTATGCTTATAGGGACAGAATTATTGCTGGGTATTTTTTTTTTCTTTCTTTTTCTTTCAACCTTCTCTGGTTTTCCTGATATTATATTGAAATTCTTTTATCAGCTGTATAACACTCTTTTAGCAAAGTTGAATATTTGAGATTAACAATATTTCCTTTTCTTCTCAAAAACAAATCCCTGATTAGCTCTCACATGCCATCCATGAGTGTCTTTAAATAGCATTTTTTTAGACCAAACCCAGAAAAGAAATACTTGATGCTGAGCTTTATCTTCTTTATATTAGGTAAGATTTCAACTCTTTAAAGTCTTTTCTGCAGAGACAGGACTCTTGGACAAGAATCCAGTACATTCTCAGGCCTTTGTAGCCTCATTTCTCTTTCTTTTTCAGGGAACATTATAATTTTTCACAAAATCCAGTGATCTTTTTCCCCCTCACCAAACTTTTTATCCTGCCCTGAGGTATCTCCCTCTAGTTTTGATCTATTTTTAAATCAGGTTATTAAAAAACTTATGCTCAGATATCTGAATAAATCTTAGACAAATACTATATCAGGGACACCGGCTTCTGCATAGTTTTAACTCTGTTGGTCTTTTTCAATAAAACTAACAGCTCCCTTGGCATATATTCCAGTTATGATTCTAAACACTTTTGGCATATTATCTGACTCCAGCCTGTAGTAGTGCTTTCATTGACATGAAACGCAGCTATATGTGTGGATTGAAAACAGATAGCAGTCTTTTTTAGGATAAATTAGCAATCTGAACTTTATGGTGAAGTCAGTTCTTCTTCCAATGTCAGCTATAGTGGATTTAAGAAATTTTGGTCAAATTTTGCAAGAAATGATGATAACTAGGCCTGGTCTTTTAGGTCAGATGAATGCATCCACTTACCAGCAGCTGAGCTAGGTAAGTATCCTGATAGAATTATTAGTAAGTTACAGAATTATAAGTAAGAGAATGTCTTAAAAAATGTTTTCAGATCTAGAAGGTATGTAAAAGAAGTACAGGTTAGTAACTGAAATACAAACACACCTTCACATAACCCATAAAGGGTTAGTAGCCAGTTGCCTGTTTGTGACTTTGCATCCGTAAGTAGTTTACATCTTTAAGACTCTCCAATAATCTGCAGCAGTCCTCTACAGCAATAAGAAATATAAAGAGCTGCTCTGTCTACAAAGAATACAAAGAAAATGAAGTGAAAAGAATAAAAATACATAAAAGATTTTATAATATTTTGTAGGAATGGGCATTTAACTTCTGAATGAATAAAAAATGACTAAAATAAGCATAAAATAAGTACATTGCTTTCTCAAGGTTAGATTCTGTTACTCACACTTTATATTATTTGTGTAACACTGCTAAGCAACATGAGAGTATTGCAGACTCTCAGCTGATGGGAGGGAGTAAGAAATATGGAGCCAGACCCTTCGCGATTGTGTTCAATGGCAGGACAAGAGGCAATAGGCCCAAACTGAAACAAAAAATTCCACTTAAAGATAAATGAACTTTTTCAATGTGGGGGTGGTCAAACTCTGTAACAGGTTTCCCAGAGAGGGTGTGGAGCCTCCGACTATGGAGTTGTTCAACACCCAACTGGACTAGGCCCTCAGCAGCTTCTTCTAGCTGACCCTCCTTTGAGCTGGGTCTTTGAAGTAGATGGATTTGGCCTAGGTGGGACTTCTCCAGAGGTCCCTCTCTACTGCAACCATTTTATGATTCTATGATACCTTATTAAGAGAAAAAAGGAATTGAAGCATAGAGACATTACCTCACTTCAAAATATAACTTTATCCTAACTTCAAGGCAATGAATGAATCCATAGCTGTAACCAAGACTGAATTTGGAGGTACGTGGTTTTTTGCTGGAGAGTTATTTCCAAGGAGATCTTCAAATAGATGTTTGAAATTAAGTAAACAGTTACACAGTGTACCTGATCTTTGTTCAGGACATTCAGCCTGTTATGTTTTGACATATAAACTACATATTTCATACATAATCTCCTTGAGATCTTAATATGTTTCAATCATGTTTCCTTTATGGAGGATATTCACTAAAGGTTTGATGGAAGTTGTTTGATATCATGTTTTCTAATAAGTTTTTTTAGCATAAAAAGCATGATAAGCTATGCATTTGACTACATGAACCAGGCCAATACTTAGACTCTTCATCATAAGAATGCTTTTAGGTATTTTTATCAATAATATAGATTAAACATTACCCAGTAACTAACGGAAATAATTCAGGCCACAGTAAACTATATTTTCTGAATAAGAAATATTGAGATGTAACATATACCAAAAATGTTCTGAAATAACTCTGGCAAAGGCAAAGTTTCAGAAACTACACGTTGCTGAGCATTCAATCATTCAGACACTTTTTCGATGTTCTCCTGTTAAATAATAAGGACACTGATTCTATTGTTTGAAGTGGAGACCAGTATGACATTATTTTGTGTTAATATATAATTGTTGTTGGAGTTTCCCTACATTCTCTAAGTATTAATGTTTTTTTTATACTTAAGGACAGTTCTCTTTTACTTGATAGAAAATACGTAGTTACTTAAGCTACATTTTATAATCTGTAAGACTAAAACACCTAAAACCCTGTAATAGTCAGACTTTGAGAGCAATTAAATCCTGAATTCTTTAACCTAAAGGACACATTCATGTGGTTGGGATCCACTTTTTATATTTATTCTTGTTGATTCACTTCAGCAAAGGCTCCTGTTAAACTTTACCACTTTAAACCCCAGGGTATTACTTTTAGGCTACTCAGATTAACGGAAGTAAAAATGTATAAAATTGCTTGAAAAGAATATGAAGGTATGGTTGAATATAAAAGCAAATCCATAAGCAATATTTTCTTTTATTTATGGAAATTTTTTTATTGTTGTTTTGTTATTTGTGGCAGAGAGAAACCACAGTATGAAGATGTAAACAATCCCACAAAAATTAAGATGGTAAGATATATCTCAGTAAAATATAAGTTTAAACATATAAAAATAGAGTTCTTTATTGAATCTGAGTTCAATTCTAAGTTTGCTGTGACCCCTAAATATTTCATGATGCAGTCTTACTATGTGTGGTGTGTGACTCAAATCTTCACAAAAATACACCTTCCATTAATAATTTTCTTGCTGGGAAGGAGCATTTTGCAGCACCATTCTGGTCAGTCTGCAAGTATGTCTCTCATGTTTTTCAAGTGCGTCACATACTTTGCAGTTAACTGAATAAGTGAAACAAAAAATCTGCGCACTAACACAGCTGCTTCCACCCTAACTCTAAACGCAAAAGACAAATAAAGAGACTGGGTCATCATCTGGTTCTGTAACAGCAACAGTAACTCTATAGGTAGAAAGAAATTAGGTAATTAATCTCTTTTTCAGATAATAATCTGACATTGGAGCAACAGGATTCTTCCTTTCATGGAAAGAATGTTCAGATTTCTTGTATAATCACTGATACATTGATTTTGAAATACAAAAAATAAGTCATGTAAGAGTACTGTAAAAGCATATAACCTAATGTGGTATTCATACTACTAAACCACCTTTCAAATCATAACAGTATAAAATTGTTTGGAATGTAAAAGAATGCAGAAAAGAATATAAATCAGTTGTTAATTGTCTGTCATTTAACAAAAAACTGATTGATTTATCATTTTAACAATGCAATAAATTATAATGCATGTTATACCAAGAGGAAAAAAGAAACATTTTTACTGTTTCACTGGTAACCTACACAAAATATGCAACAACATAACCCTTTGTTGAACTGGGCCTCTAGAGTTTAGAAGGAAAATGCATGTGACATAAAATAACCACTCTGAGGACAGCAGAGTTATCTATAATAATTTAGGTTAGAGTGCTATCTTCCTGAGGCAACAGGCTGTACCAGCTCTTGTCGAAGATCAGGATTCATTTGTATGTTCTTGATTAGTGACAGATATTAAGGTTTCATTTTATCCTTTTTACTTAAACTGCATTTTGCCTAGGGCAGTTATTTAAGATAGAGTTCACTAGAGTATGTTATTCCATTTTAGTATTTGTGTAGAGAGCAAAAAGAAAAAAAAAGCATACAAAGAAGTGAAAGACTCCAATATGTAATTTATTTTGAATACTATACTGTCATAGCATCAAGGTAACAAAAACTGTTTTAACAGGAGTTACATACAATTTATTATTTTTCTATTTGTATTACAACAAAGAGGAAAAATCTGAAAATATTTTGTTCTACCAAATATCAAAACAATCAGTGTAGCAGTTGGGAATATATTTTCTAAAGTTTTTCAGTTCCACTGGATATCTTTCAGTTCACACTCTTTTTAAATATCCAGCTAAAGTTTCTCAGTCTTAAAATCTTGAAAGGATTAAAGAAAATGATATATTTTTCATCTTGTAAATTTTCTTAAATTTGGTCAAAACTGATGTGCAGTACAAGTAGCATATTCAAAGGAAATAAATATGTGAATTAGTTCTGAAATGCAGAAAACTGATGCTTGTGAAGCAAGATGGTTTTAATATTTAGAATGTAAAATCTGCTGCAGTTAGTATAATTTGATTCTTAATAATCTGAACAACCATTGTGAAGTTACCCTCCATTCAGCACACGGAAATGTGGAATTAAGTGCCAGTATATAAAGCTTTAGTACTAAATTCCTTTTGGGAATTCACAAATAAGAATACCTATAGCTTGAGATCTATTTATAATCTTTTTAATTATTAACAGGCTTTGAAATACTTTTTTTAGTTGCTCTGCTTAAGATCTGTAAACTGACAGAGTGGTAGACAAACGGACAGTCTATGCAGCTATCATACTGGAGTAAAATGCAAAGACTAAAATTCAAGGTATCATAACTTCAAGTGAGAGATATTAGCGAGACCCTGCGGGAAGAAACAACGCTCCACTAGCCCTGTGGCCTAGTTAGAAGTGTTAGAGTTCAAGAGCTGCTCTTGCAACTGTTACCACAAAGTATGCTTGGGCCAAAAAAGGCAAAAAAGAACAACAAAAAAAGAAAAGGTAAAGGTCGTATCTGAACAATTAGAGACTTTCAGCACATCACTTAAAAGTAGACATTGAGAGTGCTGGCCTTGCTTAGTCACAAGGAGATGAGGTTAAGGCATACACTTAGCAGCCTACAGCTACATGAGGAGGAATTGCAAGCACAGAATTTTTTTAACAAGGGGCAATGGCCACAAGTTGCAGTTTGGGAGGCTCAGGTTGCTTCTTAGGAAAAGATACATTTTTACTGGGATGTTAGCCTGGCACTGGAATGGGTTGACACAGAGTAGTGCAGAATCTGCATCCTGTGAGATTTTTCAGACTCAGCTAGCCAAAGTCACAGTGACCATATCTCATGCTACCAACAATCCTATTTCAGACTGGACATTGAATCAGATGACTTCTGAGATTTCTTCCAAGCAATATTGCTGTGATTCCATGTAGTGAAGGAAACCAAAACTAAAACAACAAAAAAGCCATGGATGGACAACCTAGATGTAAATCAAAACAAAGGAGACCTCTCTTCTTGTAACAACTGGACAGTGCAGGGTCTCAGGGTTGGTCTCGGCTTGCCTTGGTCTGAGCTGGTTTCAAATTGTTTGAACAGCTGGCTGGTGGCCAGGTGAATAGTAAGGCCAACCTTTATTTCTAGCTGAGAGATGGTAAGAAGGAAGCAGATTGTTGAGAAAACGTGTAAAGTAGCTTCAGGTGGACCCCAGGACTAAGGACGAAGAAACCTGCTCCATAAACACCAAACTCCTCTTCTAGTGAAGAATGCAGAAGTGATAATGATAATTTGTTGTAACTGGAAGCAAACAGCAAGAATTGGCTGCTCCACATGGGAAGGTATGCTGAGTGCCGAGAGTCACAGCAAGACAGGACAGAGAAGTGACCTCACCTGCAAGGATCCAGGATACAGATCCAGAAAGTTAGACTCCGGATTAGACTAGGTGTGACAATAGTATTCATAAATTCCCGATTCTGCCAAAGACAATGGAGTCTGCCATTATCTGTATTTTTTTATAACTGAATTTTTTTATTGCTTATTTTTAAGGTTTTAAATTTAATTTCATTTTAATATGTTGTGATAATAAGTGTAATTTCTGATTATAAGGCTATATACTTGTAACTTATTCAAATTATATTTCAGACACATAAGAAGTATTCCAGACTAATTTTTTTTATGATACAATGCCTAAAACCGACAAATATTTTACTTAATCATATATTATTTAATTATGCATATGTGGTGGGTTGACCTTGGCTGGATACCAGGGCCCACCAAGCTGTTCTATCAATCTGCTTTCTCTGCTGGACAGGGGAGAGAAAATATAATGAAAGGTTCGTGGGTAGAGATAAGGACAGGCAGATCACTCACCAATTACCATCACAGGCAAAACAGAATTGACCTGAGGAAAATTAATCTAATTTATTACCAATCAAATCTCAGTAGGATAATGAGACATAAAACCGAACCTTAAAACATCTTTCTCCCACCCTCCCTTCTTCCTCAGCTCAACTTCACTCCCAATTTCTCTGCCTCCTGCCTCTCATCAGCACAGGGTGATGGGGAATGAGGATGGCGTTCAGTTCATCACATATTGTCTGTGCTGCTACTTTCACCTCATGCTCTTTCCCTGCTCCAGCCTGGGGTCCTTCCCAATGCAGACAGTCCTCCATGAATTTATCCAGCTGAAGTCCTTCCCACATGCTGCAGTTCTCCACAAACTGCTGCATCGTGTGTCCTTTCTATGGAGTGCAGTCCTTCAGGAACAGATTTCTCCAGTGTGGATTCCCCATGGGATCATAATTCTTTCCAGAAAACCTGCTCCAGCATAGGCCATGGGGTCACAGGTCCTCCCAGGATCCTGCTCCACCATGGGGTCTCCATGGGGTCACAGTCTCCTGCAGGTCACATACACCTACTCCGGCATGGAGTCCTCCACGCGTTGGGAGTGGATATCTGCTCCATTATGGACCTCCATGGGCTGCAGGGAGACAAGCTGCCTCATCATGGTCTTCTCCATAGGCTGCAGGGGAATCTCTGCTCTGCTGCCTGGAGCACCTCCTTCCGCTCCTTCTTTGCTGACCTTGGTATCTGCAGAGTTGTTTCTTGCACATATTTTCACTCCTCTCTCCTGGCTGCTGTTGTGCAGCAGTTTTTTTCCCTTCTTAAATATATTATCACAGGGATGCCACCACCATCGCTGACTGACTCAGCCTTGGCCAGCATCGGGTCCATCTTTGAGCCATCTGGCATTGGCTCTATTGGACACAGGGGAAGCTTCTAGCAGCTTCTCACAGCTTTAGCCCTCCTGCTACCAAAACATTGCCATGCAAACCTGCTACAGCATAGTATCAAAAAAGAAGACAATACTCCAAACACAAAAAGACAAAGTGATAAGAAACTTATCCAAACACCAGTATCTTGGAAACTGTCTTTATCATCTTAGTTTTATGGATTTTATGGATCCTCAGAATTACAGTGTGGAATTTATGCACAAAGGATAAGTTAACATCATTGTTGCAATAAGAGGGATTAGATGACATACATCCAAATCCTAAAATTCTAGATTACAGAGGCAAAACTAGTATAAAAATTCTGTTTTCTCCTTTGTAGATAACTGTATTTTGTTGGTCCTGTGGTTCTGAATAATTCTGAGAACATTCAAAATAAAATTAGTTCTGAGATGATGATACTTAGCATTTTTATTTGATCTTGCAAAATTGAACTACTTAGTGATATCTTTCTTAAGAAAAGGATGAAAAAAGGTATGTAGGTAAAAGAGCAAGCCAAACAACATCATGTAGGAGTTCTACAGTTTCGGTGTTGAGACAGTATCTTTATTTCCTATAGTTCACACTAACTACAAGTAACATTGTATGATTTTTTTAATTTGAAAGATTTGTTACATTTGCATGTTTATAAAATTCCTAGGAACGTTTAAGAATATGTGAAGCTATTATCTCCAAAAACATAAAGCAGCAATTCATGATCCTGAGAGTTTCTTAACCTTCACTTTGCAAATATGAAGCTACAATAAAATCTTCCCTGAGTCCTTAGGCCTAAGGAGTATTCTCACTACAAATGAGATTCAGAATATCATACTCCATTCATTGCTGCAGGAAATTTTTATTTTTAGAAATCCAGGACTTCAAGACATTCATTGTAAAGAAGTTTTTTTAAAAAAATCTCTGACAAATGAATGTTTTTTTCCCTTTATTTCTTTTCCAACTACTTGCATTTTTAGCAGAATCAACTCTGCAAGGAATGTAATCGGTCTTGATAACAGTATCATTTACTGTGCCACTGTATAATAACAACAAGCAGCCATTACAGTGCTGCAATTTAAAATAATATCTAAATGATTTTATATTTTTTTGTTTTGAGGTTTTTTAGCCAATATTTATTAATCTAGTAGTATGTTGTGTGGTACTTTGAAATGTCAAATTATTAAACTTTTGTGAACTGCTGCAGAGTACTATACAAAATCCCTAAGAGCTAAGTCTACAGACTAGTCTACAGTTATCACATTTCATTTGACATACATATACCATGCTGCAATGCAACAAGGGAATGAAATTAAACTGGCTGCAGAATGTTAGCTCTCATGACCTATTATTCTCATAAGAATACCAATCGATAACAAATTAGGAACCTGATCACTGGGAATAGAAATATTCTACTAAATGAAGTCCATACATAAAATTTTCAGGAACAGTGGGACATCTTTACAATATATCATATCTAAGAGATCCCTACTAATAGTATTAGTTGTCTGTAACTTTTAATATAGTCCTTTTGTTATTTGTATAGCTCTTAATTCTTTAAATGCAACAGTTGTTATGATTCTTTCTCAGTCTTCTTGCCTGACACTCTTTTCGGTCCGTTATAGTTGCCTTTAAAAAAAACCTATCTGCTACTTCATGTCTGTAGAATCTTTTACATCTTTTTTACATGTATGCTAGACAGTTTTATAAAGGGAGCAAAATCCTGTTCAGATGACAGTTTTGTGCCTTTCTGTTCCTAAAGAGGGAGACTTTTTTTTTTCTTAAATCAAATAAGAGGAGAGAGAGAACATTCTAGACCCATATTTTTGTGATACAGAGCCTAAATACTGCCATCATTTCAGTGGGTCACTTATAGTTCACATACCTATAGTACCAGTAGGTGAGGCAAAATTTCAACCACTGAAAAATAAAGGAAATGAAAGCTTAACTAAACACCAGCATCTGGGCAACTATCAAATACAGTGTTCAGTAGTAGTGTTTTGCATGTTTTCCACTGAAATTGTAATTCAGAAGAGAATAGCTGCAAGAAGTCAGAGACAATTTCAATATCATATATCTAAGCAGTATAATTGTTCTGGACTATGTTCAAACTTTGCTAGTAAAATTGAATTTAGATGTTTTGGGATAATGATGTTACAATAAAGACTCAACATTATATCTATAAAAGAGATGCTACCTAGTTATTTTTTATTGGATTGTGAAACATGATATTTCCTAACACTGCATAAAAATATTTCATAAATTTTAAGCTACTTGATATCATGACTTTGTAATGATATCTTGTGGAAAAAAAGTACATTTATTGTAAGCATTATGATCTCATAGAGACAGAGGATAACAATTATAAATAAGCTCTGTTGCTACAGCTGAAAAACATCTGCTGATTTCTTCAAGGAGAAAAGAAACATTCCATGGTTACATGTGTAATACATCTGTCAGTTAATGAACAATATAAATGTTTACACATCATTTCTCCACCATGCTGGTGATATCTAATTCAAATATACTTTAATATTAGCAGAAATCATAAATAGTTCTTCTAACACAAAGCCTTCATATCTAGATGAAATTTTCACTGCTTCTGCAGATTCCAGTGAAATATTTAGGACTTAATCTCACTACCCTCTTAAGTCATGGGAAGAATTCCAACAAAATCAAAAAGATTTGAGGTGTCTCTTCATTTACAGAAACAGAGATATCCCGCTCAGGTATGAAGGTTTTTGACAACTCCAATGCACACAGATAGAATTTATCCTAATGAACTTGCTGAAAATAAACTTTAGAAAAATGGAATTATTGTGGGTCAACATCATGGTTTAACACCAGCTGGCAACTGAGCACCACACTGTCACTCACTCACTCACTCCCCCCTGGTGAAACACAGGAGAGAATCAGAAGAGTAAAAGTGAGAAAACCCATGGGTTGAAATAAAGACAGTTTAACTGGTAAAGCAAAAGCCATCCACGCAAGCAAAGAAAAACAAGGAATTCTTTCAGTACTTCCCATTGGCAGGCAGGTGTTCAGCCATCTCCAGGAAAACAGGGCTTCATCACATGCAGTGGTTAGTTAGGAAAACAAATGTCATCACTCCAAATGTCCCCCCTCTTTCTTCTCTTTCCACAAGCTTTATAAGCCGAGCATGATGTCATCTGCTATGGAATAATCCTTTGGCCAGTTAGGGTCAGCAGTCCCAGCTGTGTCCACTCCCACCTTCTTGTGCACTCCTGGTCTACTCACTGGTGGGATGGGATGAGAAACAGAAAAGGCCTTGATGTTTTGTAAAGCACTACTCAGCAATAACTAAAATATCTCTATATTATCAACACTCTTTTCAGCACAGATCCAAAACCTAGACTCATAGTTCTTTGAAGAAAATTAACTCTATCCCAACCATAACCAGCACATTCTTCACCCCTTATTCCACACCATTTGCATCATGCTCAGGTCCCACACTATCCAATATATTCTCATTATCCACCCCACCCCAGGCCCCCTTCACATCTTTTGATATAATACACAAATATCATTCCCCTAATCTACACAGCACCCCTGTAAAATGTCTGTAAAATGTCCACAAATGTCCACAAAATATCCACTGAGTTCATTTAGTCCGTAACTTTGGGCTCCATCTCTTATGGTGGTCACTCAGGACAGGAGGGAAGATGTGTCCTGTGGAGTTATTTGGCACCAAACCAGGTCAGGTCAGGTCACTCCTGCGCTTGCACTGTTTCTTGTAAGGCTTGTCCTCCATTGGTTCAGGTGGTTCCTGCTATAGTAATTCCTATAACATGCAACTCAAATCATAGATTATAACAATTTAAAAGTAATTCCATTACAATCCCTTTGGACCAGAACATAGGGTTTAACATTGCAATGAATTCCTCCTCTTGCCCCTGATCTGACTTGGACTTATTGACAGCTGTGGCAGAACAATGCAAAGTTGTCAGCTAAAAAATAAAAACTGTATATTCAGAAAATTTATTTCTCTCAATTTAGCTTGTAATATTTTATTTTAACTGGACCTATGAAAATAACAGAAAAATATTTTGTTGTAATTTGAATTTTGTAATCAACGTCTAAATTACTCTGTGGTGGCAATTAAATGGCTACAGACAAATAGGTTCTTTAACGTGTGATCTTAGCCGAAGTGCTTGTGAGCATCAGAATAGAACCTTATAAATGCATTTACTTTATGAACTGTACTTATTCCCTGAACCTCCTTAGAATCCTTTTGTCATTACGCTATTTATGTAGTTCATTTGATATATTCAGCTCAGTGGTGGCCAAATTAGAACCTTGATGTTCTGTAGGCAAATAAGTGTGAGAGTTTTAAAAGGTATTATTTTCTGTAATCTAGTAGTCTTTTCCTACATATGTATTTTCACAACAGAGTTATCTATAGGAATTTTGTTATAAAATAAGAATTGCAAGGGTGTTTTCATTGTTATTCATTAATTTACTGGGCTTCCTTTTCCATGCAAATGGAATTTTTGTCTGTGCAAAACCATCACTGAACAGACTGAAAATGTGTTTTATTTAACTTTAAATTTTGAAGTGTGAGCAGCGGTAGTGATGGAGTGATGTCTGCTACCAAATATAGTATTTGAAGTTTTGATTCCCTGTGAGCCACTTTCATGAATAAGAGGAAGAAAACAAGATCCCTTCCTCCTTTTCCCACGTACTTTGTAGTGTTTTCAATAGATAATCAATGCAGATATACAAGGTATATGAAATAACTTTAATCATTGTCTGTTTTCTCCCTTAAGTTGCCAACGATTTCACAATTACTTGGGTTTATTTCCATTGAAGACAGCCTTTATCACTGTAACCTGTATCTGGTTGTTGCATTAATTTGGCAGAAAATAAACCCCCTTGCTTTCTAACTCTCTTCACCAGAGTGAGAGGCTAGGTGCAGCTAGGTTTATATTCTGAGTGTTATCCAATTTGCCACTACCAGTCCAGTCGCGTTTAATATGTATATTAAATTACCACGATTCTGGATACACTAATAGCAATCTGTGCCTTCAATCCAGTCATGCTCATGAACTGGCACGGCCACGTTTGGTCGTGCTTAGTGAGAAAATGTGACAACTGGCTACTTAAACAGTGTAGTTTTATTTGTGCAACAGGTATATAGGTTTTTTGAATTGCCGGTGATAGTGACTGTCTGCAAGAAAGCACATGCAAATATAAAACACGTGAAAAAGTTATTAATAATACAGCCTGGCTATAAACATTAGGGAGTAACTCTCTAGAGAGATTTCTAAGATTCCTGAGAAAAGTGCTTAGTTTAAGTCTCACCCAAGGCATCCCAAGGGGGGCGAGAATCAAGGCTCAGCCCGTTGGCCAGTCCTGGTAGTCAGAGGCAGTTTGAGGTGAAGTTTCCCTTGACTTGCTCACGGTGTTAGATTCTTCTTCTCCCAAAATCCCTTATTTTGCTGGCTATTTTTATATCCTTTCTACATTTAAGGTGGAGTTTGAGTGACTGTAGTCATACATACCTTTTATCATGATTGGTGTAAAATTCTCTCGCTTCATGTTTAAAGGTATAGTTTACGAAAAATCGAGGGCGCAGACTCGAAGAGGAGTGGTCGCACCTTGGAGGTGGGTAGCCTTCAGGTTGGAGGTGTGTTTTGGTATTAAAATGATATTAAAACGAGCAAAGTTCACAAAAGGATAGCAGTTTGGCAAGGTTTCGAAAACCTGTTGGCTCAGGGGGCCAGATGAGTTGCTTATCAGTTCTAGAGGACCATTTCTTCCTGCTTTACCATCACGGAGCGTGGCCACGGAGTATCCACTCCGCTCCATCCTCTATGGTATGTTGCAGGGAGTTGCTGTGTTAGTGGATTCCTCGCATGTCTGCTGCAGCTGTGTCCCATCCTCAGAGCTCCTTTTGATTTTATGCTTTTCCTCAGTGGGTGAACAAAGTTACATTTTTCATATAAACTTCAATTTTCAGATGTAAAGCTTTAATTTTACTAATAATTCTACACTGGTGAAGAATGAAAACTTCAGGAATCCATTATTGTCCAATGTATTCTTCTAGTTAAAGATTACTAAATTGACCTTTTGCCTTCGTTAAAAATGGACTCTTGAAATAAGCTTTAGAATAAAATTCTAACCTTTGAATATCAGTATTTCTAGATGAGGAATGAATTTATTTAGACCATCAGGAAAATCGATCCTGTACATCTGATCCAAACCAGTAGAATTTCAATATTTATCTCATTTAAAGTAGATGAGGATTTAACTAGACAGGTTGGCTTCATTAATGTATCTCTAGAATTGCTGATTATGTATTATGTATTTTATGTGATGTTTGTTCTAATATATTCTTCATTGTGACTAATTCCTACAGGCACCTGAACAAAGACATCTTTGTCATTCTTATTTCTTTCTAACTTTACACAGCATATATTGCTCATTTCTTTTTTACTTCAGCCACAAATACTTTGATCAGTTGAAAGATAAGCAATATCATGAATATCAATCTCTTTGTCAGGAAAAGGACAGTACTTTGAAAAGTATTTGTTTCATGTTAGTACAGTTTTAGGACTCGGTAAATAAGGTAGTCTTTAGGATTTTTTTACATCAAAAGATGATGACAAATTGATAAAAAATTTGCACCTGAAGAAATTCCTCAAGGTTATTCTATTTCGAAATAAATTTGCCTTCCAAAGAGCTTTCACTTCAGTCTAGCTCCTATATCACAACCCAAAACAAAGTACATAAAACAAGGTGTGTGGAATCAAAGCACCTATAGCAGCTATATTTCAGACATCGATAAGGATCTGTACAACTCATAATATTACCAAAAATATAACAATAATTATATCCTTTTGAAAATATCATTGCAAGTGACTACAGTATGTTCCATTTCAGCTCCTTTCATTTGAGACTTCACTACTTTAAAATATCCTTTAGGAACTATTGGACTGGAGAAATTCAGTGGAAGGATCTCAGAAGGAATAGTCCCATGCACAGAGACAAGCTGGGTGATGACTGGATGGCAAGCAAATATTCTCAGAAGGATCTCTGGGTCCTCATGGACACCAAGCTTAACGTGATCCAGGAAATGTATCCTTGAGGCAAAAGTAGTCAACAGCCTCCCTGGCTTCATTAGGAGGAATGTTGCCAGCAGGTGGAGGCAGGTGATCCTTCCCCACTGCTCAGCACTGGTGAGGCCTTGAGTGGTGTGTCCACTTCTGGGATTCCCAGTACAAAAGAGACATGCCAAACTGGAGAGAGTCCAGCACAGAGTCACTAAGATGATGAAGGACCTGGAGCATCTTGCCTATGAGGAAAGGATGAGAGCACTGGGACAGTTTAGCCTAGAGAAAAGAAGTCGAAGGGGGGGGCCATTATCGATGTGTACAAATACCTGATGGGAGAGAGTAAGGAAGAACAGAGCCAAACCCTTCTCAGCAGTGTTCCGTGGCAGGTCAAGAGACAACAGGTACATACTGAAACACAGTAAATTCCCCTTAAACATAGATAAAAAATTTTTCACCTGCACACTATCATAGGTTTCCCAGAGAGAGGTGGATTGTTCCTCTGTGGATATACTAAAAACTCAGCTGGACTCAGTCCTCACCAGCCTGTGCTAGCTGACCCTCCTTTGAGTTGGGGACTTCTACTATATGATCTCCAGAGGTCTCCTTCTACCTCAACCATTCTCAGATATTGCTGTTCTACAATCCGATAAAATGATCTAACATGGTCATAATCAATTTTTTAATAGTTCCAAGTATTTTTCTACTAAATTTAATTTACCAAAAATGAGAAAACCCCCTTATTTTTATTCTTGATGACTTTGATACTCATTTGAAGTGATAAAACTTTGGTTGGGAATTTTCAAGCATGTAAGAATATGTACTTCTTGAGATCCATTAACCTTATGAAATAAAAAAATTTCTGTTAATCCTTCTTTCTTGGGAAAAAAATCTCAAAATACAAAAATATGTTTAATAATTCTTTATGTTTTTTTTTTTCCATGATCAACTTGGATTTAAGGTATGGCTCACATGTCATCTGAGGAGTCCACGGGATACTTCTGTAACTCAGTGAAATGCCACTAACAATCCCTCTTTCTAGCTCCAAAATCTTTTTAATGTCATTATGATATATACTTTCCTCCAAGGCCATTTCATCTATCTAAGTGAATACCAAAGAAAAACATATTTGGGGAGTTTGGACCCACCTCCATAGATGACTTAAGAGGAAAGTTCCTACGCACTCTGTACACGTAGGAAGCTAACCTGATTCTCATGCTATCATAGTAGCTGATCTGAAGAGTTCCTATATCTATACAGTACAATATAGTCACCATGATGTCTGTCATGTATGTCTTAAAGTGTGGATCAGATTCAAGTGCTGAATCCAAGGAAGCAAAGAATGCAAAACTGTAGTATTTTCTGTTACATGGAAAGAATGAAAACAAATGTCCTTAACTATTAACTGTGTGTCATAATGCACTACTACAGACTGATGCTTGCTTCTGTACAAGTCAGCAAAAAAGAAATTTCTTAGCTCACATCGGCCTGCTTTCTTTATATTAATTGTCAGTTTTGATTTGTTATTTTTCAGAATGTTTCAAGCACTGCCAGCTTGAGGGATTTTATCATTCTAGAAAAAGTATTTTCTTAAATTTGTGGGAGAGTATTGAATTCTTATTACTTCTTCCACACAAGTGAAGAAACAGATTAATATTGAAATATTGATCTTTATCAAGAATATTTTATACGAGATACTGTGAGATAGCATGTCCTGTATTAGGAATAATGCGTTTTCATGAATCTATATTCAGCTTTACTTATAATTTTTAGAATAGCTTAAGACCAGTCCTTATCAGCTTGTTTTCAAAGAAATACTGAAATCTACTTACATGGAATGTTAGCTGACTGAAATACATTTTGTAAAAAACCTTGACATACACAGTACACACATATGAAATTACCCATATTTTATTTCAGTCGTATTAATAAATTTGGCTCTGATAAAGTTAAGTTTCTTCATAGTAGATTGTATGGGGCAATTTTTTGATCTGTGCTGTAAATGGTGTTGGTAACAAAAAGATGTTTTAGTTATTGCTGAGCAGTGTTTATACACTGTTAAGGCCTTTTCTGCTTCTCACACTGCCCCGCCATCAAGTGCTCTAAGCATGCACAAGAATTTGGGAGGGGACACAGCTGGACAGCTGACCTCAACTGACCAAAGGGATATCTCATATCATGTGATGTTGTGCTCAGCAAAAAAATCTGGGGGAAGAAGGAGAAAGGGTATGTTGTTCAGAGTTGTAGAAACATAGAATCATTTAGGTTGGAAAAGACCTTAAGATCAAGATTGAGAGTAGCCATGAGGAGAAGGACTTGGGGGTGCTGGTCGATGAGAAGCTCAACATGACCCAGCTATGTGCACTCGCAGCCAAGAAGGCCAGCCGTATCCTGGGCTGCATCAAAAGAAGCATGGCCAGCAGGTCAAGGGAGGTAATTCTGCCCCTCTACTCTGCCCTGGTGAGACCCCACCTGGAGTCCTGCATCCAGCTCTGGAGCCCTCAGCACAGGAAAGACATGGACCTGTTGGAGGGGGTCCAGAGGAGGGCCATAAAAACGATTACGGGATGGAACACCTCTCCTATGAGAAAAGCTGTGGGCATTGGGGTTGTTCAGCTTGGAGAAGAGAAGACTTTGGGGAGACCTTAGAGTAGCCTTCCAGTACCTGAAGGGGGCCTACAAGAAAGCTGGAGGGTGTGTAGTGGTAGGACAATGGGTAATAGCTTTAAACTGAAAGAGGGTAGACTTAGATTCGATATTAGGAAGGAATTCTTTACTCTGAGGGTCGTGAGGCACTGGAACAGGTTGCTCAGAGAAGGTGAGGGTGCCCCCTCCCTGTAAGTGTTCAAGGCCAGGTTGGATGGGGCTTTGAACAACCTAGTCTAGTGGAAGGTGTCCATACCCATGGCAGGGGGGTTGGAACTAGGTGATCTTTAAGGTTGGTTCCAACCCAAAGCATTCTAGGATTCCGTGATCGAGTACAGCTGTTAACCCAACATCGCTAAGTCTACCACTAAACCATGTCTCTAAGTATGCTATGGCATTTCACTTCCCAAGTAAGTCCTGCTTTCCAGGAGATGGTTGAACATCTGCCTGCCAATGGGAAGTATTGAATTAATTCCTTACTTGGATTTACCTGTTAAGCAGTCTTTTCCTCAGCCTACAAATTTTCTCACTTTTATCCTTCCAACTTTCTCCTCCATCCCGCTGAGGGGTAGTGAGTGAGCAGCTGTGTGGTGCTTGGCTCCCTGTTGGGGTTAAACCATGACCTCTGTTCATTGTGGTGCCAAAGTATAAGTATCTAAGTAAGGTAGGACTGGCTGAGAGAATATTGGACCTTTTTTTTTCTGGAGAAAATAATCCTTTGTAATATTTTTTCTTTTCCGAGAATCTGTAATTTGTGTGTTTCTGTGTGTGGAATAAAGCACGAATTTTTACTAAAATAATAAAACTAGATTCTTTTGACTGGGCAAAGTATCTCCAGACATGTATGTAAAGAAGTTGAAGATTGTCAAAATACACCTTTCTCAGTAAAGTTAACAAAAAGTGGGTTTGGAGTCAGCTCCTCTTAGGCTGTGAAGTCCTCTTGGTGAGAATCAAAGAAAAGACCTCTTAGGGGGAAGGGCAGGGCAATAAATCCCCCTTACTCCTCTTGCTGAATCTACCATGATTTAGCATGGTCATTAGTGTCACAATGAATCTTGAAGTCCCCCACAGAGTGACACAGAGTCAGCTGGACTTTTGATTGACACACATGAAACATTTGGCATTAATATTCCAGAAGAACTAAAGCTTCAGAACTTTTAAAGACTAGCCAAATGAACCAATGAATTAATTGTACGAATCAGCAGACTGAGAAAATAGTGATGCTTCTAAGGGTGTAGACTGGGGACTGTGGAAGAACACCAAGTGTGGGTGCGCCACTGCAATCATTGGTGTTAGGTGTTTCATAGCAGCCTAAGATAACTGAGATAACTGTGGAAACAGATGTCTTGTAAGTTTTGATTAAATCTGTGATGCTTTAGAGACATCAATCAAGTACTCCCTAGAAGAACCTTTTTCAATGTATTTACATTTGCCAGCTGCTAATATGTGGTACAGACTTCATTTTTAATCTGACAGAGAGATGGATATTAATTCTGATGTGGAAAAAATGTTTTTATGTTTTGTTTATTTATAATTTTGTCTTTTGCTTCTAATTGAATGGGAAGCACTGGGTTTTTTGGACAAGACATGAGGACCTTTCCTTCAGCATCGAGTTCTACTTACATAATTATATTAACTACTTTAATAATAAAACTTTCCTTGAAAAGCAATATCCATAAAAGTTCCTATTTATCTTGCAGCTACTCAGGCAGTGGAAGTCTTTTCCTTTCCTTTCCTTTCCTTTCCTTTCCTTTCCTTTCCTTTCCTTTCCTTTCCTTTCCTTTCCTTTCCTTTCCTTTCCTTTCCTTTCCTTTC
>Ga0065711_1029834_pt1 | contig 34661 bp, 18 predicted proteins | sample Hoacrofraction12_FD_59098 | JGI IMG/M metagenome (GOLD analysis project Ga0065711, IMG submission 59098) | Hoatzin crop microbial communities from Cojedes, Venezuela - Epithelial fraction 12 v2 (version 2) | ecosystem: Host-associated > Birds > Digestive system > Esophagus > Crop | place... | reverse complement strand
GTTCTGCCATTCAGCCAGTTCTCTATCCACTTCACCGACCACTCATCCAGCCCACACTTCCTGAGCTTCCCTAGGAGGATATCATGGGAGACTGTGTCGAAAGCCTTGCTGATGTCAAGGTAGACAACATCAACGGCTCTCTCTTCGTCTACCCAGCCAGTCATGTCAATTCTTAATTTCTAACTCTGAGAAGTGTTGCATATTGGTTGCTTCTATGCCATTGCTATAGATGACTCTTAATGCTGTGTATTTCTAATTTTTAAAATAGAATTTTAGTGGTTTTTAATTTTATTGTTAATGCTGTGTCATTTTTAGCTCAAATGACATAAGTTTCCTATGCATATGAAGGATGTAGTTCACAGAATTGCTGCTTGCCTGACTATTGTTTAGTTGATGTACTTTTTACAAATGACGCATAAGAGATGCCAGCTTACAAAGGCGCAGTGGAGAGGCAGCCAACAAACGCAGCATCTTGCACAGCAGACTGCACAAAAGGGTGGTCAGCAACTTGGCTTACAAAACCACACGTGTCCTCAGCAATTGTGCTGCTGCACCATGGAGCATGGTCGCTAATAGCTGTTGGACTAACTGTCCCTGTAGCATTTAAGCCGTTGACCTGGTCAGAGCTTTGGAGCATGGATGCTGCCTTCCTCAAGAGCCTGAGGCCTCTTGCTGAGGCTGGGGCAGGGGGAGAAGGCTTCTTGTGCTGCAGGAGGTGTGCCCGTGTTGAGAAACCACATTGCCAAATGAAGAAACTGCAGGAGGATGTCAGCAGACTGTGCAGCATCAGAGATGGTGAAAGATAGATTGAACAGGTCTCTTCCAAGACTCTGCAGCTTGAAGAGCCTGAACCTAGAGTGTACTGAATGCAGTGCAGGTAGAGTCTGTACTTACTGATTTGGGAAATAGACACTCTCATTATGGCAAAGGGTGGAAGTTTATGAGTGCTGGTATCAAGAGGATGGCTTCTGCTCCATCTATAGATTTGCTAATATGGAATAGGTGCAATGCTTTTACAGCTGTCAACGGCTGACAGCTCTGTCAAATGAAGCCTCCAGTTGGGCTGAGCTTGAGCCCTGCAACAGCACAAGGATGAAGTAGCAAGCAATGGTCGTGAGAGACTTCCTGCTATGATCCCTTTGTGACAGTTACGAGGTGCATAAACAGAAAAGGATCTATCTAGTTTTTGTGGGAAAGAGTGAGAACTGCTGGAGCACTGAACTGAAGAAAAGGACAACAGTGATCACAAGGGACAGAGCAACCGACAGAAATTGAAATCTTCCCTAGTGGTGATGTGCATCTGTAGGAACTGGAGCTTAAAGATCAAAGAACTCAAATGATTGCATGCACCCATGCTCACCAAAAGAAAAAAAAAAAATCAAGGCCATTGAAGACAAAATTCTTAGAAAGTTCTTTGTTTCTCAGTGAAGTGTGCTGAACAATGAAGAACTCATAAACCCATGGCAGGAATCAAACGCAGGACATGCGCTTGCAGTTCCTGGTCAGAAATCAGAACAAATGATTGATGTGCTGATTTTTGATTTCACGTTCCTCCTGGACAGAATTATTTCTACAGAGGAAGTATTGTCCAGCTTTTGAAAATGTGGCCTGTTAATATCACTAATTAGAATTAAACTCTGCTTGAAAATCAGCGTGAATTACACACAGTGCTTCCTTACAGTGTATTTTATTACTGTTTCCAAATCTTCACCTTTAAGGTTTTAAATATTATGCGGATATGGTTGTTATCTAAATCAGTATCTGTGAGTGGCCACAGTAGCTTATGATATGTAGTAAGGCAGCTCCTCGTCAGAACGGAGCAAAGCTGTTGATTTTCTAAAGCCTGTTCAAAAGTGAAAACTTTCCATATAGCCTGTTTGAGTATGTCTGAATTGCAATTTCACATGATTTGTTTGTTTGTATTAATGTCAGTGTTTGTTTTGTGGCTTTATTAGGCTCAGTAAGTTTTATTCTTGCCATGCTTGTTCATTGTTAGCTTTACTTTATTGGGCAAAGAGTGCTTTTGGCAAAGTAAGAGTGAACATGACATTTTTGTGATATTTATGATGTACAGCTGGCTGTTCGCTACAGAACTGGTGCTGACCTCCTAACAGACTGAGGTCTGCTCTATGAAGTCATTCCAACCAAGAAAGGTAGATAGCATGTGTGCAGCCTCCACATAACTAAGGAAGCCCTAAGGAGCTAAGTACCTTTCCCTTTCTCAGAAGGTCGAGCATGTTTTCAGATGGTTTTGTGTAGATTTCTCCATAGAAGGCATTCCTCAACTGGTATAATCTGGCATAGTTTAATTGACATTTTGAGAATTTATGCTGCCTCTCTGCAGTTAAAAAGAACTTTGAGATCTCCACTCAGGAAACTGAGTGCTGACAGGATGCTTTGCTTAAGCAAGAGTCATCAACTGATTATTTTTAAAACAATCTGAACATATTATATACTTTCTGGTGTTCTAGTCAGAATTTTTGATCAGAAAGTCAGACTCAGTTTTCATGATCTGATGGGATAGTGCCTGCAGAATAAATACTAACTACTCCTTTTTCTTGGGATTAACTTGTGTGGCTCTGAAGACACAAAATGCTACTGAGTCCTCTTCTTTTTAAGTTTGTATTGCTGTTCTGTACTAGAAGTGCACAGTATCCAAGATAGAAATAACCCTTGGTCTTGAGCTTCCATGTGTGGCGAACAGAAGAGGTAGACAACATTTGAAGTGGAGTCAGGTCTTCTTCAGCATCAGGCAATATTTGCATACCACTGGAGAGTTATGCCCAGAGGAGCTGTCCCTGTAACCACCAGACCTCGAGAGGAGAAAGTTTGCTACATTGTTCCCAGTGTTCAGTTCCTAGTTGCAGAAGTGCTGCAAAAATGCTGTGAAAAATGTACTTCTTTCAGGTCACATCAGGTGCCATTCATGAAAGGCTGCAAGAGGCAGAAGCAATGTAACAGAAAAGCGGTGCTGCTCATGTGAAATACTGGGCTGTCGGCACTCAAGGATCTGTCACGTGTTTTGTAATTGCAAGTCTGCCAGAGACAGACCCCATGTATCAGTTTTCTTTGAAGTATTTTAAGCAGGTTAGTTTAATACATCTTTTACAAAAACAGCCTTTTGCATTACCCATACTTAAAATGGCCTAAAATAGTATCTTATTAAGTTGCACTAAAAATTCCACACTTACAAACTAGAATATTTGGAGGAAAAAAGTTAGCACCGTTTCTCAAAAGATGGGATGAGTATGGATCTTTTGAAATTACCCTGGCATGTAGACCAAACTTCTTTGCTCAGTACCTCATGAAAGCATTCATTCTATTTGTAAACATATCATAAGAAATTAATAAAAATTGTTAAAGCTATAAAAATATTCATGCTTTACTCCAAGTGCAGATTCTGTATTGAGCCTTACTTTAGGTGACAGATACAAATTCTCTCATTTCCAAAACATATACATATATATGTAAATTACTTTTTAAGTTCAAGATACTTAAATAAATCTTATAAATGTTCTTGGACCTTGAGTGCACATCCCCTGTTTCAAAGCAGGGCTGGAGATGCCTAGATCTCTCCCTACAGGCCTTTGCTTAAGCTGTTATTGGCAATTTTCACTGACAGAATTTCTGCAGCTCCTCACTCATCTATCACCATGCTTGATTAATATTCATCACCTTTTAAAATCAGGTCATTTTTCTTTTGAGGTGGATGAATTTAAGCCAAATATCAAGCAATATTTGACTAAATCAACTTTCTCTGAGGTTGCACAAGAAGTCTGTAGAAGGGACTAGGTTCTTCTGCTCCTGTTTTCACCAAGATTTTACTTTGTTTCTCGGTGGGGGGGATTTATTCACATCAAAACAAAAATAAGAATATATAACCTTGTGGCCGTCGTGATATTAAAATAAGTTGATTTTCTTGTCATCTTGCCTCCCTAGTGATCTCGTTGCATGAAATTGACATCTAAACCCCTGCTACCTCTAGAGAAAAAGGGAGTCACTAGTGAGAAGTTGTGAGAACCTATAAGATCTTGAGTTTAAACTGAAATCTATCACATGAAATCAAGCAAGAATAATAATTCCAGACAGTCTAGTGAATGACTCCAGGATTCTGCTGTGATTAATATGAAGTTAATGAGCTCATTTAAAATGAATCTGTTCTTCTTTCAACCATTTGTAAAATTACTATGAGTTTTGAAAAGAACAATGATCTGGAGCAGCATTTGTTAACACTGCTTAGTCAGACTCTCTGTGCAACATACACTGATGTTTCTCAAGGCCTTTCTGAGTAATACAAACTCCTGTTCAGCTTTATGCTGTGGCTTGAAACCCTGTGGCAGAGAGAAGCTAGAGATGCAGAATGGAGTATTGCCTGCAGGAGCCTACTGGCTTGGGTTAAGGTACCCTGCTAGGGGCTCTGGTCAAAGACAATTGTTAGAAATTAGGTGTTTGAGGTTCACAGTGGTATTTATAGATGGGGAGAAAGATAGTTTTCTAGAGTTTAGACTTAAAAATATTGATATGTAGGACCACAATATAATAATCTTTTTCCAAGCTATGGTGTCCTCTAAGGTACGCATGATTTTAAGCTATTTGCCATTTGCTGGGCTCCTAGGAAAGTGTACTCAGATTAACACTTCAACATGTGAGTGGAACTTAAGAAGGTGTTTATAGGTATGCTTAAATAGTATCTTCAGTTTAGCAGTTAATTTAAGAATATATTTAAATGACTTTTTGAAAAAACAATACTATTTATGATGCTGTTTTGTAACACTTGTAGCCTGCCTATTGAAAGTCATACACTTCCTAAGTTTTTCTTTGTCTTCTATTAGTTTTTTTTTCACTGATTATACTCTCTACTCAAGAACAATGCCTTGTTTAACTGGATGCCATGGCTTGAAGACACAGTGTGATTTATGTGCTATGACTGAGACAAAACACTCCCAACAGCATTTGAAAGGATGGGATTTGTAGAAATATCTTCACTAAATTAGGTAGCAATAGAAACTTGAAGTTAGACTGGAAAGATCATTTTGTCATTGTCAATCCATTGTTTTAAAGTAGTTTTTTATATATTGACATGTGTCATTTCATTGAATCTGTTTTTGAACAGATTCAGTGTCTCAGCTCTGTCTGTAGCTGGTTTCCTAAAGGCCGATTCTCTGTGTTTCCTCTGCCTGGGTGAAAGGCTCTTGCCACACTCTTTGAGAGGACAGTCTGAAACGCCCCTTCTGCCTCCACAGAAGCAATATAGAAAAGTATAAGGAGCACTTCTCCCTTCTTCCCTTCTTCTCACACTTTCCTGTTCCTCTCCCAAGCTCAGTCTGTAGCAGTGTTTGTGCCCTGGTTTGTTGAGGCATGCTGTAGTATTCTCTCCACACACACAACACCTTCTCCAGCAGTAAGCTGGGCAGGGCTGTCAATCAGAAGACAGTATAATTAATGTCTTTCTTAAATCTTTTGGCCAGGTTATTTCTTCCAGCAGTATTTGAAGAATTGGCACTCAGCTCACTCGTTCAAACACTCCTTTGTAATTCCACGGAGAATGATCTGTTTGTTATCACAGAATCACCAAGGTTGGAACAGACTTCAAGACATTAGCTAGTCCAATCCCCTGCTCAGAGCAGGGTCAAACACTTACATACTGATTGCTATACAATAAGTGGATTCCAATTATTGTTTTATTCCTTAATGTATCTTAGTGTGTTCCCAAGTGAATGTAATGAAATGTATGTTTTCACTTTGGATACATTCAAAGGGATTTTAGCTTAAAAGCACAAAACTTGTGTTTCTTATATTTGTGTCATAAATATGGCCTAGACACACTGGATATGGCAAGGATTACAAATTCATGGCACAGATAATGGTAGTTTCATACATAAAATACCATGAAACTCATGTTCATCCAGAAACCTGGGGACACTACGATTTGGAATCATTTCATATGGAGCAACATGAGGAAGAAAAAACAGAAAATGTGACAAAAGCTTCCTGAGACTAGAGACTGACTATGTTTCAGAAATAAATTGTGGTGAAGTTCTTTACTGAAGAAAATATATGGTTCCTCTTGAATTCTGCCTGCTCCAAAACTCCAGTAATTGCCTGTGAGTGGAGTGGTGAAATAGGAGTTCTGAAACAGAGAGACATGGGCTCTCTACAAGCCAGTTCAAGCTGGGTGTAAGGTAGAGTCAGACTAGCTCGTAGGATCATAGCCATTAAGGAGGAACATAGATCTGCAGGATGCTTCCTGCCTGTACTTCCTGCACAGAGGGGTAATTGGGCTTTTTGCAGATCAGAATACCACCAGTGCATTTATAGTCTTTTCTTGTTAATACAGTGGGAATTGTGACTTCAGTGAAACCACTTGGAAAGACTGCTCTTTCATAGTTCAATGCTGTGTTAAGGAACAGTGCGAGCTTCTAGAAGCTGACCTCAATTTCTGGAAGTATTTATAGTGTAAAGATGGTATTATTAGAACTAGTATCTTGCGGAGAGCTCTTTCCTCTGCTTGTGGATATTGAGGCAGTTGCCTCTAGATATCATAATTTTTCAGATTACTACCCTGGAGGACAGATTTTTCTTTTCATTCTTGAATTTGTATTACTAGTATCATGATGGAAGAATAGGATACATCTGATTTTGTTAGGTATTGTGCAAGAAGCAGTGGATTTGCTACTAACATACAGTTCTTTTCTCTCAGCTTTTCTACATTTATATACTGCTGCATCATTATTTCTTCTGGTGGCCTCTGCACTTGTTGAGTTTGTCACAGAGAATTTGGAAAACAATTCACAAAAAAGCCCCAGACTGGACTGGGACCTCTATATGAAGACATGTCTGCCTCAGCTGCACTAGCATTTCTCTTGAGCACAAGCTTTGACCTAGTAGGAGCTTTTCAGGAGTTTGAGGAAGAGCAAGGATATTCAGAGAGACATCAATTATACTTTTTCCTTGCACATGCTGTCAGGCATGTATTTGCACATACCAAAACCAAATGTCTAACTATTTTAGTGATATTTGCCAATATTCACTTGCACTAATATAGCAGGTGATAATTTTGCCTGCCTTGACCACCCCACCTTCCTTAGACATGCATAATCTCAGATTCCTTTGTTATTAATTTCCTATTTTTGTACTTTTCGTTAAAAGGTATCAGTGACATCTGAAAAGAATGTCTGTATTCAAGCTATGGTGATATAGTTATATAGAAAAGACAGATTGTTTCTGCCATGATACAATTGTACTAATAACCCATAATTACTGTCTTTGCAATTCTCAATAATTAACTTCTGATTTTGAGTTTAATTCTTAACTGTTGTCTCCCATAATTTTCTATGATTTTTGTATTCTTTATTATTTCTGGACTCTCAACTAATTCCAAACTGCCAAATTCCAACTGACCTTTCAAAATAGTTACAATATTGCTTATTCTGTCTCCCAGATCACAGGTAGAGAAATTACCATATATTACTAAAGTACTTTAATAATTTAATTACTTCTGTAATACCATGTTGGTTAAAATTTAGTTAGTACAGTAAACCAAAGTTACCAAGAGAGAAATCCATTCATGTTACTTGTTTCTCGGATATTTCACTTCAGGAGAACTTGCAGCTCCATTTCAGCTCTATGCTTTGTGAAACTTTTCCTGCTTCTGTGCTGTCAAATCTTACTGAGGTACTATGTTCAGAAAATACACAAAAAAATTAAAACAATTTCCTTCTAGAATCTCTCAGATGAAATATTTATGTTGTTTTCTAAGTAATATACTTGTGGATGTTGATTTTACATGCTGGTATATTTGTGTCTTTGGTTCTGTTCCTTTGTGTTGTAAGACACACTGTATTCATAGATGCGTGAGATGGGATGAACTGACTGGCAGCATTGCAGACAGTGAATAACTGAAGAATCCAAAGCTCCAACAAATCACAATATTTTCCAGATTTAGCACTTTATTTGCATTGCGATGCCTGTAAATATGACTATTAAGCATGTACCTGTATGAAGTCTTAGGAATGGAAATGTAGGTTCTGAGAAAACTCCTATCCTCCTTTCCTTTTAAAAAATGTGTTTTTGGTGCAACATAAAGTACCCCGGAGGAAGTTGCAAAGGCATAAAATATTATGAATAGATTCTTTTTCCAAATATATCAGAAACCAGAAGTGGAAATCTTGTACTGTGTCTGGTTCTGTGCTCCCCAGTTCAAGAAAGATGAGGAGCTACTGGAGAGAGTCCAGCGTAGGGCTATGAGGAAGATGAGGGGACTGGAGCATCTGTCCTATGAGGAAAGTCTGAGGGAGCTGGGCTTGTTTAGCCTGAAGAAGAGAAGGCTGAGAGGGGAATCTTACAAATGCTTACAAATATCTGAAGGGTGGGTGTCAGGAGGATGGGGCCAGAGTCTTTTTAGTGGTGCCCAGCGACAGGACAAGGGGCAATGGGCACAAACTGAAGCATAGGATGTTCCACCTGAACATGAGGAAGAACTTCTTCCCTCTGAGGGTGACGGAGCACTGGAACAGGCTGCCCAGGGTGGCTGTAGAGTCTCCTTCTCTTCAAGACCCACCTGGACAAGGTCCTGTGCAGCCTGCTGTAGGTGATCCTGCTTCAGCAGGGGGGTTAGAGTAGATGACCCACAGAGGTCCCTTCCAACCCCTAGCATTCTGTGATTCTGTGATTCTTGATCTTCAGTTAATTAAATGATCAAAAATAAAATGGTTATGACAGAAAACATAAAATGCACTTTGTGTTTGTACTAAAGGTGGATGAACTGTGACTAATTCCCACCTGAAACCTCCCTAATCTGTCAAATTTTTGAGACAGACTCATTTGGCAGAAGTGATGTGAACAGAACATTTTGATACATTTGAAGATTACAAGTAACAAGGACACAATAGTAATGGCTCCAAAATTTTAGAGGGATACAAGCATGAGAAAAGTGTATTACTTGCATATGAATAGACCAGTCTGAATTGCCTTGCTATCAGCAGTTTGTTGTATGGCAAGAGTGAGAGCAATTTTTAAGAAGGATTCAAGGGACATTCTGTGTAGATACACATCGGACTTTATGGAGACTAAAAGAATTGATCATGACCCAGCAGTGTGCCCTGGTTGCCAAGGAGGCCAATGGTATCCTGGGGAGCATTAAGAGGAGTGTGGCAACCAGGTCGAGGGAGGTCCTCCTTCCCCACTACTCTGCCCTAGTGAGGCCCCATCTGGAGTACTGCATCCAGTTCTCTGCTCCCCAGTTCAAGAAAGACGAGGAACTACTGGAGAGAGTCCAGTTGAGGGATACAAAGGTGATGAGGGGACTGGAGCATCTGTCCTATGAGGAAAGGCTGAGGGAGCTGGGCTTGTTTAGCCTGAAGAAGAGAAAGCTGAGAGGGGAATCTTACAAATGCTTACAAATATCTGAAGGGTGGGTGTCAGGAGGATGGGGCCAGAGTCTTTTTAGTGGTGCCCAGCGACAGGACAAGGGGCAATGGGCACAAACTGAAGCACAGGAAGTTCCACCTGAACATGAGGAAGAACTTCTTCCCTCTGAGGGTGACAGAGCACTGGAACAGGTTGCCCAGAGGTGTTGTGGTGTCTGTTTCTCTGGAGATACTAAAAACCCACCTGGACGAGGTCCTGTGCAGCCTGCTGTAGGTGACCCTGCTTTGGCAGGGCGGTTGGACTAGATGATGCCCAGAGGTCCCTTCCAACGTCTATTATTTTGTGAGTCTGTAGTTTGAAGAAACTGTTCTAAGGGATAGCATTAGTGGGAAAAATGGGTAAGTGCAGTCCACTGGGGAAACATCATGGTGTTTTGTAAAGTGAAGTCAGGCCTCACAAATCTATTGGTCCTCAAAAAAGCCAACAGGGGCAAAGCAGTTGGATGGTAATACTCTTGGCATTCAGAATATTCAGCAAAATCTCGAACCAAAGAAGGGTAAAACAAGCCATCTACCACTGAATAAGAAGTAATGTCTGTGCTTTGTTAAAGACCAGAAACCAAGGATAGAAATAAATAGTCAGTATTGATAGCAATGCAAGTAATTAGTAAATTCCCATTAATCTGTTGGCTGAGGTCAGTGCAGTTCATTACATTTGTAAAAGGTGATGTCCGTTGAAGTAGCCTTATTGAAGATATTAAAAGAAGTAAAAACAAACACACACTGAAGAACTGCTGAAGAATCTTGTACAGTAAAATGGGTAATAAAAGTGACAGAGTAAATCAGTATAGATAAATTTGAAATAATACATGAGGGAAAAATTCCTAACTCTGCCTACAAAGCAAAGTTACTTTATTGGGATGTTGTGACTCACCCTTCTGTGAACAAGAGCAACAGTCAGGAAAAGTCAAAAAAGACAATGGAAAATCATTGAGCAGAGTATAGATATACACCGTGCCACTGTACATATCAGCAGTGTTCCCAGATTTTGAGTCCTGTGTGCCATTCTGGTCCTCCTCTGTCAAAAACTGCATCATTAGAAAAGGTTTAGAAAATAACAACAAGCACCATCAGAGGTATGAAACAGCTTTTTTTAAGAGGAACAATTAAATAGACTAGAAACCTTCATCTGGAAAAAAAGATGGATGAGAAAGATATAACAGAGCTCTACGATGAGAAAATCAAGGGAATTAGAAGGGAAATAGTAGTTGAGATGAGGAATACTTTTCCCTAGAAGATGGATTACAGGCATCAAATTAATCCGGCAGCCAGCAAATTTAACAAAAAAATTAAAGTTCGGTGGTGCTCTAGCTGAAAACATTGTGAAACATAGATGATCCCCAGAGGTCCCTTCCAGCCCCTGCCATTCTGTGATGCTGTGCTTGTGAAGGCTGAAAGATTGAAAGATACATGTTTTCAAAAAACAATTCGGTATATTTCCAGGGAGAAATGTCCATTTACAAGTACTATGTGAAAACTAAAAGGCAAAGAAACTATGGCTGGCTTAGGAAAACATCAGCCACAAATCATGGGTGCCTAGAAGAATACTATGAAGAACAAATATTATATGATGTGTCTGATTTTATATTCGGTCTTCATACTTACTGCACCTACTACCTTTCTAACACGTATCTTTTTAATCAAGATGCTAGCTTCTCCTGGCTGGCCGTTCTTTCTGCCAGGTAGCAGAGACATCTGGTGGACCAGCACTTGAAAACAGGATATTATAACAGCTAAATAAAACAGTTAAACTACAATAGTATTTACTCTGTCAACTTTCAGTGAATTTATTGCATTATTATACCAATTTCTGCAAGATAATTTCTTTTTCATATTTTCCTGCTCCAAATCTCTTCTCTTCCATATTCCCATTCCACAAATTTTTAATTTCACTTGTTACATAACCAGGATGTTCATCGACCAAACACTAAAACTTATTGCAGATAAATCTCGTCCATTCGTAAAATATAGTTTACATGTTGCTAGAGCCCATCTGTTCACTTCATAGCACTGCAGTAGAAAACAGAAAGCAAATTTAAATACATAGTAATTGTTTTTTCTTTTAATTCGGATAACCAATGAACCTGCAAAAGGTTTTCATGCAGACATCAGGTGAACAGTCACAGAAACGCCAGCTACATTTTTTGAAGAAAAGATCCTTGGCAAAACATAGAGAAAAATAATTTTTGGCATTTGTTTTTTTCATGCTGTTACCCAGATATGTCTGATGGTACTGGAGCACATAGGAAGAGGCAGTTATAAAAAAAGAGTTGTTCTCATCTTACATATTTAGGATCTTTCTTTAAGGAGTGTTTCATAATCACAATAGCATTTTCTGCAAATGTTATATAGTGACTAGTTTAAAGGAATCAGTACTGTATTTATTTTGTTACTGCAAAGTCTCTCACCAGTTGGATTACTTATGATTCAGCAGAAAGGTTCATGCAGAACTTGTTAGAACTTAAAGCTAACTTTTAAATATACAGTACAAAGAAGGGAAACATGTAAGGAAAAAGTAATCTCTCCATTTCCAAGCACTTCAATGAATAACTACGTATTTGAAGTTTAAGCTCACAGATTGTGAGTAGGCACAAAGATATATATGCTTCCATAATTAGTTTATTATCATCTTCATTGTTGAAATAGTGTTTAAAGAAGAATACTGTTAACCTTCCTTTACTGATTTTGCAGTGTCACTCTTTATACCAATTTCCACTAAAGCCAGCAAGAGTTTACTTGTGAAAGAACTTGTGTAATTTTACTGAGCTTCATCCCAAAGTAGCAAGAAATTTCTCTCTTATTAATTCTCGTAGTTACAAATCTTTTTTTCTTCAATGACGCAATGAAAGCTTGCCAAACTAAAATATGTGTTTTAAGATAGAAAATGGATACTAAAAAGCCATTGGTTTCAGATCAAATCCTTTTTTCAAAACATTTCCCGTTGCTTATCTCATTGTGCACTAATGGCTTTAGAAGCTAGAAGCAAAAATTTGTTTTCTTTGTGAATTTTTTTTAATGTTTTCTTGAGGAAGTTGCTGCTGTCAGATTTAATGAATGCTTGGATGATCATTTGCATTCACCCCATCTAGGAAAAAAATCTTCAAGAGCGTATTTTGAAAAAGAAGTGTTATATGTATGTACTGAAAATTTCCAAAAAGGGTTATTGGAAATAGTGAGAAAAGAAACATTATTAAGAATCATAAAAAATTTCTCAGAATCCAATCAAAGTGACCAGCATTCAGGTACACATTGTGGGGATCCAAGCAGTTTCGCTAGGGCTAAACTTTAGCTTCAGCTTTTTCAAGACTAAATGTATGTGCAATTCAGAGGAATTTTTCTGAGCATAAGTCTTTTCAGCCAAAGCACATAAAGACTTCATCAGATATACCTCTTGCTGCCTTAGGGGACAAGGTATGATCTATGCTACGGTCATTGTGTGTTTATAGAATTGCATGAAAAAAAATCCATGGAACAACTTATTACATTTGACATTAAATGTAGAAGGAGAGGAAGAAGTTTGCATCTCTTGTTTGGACCATCTGATGTGAATTTAATGACAGGGATACTTTACTGAAACCTTTAGGGAGGGGAGATGCCATGGGATGCCCTCATTTAGGTAACAGGTACAGCACTTGCATTGTGGTGTCTGTGGCTGTCTCCTTCTGGCCTTTCTCAGAAAAGAAGGGTTCTGCAGGCTGCATGTTACACAATGTGACCCAGAATCTACACTGTCAACTGGCTGCCAGCTGAAGTTGTAAAGCACTTGCAGAGGCCAAAGACTTTTTTGCCTTCCAAATGTGGCTTGTCATGGTAAACTAAGGGTAGTGTGAGTGCTTGTTACTGACAGGCAGGATTATTTCTCTTAACTATGGCATAAAGTTACAGGTCTAGTATCTGAACTGAGTCTCTGGGATCCATTGTAGGAGCAGGGAGGGATAGGGGAAGGGGAATAGGCAGCTACTCTATAGGAACAACATTATTCAATCTGTTTATTATGCTTATTCCATCTGTTATAGATATTTCTGCTGTTTTATTATCCAGTGATGACCTTAGAGAGATGCCCTTCTCACTCTACTGACTGGGGACGATTCAAGATAACAGGCTAATAGAAGGCATCTTACTTTCTGAAGGCTACAATTAGGTGAGCTGTATTCTACCTACTCCATAAAACTGAAGCATCCAATGAAACGCAGGATGTAGTAAATGAAGTCTAGGGGCTGTGATCACTGCTGATCTCAGAGTCATAGATTAATGAACAAAATTCTGTGGCTTTGAAATATTCTTAATATCATTCCAAGTTTTTGACTTTTTAAACCTCTCCATCCTCAGGAAGATTAAGAGGTTTCTAATCTAAAGACTCCAGCCAAACTAAACATATAATCCCCATACACAGAACAGTCCAAGAGTCTTACATGCTGCCTATGAATTCACAGGTACTCTTCTTGAAGTCTCCTGTCCAAAAATACGTGTATAAAAAAAGTTAAATTTCTTACATTAACAGATAGCATTTTTTTCCATCCATTTTCCAAGAAGAAAAGCAAATTTCCAATTTCTATCTTCTAACACAAAATGCGATGTATTTTCTTTCTTACAGTAAGGAGCTTTCATAGCTCAGTCTTCAGTCACAGTCTGTACTACTGTCATTTTTGAAATCTACTATTATCTTATCCACTGAGTGTGTTAGCCATCACCCAGCTGACTATCTAGTTCTTGTTTTCACTGCAACAGCCACCATATACCAAAATCTTCATGCCTTTGCAAAGCAGATACCAGCAGGACACCCTCACCCTCTACAGTGGAAGCAACCCACAATTGCATGACTTCATACCTTCATTGCATTCACAATGAAACGCTAGCTGCTTATTTGTGGGCCTGAAGTTTTTTTCTCCCATAGACGACCAGGTAACTGTTCCTTGTATTGAGGAAGTCAGTAAACAGATTTGCATAATGTATTTCTAGTACCACAAGTTACTGAAGAAGGCACTCACAGTACTGCAGTCACTCGTGCAAAGTTATTACAGTTTTTCACTCTTACAAACAGCTCTCCTACATTCTGTTCTAGAATTGGTGATGTATTAGTCCCCTCAGTTCTTATAGTCTTTGTATCTGCCAACATTGATTCTAAATTCAGGCTGCTCATGACTGCATTTTTACTGCCCAAAATTCCACTGGAGTCATAGCTTCCACCTAAGATACCAATGGTAAGCGAACCTCATAGTCCAAGGCAACTGTTTTCACTCTTGCTACAGTCATGAAAACACTAAAAGGACTCAGTGTTGACTTCAAATACTTCTCATCATTTAGTCTATGTTTTCTACTCTAGCCCATTTACTTTTGATATGAACATTGCTTTTTTTTCTTACTTATGGCTGGCTAAGGTGGATTTATTCTTCCATTACATTTCTCTAGCTAAGTTCAGACCTGTATGCCTTTAAAATATAGTCTCAAAGCATTAACAAAATAATGCCTGTCTGTGAGTTTTGTCAACACAAGTAAATAGTAGATACACGGTACTGATTGCCCAGGTTGAAGTTCTTTATCCGTTTAAGCTTCCAGCAGTTCCACTGAGAACATTTTTAATAATTTCTGGGGAGTGTGAGATGATTCCTTCCCTGACTGATATTAGCTGTGTGTTTAAAAGCAGACATTGCAAAGCCTTCACCACATTCATTCCCCATTTTTCCATTTGAAAAATGTTGTAGAATTCATGAGATATCTGACAACCTTTCTTTCCGTAATCTTCTGAGCAACTCTTAACATCTTACATGGCCAAAGACTGTTCTGCCTTTGTATGTTTAAACGTTTCTGCAGACACTTCTTTCTGCATATCTTTTTTGGGCATTTACTTTTGCTAATTTCTCTGTTTCCTCTCATTATTTAAAATGCTTTCAAAACTACCCCTTCAGGTGTTCTTAATCTATTCATCATTCATTTGCTGAATATGGCATTTTTCCTAATAAAAATAACGTTTTGTGCTCTCCTTTTTATATACTATATCGCCTTAACAAGTGCGTAAAAGGATTTTTTCTCCTTTGTCAAGATATAAAATTCACTGCACACTAGATTTTTAGCTACTGCTTTATTTTCTTTGACAAGTTTTGTACATTGTTGTACACTGGGATGTAGGTTTGTATATTGAGATAAAATTTTTCAAGCTCTTTAACAATGAAGGAAATAGTCAATCCTTTCATATTGACAAGTTAATAAATATTTGTCAAACCAATATTTATTAACTTATAAAGCACTAAATATAGGTCTAAATCCTCTCTGCAGTGTTTCCATTTATGAAGTTTTCTGTAGTTCATAGAGTCCTGAATCTCCTACGAATCACTATGCTGATATCATAGTCACTATGGCACAGAAGTGGAGTATCACTGTTGTGGATACTCCCTTCAATTTTTGTAGATTCTAGATAAATTATACTTCTAATTAACTATAATTTTACTTAATTAACTTTTAATTCTGGAAAAATCTTTTTACAATCCTGACTAGCTGTGATTAATAGATTTTACTTTGCATTGCATCAAACACAGGATTTGGCAACTTATGACAATAAGAGGTGGGTGGGATGTGATATCAAGGAAATTACTATAATAGACAAAAATAGCTTCAAAGATTTAGGGCAGTGCACATTTATCTGATGAGATAGATCTTCTATTCAAGTATGTGTCCTGGATTTTGGTTGAAATATGAAAGTGCTTTCTCCAAATCTACTTTGCTGTGTTTTATACCTTTTTATATAATCTTGTATTTATCAAAAGCCCCGTAATTTTTCTGTATTTCTATTACACTGAAATTGCTTTTTTTCATAAAGCAAATACTTCAAAAAATAGATAACTGACTATGACACTTAAAGTTCTATTTCTGTCCAGTCTTACATATTTTATATTAGCTAGCTTCCCTATACACTAAGAATTACAAAGCAAAAGTGGGCATATTGATCTGAACCCTTTTTCAAAGCTGAAGATCAAGACTTTTATAGACTTGCTGAAATTAAGTGCTTTCAAGCATCCCTCCTAAGAAAAATCCTTTTCAATTTGCAAACTGTAGCCCAATATGACTTGCAAAAGATTTGTACTTTCAGCATCAAATAGCAACTGCTTGTTTACAGATGATGGATTTTATTTTGACGTCAACATGACAATGCCTTTGACAGTCTTGTTAGTATATTAGAGAGGGTGTATGCATGAATATTTGATCCTTCAAATGATATTTTTTGTGCAGAATGAATTGTCTCCTCAGTTCAAATCTTAAAATTTAGCCTTTTTTTTGTTTCCTTTTTTCCTATCCCTTTCCCTTTTGAAACATGACTAGCCAACTGTGTTATTTTGAGGTTTTGTAGTCCTGACTCCTAAAATAGGCTAGAGGAAAAGGATAGTTTTTGTTCCTAGGCATTACCAAATGATTTCAAAGAGATGCTACATCCATCAGAACATCAACTCTGTTAATCTGGTTTTTTTTAATTGCCAGACGCTGGAAAATGGAAAAGCTACTAATGCTAGAAAAAAATATGTAGAAAACGAAAAGCACAAGGTAACACAGAATTAACTTCTAAGAAGCAGATGCATCTACTTGAAGACAAACTCTGCAAAGCATCTGCATATTCATTCACTACAAAACATAAAAAGATTTCTTGGCTTGGTTTTCATTCTCCTTCTGCACTGGTATTGAAATAGATGAATTCTGTCAAATGAAGGAGTCATAATGTTCTTTTAGCCTTCTCATGTTCACTTCTTTGTTAACTGTTACTTCTTGTTTACTGTTTACAGATATTTGCCTTTTGAGATAAAAGTCAGAGCACATAATAATGCTTGTCTTCTTTTTTCTCATTCCCTTGAAAATGCTTCTGCTTTTAATTTGGCAAGCTAAATGAAATTGCTCTTTGATGTCTTTGATGGAGTCTGTTAGTGTACAAGTATGCAGCTAAACAGTGATTAGGTTACATTAGCTTTAGAAGGTTTGTACGTCTACTAAATTTTATTTACCTCTCACTAAGACATCAGTATTTCTGTATGGAATTTGGAACTTTTTTTATACAGTCTTTATCTGAAATGAAGACAAAAATAGGTCAAGAATGTTGATGAGCACACTAAGGACCAGTGTGAGGTTGCAAGTGAAAAAGGTGAGAGCAAATGTTTGTTTTGCACACCCATTGATTCTCTTTGTATGGGAAATTGGGTGCTTGTGCAAGTAGATGGGCAAAATTAGTTCATCCACATGGTTAAGAAGGCAATAAAAGGATATACAGTATCTATATGCAGCTTCAGCAATGACTGTAATCAAATCAGGTATGCAAGTGCTTATGTATGATGTTGAAAATTCAATATTTACATGATTTTTACTACTGGACATAGGTGTTTTCTAGTACTACTAGTACTTGTTTATATTTTAACAATGGAAAGGAAGTGATTGCTATCAGAAAGCACCTCCACTTCTATGTATATGACAAAAAAACCTCAGTCTCTCCTAGATTCTGGAGAACAGGAGATTTGGAAATATATTATTTCTGCATGCATTTTAATGTTCAGTAGAAATCTGTCAATAATGTAGCTGAATTTACCTCAGGAGGGCAAGGTACTTATAGCTAGGATCAGAGATTCTTTGTACAGTCTTAAAGAGCTTTTTTTGCTGACACATTGAACGATGACTACAAATATACAGAATCAGGTAAATATATTTCAAAGAAAGGATGACATTTTTCAGTTGACTGAAAATCTGACTAGAAGAATTCATTCAGTCTCAGGTATTATGTATGTGCTCCATTAATGTATCCATTATGAACGATCAAGTATTTTCATGTCTGTTTTATGTGCTGTCTAGAAAACAATAGTCTTCAACTATGATAAAGCTCACTCTAGACATCTAAGCAATATGCTAAAATTCAGTTTGAGTCTTTATAGATATTTATGGAGAAAATTTTTATTTTCTGTGGTGAATTATATTGGTGGTGTTCCTGCATTCCCACATGCAAAGCTCTCTGGTCAGCAGGCAGAGTTGCAAGGAGGCACTCTTGACACAGGTTTGGCACTGTTTAGTAATCTTCCATCATGAATCTTGCTTGCATATTCTTTGAGCATTACTTTATAAAGTATTATCTGCAAATAGCTAAGCTGACCTAATTGTTTTACTTAATTCTTTCTTCATGTCAGAGAGTAGAAAAGGAATAAATAAGACCCTCCTTTTCAGTGACAGCAGGTGGTTCGTCTGGCTCAGTTGCACCATGGGATTTAATTTCCAGTATTTAAACTTGTAACAGATCCTGGGGTTTCTAATTCTTTTATGATACCTGTATATTCAGGGTGCATTCTGGGACTACCTGTTCTGGAAAACTTGAAAGGGTATGTAGCAGGCATGATACTTCATTTTGCAGAGCAATGTTCCAGATGTGAAAATCAGGAAAAAAGTACGGATACTAAACAGATTACTGTAGTTTACACGTCCTTTTCAATCCTTAGAGATCCTGAGAGATTTAGCACAATCAGAAAATTATATGTCCCTACAAGGTTCAAAAATTCCCTGAACCCTACTACCAGTGCATTCATTCCTTGCATCCGTTTTTTGACTTGGCCAGCTTCAGAGGAACGTGATACTCCTAAAGCTTCAGAGTCCTGCAAATACTGACATGGTATATAACACCACATTCAGCAGGTGGCTGAGGAGGACCCCACTACCTAGAGTGGAGCTGCCATCACTGCACATTGTTGACTTTCTGCGGATCATGAAAAGGATGGCTTGTTTTGGAGCAGTTGCACTTGCTTCCTGCCAACAGCTGTCTACCCGTCCCATGAGAATGCCTGGCAAGAGGAGTGCCTGCTACAGGCATAGTCCAGGTACTTGTCTGGTCATTACTGATCCACTGCAGCTTACTGTCTGATGAGCTAGTATGGGTTGATTTTTCTTTGATATGACAGGCTGTAATAATAACACATCCAGTTGTTCCAGCACAACAGATAGGACAGCAGCCTGTGTTACAGGATGATAAAGCAAAAGGGAGAAAATGAGCAATGAGAGATGTACAAGGAGGGAACTCCATTATCTAGTGTGGCTGCTGAAAATCACATCTTCTGAGTTGATGAAGTTATCCAGGATGCCTGGGATGGAGCAGTTTCAGATCCATGTCTCTCAGTACGTGGGCAGGTGCCCTAAAATCAATGTCAGCTGCTCTGTAAGCAGACAAATAATCAAGATATACAAGCTGATTCTTGTCAGACTTTTACCTCAGCAGTCAGGCTTTGGAAAAGCCATGTTTTTCTTTTTATTGTGTGTATGATTTGTTTTGTGTAAATGGTATCACAAGCTGCATTTGGCATCCAGCTATTGTTTTTACATTGATCCCTTAAGCGCCAATTTGGTTTTCTGTTCCAAAGTGTAAAAACAGGGAGGAAATACTCGATCTCAAAATCTTTTTCCTGAAATGCTAATTCATGTTAATATATCACAAATGAATGTGAAACTTTTAAAAATATTTTTTAAAAGTATTTTTTAAAATGCTTATGTTAATTTGAGGATGTCAAAAGCTAATATGGTTCTGTCACTATCTATGAAAAAGTTTGCCATCCATGTGCAGTTGCAAGTGTCTTCTTACAGATATTTTCTTACAGTCAATTATGTATCTCTTCAGATACTTTAACGACAATCCTCGGTTTGTCTTGATGCATTCTATGCATAGCCTGATATTTCATTTTTGTGTATTTAAGTCACAAGAAAATATTTTAATATGTATGTCTTGTGTATATATATGTATTTCTGCAACAAGTGTGTGTTTTGCTCATGTGGATGGCACTTTCCAAGAAGTTAAAGAATGAACTGAAACATTCCTCTGACTGTTGATCCAGAAATCTTCAGAATGCACAGGAATTGCAATCTAGTGTTTCAAGTCTGTCGATTTTTCTTAAATATATTTCTAAACTAATTATGTTAAATGAATTATACTTTGTAGCTTAAAGGGCAAATTTCATGCAACAATCTCAGTTTGTTAAGCAGAAATAATAAGGAGGAATGGCAGTACTATTCGTTAGATCTGGCTTCTCTTGCATATGTATGTAACACAGTATTCTTTGATGTTCTTTTCAACCCATTTCCTATCAACTCATGTTTTAATGAATTATTTATTATTATTTATACATTGTGGGTTGTAGACTAACATATGATATCCATGGTTTTGCACAAATCAATCACTTTTCATTGGCTAGTGGTTTTATACTTCCTGATTTCATAAAGGAACAGTTTAAATGAATACTAAGAAGTTGTTCATATCCAAGTTGTCAATATTATACTTGTTAAATCTTATTCCTTTTTCCTAGGGGTACCACAGTATTCTTCTAAAATTTGCTTAAGTAGGACATTTATAGCAGCCAAACCAAAATAATATTATATGCTTAGAAACACTCAGGTTAATGAAGTTTGAGACTTTCAATACAAACTAATGGAGACATAAAGAAGGAAAAAAATGTTAGTTTGTGTTAAGGTTTTGAGGTAGCACTGCAGTGATTCTGTACATTTCTTGATTGTGCCACAGATGCCCTGGGTAAGTCATAATCTCTTTTCAGCTTTTCTTCCCCTCAACAGAATAGGTGATGAGATATGCCTTCTGCTTATACCTGTTCTCTTTAATTTGAAAGCTCTTCAGAATGCATGTAGACAGCAAAGCACATAAGAGACTAATTTTGATTGTTTTCTCTGAGTGCTTCTGTGTCTTCAATAATGATAACCCAGGAGTTTAGAAATACATGTATGTCAATAATCGCTGTATTATTCTGAATAAACTGATCTGTAAGTCATACTTTTACCACTTATCTGCCAGTTTCTACAAGATTTCTAATTCTTTAAATTTCTATTCTAAATCCATCAGGCAACATAACACTTATCACTGCCTTTGTGAAGATGGTATCAACTTTCAGAAGCAGTTTTTGAACTAAATGAATTTGCTTGTGTCATAGCTTTCTGTTCAGGAAAAAAATTCCTGTTTGTGTCCATAGTATAATATTGATTATAAAAACTAGACTTCTATAGCAATAAACTGAAGTACCAGCAAATCAAGTGAGATCCTTCCGCCTAGAAAAGAGCAAGGATAAAGAACACAATATTTAATAAAATTTGTTCCTCTGGGCTTGAAACAAGAGTTTAATAATATCTAGTACTAAGATAATTAAGTAAAAGCATTAAAGTTTTAACTAATTTCCTTATGTTTAAAGTCTCAAGCAGGAATATACATAAGGAGTTTAATGGCAAAATTAGAAACCTACTGAGAAGAATAAGCTTCTTTATGTAAGAAGCAGTGAAAATTGTCTTTAGAATGATCAGCATAAAGTAATAATAAACACTTTATTGTAATTTTAAGCATCTATCTTGAATTTAAATAGTACTCATAATCTACAATTCAATGGACTAGATGCTGTGTGGAATTAAAAACTATATTGCATATTAATTCCTGGGAATGAAATTTAGGAAATATATTCTTCCTGTGTAGTTATTTTTTTTACTAAATAGCTAGGAGCAAGTAGAAAGTTGGTGCAGAATAGCAGAACTAAATTTTGGAGTAAACTGTGTAAATAAGATCATAATCCCAAATATTCTGTGGAAGTATTTCCTATGATCAAATTAAAAAGAAGAAAAGACAAGATCAAACGTCCGATGGAAAATGCTCTGAAAGATTCCTACTTCCTGTTTTCCCTCCTCTATCCAGAGTAAAGAGATAAATACTTGAATCACAACAATCCTTGAGTTGCAACCAGGATTAACAGCACAAGGACCAGGAAAAAGCAGTGATGAAGTTGTTCAGTTGTTCAAGCGCTTGCTAGCACCATTTTCTCCAAACTTTCTGGTATGATTACATCACATCTGCCCTGCTTAGTGCTGCTGTTCTATGTTTTATAGATTGTTGGTTAAAAGAAGTGAGAATGGCTCACTCTTTAATAAACTCCTAACAAAAATGTACTATGGTGATGCCAGTCTTACCTAATGAAACAGTAGATATACCTATATCACACAAAAAGCCAAAGCTTCTAAAACTTGAAAATTCTCTGTGCTTTGAATGCTAAAAAGGGAAAAAAACCCTGATCGTAATTCGTGGTTAATCCATGGAAGTTGTTGCACAAAGCATCATTGAGCAACAAATTCACATTTGTGCTTCTGAACATCTTCACAAAGGTGTTTTGACTAGTGAATATAAAACACATAAGATTAATATTTTTTTCTTGAAATGTTCTTTTTCTAAATATAAACAACTGCTACGCAGCATAAACATTTGAGAGTAGCAATTCAAATGCTTCAAGAAGTAAGACCTCTAAGCAGTAATCAATGTTAAGAATGATGATTGAAAGCATACTACTGGGACAAATAACAGTGTTGACAGCCTCTTTCAAAGTGCCCCATGCTGGCCAGTGTATCTGGCTAGACAGGACCATCAAAATAGGTGGGTGGGATAAACGAGTGTATTGTTTCCTGCTGACCTGCTGCTTTTAGGGGCACAAAGGGGAATACGTAGTCAGAAACAGATCACACCTTAGAAAAGCATCAGGAGAGAATTTCAGTGCATGGTAAATTCTGTTTGTTCAGTTTAATTTCCTCAGTTTTCTTAATCAGAAAATCCTCAAGAAAATGGTTCTTAGAAAAAGGAAGTGCATGAAAAATCTCATTAATTTAGGTTAAACTCTTTCTCTAGTGGAGCTCTTAACATCTTTTCTATTTTCCAGAAATTACTCTTTAATGAGCCCACCAACTGCATGGGAGGAGAGTGGGGGAAATGTCCTTCTGGAGCCAGAGCAAGCACTGGGTATTTTACGGTGCAGTAGTAAAAGCCTCATCGCTGGATTCAGGCAAGCCAGTGGCACAATTCCAACTGAATTCAGTGAGACTGGATATGCTGGCATATGTCAGGCCTCTTCAATGCAGCAGTGTAAATCGAAACAGGCAAAACTTTCCACCAGCGTAGTTTTGGCTGCTAGGTAAGCGTATAAACAGCTGTGAAATTTACACATTTTAGGTGATGTGAGTGTTAAAACTTGCTTTCACAAAATAAATTAAAATAAGAGCTAAGAGAATGTGTAATAAAAGCTGTTCGCCAGAAGAGAAAGATATTTTCCCTAGTGGAACAGAAGATACATATTGTGGCTATGATACCTCATCATGAAAATTTATTTGAGTGATAGAGGTGATTTTTCTAATCATTTAAGACTTCTAAATTCATTTAGAATTACTTTTCCCAGGCAAGCACCGCAGTTAATATTGTGTAGTAAGTACCTAAGCAAGTCAGATACAGACGCTCTCCTGCCATGTTTTTCTTGTGAACACCTGCCCCTGTTTGCCTATTAGAATATTATTACTGGCTTCACCATAATTCTGACGGCATTTAATTTGTGTCTGCTTTGTAATACATTTGAGAAAGTATAATTTTAGTAGTTCAGTGTTTTCTGCTTAGAACATGATGAAAAGCATTGATTTTAGAACACTTTTAGGAAACCTCCCCCAGGTTTATCTTTTATTTAGAGAAGAATTATTTAAAGCCACCTCTCTGGTCACTTTGTAACATGTAAAGTGTTATATGCAATTCAGGAGTGACCAGATCCACTGCTGAAATAAACAGGTATTATTCAATGAGCTGCTGTTTAGTTGGCTGCAGTAGCGTGAGAGATCTAGTTTGGGTGTTTTTTTGTCTTATTGTACATGATATAAGAGAGATCTATATCTCTCAGCAGAGATTGTTCCTCCCTACGGCAACATAGCTTTTGACAACTGCACGGGAAGCAAGTCCCTGATGCATGCAGGGATTCCGCACAGAGATACTGAGCAGAAATTCAGAGGCAGAGTGAAGTTGGGAGGTAGATATCTTGGTATTCCATCAGCTGTTGTGATGGGAAGGAGGGTCCTGTGAGCTGCTAGCCACTGTGCTTGGGCAGGAGGTGGACAGGTTTAATAATCTGCATGAACTGTTAGGAGTATGGAACTTAAGTAGCTCTTTTTGCACTGGGTGACAGTTGGTATAAGTGTTGTACTCTGGAGATAGGTCTGTAAATTCTGGTTTTGAACTGCAAATAATGATCATTAGATTTGATTATTCCCAGCTGTCTCTCATCACAGAGTTAATAATTTTCATTAAATCTTAATTTTAGAAATTTTGACTACACTGTAATGAAAATCTGAATTCACCTGAGGTTTAGAGTTTTTTTCTTTAAGAGAAGTCCCTGAATATTTAGGATATCTCTTACTTTTACTATGGCTCTGAAATAGAAGAAAAGCCAAATGGAAAGTGAAAGATGCTTTTGTATTACTTTGCTATTATACAAAGCTTTCTGCTGCTGGTAGTCATTTGAACTCAATGTCTTAGCACCTTCAATGTTGAACAAACACCAAGAGCTCTTTCATCCAGTCTCCATAGCAAGAACAGCAAGATTTCAGACTACTGCTTGCATATGACACAAATCTCTTCACTTCTGTTTTGCAATGACTCACTGAATGTTCCAAGTTAACTTTATTAATGTGAGCCTGAATGTGGTCCATAAGCTGTTGTTGCAAATGCAAGAGGAGAATTTCTGTACAAAACCGTAAATTAGACCTAGCACATTTTTTGGAGGCTGAAGTACTTGAAACATTAGTTTAGATGTGTGCAAAGCAAAGGTTCTGAAGGTCATTCAAGACAAAGTCAATCCACATTTAGACACCGAGGAGTGAATGCAGACACCCGACTAGAAGGTCCTTATTTAAAATCACCCTTCACAGTGATGTTCTTGAGAATGGAAAGCAGGGATCCACATTTCACTCGAGATATGTTTGTGCTTTGGTAGCTAGTCCTCCTTCATCTCAAAGCTATTTTAGCAATGCTACTTGTAACAACACCGGCAGGATTTCATTACATCCATTCAATTGATAAGAATCAGAGAGAAGATGTGCCATTAATGTTTGTCAGAATAGAAAAGTGCAAGAATAAACTGGTTGGTATTGTGAGCTTAAATGTTTCTCACTGTCCAAATCTCTCACTCCTTTACCATTCCTTCAGTCAGTAAACAGAAGTAACTTGACACTTGTAGTGTTTTTACTGAAGTAAGGTCTAATTCTGTCTAGAGTATAGACAGCACAGTCTCTCGTGTCTGTCTTTCTTTACCTACCTGGAAATTACACTCACTATAAGTACAGAATCAGTTGAAAGCATGGCACCTGTGTGTCTGAACAGGTTTCTCAGCTGAAGTTTTCTAGTAATGCCTGACACAGCATAGGAAGTGGTTTTTTTTTTTCTTTTTTCTTTCTTTTTTCTTCCTCAGTCAGTCTATATCAGACAGCTCTAGGTCCATCCATCAAGAGGGGTCCATACCCCTTAGAACTTCACCACGGATCACAATGGTAGAGTCTTTCTCAGTTACCTTTTCTATGATAAGTACAAATAGAGCAGTGTGCAAGCCAGCACTGCAGTCAGAGAAGAAGAAATGTATTCTACTTCTATGTACGTTGTAGGAAAAAGAATTCCCTGCCCAGATAAAAAAAAAAAATTACGGCCCCCACTAGTATTCATTAGCCTTACTTCTCAGGCTATTTTATAAACTCAGAGAAGGTCTACAAAGGATGGCTGAATGGCAAAACAGATTTAACTACAGCTCAATATTTTTAGAGATGTAAAATTTCTTGATGGATTTTCCTGTCAGGAAACTGTCACCTTTACTTCTAGAAGGTTTACAGATACTTGGTGCTATTGGTATTGAGCTTGCTTGTGAATAAACTCCAATGTAAGCCAAGGGAGCTTGTCACTCCCTTCCTGGATGCAGTGTTTTGTGAGCACAGTGAACCACTGCTAAATATTCAGTAGATTTACCCTGTTCTTAAGATGTTCACTGTGCAACACATTAGTCCTCCCGTGTCAGGTACCTGACATTATCTTGTCTCTGAGCTCAGGACAGTACAGAGCTCTGAGTGAGATTTCCTCCTGATGTGGAGGAGAATGTTAGGAGAACACCACGGAGTTCTTACTGTAAGGGAGCTAATATGCTGCGCTTCTGGGAAGATGAAGTAACTTTTTTGCCCTCTGCACTTTAAAAGTGGTGAATAGCATGGCAAGATGCTGCCCATGATGAACGCTGACCCCTGAAAAGCTGATTCTGCCACTGGCCAGATCCCCTGTTTCACTTGTCATATCTGTTTGCTTGGGAATTCCATCAGACAGACTTCAGGTGAGTCATCTGGAAAAACATATCTCAACTGAGAACTACACAGTCTATTTGAAAGAAAAACCCTTTATCGTCTTGCCAGAAGAGTCTGCTAATATGTGATAGAAAACATATGGTCACTGAGCTACAAAATGTAGAACCATTTTGTAATAGTTGGTCAATGAGATAAAAGCCAGGCTCTTTTGATGTGTCGATGGGAAGGAAGCTCATATCCAAAATTCATAATAAAATTAATAACAAAAGCCACGATATAGTATTTTTACATCAAAACCTGTCTAAAACGAGAAGCAAAGTTGTTGCTGTCTAATCATCCACAGTGCCTACTGCTTCCATCTTTTAACAGCCATGGAATAAAAGCATGGACAGAATTACAGTTGATTTTTTGTCTCATTCAGTTTTGAAGGACCAGTTAGTCTTTCTTTACGTGCAATCAAGCTACAGGCCCTGACATACGTGCCCAGGAATAGCGCAAAAAGCCATTTCTCCTTACAAATAGATCTCTTTCTCTCTCACTACCGAGTTCTGCCAAATTCACAGGAATCTTCAGTGCTTTGCAGATACTTATTAGCAATCCTTAGTTTTATAGGAAACTATAAAGTTTCCTATAAACTCTGGGAAAGTTTTTATAGTTTAGTTTCCTAAACTATAAACTCTGGGAAAGCCCAGACTTTCACCTGGCAATCTTAGTTGCCCATGGCATAAATCTGGCTGTTTCTTGCTATTGACATCCTCCACCAAATACCCAGATACCAGAAGATGAGACTGTTTTTTTGCATAAAAAGCATGTTATGCTTATCCTGTAGAGGCAACTGTTTCAAAAACATAGCTACAAGTAAGGGGTAAGTGGTCCGCTTCTGATTCTGTGACAACATTTTAAAATCTTGTTTTTAGGGCTCTTTGAAAACCCTCAAAATAGCTATTGCTGATTTTGTGCTAATGTCAGAAGACACAGAGAACATCTACGGTAGTTTTCTAAACAATCAGGTTCCTGCTTTGTGAGCCAGTGCGGCATATCCTCTGCAGCCTTTAGGAAACTGGGTGTAAGATCTTGTCCTCAGGATAGCCTTGCTTGATAGTATGGGAATTTTGTCCTGAGCTTGATCTATCTCTCTGGTGCAACTATGGGAGCTGTTGAGATATATGAAAAAAGAGGCTGGCCCAAATATTCTGTGTAGTCCTTTCTCTAAAGCTAACTTGGAATTAAAATGTAAAATTCACACAGCACACCCACTGAAAAGCCTGCTATTTGTTAGTGCCGTTACAATAGTCAAGTCTGTTTCTGGAAACATGGCTTCAGTCTAGCACTGTTCTACAAGGCAAAGACTTCCAGGCAGTGGGAAGAACGTGCTGAAGCATCACTCTTGTGGCACATGTGATGGTCAGCAGCTCCACAGCTTCTTGCTTGCAGGTCATTGCACCGCACCAATCTCTGAGATCAGCTCGTTTCCTTTGTCCGTCGGATCTGTCTGAGGCTACTGTTTCCCTTTCCTCTTTGAATAGCATAAGCTTAATGGTGCTTTGCCACATGTGTGGTCTAGTAGGTTTCGGGCAGCAGCGTTGCATTTTACACTGTTGTCACTTTAAGATAATCAGAGGGACCTGAGTCTCTAGCTGTCCTCCTCATTACCACAAAGACTACTTGCCTTTCAAACATGCCCTGCTGAGAACCTGAAACTCTGGCAATCTTTTCTGCTGATGTTACATCTGTTTGTGCTGGAGTATGTTGGGTTACTTAATCCCAGAGCACATTCATTTTAAACTCAGCAGCAGCAGGAATTTAGCAGGGAGATTTGCTAGAGCAGTAGTATGCAGGGGACACATCTTCAAAGAATACCCAAGGGACTTAAACAAACAGGGCATTTCGAACTTTGGGTTTGGAACTGCGTGAGTGTTGGAGATTATGTATGCTACAGAGTCCTAAAACCTCAAGTTCTGCTGTTCAGGATCTTGTCCACCCTGTCGCTAATGTAGAAACTTCCCTTTTGTCACTTCCACCTCCTTCTGCTTATTATTGTGTGCCTGTGCTATGTAAGATTTGGCACACTTCTGCAATGAGAGTCTGGCATTTGATTGCACATAATTATACAATTGGAAGCTTTTAGAACTGGTGAAAAACTTTGTGACTCGTATCTGATTTCCTTGTGAAGTTGAAGTATCTGGATTCAGAGTGCTGAGAAAATGCATTATAAAAATAGTCTGGTCATATGCAGAACTGCTAACATTAGCCATAAACATGTTTTGTATTCTTAATAATTCTCAACACATACCATGTGGCCTGTTAATTCGTTGAGGACTATTAGTTGTAAAGCTGTAGAAACTTTGCCACTCACTGAGGTGATGGCCCAACTCTGAGTTGTGAATAAAGCAATACCTAGTGTAACCCACTTGTGTGAGGATAAAATTTTTAACAGGAGGTACTTCTGACATTTCTTAACAGAGTTATGAAGGAGTAATTTTTTATAATAAAATAAAACTGACATTGCTAAGCAATTAAAAATAAATTCTTAATGCCAGATCATATGTCTTCTTTAGAGCTCAAAAAAACTAGGGAAAGTTTTCAACCAGAATTATTTCTAATTAAAATGAAATTTAGAATAAATTTGGTAAATCTATTTTGGGGGTTTCTGTGGCTTTGACCTTTTCCCTTCCTTCATGAGCTGATGTTCTCATCAGTGGCCATGCCCTGAAGAAAGTGTATTGGTTCGTGGGATGGTTTTGACTGCAAGTGCTTGAGATGATGAAGAAATGTTTCTAGAAGGTGCCTTGCCTAGGCAAAAGAATCCATTGTTACCAGTGTTCTATTCTGAACTGCAGAGGAACTATGAAGCTGATCCACAACTGCACAATTCAGCACTCTATAACTGGGTCCAGAGCAGGTACACTGTCAATAAGAGGTAACTATTTCTTTCAAATTCCATTTTTCTGTTCAAAACCTTCAATTGTTTGAGCTGTAAAACAGACATTTTGAATGCACAGAAGATTAAATCTAAACCTCTGGTAAGATGTTGAATGAAAACCAAGCTACAAGCTTTTCCAAAGGAAATTTCTTTATTTGTGAGAAATGTACATACTAGACGTCTCTCTCGAAACAGCTTCTCTGTTTCCATGGTGCTACATCTCTGGGCATTGTAACAGAAGTCACTGTTGTGCATTATTCTAAGGAGCCCAAGATGCTGAGATTGTCCACTTTGGATCCACTGACTACTCATTAGGCTTTTCAGAAGCACTAGGAACGATGGTGATAGTTTTATTTCAATATCTGTTTTCCCTGAAATGATTTATTCTAAGTAAATAATCCAGAGACAAAACGTGGTGAATGAACTAGGGATGTATGCTTTTCCTGTATTACTGAGTTTAATGAAACTCAAATGTGTTAAAACCAGCAAGTACACAATTAAGATACATTAAACCGGATAAGTGTTGCTTTAAAGTTGGTGGTAGTTAACAAGAATTATTTGTAAGTGTACTAACAGCATTCGCTGGTAGTATAGCTACATTAAATAGTGAAGAAATTAATCCTAATATCTTAACAGAACTAATAAGATACAAAAAGTGGCCTGTGAGGGCATGAATCTTTTCAACTATCAAGCATGTGCTAAAAGGCAAAACCATATGTGAAATTCCCATCCTCTCCCTTAAAGACTCTCCTGGACGAGCTGTACGGGGAGCTGCACATGGGTCTTGTCAGCAACAGGGTGAGACACAAGTGAAATTCAGATTTTACTGCATCACGTTAGACTGAAGTGCATTTTGTATGTGTGAACACACAGAAATATGGTATACTTTTAGTATACAGTTTTGAACTTTAAGACAGGTAGAACACAAAAGGATGGGATTGATGTTAAAGTTGCTTTCAGGACTTGCTGCATGGGGGCAGAGTTAAGGTTACAACAGCATGTACTATAAGTCTGTACTTCATAGATTTCAGAAATCTGTACCTGAAATAGCCTCAATCCTACTTTTTTTTTCATAAGTTTCACCTAAAATTACAAGATTTTTTCTTTTTTTTGCTTTTGCTTTTCATGCTTTTTTTCAATGAGAAAGGCCTTTTTATGCCTTTTTTTGACATGAAATTTGTGAGGAAAAAATTATTATTTACCAGCTTTTTAAAGGACAGAATTCTCACAAAAATAGATGAATATACAACTGTAACCTTGAGGGATGCAGACAGTTAAAGGACATTGGGATTCCTAAGCATGCCTTCCCCTTATAAAATATGTTCTATTATTGGATGTACGTAATGGTTGTACCTTGAAAATTTTGAAATGCAATGTCATGTGTCTGAAAGCCAGTGTCAGAAATATGATTTTAAAATTCATTTTAATTAGAACTCAGTGGATATCTCCTTGTGTTGTGTATATACTCACTTTTTGGATGTTGTATAACCATGCACATTATTTAAAAAAAAAAAAAATTCTATATAAGGAAATAGACACTCCTAAAACCGCAGTGCCATATTCCTATCCCTGATTTGAAATTTAGATCCTGCTTTCTCTGATAAATGTATTTTAAAACCCTAGAAGATATAGTGCTTGTATGGGATAAGCACACATTCTGAAAATGATAATCTTTTTAAGTCTTTGTTTCTGCAATAACAGCTTTCCTTAGAGTTTATCATCAGAGTGGCTGCATGTTTTTTTCCTAGTATTCTGTCCTATTTCTACATTCTAATTATATTTGCGTTTATTTTTTTTCAAACTTGTATCTTGCCATTTTTTTTTCCTTTACTGAGACAAGTCTATCTGGTCTGTGTCAAAACTATATTTTACCTGGGAAGGTCTTCACCAATTTCTTACATTAAACGAAAATCTGCAGGGTCAAGGTGCTGATATCCCATGTAACAGCTCAGAGGCTTCTGTTTGTAAAAGAAATTTGCTATGTCTTGAAATACTGGGAAAGTTTTTCTTCCAAAATCATAACTGTGACATGATCAAGATCTTGCCAATGTTAAAATAACTGCATCATGATGGATGATAATTAGGACTTTGATTACTAATAATGATCATTATTATCACCATAAAAAATTCTTTTACTGATATTGGGTCAGCTAACGATCTGAATATTTTGCCTTCTCATATGAAATGTGGTTTTTTAAGTGATTGAGTCTAGTAGATACATTTATATGTTAGAGATTAACAAGCAGTCATAAAATATATCAATGATCCATTTGGGAAAACGAATTCTCTGTTATTGGAAGTTTAAGATTAAGCATCTGTTGAAAGTACTTGAGACACAGCTGCTCTGGCTCCCATACTGGGACAGGAGAGAGACTGTGAATGATTTGTGTGATTCAACTGGCTTGATGATAAGTTTTAGAGATCTGAAGACCATCTTAAATGGTGACAGAAAGCAGTTGTGATGGAGTCTAGCTTTAACAGCTGTGGTATCAAATATAAACCCAAGAGACACTTCTACTCTTGTCTGTGCAAAACCTGCAATAAGTAGACCCTTAGTAGCCTTCAGTTCATTCAACAAGAAAGAAAGGGAGCTAGCTTTCTGAGCACTCATTCTTACTAAATTGAAATTTGGGGTTTCAAATGTTTTATGTCCTTTCTCCCTTACTCTGCATGTCATCAAGAGAAAAAAGACTAAGAAAGCCTTCGTTTGCAGTTAATTTGAAATTGGATATATAATTCTGGGAAGAAGAAGTCAGCTCAACCTCTGAACCCATATGTACTGTCACTGAGTGTTTTACAGAGTTTTGAATTTTTCTTCGAAATTCTGCCAAGAGGAGCCTCACAAAAGGAAATGGATTTCAATTGGTTTCACCTCTGTTTATTTCTGTAGGGATTACACAGTATTTGACACTCTTCCTGTCTAAAATTGCAGATTAGTCCTGTTCTTTGTTAACATTCTTCTGATTTATACCATCCTCTTATCGTGGGCATGTGGTAATTTAGAATAAGAAAATGGTTTTAGCTCATGATCCTCTACTTCTTTATTATAGTTGCTACTAAAAAGTTAATGTTGATTGAAAGAACTGTGTAGTTTTACTGTAGTAAATAAATACTTGATACTTTTGGAAGTTATACAGCCATACTTCTCAGTGTGGCAGATAAAACAGCAAAGTTTCATGGGTGACTGAAATATTCTATCACGAATGAAAACCAAATTTTTTCATGTGTATCTATGTATTAGAGTCATGATAGTTAAGACACTTCAAAAAAACTAATAACCCGTGAGTCAAAATTAAAATTGTGTTGATGATACCTACAGTTCTTTATGTTTGCTGAAGAAGTCAGTGCAGATTCTCATCTTCTTATGCTGAATGATTCCATACCAGAAATCTGCCATTCCATCCCACCTTCTGGGAAATAAGGTACTCATCGGCGAGAGAAATGCACAAGGACCTTTGCTATCATGTTCCCGTGTTAGCGGGGCAGGGTAAGACCACTGCTCTTTATGTAATGTTTGTTTAAGTGCCTGGATTTTGTAAAGGATATTATGGGTTAGTTTCTTGTTGCCATTTACCCTTTGTAATAAATTTGTTATTTTTTTCATCTTTCAGAATTATGTAATACCTTGACAGATACTCTGTGACACTGACTAGAGATGCTATCAGGAGCTGTGAGTCACTACACACAGATAATACATCAATCTTTCCACGTGTACTGTAGTACTCAGGTAAATTTTAAATGCATTTGCACTTCATTCTGCAATGCTCTGTACTTAGAGTAACCATTCTTCTGTACCATTTTACACAAGGCCATTCTACAAATTTTGCAGTAACCCTGTTACCAGCTTCCAAAAGGCCAAGTGATAACTGGATATCAAAAGGATCTGCCTTACTTTGTCATTTGAAAAAGTAAGCATCCAGTGGCAAGATTTGTAAACTGCATAGCACTAACACAATTAGATGTTTAGGACCTATCTCTAAGAGACAACCCAGCCTTGGCATTCTAACAGTATAAGGTAGTAATCTATAAATGGAATTTTTTATTTGCACTGGCTTTTATAAAATAAAAAAGTGATTGAAATTAATTTTCCACTGTTGTTTTCAGATAGTTTCCGTCCTCCTTCTGATACTAAGTTATATGCATCCAGTTAAAAATACTTTTATACAACGACTTTGTGTTTCATGTAAGGAAACATGGTTTGCATTAGGATCCTAAGTTATTGTGACTGTGTGCTTTAACATTAGCTTTTCCCTTTTTATCCTGTCACTGTTGATTACTTTCAAAAATGGAGATTTTCAAGCAAAAATACTAGTGGTCCTTGAACAAGTGTTCTAAAGGTCATTTATGACCCTGCATCACAAGCTGCAGGACTAATGGGGTATTTAGACTTTTTACTCATCAATTATCCCCATAACTAAAGCAATAAATTGCAGTAACCGTTTCAGCTGCTGTCCAAGAGCAGAGCCTGATACCACTAACTCAAGTCCCCAGACAAGTTCTGCTGTTCAGTTAGATGTTTTTACTAGGCAAACCCATATTGAATTGCATGCTGTACCTCAGCAAAGCCAATTTTATAAGTAGAAGCAGCAAAATGGGCAGGAGAAAGAGGCAGAGATCATGTGAGTTTTCTCCTGCAGGCTCAGAAAGAGCTACTCAGAGCACCAATGCTCCTATGAAGGAAAACAAGATCTCTTTGATATATGGACTGAATTTTCAGTAGAGGCTTTTACTATAAGGCATTGTTACCCCTTTGAGCTGCAGCCAGAAATGAAGTAACAACAAGAAGCACAAAAGCTAGGTGAAATACAAAACAGATCACTGTAGTCAAGATCTCCAATAGCTTTTAGGTGCTTTTTCAAACATAAGTCCAAGCAGTGTGATAAATCCATTGGTGTGATGATCTAATCTTACAGCTACAGAAGTAACACTCATTACAGTGAAGTCTCTGCTTCAAGGGAGCCATCAACAGGAAAACAGGAAAGATAGACCAACAAGGAGAGGTGGGGGAGTTGCTCTATATGTGAGGGAGCAACTGGAATGCATTGAGCTTGGCCCGGGGGCAAATGAGGAACGATTTGAAAGCTTGTGGGTTAGAATTAAGGGACAGGCTCATAAGGGTGACATTATGGTGGGTGTATACTACAGGCCACCTGACCAGGAGGAGGAGGTTGATGAGGCCTTCT